>JAEEGJ010032550.1_pt1 | contig 10002 bp, 9 predicted proteins | sample 8958761 | NCBI WGS metagenome assembly JAEEGJ01 (sample SAMN16246546, study PRJNA631951) | gut metagenome | biome: gut microbiome; feature: rumen; material: RS-attached | host: Bos | place: Iran: Karaj | collected 2018-10 | reverse complement strand
GTTAAGGCCAAGTGCCTGGTAGTCGTCAACCTTAGCAAGTGATGCGTTGTAAACTGTGAAGTCAGGCTCGAAGTTCTCAAGCTCCTCAGCTGTAGGAACGATGAACATGTTCTTAATGAAGTGAGCCTGCCAAGCAACCTCCATGATGAAACGAACAGCCATACGAGTATCCTTGTTAGCTCCGCAGAATGCGTCAACTACAAAGAGTCTCTTGTTTGAAAGCTCGTTCTTAGCAATTTCTTTAACCTTAGCCCATGTGTCTTCTGACATAGGATGGTTGTCGTTCTTGTACTCGTCTGATGTCCACCATACAGTGTCCTTGGAGTTCTCATCCATAACGATGTACTTATCTTTAGGTGAACGTCCTGTGTAGATACCTGTCATAACGTTTACAGCGCCAAGCTCTGTGTCAACGCCCTTCTCGTATCCGGTAAGTTCAGGCTTCATTTCCTCTGTGTAAAGATCATCATAGGAAGGATTGTGAACGATCTCGGTTGTACCTGTGATTCCATACTTGGTTAAATCGATGTTTGCCATTTGTTAACCTCTCTTCTTTATTATATTTGCAATTTGCATTTACACGAACAAATTGTTGGGCAACTTGCGCCCACTACTACATTTATACTACAAAGTCCAGCTTTTAACAACAATTAAGGGGGAAAATAATATTAAATTACTGTAAAAACCTATGTTATCCCGATGTGATAGGTGAAGGCTTCGCCAAATCTATCTCGTAGCAGCATACAGTATGTGGATCCAGTTCTATGCTCATTTTGTTTCTTATCCTTATTGTCTTACCGGTCCATATATCAACCCCGGAAACACTCTTTAATGATCTGATATCAAAATCATCAAACCTGAAGGCCGCCTTCTTTTTCTTTTCACTTATATTAAAGAATGCCGCATAGATCTTACCTGCCTTGGTACTGCTCTTCCAGATGACTACATCTTTCTTTCGCGATACCTGTCTGGGTTTACGCCCGTTCCTGTGCATATCAAGAAGTCTCTTGTTGGTAAGAAGGCTTAATGTAAAACCGTCGTTATCCCTCATTTCTGCGCCGATCATCAGCGGAGATCTGAAGATACACCACAGCGTCATAAGTATCTTTTGCTCGTCTCGGGTAAAGTGACAGTAGTGACCGCTGTCGCCATCCTCATCGTTGCATAAGCAGATATGTCCGATGGGAAGCATATCGCAGTCAGGCCAGTGATCCTTTCGCCCTACACCCTCCCAGGCGTGGCAACGCTCAAACATTCCGTATAGATGATCCCATCTGTCCCAGAAATCATCCGTCATTCGCCACATATTGGCATTCTCAAGAAGAAATGCCTTCTGCTCAACTCTGGCAGGTCCCGGAGAAAGACTCAGCACCATAGGTCTTCCACAGTTCTCAATGGCCTTCTTTATAAGTGCGATCTCAGAAAATCCTGCTCCCGGCGCCTCCGGGCCGCAGTCTATGCGGGCTATATCATCAACCTTCACATAGTCAACACCCCAATCCGCATAAAGCTTAAAGATCGAGTCATAATATGCCTGCGCACCCTCTACTGATGCATCAACTCCGTACATATCGGTATTCCAAAGGCAAATGGAGTTAGGTATCGCTATATCTCTAGCCGTCTTATCTGTTCCAAGAATCGGAGTGTTCCTATGTACCGCCTGCCTTGGAATTCCTCTCATGATATGGATTCCAAACTTAAGCCCCATCTCATGAATCTGCGTAGCAATCGGCTCAAAGCCCTTGCCATCCGCAGCTGAAGGAAACCTGGAAACCGCCGGAACAAGCCTTGAATACTCGTCCATTTCCAGCTCAGCAAACTTATGGTACTCATGAGAATCTGCCGTCCCCTCATACCACTGAATGTCGCAGACTACATATCTCCATCCGTAGTCCCTAAGATTCTCTGCCATATACCTGGCATTTCCCAAAAGAATCTCCTCGTTTACACTGGCTCCATAACAGTCCCAGCTGTTCCACCCCATAGGTGGCCTCTTAGCAACATAAGTCTTCTCTTCGCCCATGATACCCCCTTAATACCTTTTAGGTATTTCCGATCATTACAACAGCGCCTGATATATCTCACGTTTTCCGACACCTCTGTCGGCTGCTACCTTCTTCATTGCTTCCTTATGAGGAACGCCCTGATCCTCGTAGTACTTCATGTGGTCCTCGATACTCATCTCCTGCCAGGAAAGTCTCTTTTCCTCTTCCTGCTCCTCCAGGCTCTTTCCCTCGATCACCAGCACATACTCGCCTCTTGGTTCATTATCTTTGTAAAAAGAGATCGCCTCTGCAATTGTAGTAGGTCTGACCTCCTCAAATTTCTTGGTTAATTCTCTGCAGATAGAAATACGCCTATCCCCCAGAGTCTCATACAGATCATCCAGTGCTGCCCTCAAATGATGGGGAGCCTCGTAAACGATCATCGTTCTGCTCTCATCCTTAAGGTCCTCTAATATCCTCTTTCTGCCCTTCTTATCCTCTGTAGCTGAAGGCAGAAATCCCTCAAAGCAGAACCTCCTGGTTGGTAGCCCTGACAAAGTAAGCGCCGTAATACAAGCCGCCGGTCCAGGCAGTGACGTAACCACAATCCCCGCCTTATGACACTCTGCCACCAGCACCTCTCCCGGATCTGAAATCGCCGGTGTTCCTGCATCCGTGATCAGCGCAACATTAACACCACTTTGCATCTTCTCAATAAGATACTGCGCCTTATCATACTTGTTGTACTCATGGTAGCTCGTCATCTCAGTATGAATATCAAAGTGATTAAGCAGCTTTATACTATTTCTGGTATCCTCCGCCGCAATCAGGTCCACACTCTTTAGCGTCTCTAAAACTCTAAAAGTAATGTCATCCAGATTTCCAATTGGCGTCGCACATAAGTATAATTTACCGGTCATTTCCATCTCCATTTTGCCAGTGCACAAACCTCAATATCCGTAGATATCGTAAATCTCCGGAGTATATTTCCCCGGTGCTTCATATATTATGAGTGGCTTCTCCACCGTAATGCGGCTGCGCCCTCCTCTGGCACCTTCTATTAAGACCATGGTGGGCTCTTTGTCGATGTAAGGGTAGACCAGCTGCATCCTCTTTGGCTCAACATGGTACTGATGCATAAGCACCATTATCTCCGTAAGCCTGAAGGGCCTGTGCACCATATAGAACTTGCCTCCGCTCTTAAGACACCTGGCTGCTGCCCTGACCACATCCTCAAGATCGCACAAAACCTCATGCCTTGCTATGGCCTTTGGTCCCTCCGGATTCTTAAGACCATGACCACCTATCATATACGGCGGGTTGCACGTAACCACGTCAAAAGAGGCAGCGTCGAAAATCTCCCCTGCCTCCTTAATATCACCTTGTACTATTTTTACTTTCTCCTGAAGATCATTGAGTATGACGCTTCGCCTTGCCATATCTGCGCTGTCTTCCTGAATCTCAAGACCGATAAGCTCACTTGCTTTTGTCTTGGCCGACATCAGGATCGGGATTATTCCTGTACCTGTTCCCAGATCCAGTACCCTTCCCCCTTCCGGCGCACTGGCAAATCCTGACAAAAGAACTGCATCCATCCCAAAACAGAATCTCTCCGGGTCCTGTATTATCTGATAGCCGTTCCTTTGAAGGTCATCAAGTCTCTCCGAGGGTTTTAGGTCAATTGTCCCCAAGCTTGGACTTGCCCTCCTGCTTCTCTATCTTCTCAAGCTTTTCCAGCTCCTTCATCTGAGCATCTTCCTGAGAATTTTTCTTATTATTGTTCTTTTTCTTCTGTTTCTTTTTAATTGTCTCGATCTCTTCAAGCTTGTACTCGTGAACTTCCTTCTCGTCGTCCACATCTACCAGGATCTTGAGTGTCTGCCTTAAGATATTTACGCTGGATACTTCTCCGGAAAGACCGTCCTTGGCAATACAGAAATCGCCAACTCCCGGCATTTTGCGATTAAGCTCCTCGTATACATCTTCCTCATTTTTTAGGCAGCACATAAGTCTTCCGCATACTCCCGAAATCTTGGTGGGATTAAGGGACAGGCTCTGCTCCTTGGCCATCTTGATGGAAACCGGCACGAAATCTGAAAGATAAGAATGGCAGCAAAGTGGTCTTCCGCAAATACCATATCCGCCAATTATCTTGGTCTCGTCCCTTACTCCGATCTGCCTGAGCTCTATCCTGGTCTTAAATACAGCCGCCAGGTCTTTTACCAGCTCTCTAAAATCTATTCTGCCATCAGCAGTAAAGTAGAACAAAATCTTGTTGTTATCGAAAGTATACTCTGCATCGATGAGCTTCATATCAAGGCCATGCTTCTTGATCTTCTCAAGACATACCTTAAAGGCCTCTTTCTCTTTTTCCCTGTTGGCCTTCTCCTGCTCATCGTCCTTGGTGGAGGAGGTTCTGAGCACTGTCTTTAAAGGCTTAACAACCTTGTCGTCCTCTATCTCAGAGGGCTCTGAAACAACCGTACCATACTCGACTCCGCGGGCTGTCTCCACAATAACGTGATCACCTTTTTTGATGACGTACTTTCCCGGGGAAAAGTAATATATCTTGCCGGCAGTTCTGAATCTTACGCCGATTACTTTTGTCATAAATGCTCCTTAATGCCCATGAGCATAAGCTCCAGGGCCAGATCTATATTTACATTGGAGCTGATGCGGTTCCTTGCCACCTCCAGCTCCTTAAGTATGCTCTTCAAATCATCATATCCGCACTGATTCGTAACACTACTAATATACGATACCTTATCCGTGAAAATCAAGTGAGAGTCGTCCTCTGTGGCCTTGTAGACAAGGATATCCCTGAAAAGATATATGAGAATGTCCATAAAATCCTCATACTGCACCATATCGATGCCCTTTTTTGCCGATTTTTCCTGCCCTTCTTCCGGTTCCAGAAGAGCATGGGCCCTGTCCATTATCTCATGGATCTCCAGGTGCTTTAGTTTGGACACCAGGTCTATCGTAGCGCCAGCCAGCCTCTCAAAGCGGTCTCCTCCGGCCAGTTCTATGGCCTTCCCCACGTTTCCTCTGGCAAAAGAGGCGCATACGCCTGCCTTGTAATCTACCACATGGCAGTTAGCCATCAGGTACTTCTTTATTGATTCGTCGCTGACGTTCTTCATGGGAAGGACTATACATCTGCTGATGATCGTTGGTAAAAAGGCATTGAGATTATTGGTGAGAATGATGATGACAATATATGCAGGCGGCTCCTCCAGGGTCTTTAGCAGCGCGTTCTGGGCCTGGGCAGTCATCTTCTCCCCCTCGGGAATAATGTAGATCTTGTACCTGCTCTCGTATGGCATAATGGACACATCATCCCTGATCTTTTCTCTTATATCATCCACGCTGATGCTCTGTTTGTCGTGGGTTATGGTTATGATGTCAGGATGGTTTTGAGACTCAGCTTTTATGCAGGATGCGCACTCGTTGCAGGCCTCAATGAATCCCGCCTTCTCCTTCCTGTTCTCACACATGAGGGCCTTGGCAAAGATCCTGGCCACGAACTCTTTTCCCGAGCCATTCTCTCCCGAGATTATGTAGGCATGGGAAACCTTCCCTGTCTCAAGGGCATGCTGCATGTGCTCCTTCATCTGCTGCTGGTCGATTATATCTGAAAAGTCTGCCATCTTCGCTCCCCTTAAGTGAAGATATCCAGAAGCAGCCCCTGAATCTGTCCTATCTTCGCAAGAATATCTATATTGTTGGTCTCATCCTTGACCAGTTCCTGAGCCAGCTCGTCCAGTTCCTTGTCCACCTGCCTGATTATGCCGTAGACTCTGTGGCGTCCTCTCCTGTCAAGAAAATTCTCACGGGAAAAGACATGGGACCTGGTCACCACTTCATTGAGAAAGGCCTTGATGAGGATCCTGTACCTCTGCATGTCCTTGATGTCGTTCTTCTTGGATATGCGTTCTCCCTGCTGGATAATATCCTGCATCATGAGATTAAGGCGCTCTGCAAGATCAGTGTCCTCCAGTTTGCTGGTCAGGACAAACTTAAAGTCGCCGTTTGCCTCCTGGGCCTGTTCGGCAGCCTGTGTCTGGGCGGTGGGTGTGAGATTACTTATCTTAATATCCATGGCAATTCTCCAGAATATACTCTCTGATATTACTTATACATATCTCGAGTGCACCATTGTTGGCAAAGCTCTTCGTTACGCCTGCAGCCTGCAGCTTATCAGGAGCAAAGTCCTCCTCATCAGCCAGAAATCTCCTGCACATCTCATCATATCTGGGATGCTCCTGCTTCTCTTCCCGGTGCATTGCCCTTGTAAGCCTGACCTTAGCATCAACATCTATAAGGATGGGCACCACATTCTTTTCACCAAAATAGTCCCTTATGTAACAGTAGGACTCAAGCGTTCCTATCACGAGATAGTTTCCGTCATCCAGATTTATCTGACCATCATCAACAGTAAAATATCTCCACTCACCATAGTTGGTATGGTAGGTCCTCTCCTCTATGATGAGCCCTTTGTCCTTAAGGTCGATATAACCTGCCTCATCCTTGAAGAAATACTGAACTGCGTCTTTCTCCCCATCCCTCATAGGCCTGGTCGTATAAGGCACAACCTTCTTCAGACCCAGCTTCGGGTCAGCAATCAGTTTTTTATAAATTGTATCCTTTCCTGATGTGCTCTTGCCCATCAGTAGAAAAATCCTGCCCATAAGCGCCTCTGATCCTTAAGTTCAGATCTCCTCTACTCTGATCATGTTGGTCCTGCCCGGAATTCCAAGTGGTACTCCGCCTGTCAGTACAACCTTGTCGCCTTTCTTCAGATACCCTGCATTCCTGGCCGAATTGATGGCCTCTCTGAACAGCTCATCCGCTGTATCTTCCTGACGGATGTGAAGCGGCAGCACTCCGAACATGAGATTTGCCTGTCTGCACACCGTAGGATTGATGGTGCATGCTATTACAGGGCAGTTTGGCTTGTACATTGAAACCATGCTGGCTGTAAACCCGGACATTGTTACTGTAAGTATTGCATCAGCATTTACTTCAACTGCTATATTACAGGTTGCATGGGAGATTGCAGTAGTATCGTCTGTGTAGGCGTAATCTCTTTTCCTGAGCCTTCCTATATAATCAATGTCCTCTTCTGTTTTCTCGGCAATGCGGACCATAGTCTTTAGTGCTTCTATCGGATAATCCCCGGCAGCTGTCTCACCGGAGAGCATGATTGCTGTTGTTCCGTCATATATTGCATTTGCCACATCTGTCGCCTCGGCTCTGGTGGGCCTTGGATGATGTATCATGGAATCCAGCATCTGGGTAGCGGTGATAACATACTTGCCCTCTGCTTCTGCCCTCTTTATCATCTTTTTCTGGATGGCCGGAACTTCCTCAAAGGGAACCTCAACACCCATATCTCCCCTTGCTACCATGATTCCGTCCGCTGCATCAAGGATCTCATCAAGGTTGCTGATACCCTGGGTGCTCTCTATCTTGGCGATTATCTTTATGGGGCTGTTCTTCTCTTTTAATATATCTCTTATGGCCTCGACATCCTGTCTGGTCCTGACAAAAGAGGCTGCAATGAAATCAAAGCCCTGCTCGCAGCCAAAGATGATGTCGCTTTTGTCCTGTTCGCTAAGGTAAGGCATTGAGAGCTCTGCTCCGGGAACATTTACTCCCTTCTTATCTGATATAGGCCCTCCGTTGACAACTGTGCAGACAATATCCGTTTCAGTAACACTGTCTACATGAAGCTCGATGAGACCGTCATCAAGAAGTATCGTCATCCCGCTCTTGCAGTCTTTGGTAAGCTCTTTGTATGTAATGGATACTTCCTTATCAGTACCTGCCACGTCTCTCGAAGTCAATGTAAAAGTCTGTCCTGCCTTAAGCTCCTCTTTTCCATTGGCAAAGTCCCGAAGCCTTATCTCCGGTCCTTTCGTGTCAAGCATTGTTGCTACGGGAAGGTCCAGTTCATCCCTGAGCTTTCTTATTCTTTCAAACTTTCTTCTGTGCTCATCATGGGAGCCGTGGGAAAAATTGAATCTTGCCACATTCATTCCGGCAAGCATCAGCTCTTTTAACTTATCCTCGCTTTCACTGGCGGGGCCAATAGTACAGATTATCTTTGTTTTACGCATAAAACTCCTCTCGTATCCATATTTATTATACCCTTGTTTTCCTCATCGCCCAAAGGGATATCACTGTCATTTTCATTGATCGCTATAGTCCCCTGCAGGTTCATTCCAAGGTCAAGGTACTGTTTCATTTTATCTGTCAGCTTCCGGTCAAATTCTTCTCCGGGGACAATTAGTGGAATTCCCGGCGGATACAGGCCGATAAAGTCTCCGGATATCCTGCCTTCAGCCCTTTCAAGCGGCACGATCTCTTTTTCCCCGTCCCAGGCATCAGAGATCTTCTCTCTGAACTTTGGAAGTTCATATGTATAATTCCGGCATAAATAATCATTCTGTTTTTCTTCATCAGACGGGCAGAATTCACCGGTCTTAGTAGCCGCTTCTGCATTCCCGTCCTCACAGTTCCCATGTCTGCCAATTCTTTTATCTACGTCGTTAAGCGCCTTGATAAGACGATTGATCCCCTCCCTGGAATCCCATCCTGTGATGATGGCAAGGGCATATTTTTCTCCCGCCATCTCCAGCAAAAGACTATACTCCTCACGAAGTATATCATATAACTGCTGGCCTGTCATATCCCCGGAAGTTAGGTAAATCAATGCTTTCGCAGGATCCTCCAGCTCTGAAAGCCCTGCTACGGCTAAATTCCGGCATCCTGCCGTTCCCTCTTCCAGCTTTTTCCTGTAATTTACCAGGTTCTCGATGAACTCTTTTCCATGTACCTCCATCTCTTTCATGCAAAGATCCATGGAGGACATCAGTACATACGATGGGCTGCTGGACTGGTAGATCCTGAGAAACCGCTTAAGTCTTTTTCTATCCACCAGATTACCCTGCACATGCAAAAGAGCTGTCTGGGTCATGGAGGGAAGTGTCTTATGGAGGCTGCATATAACAAGATCAGCGCCACTCTTCACAGCACTCATTGGGACGTCATTTCCGAAGCCAAAATGTGCTCCATGGGCTGCGTCAACTATAAGAGGTATTTCATAATTGTGACAGACTTTGGCAATCCCTTCTACATCAGAGCACTTTCCTTCATACGTCGGCGATGTTATGAAAACTGCTCCGGGCAGCTCCTCCTGTTCCGCAAGCGCTCTCTGAACCTCATCAGCCAGATAGCCATCGTAAATGCCGTATTTTTGTATCATCTTAACAGGCAGATATTCTGCAGTCAGTTGCCTTAAATAAACTGCATGGTAAAAGGAGTTATGACTCCCCCTGGCCGCCAATATCCTGCCATTTAGCGGCACTGCGGCGGACACAGCACTAAGAACACCTGAAGTGCTGCCACCTACCAGAAAGTAAGCAGTCTCTGACCCATAGAGCCTTGCCGCCCTTCTTTCTGCTTCAAGTATGATGCCCTCTTCGTGATGCAGGTTATCAAATCCGTCAATTTCCGTTATGTCACAACGAAAAGCACCCTTCAACGGGGTGCTCTCTAAATTTCTCTTATGTCCCGGCATGTGAAAGGGATACATATCACTTTCTGCCAGATCATTCAGCTTGCTATACAAGTCAGGCATAACCTTCTCTGATCTTTCCTTTTCTGAGCTTTAATGTCTCAAGTGTGGACGAATACTTATCTGCCAGGCACACGACCCAGGCCTCCCTGCACCTTGGCGGGTTAACTGTAAGGGGCCACATATGCTTCCTTATTATATCCTTCTCCCTTTCAGAGAGGGTAAAGTCCCTGGTGGCATTCCTGAGAGCTATCCCGGGATGGTAAAACCCGTGCAGCTTGGGATGTGTGTTTCCCGGTGCGTCTGCATTGTGCCAATCGTAAAGGAAATAGTCATGGAGCAGCGCTCCTCTCACCAGTTCCCTCTCCCTGGCATTGATCCCCATCTTCCGATTGATCTTGATAGCACACAGGGCTACATGTATGCAGTGCTCGT
>JAEEGJ010032549.1_pt1 | contig 10002 bp, 7 predicted proteins | sample 8958761 | NCBI WGS metagenome assembly JAEEGJ01 (sample SAMN16246546, study PRJNA631951) | gut metagenome | biome: gut microbiome; feature: rumen; material: RS-attached | host: Bos | place: Iran: Karaj | collected 2018-10 | reverse complement strand
AAAATCTGACTTCAAAGATAGTGATGGGGTAGAAGTAAGCATCACAATTAAAAATACAGGAAGTGTTGAAGGTAAAGAAGTTGTTCAGCTTTATGTAAGCGATAAAACCGGCGTAGAAGTTCGTCCTGAAAAAGAACTTAAGGGCTTTGATAAAGTAAATCTTAAGCCTGGTGAATCAAAAGAAGTTACTTTCAAGCTGGGCCGCCGTTCATTTGCTTTCTGGAACATCGATATTGATGACTGGTATGCTCCGTCTGGAAAATACATCATCAGCATTGGTGCTTCAAGCCGCGACATTCGTGCTACTGCCGAAGTTGATGTTACTTCAACTTCAAAGAAGGCTTTTACAATTACTCCTCAGACAACAATGGGCGATATGCTTCGTAACCGTGAAATGGCTGCAATCATTAAGCCTGAGTTTGACCAGGCATGTCATGCTGTAATTGGTGATTTATCTGATGAAGAATTTGCTAAACTGTTCCCATTCACAAAGGTTGCTATGATTGAGATGACAAAGAGTAATCCATTCCGCTTAAACCGCGGTAAAAATGGAATTACTATGGAAGATATTCTCAAACAGGTTGAAAGATATAATAAGGAATTAGACAAATAATTTTTTAGGTATCTAAAAAAAGACCTGTGATTGAGCTCGTTCAAACCACAGGTCTTTTTTTTATGCTTCAAAATGTACCATCTGTGCAACCGGTTGAACCGTCGCATATACATTTCTTGTAGCTTTGTATGGATTCTTAAAGTTATTAATCTGAGTTTTAAGCTGCTCAATATGAACGCGGAGCAGGTCACGGTTAATGGCATTCTGCTTGAGAACTCTATCCTGCAGGTCAGAAAGCTCATTCTGAATCTTAATGATATCTGCATCTTCAGCAGCAGAAACAGCTTTAGATGAATTAGCTTTGTACATTTTTGCCATAGGTACAATAACCTTCTGAAGATTTGCGATATTCTTTACAACCTGCTGCTCAAGTTCTGTGTGAGCGAGGAGGCTTTCTGGATTTTCTGAAGTAATAGAATCCTGCTGTTTTTCAAGAACAGTAAGATATTCACGGAATTTGCCGCGCTGTTCCTCTAAGAGACTTCTGAAACGGCGCAAAATAGCAACTCGTTCGTTTAATTCTTCCTGTGTGATTTCTGCCATATTGTTTTTCCCCTTACCCTACAATATTCAGTGTATTTGCAACTTTTGCAGCCGGAGCGTTTGCTGTACTGTTTGCAATAGTTCTCCATGCTCCTGCAAGATCATCAATCTTGTTCAAAACAAACTCAATTTTTGTTTTGCTATGATTGATAGTTGCATCCATCAGTTCTTCATTAAAATACACATAAAGAGACATAAGATTTCTTGCAATGTCTCCACCTTTTTCCATATCAAGCGAAACCTGGAGTTCAGTAATAATAGCCTGAGTTTTCTGAAGATAAATACCGAATTGCTCAATATCACCTGGTTTCAGCTTATCATTCTGATCAAAAAGATTAAGTGCTCCCTTTAAGTTTTTTACAGCACCTTCATAAAGTAAAACAACAAGACGTCCCTGACTTGCGGTATTTACATTAGTTTTTTGATATGCAGCATAAGCGTTCTGATAAGCCATGTCTGTTCCTCCTTGAAATACGGAATTCCGCAAAAAATGCGGGTATTCTTCTCTGATTCTCGGATAATAAAAAAAATAGTTTAGAAAAAAATTACAGATTTTTGAAAAAATTTTTATGAAATTACTTCCGCATTATAAACAATTACAGTAATTGTTGGCGCGAGGGAGTGGAGTTGCGGGTCAAAATGACTTTGTGTGTGGCTGCCGCGTGAGCGGCAGGTATAATAGTTACTTTACCACACACAACGTCAAGCGCATTATTGCGCGTTTTTGACCTGCAAATACGCGACTGGGAGCCAAAGTTTACGTTTTATATGTTTATAATGCGGAAGATTCTCTAAGAATATTTCTAATATTTTATTTATAATCCACTTCAAATTCGAATTTAGTGGAAAAAAACAAATATCTTTACTATATTTATAGTAACAAACGAATTTTTACTCAGGATACAGCGATGGCAGAGAATCAGAACGAAAACCAGAACCCGAATAACAATGACGAAAACGATCCATATAAGTTTTTCAAGTTCCCTGGACCGGAAAATAATGATGATAAGAATAAAAACAAGAAGAATAATGGCAAAAAGAAGCTTCCTTTCTGGCCAATTCTTCTGCTTACTCTTTTTGTAGTAGCTATGGCAGAGGTTTTTCTCTTCCCTAAGAATGATGATTTAATTGATTATTCTGATTTCAAGGAGAAAATTGAGAGGGGCGAGATAAAATCTGTAGTTATAAGCGACAGCTATTTTATAGGCTACGGAAATGTCATTGAAACAAAAGCAGAAGGCAAAGGTCTTAAGCTTTTTAATGCTCCTTCTGTAAAATCTGCTGTTCAGTATAAGACTTCAGCAGTGCTTACTCAGAGCTTCCTTGATTTCCTTGAAGAGAACAATATTCATTATAAGTTTGCTGCAAAGCAGAATAACTGGTTCCTCCAGTTGCTTTTGAATCTTGTAGTTCCATTTGGACTTATTTTCCTGCTTTACTTCTTCCTTTTCAGAAAGATGGGCGGCGGTTCAGGCGGAATGGGAAGTATTTTCAGTGTCGGTAATTCCCGCGCTAAGGTTGTTGAAGAAGGAAAAATCAAAACCCGCTTTACAGATGTTGCAGGTGTTGATGAGGCTAAGGAAGAACTTGTAGAAGTTGTTGATTTCCTTAAGTCTCCTAAAAAATATACAGATATCGGTGGAAAGATTCCTAAGGGAGTTCTGCTTGTCGGTGACCCTGGAACCGGTAAAACATTGCTTGCCCGAGCTGTAGCAGGAGAGGCTGGAGTACCATTCTTCAGTATTTCCGGTTCAGACTTCGTAGAAATGTTTGTCGGAGTTGGTGCTTCTCGCGTCCGCGACCTCTTTAAGCAGGCCCGTGAAAAAGCTCCTTGTATTGTATTTATTGATGAAATTGATGCCCTTGCAAAGAGCCGTGCAAACGGATTCAGCAGCAACGATGAACGTGAACAGACTTTGAACCAGCTCCTCGTTGAAATGGACGGTTTTGATAATGAAAAAGGTTTGATTGTGCTTGCTGCAACTAACCGTGTAGACGTTCTTGACCCTGCAATTCTTCGTCCTGGCCGCTTTGACCGCCAGGTTCCTGTAGAAAAGCCGGATGTAAAAGGACGCGAAGAAATCCTCCGTATCCATGCAAAGAACGTAAAACTCGATAAAGACGTAGACTTTGAATCAGTTGCTCACGGAACTACAGGCTTTGCTGGTGCAGATCTTGCAAACGTAGTAAACGAAGCTGCCCTTCTTGCAGTACGTAACGGTCGCAAGAAAGTAACTATGGAAGATTTCAATGATGCAATTGATAAGGTAAGCATTGGTCTTAAAAAGAAGAGTCGCAAAGATAATAAAAAGCAGATGCGCCTTGTTTCTGTTCACGAAACAGGACATGCCCTTGTTGCAGCCTTTAATCCGGACCACGAGCCTGTTAATAAAATTACAGTTGTACCACGCAGCCACGGAGTAGGCGGCTTTACACAGTACCGCGAAGAAGGTGAAGAAAAGTTCATTCAGACTCGCAAAGATATGATGGACGAAGTAGACAGCTTGCTTGGTGGACGTGCCGCAGAACAGATTATTCTCGGCGACATTTCTACTGGTGCTTCAAATGATATTGCCCGCGCTACCGACATTATTAAGCGCATGATTACCGACTTTGGTATGTCAGACAAGTTCAAGAACATGACACTTGGTAAAGGTGTACTTGGTGCTCGTGGTGGCGATGCAAATCTCATCCGTGAATTCAGTGAAGAATCACAGAATTACATCGATGAAGAAATTGCCCGCATAATGAACGAGCGCTACGACTATGTTGTAAAACTCCTTTCAAAGCACAAAGAACTTCTGGATTATATTGCAAATCGCCTTGTTGAAGTAGAAACAATGGATGGAAAAGAGTTCTACGAAATTGTAAAGGGTGAACAGCACTGTAAAGAACTTACAGCAAGCGCCGGAAAAGAAGATAAATCAGAAGCTTCTACAGAAGAAGTGAAAGAAAAGAAGCCTCGGAAACCGCGTGCTAAGAAAACAGAAGATTGATGTCATTGTCGGGCTTGACCCGACAATCTGTATATAACTGATAGTTATAGCTTCCCGGATCAAGTCCGGGAATGACAATGCTATTTCAAATAGACAATTTTCCATTTTCTTTATATAATACAACGATATGAAAAAGCTTCTTATTTCTTTTTGCGCACTTTTTGTTTCAACTGTTTTATTTGCGCAGAACATTACAACGGCGAGTGCTTATTTTAAGACAATATCAGAATACTACGGAACCATAAAAGATTACGAGGTTGATTTCGAAATCAAAATCGAAAAAGCTGAATCTGCCGGAAAACTTTCGTTCAAGGCTCCAAATCTTGTGAGAATGGACTATACAAATCCACCTGAGCAGGTAATCTGTTTTAATGGTGATATTCTTACTATTTATATCAAAGAGCCGGCAGAGGCTGTTCTTCAGCAGCAGGTTACTCCAGATAACACAAATAATGCTGCAACTCTTTCAACACCACAGGGCCTCTCTCTTATGTCTCGCTATTACACAGTAGCATATGAAACAGGTCAGAATCCGGAGCCTCTTGAAGAAGGTTCAGATGAAATGGTTGTAAAACTGATTCTTACAAGAAAAAGTGCATCAGAAGCCTTCAGATATATTAAGCTTGCAATTAATAATGATACAAAACTTATCCGCCGTATTGAGGCTGTAACTCCTAAGGGAGAAGAGTTTGTATTCAACTTCTTTGATTATGCTTTGAATCAGAATCTTTCTGAACAGCGTTTTGTTTACGATGCGCCTTCTTCGGCAAATAACTACAATAATTTCTTGTTCACGGAGTAGTTGAGAATGGAAAGTTACGGCGAACTGCTTCAGAAAACCCGTGAGGCTAAACAGATTGACCTTGACCGCGCCAGCCGCGAAATCTCTATAGAAAAAAGATATCTTGCAGGCCTTGAAGCCGAAGATAATGCAGTTTTCCCTGGTGAAGCTTATATGACAGGCTTCCTTAAGAATTATGCAGATTATCTTGACCTTGATGCAGATTTCTTATTAAAGCTTTATCGCAATAAACAGATTCAGGAAGCGCCTCTGCCTCAGGGGCTTTATGAACGTCAGAAACCAAGATATCTTCTGCCTGCAATTATTATTCCTTCTGTTCTGCTGATTGCAGTAGTAGCTGTTGTACTTACCCTGTTAATCATAAAGAATAAAAACAAGACAGAAGATGGTGTTGTGGTTTCAAGCGCAATGAAAAACCGCCAGTATGAACTTACTGATAAAAAGTTTACACAGCGCGTTTATAAGGGAGACCAGCTCTTCATTCCTACAGAAAATGATGGAAAAATCATTCTTACTGTACGCGATACACTTTCTGCTTTTGGTATCGATACTCCATCTGGAGTTTACTATATTGAACTTGCAGAAGAATCTGAACTTGATATCAATGGTGACAATGCATCTGATATGATTGTTTATGTTTCTGATGTTTCTTCTACAGATGAAAGCCGCGGAGCAGAGGTAAGTATTCTTCTCCGTCATGGAATGGCTGTTGAAGCAACAACAGTTGCAGCAGAAGAGATTCCATTTGCATCTGAAGTTAAGTCTAGTCATCCATATAAAGTTATTCATGAAGATAACCGTGCTTATCCGTTCACAATTAACGCAAGCTTCCGAGGCCCATGTCTCTTCCGTGATCGTGTAGATAATTCTCAGTCTGTTGAGTCTTACTTTGCACGTGGCGACTTGTTTACTGCAACTCCTCGTAACGGTATTCGTCTGTGGATGTCTAACTTCAATACTGTAAAGATTACTATCATTGCAGACTCTAAATCTTTTGATCTTGATATTGGTACAGCAGGTCAGATTTTCGTAGAAGATATCAAGTGGATTAAAGATACCGACGGTAAGTACAAACTCGTTGTACTTGAATTGGACTAATTCTTTTTCTCATTCAGGACTCTTATGAAATTTTTTATTGACCAGCACGGTTGTGCTAAAAACCAGACTGATGGTGAGCTCATTGCGGGCTTTTTAATGGAACGCGGTTATGAGTTCACTCTCAATGCCAGCGAAGCCGATTTTATTCTTGTTAATTCCTGTGGCTTTATTGAATCAGCAAAAAAAGAATCTATCGACGCAATTTATGATATCAAAAAAGCATATCCGGAAGCAAAGCTTGTGCTTACCGGCTGCCTTGCTGAGCGTTATGCAAATCAGCTTATAGAACAGATGCCTGAGCTCGATGGAGTTTTTGGTAACGGTAATCTTTCTAAAATCGCTGATTTTATGGATAGCATTAAAAAAGAGCGCGGCGCTGAAACTTTTGATCAAAAAGGCGTATGCGGCGGGGCGCGCCCGGTTCTCTTTAATTTCCCAGGCTCTGCCTTCGTCAAAATCACTGAGGGCTGTTCTAATCACTGTTCCTTCTGCGCAATCCCTCTTATCCGCGGGGAGCTTCGCAGCCGCAGCGAGTCAGAAATCCTTGAAGAAATCAAACAGCTTGTAAGCGACGGTGTTTACGAAATCAATCTTATTGGTCAGGATCTTGCCGCTTACGGTACAGATACTGCAACTTCCCTTGCAAGCCTGCTTAGAAAAATTACAGCAATACCAGGCGACTTTATTGTAAGACCTCTTTACATTCACCCAGACCACTTTAGTGACGATATTATTCAGGCAATTAAAGAAGGTGAGGGCCGCCTGCTTCCATATTTTGACATTCCCTTCCAGAGTGGCGACGATAAAATCATTCTGGCAATGAACCGTACCGGCTCATTTACAGAATATACTGCGCTTGTTAGAAAAATCCGCAGTTCACTTCCAGGAGCTGTACTCCGCACAACCTTCCTTACAGGTTTCCCAGGTGAAACAGATGATGCTGCTGAAAATACAGCCCGCTTCCTCAGTGAAATCCAGCCAGACTGGTCAGGATGCTTCCCATATAGCCGTGAGGAAGATACTCCTGCCTACAGCATGAAAGGCCGTGTTCCTGCAAAAACTGCAAAAGCCCGTGCCGCACATCTTGAAGAGCTTCAGACAGCAATTACCGCTGAACACTTAAACTCTTATGTTGGCAAGGAACTTAATGTTCTTGTTGAAGAAATTATTGATGCAGAAGACGAAGGTCTTGCTATCGGCCGTGCCTGGTTCCAGGCTCCAGAAGTAGATGGTTCTGTAGTAATCCGTTACGATCTGGATGACGCTGCTGCTGTTTCAAATATAATTCCAGGTTCGGTTGTTACTGTAAAAGTTCTTGCCAGCACTGGAGTTGACTTAGATTCCAGATTCACGAAAATTTATCGAAAATTCAACGGAAAAAACGAGCGTAAATTCATTTATTAGTGTATAATTTAATAATCGGACTTAACAAATGAAGGTTATTGCAGTTTTAATACCGACATTCAATATTGAATATAGCCTCGATATTTTGAGTGGCATATCAGATTATTTTCGCGGAAAAGAAGTAAAAGTCGTTATAATTCAGACTAGAATTCCGGGCATAAACACAGGTACTTTCGATTACCAGTATTGTACCGGTTTTGAATATGCTAAATCAAAAGAATTCGACGCAATTATCTGTGTAAGCGGAGTTTATGCATCTCAAATGTCTGAAACTCGTTTACGCGAAATGCTTCAGGCTTTTGAACCTCGTCCTGTTATTTCTATTGCACTTGATCCACAAACAAAACATAGTCATGTTATTAGCGCAGACTGCCGTAAAAGCTACAAAGAAATTGTAAATCATCTTAAAAAAGAACATAACTGCAGTAAAATTGCTTTTTTCTCAGCTAATCAGACAAAATCAAAAGAAGCTCTTGAACGCTACGATGCTTTTACTTCCGCTTTGGATGCCTGCCATCTGACGTTTTTTCCTGAAATGGTTTACGACGGAAACTTTACCGACTTTAAGGCTCACGATGAAATAGTTAGCCGCTTCAAATCAAAAAATGATATTCCTTTTGATGCAATAGTTTGTGCAAATGATATGATGGCTTCTGGTTGTATCCGCGGACTCAAAGAAATAGGAGTTCGTGTTCCAGATGATGTAAAAGTTATAGGTTTTGATGATGCAATAGTTGCAAGTATGATGTCACCAAAGCTTTCTACAATCAATCAGGATATTTACAGTCAGGGCTACGAAGCTGCAGAAATTGCAGACAGAATTCTCGATGGTGAAGCTGTAAAACATGAAATCTTAAATCCGCTTTTGCCTAAATTCCGTCAATCGTGTGGTTGTATATCTAAAGAACAGTCAGTTCAAGTCTATAAAACAGCAGATGGAGAACTTCATTCTGATACAAACGAAAAGAATAATGGTGTAATGCAGTTTGTCACTGCTCTTAATGAAAAGAATACCGTAGTTACACTTCTGGATACCGTACGAGGTTTTAATACCCTCAAGCAGATGTTCTTTAATCTCAAATACATCGTTCAGGAATGTTCAATGAGCGGTCTTGCCATTCATTTCTTTAAAGAAGTTCAGCTTATAGATAATGAACAGGAATTCTGCCTGCCGGACGCTGTTGACCTTCACATGTTCTATACAGAGGTTAAAAATACTGAAATCTTTAGACCTGGTGTCACCTTTAATCCTCATGAAAAAATCTTTGCAGCCCGTTCAATGGATGATATAAGCGGTATTTTCCTTCTTAATCCTATTTTTATGGGTGAAACAAATTACGGTTATATGATGTGCCGTATAAAAGAGAATAAGTTTGCCGATTATAACGTTTATCTTAAAATCATTATGAATGCAGTTGCGCAGGCTTATGATTATACAAGTAAGATTCAGGAAGGCCGAAATCTTGAGCGCGAAAAAACAGATCTTGCTTTGCAGTCTCGAATGGATGATCTTACCGGTATTTTAAATCGCCGAGGCTTTATAGAAAAAGGTCAGGCTGCACTTGATATTCTGCAGGAAACTGACACTTCTGGTGTAATATTCTTTGCAGATATGGATGGGCTAAAAAAGATTAATGATACTTACGGACACGATATGGGCGATAAGGCACTTATGCTTCAGGCCCGTGTATTAAAAGACATATTCCGTTCTTCTGATGTTGTTGGCCGTCTTAGTGGAGATGAGTTTGGTGTTGTTGCACTTGGAATGAAAATGAATTATGTGGAAAATACAAGGCTTAAAATTGATATGCTTTGTAAAAAAGTTTCCATAGAAAATCAGCTTCCGTTCACTTTATCTATAAGCCTTGGTGCTGTAGATTTACAGAAATCAAGTGTGCTCAAACAGCTTTTGAAAGAAGCAGATAAAGAACTCTACAAAGAAAAAAGTAAAAAACATGCCAGAAACTAATTATCTCGATATTCTCAATGAAGAGCAGCGGGCTGCCGTTGTACATGAAGGTTCTCCGCTCTTAATTCTTGCGGGTGCCGGTTCAGGAAAAACCCGTGTAATTACAAGTAAAATTGCCTATTTAATTAATAAAAAAAATGTAGAGCCATATTCAATTCTTGCGGTAACCTTTACAAAAAAGGCCGCAAACGAAATGAAAGAAAGGGCTGTTGCCATTGAAGAAAAGGCCATGTATTGTCAGATAAGAACCTTCCATTCCTTTGGAAGCTGGTTCTTACGAAAATACTGGGATAAGGCAGGACTTGATCAGAACTTTGTTGTTTACGATGACGATGATATGATTACCCTTTTAAGGGATGCGGTTCCTACCCTCGACAAAAAAGATGCAAAAACAGTAGCCCATCAAATCTCCCTTGCAAAAGATTATTTTCTTCTTCCTTCTGATGATTTAAGTATAATTGGAAGTGAGTTTGACTTAAATGAACTTTACCGCCTCTATCAGGAAAAATTAAGGGCCACAGGAAATGCCGATTTTGGCGATTTAATAATGCTGCCTTCACTTGTTATGCAGAATAAT
>JAEEGJ010032547.1_pt1 | contig 10002 bp, 7 predicted proteins | sample 8958761 | NCBI WGS metagenome assembly JAEEGJ01 (sample SAMN16246546, study PRJNA631951) | gut metagenome | biome: gut microbiome; feature: rumen; material: RS-attached | host: Bos | place: Iran: Karaj | collected 2018-10 | reverse complement strand
CCTTAATGCCCAGACGTTTGGTGAGCGACTGGAGTTCGCAGTCACCATTCTTCTCGCACTGCAGGCAGTCGTTCGGGTGGTCGCTGAGCAGCAGCTCGACGACAGTCTTGCGGGCGTTGATGACGCGGGCGCTGTGGGTCAGCACTTCCATGCCTTCCATCACATCGGTGGCGCAGGCGGGAGCCAGATTTCTACGGCCCTTCACCTCGACGACACACACGCGGCATCCGCCGGGTTTGTTTTCAAATTTCATCCCATCGAGCTCAAAGTAGCACAACGTGGGAATGTCAATACCGGCCATGCGGGCAGCTTTGAGAATAGTGGTGCCTTCAGGAACTTGAACCGGCTTATTATCTATTGTTAGATTAATCATTGCTTCTTTATTATTATAATTATGTCGGACTAGTCAGACTAGTCTGACTGGTCTGACTTTATTTAGTGGAAATGGCACCAAATTTACAGTTATTGATACATGCGCCGCACTTGATGCACTTCGTAACGTCGATGCGCATCGAAGCCAGTTTGTGACCAGGAGCGGTGTAGTCGGTGCGGCTGATGGCCTCCACGGGGCATCCCTTGGCACACTTGCCGCAGCCAATGCACTTCTCGGGGTCGATGACATACTGCATCAGCTTCTTGCAGACGCCGGCACGGCATTTCTTGTCGACCACGTGCTCCACATACTCGTCCCAGAAGTTGTCCAGGGTCGAAAGCACGGGGTTCGGTGAGGTCTGGCCAAGTCCGCACAGGGCGGTGTCCTTGATAACGGCGGCCAAGTTGCGCAGCTCTTCCAGGTCTTCCATCGTGCCGCGACCGTCGGTGATCTTCTCAAGGATTTCGCACAGACGCTTGTTACCGATACGGCAGGGCGAGCACTTACCGCAGCTCTCCTCGCAGGTGAACTCGAGGTAGAACTTAGCGATAGCGGGCATACAGCTGGTCTCGTCCATGACCACCATACCGCCCGAGCCCATCATCGAGCCGGCAGCCACCAGGCTGTCGTAGTCGATAGCGGTGTCCAGGTGCTTGGCTGTCAAGCAACCGCCTGAAGGACCACCGGTCTGAACGGCCTTAAACTGACGGCCGTCCTTAATACCACCACCGATTTCGTAGATAATCTCACGCAGGGTGATGCCCATGGGCACCTCAATCAGACCCACGTTGTTGATCTGTCCGGCCAAGGCGAACACCTTGGTACCCTTCGACTTCTCGGTACCGATCTTGTTGAACCACTCAGCACCCTTGGTGATAATCACGGGCACGTTGGCAAAAGTCTCCACGTTGTTCACGTTCGAGGGCTTGCCCATGTAGCCGCTCACAGCGGGGAATGGGGGTTTCAGCGTGGGCTCGCCGCGCTGGCCTTCCATCGAGTGGATAAGGGCGGTCTCCTCACCGCAGACGAATGCGCCGGCACCGTAGCGGAGTTCGATATCGAAGTTGAAACCAGTTCCGAGGATGTCTTCACCCAGCAGGCCGTATTCGCGAGCCTGGTTGATGGCAATCTTCAGACGGTCGATAGCCAGAGGATACTCGGCACGGATGTACACCAAACCCTTGCTGGCGCCGATAGCGTAACCGCAGATGGCCATAGCCTCGACGATGCTGTTGGGGTCACCTTCCAAGATCGAACGGTCCATGAATGCGCCGGGGTCGCCCTCGTCAGCGTTGCAGATGACATACTTCTGGTCGGCCTTGTTCTTTGCGCAGAGCTCCCACTTCAAACCGGTGGGGAAGCCGGCGCCGCCACGACCACGAAGACCCGAAGCCTTCACCTCGGCAATCACCTGCTCGGGGGTCATCTCGGTCAAGCACTTGGCCAAACCTTCGTAACCGCCACGCGAGATGCACTCTTCGATATTCTCGGGATCCACAAAACCGCAGTTGCGAAGGGCAATACGGATCTGCTTCTTATAGAAATCCATGTGTTTCGAGTCTGACACATGCTCCTTGTTCTCAGGGTTCATATACAGCAGCTCGGGAACCTTACGACCCTTGATCAGGTGCTCGTCCACGATACGGCGTACGTCGTCGGGCTTCACCTGGGTGTAGAAGGTGTTGTCGGGCATAATCTTAACGATGGGGCCCTTCTCGCAGAATCCGAAGCAGCCGGTCTTAATCACCTGCACCTCGTCCTGCATTCCCTTCTCCTGCAGTATACTCTTGAAGTTTTCGATAATATCCAGGCTGTCGCTGGACTTACATCCAGTACCGCCACAGATGAGAACGTGCATTTTGTATTTTGCCATATGTAAGTCCTCCTTCGTTTACTTGTCTATAGTTTCGTAATTGACGGGGATGATGCCCTCAACCAGTTCGCCATTCTGCACATACTTGGTCAGAATTTCGTCGGCGCGGTCGTTGTCAACATGACCGAAAACGATGGGATCCTTACCCGGAACGCGCACTTCCAGCGTGGGCTCGGCATGGCAGTAGCCCATGCAACCTGTCTGGGTGAATACTGCGGGAATTTTGAGCTCTTCAGCCTTGGCCATCATGTGTTCCATTACTTGCTTGGCTCCTGCGGCGATTCCGCATGTTGCCATTGCGACTTTGATTTGCACAAGCGACTCTGGATTCTCCGCTTTCTCGCGGATTTCCAAATTCGACTGAAGCTTCTCTCTCATAGCTTTGAGGTCAGCTAGCGATTTTACTTTTGTCATGTGTAAACTCCTTTATTTTTTGGATTAATACAATTATATTACTTATTAATATACAGCCCCTTACATACGTATCGCGTATGCTATGGCGTTTTGCAAAAATACACATTTTATCCATAAATACAAAAAAAACGGAAAAATATTTTTTCCCTTTCTTCGTTATCTCTCTTGCACTATGGAAAATAACAACCCCATTTCTTCCCTCCAACGGCTGGTCGAGCTGCTGCATATGGAGATGGACTACGAGCGTGAGGCACACGCCCGTACCCTTGCCTCCACCCACTTCGCTACCCAAGTCCACGAGCCCGACTGCCGCTACCCCGTCACCTTGGGCAACAGCTCCTACAACGCCCTCGACCAACTGGTGCTGACCCTCTCCTACGAAGTCTCCGACGACGAGACCGACTCCGATTTCGAGCCCGGCAAGACCGTCGCCTTCTTCTTCCTCCTCGACGACGGCTCCCTTCGCGAACTGCCCATGCAGTGCCATGTCGAGCAGGCCGATGTCGGCACCCTCACCGTAGCCCTCCCCACCCGTTCGGCCCTGCAGTCGCTCCGCGCCCATGCCGAGGCACGTCTCTTGGGCGTGCGCCTCTGTGTCGACACCACCAGCTACCGCGTCATGCTCGACGCCCTCTCCGCCGCCATGCGCAGCACCGACGAGCGCTTCATCCGCCTGCGCGACACCCTCATAGGCCCGCTCCAACCCGCCTTCCGCTCCCTGCCCCGACTCTCCTTCCCCTGGCTCAACCCCAGCCAGCAGGATGCCGTTCAGCAGGTCGTCGAGGCACAAGGGGTGGCCATCGTCCACGGCCCTCCCGGCACCGGCAAGACCACCACCCTCGTCGAAGCCATCATCGAAACCCTCCAACGCGAAACCCAGGTGCTCGTCTGCGCCCCCAGCAATGCCGCCGTCGACTGGATCAGCCAGCAGCTCTCGCTCCGTGGCGTCCCCGTCCTGCGCATCGGCAACCCCTTGCGTATGAGCAACGAAATGCTCGACTGCAGCTACGAGCGCCGCTATGCCGACCACCCCGCCTACTCCGAGCTGTGGTCCATCCGCCGCGCCCTGCGCGAGGCCCATGGTGCCGCCACCCCCGCGCTCAAAAGCCGCCTTGCCAAGCTCCGCGACCGTGCCACCCAGCTCGAGCTCCTCATCCAGCAAGACCTCTTCAACCAGGCACGCGTCATCTCCTGCACCCTTATCGGCTCCGCCTATCGCATCCTCGACCGCCGTCGCTTCTCCACCCTCTTCATCGACGAGGCCGCCCAAGCCCTCGAACCCGCCTGCTGGGCCGCCATCCTCAAGGCCGACCGCGTCATCTTCAGCGGCGACCACTGCCAGCTCCCGCCCACCGTCAAGTGCATACAAGCAGCCCGTGGCGGACTCGACCGCACCCTCATGCAGCGCGTCGCCAATGCCAAGCCCCGTTGCGTCTCGCTCCTCACCACCCAGTACCGTATGAACCGCGCCATCATGGAGTTCCCCTCCCGCTGGTTCTACCACGGCCACCTCACCGCCGACCCCTCTGTGGCCGACCGCCTTGTGTCGCCCATCGACTCGCCCATCACCTGGTTCGACACCTCCCAGTGCCATTTCGGCGAGCGCCAAAGCCGCACCCTCAGCCGCTCCAACTCCGAGGAGGCGCGCCTCCTCGTCCACACCCTGCGCGACTATGTCGAGATGATAGGCCTCACCCGCATACACGACGAGCGCATCGACTTCGGCATCATCTCACCCTACCGCGCCCAAGTGCGCCTCATACGCCGCCTGCTCAAGTGGCAGAAATTCTTCCGCTCCCTGCGTCGGCAGATTACCGTCAACAGCGTCGACGGCTTCCAAGGGCAGGAACGCGACGTTATCGTTATCAGCATGGTGCGCGACAACGACCAAGGCACCATCGGCTTCCTACGCGACCTCCGCCGCATGAACGTCGCCATCACTCGCGCCCGCATGAAACTTATCATCCTCGGCAACGCCGACACCCTCAGCCGCCACCGCTTCTACGCCCAATTCATCGAGCACGTCAAAACCCACGGCGACTTCGTCACCCTCCCCGAAATAATTGAGAGTTGAGAATTGGCAGCCGCCCCGATACTTCATAGTTCATAGTTCTTACCTCCTACTTTCCTTCGCCTCCGGAAGCGACTCTACAGCGAACCTACAGCGAAGGTACGGCGGAAGTGCGAACAATGAGAGCGGACGTCTCTCGTCCGTTTCCGAATGCAAAGATAGTGCGGAATAGCGATATGGCAAACTTTTTCGAGCAGAAAATGTCACTTTTCCCACTTTTAAAAAAAAGAAGCTCTCTTTTGGCTTATGGGGAATGTGTGAATTGTGCAACGAAAAATGTTTTTCTTGTTGATGAGTTCGGCATAAAAAACGATTGCGAGGCCTGTTCTTAACACCAGTTTGCAAATAACAAGAGAAGTGTTTGATATTTAGTACAATAGCAGTTAAGTTCGTTTGGAGAAGTCACAAGCAAATGTGACATCTCAAGCATTGATTATTATGCAAATTTATAGTAGTCAATGGTTTGCGCAAATGTCACAAGTCACAAGTCACATGCAATGGTTTTTGGCTCTTGAATACCGCCTATAATAATATAATAATAATTTATTATTATTATATTATTATTATAGACCCATCCCCGATAACAAAAGCATATGCATGTGACATGTGACTTTTGTGACTTTCGTTTTGTATCACTATTAATCAACGAATTGTGTTTCGGGGTTATTCGTTTCCCCTATTTCCCCGATGCTTTTTGAATACTTTCTTCTCCGTAATTGAGGAGTAAATCTCGTATTTTATCCCGAACTCATGCTACAAATGGGTAGATTGTTGTGTTTAGGATTGAATGTAAAGGATAAAATGAATTTATGTAATGTTTTGATTTATATTTATTTGGTTTGATATTGTGGGGCGTATTGGAAATATTTTTTGTGTATAATGTAAAAAATTAGTAATTTTGCACCGCTTTTTGTAGTGTAAACTGACATTATTATGTTCGATTTTGAAACCACGGTAGCAGAGATTGAATGGAAGGTTCGCAAGTTGGTAGAGGAGAACGGACGTCTGCGTGTTGAGGTGGAGGAGTCGGCAGAGCGGTGCAGGGAGCTGCAAGAGCAAGTGAACAATCAAAATATAACAATTAATAATCTAAAAGAACAAAACAATATATTAAAACTAGGGAACACGCTGGCGCAAAAAGGCGACACTGTGGAGATTAAACTAAGAATCAATCAACTGATACGAAGCATAGATAAGAGTTTGGCATTAATTAACAAGTCTGAATGACCGTTTCCGAGAGCCGAAGGCAGACGAACCTGTTCGTGGCTAAGGCGAGAAAACGACTATTTCGAAGAAATGAACGAGATACCGGCAACAGTACATATACTTAGCAGGCCCTATAAGCTGAAGACCAATCCCGACGAAGAGCATTTTCTGCGTCGGGCGGCAGAGTTGATAGACTCGCAGGCGAAGAGCTATGCTAAGATGTATGCCTATGGCGACGGACAGGATTTGTTGGCCATGGTGGCACTGACCCAGATTACGCAGTTGTTAAGGCTGCAGGACAGGCAGCAGTTTCGCGACACGCGGCTGGAGAACAGGCTTACTGAAATCAATCAATTGCTCGGCACGAGTTAGTCCTGCATCGAGTCTGAAACAGTTTGTAAACTCAACACCATTCACAAACCGAGTAAGCTCATGGGTGGGTAGGTTGGCGGAGCATCTCCGCGGATAATATAACTGAGACACCCGGCACTCAAATCCTATCAGTTTCGAGTTTATCATAACTCCCGGAAGGCTTGGTGCAGGATTTTTCTAACATGGCTGCAGCCCAATGTGGCACAACGGTTCCCCCAAAAACACACTACAACACAAACTATGATAGTAATTGGAATTATTATTGGTCTCGTGGTAGGCGGAGGCGTGGGCATGTGGCTCACCTCCGGCGTACTACGCAACAAACTGCTTGCCAAGAGCCAGCAGGTGCTAAAGGATGCCGAGGAAAAAGGCGAGATGATTAAGAAGGACAAGATTCTGCAGGCCAAGGAGAAATTCTTGCAGATGAAGAGCGAGCACGACAAGCAGGTGAACGAGAAGAACAATGCCATCCGCGAGCAGGAAAACAAGCTGAAACAGCGCGAGAACACCCTCAACCAGAAGGTGGAGGACCTGCAGAAGAAGAGCAACGAGCTGAAGCAGGTGAGCGAGAACCTGAACAGCCAGATTGAGGTGCTGCGTAAGCGTCAGGCAGAGGTGGAGAAGGTGTATAACGAGAGCATCGAGAAGCTGGAGCACATTGCCGGCATGACTGCCGACGAGGCGAAGCAGCATCTGGTGGAGATGATGACCGACGAGGCGCGTGCCGAGGCATCGAACAGCATTATGGACATCGTGGAGGAGGCCAAGATTACCGCCAACGAACAGGCCAAGAAGATTGTTATCCAGTCTATCCAGCGCACCGCAACCGAGAACGCCATTGAGAACACGGTGAGCGTGTTCAACCTAGAGAACGAGGAGGTGAAGGGCCGCATTATTGGTCGCGAAGGTCGCAACATCCGCGCCTTGGAGTCGCTGACTGGCGTGGAGGTGATTATCGACGATTCTCCCGATGCTATCATCCTCAGTGGTTTCGACCCCGTGCGTCGTGAGATTGCACGCCTGTCGCTGCACAAGCTAGTGACGGACGGCCGTATCCACCCCGCCCGTATCGAGGAGGTGGTCGCCAAAACCCGTCGCCAGATTGAGCAGGAGATTGCCGAAGTGGGTAAACGTACCTGCATTGACCTTGGCATCAACAATATGAACCATGAGCTGATGCGTATGGTGGGACGTATGAAATATCGTTCGTCCTACGGTCAGAACCTGCTGCAGCACAGCCGCGAGGTGGCCAATCTGGCTGCCACGATGGCCTCCGAGTTGGGGTTGAACCCCAAGCTTGCCAAACGTGCCGGTCTGTTGCACGATATCGGCAAGGTGCCTGAGACAGAGCCCGAACTGCCGCATGCAATCTTCGGCATGAAACTGGCCGAGAAGTATAAGGAGCATCCCGACGTGTGCAACGCCATCGGCGCGCACCATGACGAGACGGAGATGACCAACCTCATTTCGCCCATCATCCAGGTGTGCGACGCCATCAGCGGTGCCCGCCCCGGTGCCCGCCGCGAAGTGGTGGAGGCCTATATCAACCGTCTGAAGAAGCTCGAGGATATGGCCATGACCTACCCCGGAGTGGTGAAGACCTATGCCATTCAGGCAGGACGTGAGCTGCGTGTCATCGTGGGTGCCGAGAAGGTGAGCGATGCCGAGGCAACGAAACTCAGCTTCGACCTCTCGCGCCAGATTCAGAACGAGATGACCTACCCCGGTCAAATCAAGGTGACGGTCATCCGCGAGACCCGTGCCGTGAATTACGCTAAATAAGAACGTGTGAATGTGTTAATGTGTAAATGTGTTAGTCCTTGGCGCATCAAAGACTCACGAATTAACGAATTAACGAATTCAGAATTATGCTGCTTAATTTCATCAACTGGAATGTAGACCCCGTGATGTTCCACATCGGCTCGTTCGGGTTGCGGTACTATTCGCTGGGGTTCCTGTTTGCCTTTCTGCTCGGCTATTGGATTGTCTATAAGATGTTCCAGCGCGAGAAAGTGGAAACGAGCTACCTGGAATCGTTGGTGGTGTGGATGTTTGTGGCGGTACTGGTAGGTGCCCGGCTGGGGCACTGCCTATTTTACGAGCCCGACTATTTTTGTACCTCTGAGCATTGGCTTGAGATATTCCTACCGTTCAATATGAAGACGGGTCAGTTCACGGGCTATCAAGGTCTGGCAAGCCATGGAGCTGCCATTGCCATACTGCTCACCATTTGGCTCTATTGTCGCAAGAAGAAGATGAACGCTTGGTGGATACTCGACCGGCTGGTCATTGTGATTGCCCTCGGCGGTGCCTTTATCCGTCTGGGCAACCTGTTCAACAGCGAAATCTACGGTGTTGAGACATCGCTGCCGTGGGGCTTCATCTTTGAGCGCAACGGTGAGACGATGCCCAAGCATCCGACGCAGCTGTACGAGTCGCTTTCGTATCTGCTCATCTTCCTAGTGTGCTATCTGGTGTATCTGCGCAAGGATGGCAAACTGCACAACGGCCGCCTCTTTGGCTGGTGGCTCATAGCGCTGTGGGGTGTGCGATTCCTCATTGAGTTTGTAAAGGAGGAGCAGGTGGATTTTGAGAAGGGTATGACCCTCGACATGGGCCAGTGGCTTAGCGTCCCGTTTATCATTGGCGGCATTGTGCTGGTGGTGCTCTCGCACAAAGGCGTTATCAAAGAAGGCATTTTTACAGAAACAATTAAGAAGAAACAAGTTAAATAAACTATGAAGAAACTGATTTTAGTACGCCACGGCGAAAGCGAGTGGAATAAGATGAATCTTTTTACTGGTTGGACCGATGTTGACCTGACTCCTTATGGCATGTGCGAGGCCTATATGGCCGGTCGCCTGTTGAAAGAGGAGGGCTATCGCCCCACCATGTGCTACACCTCCTATCTGAAACGGGCTGTCAAGACCCTCAACCAGATTCTCGATGCCATGGACATGGACTATCTGCCCGTGGAGAAGAGCTGGCGTCTCAACGAGAAGAGCTACGGTGCCCTACAGGGCAAGAACAAGGCGGAGACGCTGCAGAAATACGGCGAGGAGAAGCTGATGGCCTGGCGTCGCAGCTACGACGTGCAGCCGCCCGCTTTGGAGGCCGACGACAAGCGCAATCCGCGCAAAGACCCGCGTTATGCCGAAATTAGCGATGCCGAGCTGCCCGCCACCGAGGCACTGTGCGACACCATTGCCCGACTGATGCCCTACTACGAGGGTACCATCCTCAAGGCCTTCGAGCAGCACGACGAGGTGATGGTGGTGGCCCACGGCAATAGTTTGCGCGGTATCGTCAAGACCCTCAAGGGAATGGGCGATGATGAGATTGTTGGCTTCAATATTCCTACCGCAGTACCCTATATTTTTGAATTTGACGACCAGATGAAGCTGCAAAAAGATTTCTATTTGGGCAATCAGGAAGAAATTCGTAAAAAAATAGAAGGCGTTAAAAATCAGGCTAAAAAGAACTAGTCATAGGGCTGAAAAGTGCAAAAAACGAAAAAAGTTTTGTTCATATCAAAAAAAGTTCGTACTTTTGCACCCGATTTCGCTGAAAGAAAACACAGGTTTTTGAGTAGAAATCGCACAGCTACGGAGAGGTGGGTGAGTGGCTGAAACCAACAGTTTGCTAAACTGTCGTACTCGATTAGGGTACCGGGGGTTCGAATCCCCCCTTCTC
>JAEEGJ010032546.1_pt1 | contig 10002 bp, 10 predicted proteins | sample 8958761 | NCBI WGS metagenome assembly JAEEGJ01 (sample SAMN16246546, study PRJNA631951) | gut metagenome | biome: gut microbiome; feature: rumen; material: RS-attached | host: Bos | place: Iran: Karaj | collected 2018-10 | reverse complement strand
TCAACTGAAACCTTGTACTGCTTGCCGCCTGTCTTAATTACTGCGTACATTATTTTTTCCTCCTGTTCTTCCAGTCTCGCTGCTTAAACCTAGGCAGCGCCCCTAAAAAAGCGCATTTAAATAAGCCCGTTGCATGCGGTCACCGACGTATAATAACACCAGGGGTCTGTTAAAGTCAATATGAAATCTACGCAAAATGCCCGATTTTGAGCGGTTTATGCTGCCACGAACACAATAAGTGCACCAACAAGTCCGAAAATCAGGCCCGTTATCTCGTAATAATCCGATATTCTCTTGATCGGAACGACACAGAGGAACGGCAATACGCCGAGAGCGATACCGCCCATCGATGCAATAACGACCTCGCTGTTGCCGTGTATCGCGCCCATTATAAGCAGTACAACTGAAGGAATCAATGCCTCAACGAAGTACATCGGGCTTGCAAAATAAGCAGCCGGTCCCTGTCCTGAGAATCTGGATTTCTTGTCCGCAAGGATCAATGCGACAGCAGACAGGCTCAAAACAACGAATACGATAAGCGTAACGATAAGATTTGAAGTGTTATCCAGAGCGGTCTCAACGTTCGTAAGGTTAAGGCATGAGGATACGATTACCATTATCTCGACAAGACCCGTGAGGATCGAAGCAAGAAAAATAGTAAAGCCGTAGTCTTTCCTGTTATAAGAAATCTTCTTATTAGCTATAAGCTTGAGCTGGGCAAGTGCCATCAGTGCGATGATGAGCACCGGAGAATAGAGCGCAACATATGAAGCCAGGAAACTTACCTGCGGAATGAAGGTCATTACCGCGCCGCAGAGTGCGAGCCATCCGGATATTCCAAGGAATATGATCGCTCCCAAGCTGTCTCTTCCCTTCAGATGCTTCTCGCCCTTGTCAGGAACAGATACGGGAACCATGAACAGGAACAGAGCCAGGGATGCGACTGACAGGAAGACTGCCAGAACAAGGAGCACATTCCATACACTGACCCTTGTGGAAGAATAACCGTGACCGAATGTGGTTCCGAGATACTGCGCAAGCTCCCCCTGGAAAGAAGGAGATACCAGAAGTCCGCTGATGCCGAACTTCGCCTGTGACAAAGACAGATATCTCATCTGGTTATGGGATACGAAAACCCTTGTAGGCATTATCTTGCCTCTCTGGGTCGAATGTCCGTACATTGTATCAACGCCAGAGATCTTCTCGAAGATCATCTGGGCGCCATTGAGATCACCCGAATTCTTAGCCTTATTCTCAAAACCAAAGATGGCACAGGGTACCGACGGATAATCGCTCGTATAACCTTCGAGAGAAGCATTGCCGGGATACTCAGGTGCAACCAGGATAAAACCTTCAACATTTGAAGCGTGAGATGACAGAAGGTCATGCATGACCCTGAAAGCATCTGTACCGATAGCGCAGACTACTACCTTCTCGTTCTCATAACCTTTCGGGAGTTCATATACAAAATCAGATTTGGAAGCGCGCTTGTCAGGCTCAACTATCTCATAACCGAAGCCTGCAGCCGCAAGAGAATTCCTGAATGAGACTGACGGGATGTTGCTTCCGTCAGAATAGATTATCAGGGTCTTATCCGTATCGTTTGTTCCAACGTAAGACACACCATAGAGCACGAACAGTGTTATCGCCATGATGAGCGACAGCATGAGTGCGAACCATGCAACTTTGGGTATCTTCAACGGACGGAGCTTCCTGAATCCGTATTGCGGCGCAGCCGGCCTCTCTTCTGGATTTCTCTCGGAATTCTTCTTCATTACTTCTCCGGGCAGAGCTCATCGCCTAATGTTCTGATGTCTTCAGGTCCCAGAATGAGGATGATGTCGCCGGGCTTGATAAGCTCGTCGATCCTCTTCTTGAGTTCTTCCCTGTCTTCATAGAACTCGGCATCGCCGCCGCGTTTATTGATCTCGTCTGAAATAAGCTTGCTGGACATTCCGAGTGTATCGTTCTCTCTGTCTGAGAAGATCTCAGCGAACAACACCTTCTTGCAAGGCAGAAGGCTCGTTACATAATCTTCGAAGAGCATCTTTGTACGGTTGAACGTCAGTGGCTGGAACACAACGAGGATGTCGTTATGGGGCATGTTGGATGCTGCTTCGATAGTTGCTCTTGCAGCTGTCGGATGATGTGCGTAGTCTACTACGACATCACAGTCTTTGTACTTGCCCTTAACCGTATATCTTCCGTCTGCGCCTCCGAAAGTATCGAGTGCATTTCTGACAGATTCCAGTGAAGCACCGTTAAGATATGCTGCAGCAGCTGCATTAAGTGCATTTGCTATGTTGTGGCTTCCTGGGATCTTAAGACTTACCCTGGTCTTCTCTTCACCGTTTACAACGATGTTGAATGAAGGAAGTCCGTTATTGAAAACAATGTTCTCAGCGATAAAATCAGCAGGCTTGCCGGTTACTTCACAGATCTCATTGTCTGTTGCACAAGTAACGATCTGAGGAAGCTTTCTTCCGGCTTCGGCAAAGTAAGCTTCTGCTTCTTTTATGGCCTTTGCAATATTCTTATCGTGGCCTGATACGACAACATATCCGTTATCGTCAACAAGTCTGATGAAACGCGCGAAAACATCGATTACGTCTTCGATAGTAGGATAGCAGTCAACGTGATCATGATCGATATTAGTGATGACTGCAGTCGTGGATGAGAAGTTCAGGAACGATCTGTTAAACTCGCACGCTTCTGAAACGAGCAGATCGTGTGAACCCGTTCTGATAGTGCCGTCGAAGATATCGAGATCTGCACCGAGATGGACTGTGGGATCAAGTCCTTCATCAAGGAGCATGAGGGAGATCATGGAAGTCGTTGTAGTCTTTCCGTGTGTTCCCGATACATTGATTACATTCTTATATGTTCTTGTGAAAGCACCCAGAAACTCTGCTCTGTCAAATATCTGGAGATCGAGTTCTGTTGCTCTCTTAACTTCTTCGTTCTGAGGAAGGATTGCAGCTGTCTTGACCAGATAGTCAGGTTTGAAATCGTCGATGTTTGCAGCGATCTGGCTGTTATAGATCTTGATTCCCTGTTCTTCGAGAATGGCCGTTCTCTCTGACGGATGGTTATCTGAACCTCCGACAACAAAGCCTGCATGCTTTGCAAGTCTGGCAAGACCATTCATTGAGATTCCGCCGATACCGATAAAATAGATTCGGGCACCCTTACTGATGTCATTCAATGTAAAACTCTTAGGGTCTAACATGAGCTGTCACTTCCTGTTTTTGCTGAAATTTCCAAGTAATTCTATCATTTTAGGAGCGTACCGCAAAATCACCGACTACGGCATTTGTAAATGAAATCAGGTCAGAAGACTTAAGTCTTAACTGTACTCCCCTCTGTCCTGCACTTACGCAAAGCTCGTCTACGAGCTCAGCCATCTCATCGATGAACGTCCTGTACTGCTTCTTCATTCCGATGGGCGAGCATCCGCCTCTGATATAGCCTGTTACGTTCAGGAGATCCTTTACATGGATCATGTCGACCCTCTTAACGCCTGCGAGCTTTGCAGCCTTCTTGAGGTCGATCTCATCATCAACGCAGATGCAGAACACAAGATATTCGCCCTTGTCTGATACTGCGGTAAGAGTCTTGAAAACCTCTTCGTACGGAACACCCAGGTACTCGGCTACGTGATGGCCGTCAAGATCGTTCTCGTCGTACTCATATTCCTGATATGTATAATCGATCCCTGCCTTATCGAGGATCCTCATTGCATTAGTCTTCTTAAACTGAGACATGTCTTTCTCCTTCTTAAATCAACTGTTGCTTATTCTATCTTTATTGCCAAGCAGATTCAAATTGATAAAATATACATTACTTCAAAGTATTAGGAGAGTTATATGCTTAACAAAGAATATCCCCTGCACGACATGAATCTTGTTTTCGACATGATCGAGAAATCAATAGCAAAGGGCGGAACAGACGACAAGACGGCTGATGAGATGAATCTTCTCATGCACCTCTACGCAGGACTTCCGGCAGAAGCAGTCGAGCACGGTATGATGTTCATTCACGGCAGAGGCGCCGAAGTTCCGGCAACTTCCGACATTAACCCTCTTCACGTTAGACTCATGAATCTCCTTGAATATCTGGAGAAGGTTGAATATCTGGCTGACATTCCGGCATCACTCACAAACGATGAGATCAAAAAGAGATCCGACATAATGAACTCTCTTGAAGGCCACGAGAAACTGTTCGGCACACCCCTTCTGGGATATCAGTTCAACTCCGGAAGCGCTGGTCCCACTGAAGCAAAGGAAGATGGCGAAGAAGAGAGCGGCAGACTCCTTCTCATGAACAGCCAGGCAGCAGTATTTGCCTGCGAAGACATCTATAAGACTTCCCTTTTCTACGAAGACAAACTCGGTTTCAAGGCTGCTCACCTGGATGACGAGGCAATGCCCCACATCAAACTCGTTCGTGACAACATCGCCATCGTTTTGGTCAAGGGCGAAGGAGCGGTCACCAAGCCCGTAAGAGAATTCGGCATCAAGTACGATATGTATATCTACTGCTCTGAGCCTTTCCTGCTCCATAACGAAGTTGCAGGAAACGGAATCAAGATCGTTGAAGACCTGCCCGATGCAAAGGCTGCTCAGAAACAGGACACTAACCGCCAGTTTGTTTTCGAGGATGTGGACGGCAGACACATCTGCGTTTCACAGTATCTCGAAGGCTGATTTCTTTCGAAATAAAAAACAAAGCCGGCTCAAATAAACGAGCCGGCTTTTCTTTTGAGGGGTACTTTTAACGATCAGATCTTATTGAAATTTACGTTTCCTGATGAGCAGCGGATCTTCATGTCAGCTGTTCCGTTACCGCTAACGTAATCCTTGCCATCCTTCTCGAAAGGAAGATCGTAATTGAAATCTCCGCTTGAGATATCTACATGAACCGTAACATCAGCATTTCCGGGAACTTTAACATCGATTCCGCCTGAGCTGCAGTTGAGTTCGGATGTCTCGGGAACATTGCGCAGCGAGATCTCTGAACGTCCGCTGGAAGCCTTTGTATAAAGGTTCTTAACATCGTCAGCATCAACAACGAGGCCACCGGAACTTACATTAACGGAAAGAGAATTAACAGTTCCCATCTTGGCATTAACGCCGCCGGATGAAGAACGAATATCTGCATCACCGATATTGCCTGTCTGCTCGATGGCAATCTTGCCTGAAGAAGAATCAACCTTAAGTGAATTGACGTCACCTTCGAATTTAAGAGACATATTTCCGGAAGAAGCCTTGATCTTAACTGAATCGCTGTTTCCCTTCTGTGTGAGACTGATGCCGCCTGAAGAAGAATTAACGTCGATAACTGAAGCTGAACAGTCAATTACCATATTTCCTGAAGAAGCATGTGAATTCAATGACTTGGTCGTAAATCCGTCAAGGTTGATCCCGCCTGAAGATACGTCAATGATGAAGTCATCGAGTTCCTGCTCACCGGGGATCGTGATCTCAAGACTCTTCTCGATATTGTTGAAATTGATCATGTCGGTTGAAACACAATATCTAACGTAGAGTGTATCGCCGTCTACCCATGAATGTACCTGATGGTCAGCATCAATACTCTGGTTTGTTGTTTCCTTGATCGAAATACTGTCATCAGAAGTTCCCTTAACCGTTACACCACCGGACAGATAATCAATGTTGATCTTGGTTACCGTCTCATCAATGTCACGGTCACCTGCCGTGTACTTGTCACCATTATCGTATTTGTAGCTGAATGTGTTGAACAGTCCGAAAGAACATCCTGTAAAACATACTGTCATGGGTACGATAAGAGCCATAGCTCCTGCTGCTAATTTGCTTGCTTTCATTACTTTTTTCCTCCCTTAAACTTTCCAATTAATAATCCGATTCCTGCTAACAGGATTCCGACGCCGCCGATCGAGAGCATGAGCGGAAGAGCCGGAGATGATGTTACAACTACGCCTGTCTGTCTTACCAATACTGCGTTAGTTGCAAGCTGTGCGAGAATGCCTGACATAATGCCAACTGCAAGAATACAAAGACCTGTTTTTGTCATTGCGTTATGACGCACATATCTGATGATCGCAAAGATCGCCCAGCACATACTTACAAGAGGCATTGAGATGGCAAACGCCAGAGGGAAAAACTCAGACATTCCGACATAGAGGCCGATGCTGAGCATCATCAAAACGAATGTAGCTGTGTAAGCTGCCATTATTGCAAGTCCCTTGTGGTTCTTCAGATAAGGCTTTACCGGTCTTCTGTATGCGATGAACGGTGCGAAAAGCATTGTTAATCCGAAGAGTGTTGAAGCTGCTGCTATAAAGAACCAATTTTCGCCTGAATATACACAGATAATTCCGAGAAGGAGCATAACGCTTCCCGTAAAAGATACCATCGTCGTAAGCATCTTATTCTCGGGCATCATGAGCGGTACTACGATCAGTGATGCTGCGACCAGGATTCCCGCTAACACTATGAAGAACCATGTAAGTCCTGCACCTGTTGCGAGGTTAACGATGAGGCATACGAGTATCGGTATCGAGAAAATCAGTGCAATAATGCTTCCTGCCAAAGCACTCTTTCTCTTAAAGAATTTTGCCTGCTTGTTGATTACTTCTTCTTTTTCCTTGATGATCTTTTCATCTATGGTTAAGTCATTAAGACTATTCAGCATCTTCTTGCAGTCCGGGCACTCAGCAAGATGTTCTTCAACGATCTTTCTGCTGGCTTCGCTGCAGATATCGTCTTTATATAACGGCAGAAGATCTGAGATCAAATCGCAATTATATTTCATTTTCATCCATCCTTTCCTTGATCTTTAATCTGGCTCTGTGATACGTGACCCGGGCCCAGGTTTCGGTCTTTCCGAAGATTGATCCAATCTCTGCGAATGACAGCTCACCGAATATTCGTAGTTGGAACACTTCCTTGTACGGTTCCTCCAGCTTGTGGAGTATTAAGTGGATCTTCAGTGATGTGTCCCTGTCTGAGAGCTTCTCCTCTATCCCTTTATTTGTATCCGGAAGCTCATCGCTCAGTTCGTCATCCTGTCTTGCCGACCGCCGTTTCTCATCTATGAAGATGTTTTTCGCGATAGCGCACAGCCACGTGTAACTGTCACTATCCCCCCGGAAACTCTTATCAGTTGATATCGCCCTGAAAAAGGTCTCCTGGGTAATCTCCTCAGCGTCGTTCCGATCCTTCGTGAGTGTCATTACGTATGAGAATACCTTCATATAAAAGGCTTCATAAAGCTTTTCTGCGGTATTCTTATCCACGTATCATTTACACCTTTCTTTTGTGATCTCACCTGTTAGACGGAGAAATCTGAAATTCGTTACAAGAAAATCGAAAAAATTTTCAATATTTTTTTGAGAGGCTCAGATGCCTTGATTTTATTGGGGTTGTGATTATTTAATTCCCAGCGTAACCCTGTCATTTCCGCCGTAATCTCTGATTGTCATGCATTTTTTGAGGCCGGCTGACTCAAAAAGCTCCCTTACGGAGTCTCCCTGGTCATATCCGTGCTCGACGATGAGGGCACCGCCGCCCTTAAGAAGCTTTTTGGCGGATTCGATAATCGGGTGATAGAAATCCAAACCATCATCACCTGCCCTGAGAGCCAGATCCGGTTCGTAATCCTTAACACCCTTATCTAAAGTATTCATATCTTTATTAGTAATATATGGCGGATTAGATACTATGAAGTCCAGCTTATCGAGATCAGGCGCGCTGCAGGTAACATCATATTTCATTACGCTGATAAACTCCGGCCTGATTGCCTGAGACTCAACATTTGCTGACGCCGTCTCAACTGCCGTATCGCTGATATCCATGAGATATCCTGTGACCCTGCCGCCTTTTCTTACGATCTCATTGGCAACGGAAATTCCGATGCAGCCGGTACCGGTGCAGAAATCGGCAAATCTTATATCTGTTAGTTCTTTATCGTAATCCGGAACATTAAGCAGATCTCCCGTTGCCATATCGTTGATTCCCAAAAACTTAAGAGCGGACTCAACAACGATCTCAGTATCCGCTCTGGGGATCAGAACACCGGAACAGACTTTATAGCATTCCTTATAGAAATGACGGTATCCCAAAATATAAGCAAGAGGCTCGCCTTTAGCGCGCCTCCTGACTGCCATTTCCAACTCTTTGCCTTCGAATTCTTCCTCAAGGATCTTAAGGTCCAAAACAGCTTCGTCGTCACCTGAACTCTTCAGGATACTTAGAAGTTCCTCATTACCAGACGTCATCTTCCTTGTTCTCCGGAATTACTGCCTGCATTGATGCTATGGCAACTTCTACGATTGCCGCATCAGGCTCAGCCGTAGTGAACTTCTGGAGCCAGAGACCCGGCTTAGCCATAAGCTTGCCCAATCCTCTGCCGTCGTGACGACCTACGAATCTCAATACTTCAAATGAGATACCACAGATGAACGGAATACATACGAGTCTTATAAGAGCGTTCATCCACATGGGCTGTGTGCCTGTAAAGATTCCGATTACCGTATAGATAATGATCGATATGGCAATAACATTGAACATGAAGGATGTTCCGCAACGGGGGTGGAAACGTGTCTGCTTCAGAACGTTCTCAACCGTGAGCGGCAATCCTGCTTCATAGCATGCGATCGTCTTGTGCTCAGCACCGTGATAACGCCATACTCTCTTGATATCCTTGAGTTTGGATGCCGAGACCAGATAGATGAGGAATATGAGAAGTCTCAGGATTCCCTCAACAATATTAAATACGATCGGTATCCATGCAAGTTCCAGGATGTTCTCCGGAAGGAATTTTGCCACGATATCAACGATAAGTCTGGGCAAAAGGATGAAAAGTCCGACCGAGAGCAGGATGCCGATAATCGCGGAAATCGTCATCATGACGTTGAAATGTCTCTCCGTAAACTCATCAAGGCGTGACTTCTTAGCGCCTTCCTTGTTGTCTTCAGGCTTGCCTTCTTCTGAGATATCAGCCGCCTTCATGAGCGCTCCTGTACCTGTAACGAGCATCTTATAGAATCTGATGCATCCGCGGACAAAAGGGACCTTCTCGAAATATGTTGTCTTCTCGCTCTGCTTGATCTCTTCAACGTAGATCGTTCCGTCGCCCTTACGGACAGCCATTGCAGTTCTGGAAGGTCCGACCATCATGACGCCCTCAATGAGAGCCTGGCCGCCGATCGTAGTCTTCTTGACCGGGCACTCGGACTTCTTACCCTTTTTCCCGGATGCCTTGGCAGGAACATCTGCCTTGGGAGCCTCTGCAGGTACTATCTCCTGTTCAGCTTCCTCCGGTGTTATCTCCTTGATCTGATCTTCGGTGATCAGTTTCATATTGTCGTTATTTTCTGACATATCTGTCTCCCCGAACAAACATAATTTTCCATTCTGATTCGGATTATAACAAATAATAAGGACAGTGGTGTTACAGACAAAAGGCAAAATTATGTGTTTGTACGCAAATAAAAAGAGGTTGTCCCATAAAGACAACCTCTTAAATTCTTTAACTTCAGAACGAGAATTAAGCTTTTTCCATTCTCTTCTTGAACTTATCAACACGTCCGCCTGTATCAACGAGCTTCTGCTTGCCTGTGTAGAACGGGTGGCAATTTGAGCAGATATCAACTCTGAGATCACTCTTTGTAGAAAGAGTCTCGAATGTGTTGCCGCATGCGCACTTTACAGTAACGACCTGCGCCTTAGGATGAATTCCTTCTTTCATGTCTTTTCACCTCTCAATCAAAGATATGACGCGTAATCCTAAACTCACGTATGTCATACCGGATTCTTCGTGTTAGCCTTGCTATATTACTTGAATAGTATGCGGTTGTCAATCGGTAGCGAAAGATTTCTTTACGGAAAGGACGAAAGACTTGTTGCTTGTCGTCTTCTCCATGAAGTTGATGACAGCATTGGTAGCCGTAATCGTATCTGCTTCCGCGATCTTTCTTCTGACGAGCCATACTGCATCGAGTTCTTCCTGGGAAAGGAG
>JAEEGJ010032544.1_pt1 | contig 10003 bp, 6 predicted proteins | sample 8958761 | NCBI WGS metagenome assembly JAEEGJ01 (sample SAMN16246546, study PRJNA631951) | gut metagenome | biome: gut microbiome; feature: rumen; material: RS-attached | host: Bos | place: Iran: Karaj | collected 2018-10 | reverse complement strand
GACTTATTCTTGTTTCCGCCGAACTTAAGAGGTGTAAAGTGTTCGCCGGTATCTACAGAATAATAAAGCTCTTTAATTCCGTTTCCATCCGAAACAATACCGTCAAATTTAACATTTCCAGAAACAAGAATACCCATTGTCTTGTCCTGAACTTCTGTTACAGGCTGTTTACGATCAAGCTGCCAGGTAAGCACATAAGGGTTACTTACTCTTGGCTCTTCATTTATATCGTAACCAATTACTTTGATTGTATGGTCACCTTCTTCAAGGTCATTTGTATCGAGGTAGTAAGACCAGAATTCCTTTCCCTCTGCAGTAACTCGTTTTTCAGTCTCTTTTCCTTCATCAAGAATGAGTTCAACCCGTGATACACCATCATCATCAACACATGTACCTACAATATTAAGGTTACCAACAACACGCATGTGAGGATACGGGTTTGTAATACCACAGATTGGAAGGTCAGATTTTGGATCCAGATAAAGGTTATGAGGTCCTTCAATATGAACATTACCACCAAGGTCGCGGGCTGTGATCATAATATTGTACTTGCCCGGCTTGCGGCTATCCAGATCAAACTGTTCCTGCCAGCTGTTCATGTTTTCAACTGAAATTTCTTCAACATCACCTTTTCCGTGTGCAAAAGATAATCCTGCAACAAACACTGAGAAAACAGTAATTAAGAATACTTTTTTCATCTTATCCATGTAGCACCTCTATATATTTTTTGCAAAATCCTTTTAATTTAAAATCCCTCATTTTATTATCGGTAGGAATATACTATTTAATTAGAAAAAGTTAAGTTATAATATATTTAAGAATTTTTGAATCAGGAGAACATACTATGAGTACAACAGACATTTCCATTTTACAACAGATTATTGATAAAAGCAAAAAAATTGTATTTTTTGGTGGAGCCGGGGTTTCAACCGAATCCGGCATCCCGGATTTCCGAAGTGTGGATGGTCTGTATAATCAGCAGTGGAAATACCCGCCGGAACAGATTATAAGCCGCTCTTTCTTTTACCAGAACACTCCTGAGTTTTATAGATTTTACCGTGCAAAACTTTTACCGCAGGGTATTAAACCAAATGCAGCTCATTATAAACTTGCTGAGCTCGAAGCAGCCGGAAAACTGCTTGCTGTAGTTACTCAGAATATTGATGGACTGCATCAGCTGGCTGGAAGTAAAACTGTTTACGAACTTCACGGCAGCACATTAAGAAATTACTGTCTGGACTGTCATGCTTTTTATGATGAAAAGATTATTATTGAAAGCGAAAATACTCCTGATAAACTGCCTCACTGCCCGAAATGCGGAGGACTTATAAAACCTGATGTAGTTTTATATGAAGAAGGTCTGGATCAGAGAGTTATTGAAGGTGCTGTAAAAGCTATAAAGGCTGCCGACACACTCATTATTGGCGGAACTTCCCTTACAGTGTATCCGGCAGCAGGTCTGATTGATTATTTCCATGGAGATAACCTGATTCTGCTGAATAAATCAAGCACACCTCAGGACAGAATGGCAAATCTTGTAATTCACGAACCAATTGGAGAAGTACTTTCTCAGATTTCGGTAAATTAAAAACCATTCATACTAAAGCCAAGCAAAAGTCTTATTCTCTCCTGCGGATTCAATTCTTTATAGGAATGAATTGTATAACTATAAATTACATACAATTCCATTTGATAATTTGGACTCGCAAAAAGTCCGACGTTTGGAGTCAGTTCAAGGCCGGTTTTTATATAAGCAGAATCCAGATAATAACCTCTGCCATCTGAAATTGCTCCAAAATACTCTGGAAGATGAGCTGCCTGAAATCCGTTTTTAGAAGCTGAACCTGCCGTTCCTGTCGCAGAATATCCAAGATTTATATAAAAATCATTCAGATAAATAGCCGTAATTCCTGGAAGTGCCTTCTGAATATCCATAGAAAAAGCCACGACTTCTACAGATGCATCAAAAACGGGATGGCCTATAGTAATTGCTGGTAATCCCTCTACCGGAATAGAGTCCTGTTCGATATCTACATAGCCGTAATTCGAAGAAGATGGTAACAGCGTAAAACCGGCAGTAAGAGGAAGATTATAAGTAGAACCATATTTTGATTCAAAAGGAAGAAGATGAGGTATACAAATCTTTAAGCCCGCAGAAACTACAGAAAGGTCAAGCAAACTTTTATCCGGTGAAGCCAGTGGCGCAATATATCGTTTTCCAAGCCCGACCGCAGCACCAAATCCTCCTCGTTCAAAACGTCCTGGTCCTGTCTTTCTGATATTTGAATACTGAAGCTTTAAGGTATCTGATACAGAAAAATTACTCTGACTGTTAAAAAGAGCTGTTGCAGTATTAGTAATTATAATAGAAGAAATTCTTCCGATTTCAATAACACTTGAAATGTCGGAAACAATACCACCATGCTGCCAGCCGTTTTTATTGAACTCAGATTTTATTGCTGTCTGAGATTTAAAAAGCGAAGTTTCAGTTCCTTTGTTGATTGTAAGAGAAACTCCAGTAGCCAGTGATACAGGATTAAAACCTGCGGTGAGAGTATATAAATCGTCAGTTCCGCTAGTCCACGGATTTGCAGTTATATAGGTAGCTCCAATCATAAAATCATATATATTTGAAGCATAAGTTTCCTTTGTACCAAAGTATTCTGATTGATAAGTGCTCAGAGGCATAAGAATGCCATGAAGTAAATATGGGAATGGTTTGTATGGGGTTGTCTCAGAAATTAAACTTCCGATACTAGCCTCCCCGACATCGCCACCATTTTCCGCACCAGTCATATCTTCAACCGCGGCGGCGGCCTCCCCGGCTATTGCACCGCCCACTTCCATAATCTCCGCAGAGCCGGTTCCGTCCCTCAAACACAAAACGCGGTTCTGGCGCAAAAACTTTCCTATATAAACAATTTTCCCGTTCCAAAAAACCGGCTCAAATATTCCGCCGGAAATGTCCTGAGAACTCAGAATTAACCGTGCAGACTTTTCCAACTGGTAGTGACCGACATCTCCCAAAACGCCGTCCACCTCCAGTTTTCCGAGCCGTGGCAAAGTGCCTTTCTGAGCGTAGGAAAAATAGAAAGTTGCAGTGTCAGGAGAGAGGGCGGAGTTTTCTGAGAGCTCCGTATACGACAACGATCTCACCGTCATTCCCTCAGGGAAAACAAACTCGCTTAGCGGAACTCCGTCCAGGGAAGTCACGCAAAGGCTGTATGTGAGACGGTTTTTCTTTATCCATGCAAAAGCTCCGTTGTTCAGAGCCGTAAACACAAACGGATTTATTTCTGCATCAAGTTTTATTTCTTTATGCAGTTCAGTTCCTTTTACCCGGCGGCCAGAGTCCTCAAGTAAAAGTTTGTAAATTACAATTGAATAATTCTGGTCAAAATACTTTTGCGCCACAAGATAAAAGCCGCCGGCTCCGTCCTTTACGACAACGCCGTCCTTAAGGCCTTTTTCTTTTACAGAATAAAAAGACTTTCTGTCAAAATCATATAACTTAATGCGAGCAACAGGCCCCGGCGCATTTTCACTCATATAACTCACAGCCAGAAAGCGGCCGTCGTTCGAAAGCCGCACCCCGCTTATTCCCTGCTGAGAGAAAAGCTTATGAACAGCTGGCGCCGGTGATTTTGAAGAACTCCGACCATCACTATAACCATCAGCTTCGAATACACGTGAACCATATTTATCCAGCCAGACAAGCCGCCCAGCCGCAGAACTCAAAGAACCATAAAGAGAACCTGCATCATTTAATCTTGAAAAACCTGATTTCTCCGGCTCAAAAAAATCATGAGCAAAGCCAGCCTTTACAGGATTTGCTGCGACTTCCGGAACCTCATAAGCTTCTTCAAACTGACTCCATGCAGTCCGTAACTTTACACCAAAAGATTTTTTGAAAGCCTTTGCAACAGTAAGATTTTTTCCATTTACAATGCGATACCAGAATTCCGCATAAGGCTCCATTCCATATTTTTCCTGAAGCCACTGATGAAAAGCCCCGTTAAAGAAATAAGGTGCCCCACTCGGAGCATTATCGGCAGAGCCCGAAACATCATGATACGAAGGAAACGCTCCTTCAATTTTTGCCTGTTTTACATAATGCTTTGCGTATTCATCATTAAGGCGGCCCTCGCCTGCTGCACTTTCACTTGTAACAGTTGCTCCCTCGGCCATTCCGGTTGTTATGGTAAGCATACCGGGCGCCACACCATCACCAAAAATCTTTCCAACACCGCGCCAGAAACCGCTTTTCATATTGTAAGTAACAGCGTGAGTTAATTCGTGACGGAAAGTAGAAAGGAGAGTTTCACTAAAAACTGCAAGCTCGCTGGAACCTGCAACGGAAGTATCATAAATTGCAATATGATTGTAAGGAATTGCCGTCCAGAACGCATTGAACTGTTCAACTGCAGGAGTTATGACAACCGGCATTCTAAACGAAGGGGTCAGTCCATATTGACCGGCAACCTCTTCGTACACCGTGTCGGCTTTTTCGTAAAGAATTACAGCACTTTTTTCACAGCGCTCAGGGTAAATAATATCAAACCATTGAGTTTTTGCTACACGAAGATTTTTTTCACCCCAAAACATTCCGCTGTGCGCAGAAAGTTGAGCACATAATAAAAACACGGCAAGCAGAGAAATAAACTGCCTGCCGTTATTCAGTTTTTTACATATCCTGAAGTCTTTTTTCTGCATATCTGAAATATCCCGCTCCTACAGGTGCAGAAATTATAACATATAAGATGCTTAAAATCACAATTGAAATCATCTTCTTTGGCAGAACAAAAATAATCAGCAGCAAAAGAATCACAATGGTAAGCATAGAAATCAGCATTGACCACAGAACATTAAAATTCTGCTTAGTTGCAGCAATCGGATTTTCCCAGTTCAATTTTGGATTTATTGTATCAATAAACATATCAATAAAAATCAAAAATACAGAAACCGAAACCGAAAAAATCACCATCATAAAGCAGATAGTAATAAAATCTGTCAGCGAGAATGGAATCTTAAGGATAGCATAAGCAGCAGCCATAATATTTATCATTACGACATTCGAAATTCCTATATAAAGCAGAGCATGCCAGAACTTCACTTTTACAATCATATCAAACTTAACAGGCATTGCTTTAAGATCATTCAGAGACTTTCCTTCACGAGAAAAAGAAGTAGTAGCAAGATTTGCAAAAGTTCCACAGAAAATTACAAAGGCAGCTCCAATAAGCGCTGTATAATATTTGATAGAGTTTAAGTCTTCTGGAGTAAGCTTAGCAATTTTTGTTTTAAAAGAAACTAAAAGTCCATCGATAGATTCTCCAGCAGCTATAAAACCTATTCCAAAAGAGAGAAGAAAAATTACCGGAAAAAGATAAACAAAAAGCGGACCGTTAGCAAAGAAAGCTGGTTCTCTGACAACGTTTCTGAAATCGCGGACAAAGAGCGCATGGAAAACAGAACCCGAACGAACATCTTTTTTAATAACCTCTTCGGCCTTTTCTGAAGAAATCTTTTTAGTCTTTTCATCAGAAAAACCATTAAGACTTTTTACATACATTTTTCCAACTAAAGGAACAAGCACAAAAAGTTCAACACAGCCCAGAGCTGCAAGAATCAGAATAGGAATGATTTTGCCATTCAAAGCACCGGAAATATACATAAACACCGGAACCTTAGAACTGAACTCAAAAATCATATCGATTGAAGAGCCAATCTTTTCGCTTACAAACTCCGGATTAGAAAACGAAATAGATACAGAAGAATTCATAAAACCATAGCACATACAGAACAAAATAAGCAGAACTGTGGCAACTCCTGTAAGCAGTTTCTTTTTTCTAAGCGCCGGCACAAAATACAAAATCAAAATAAAAAGCAGATAGATTACAAAAACTGCAGTAACCGAAAATGCAACTGCCGAAACTAAAAAGCCCAGGTAAAACAGCGGATTTACAAGCAGCCCTTCATTATAGCCATATACAATTGAACTGATTGTAAACATTCCAACACCGAATATGGCATCAGCTATAAATGAAACTGTAAACTTTGCACCAAAAAACTGGCCGGGAGTAAGCGGAAGACTCATCAAAAATTCGTCGCCCTTACCTGTATAATAGGAAGATGCTACAGAAGTAAAGCCAAAGAACATAATCACGGCAACTGCAACCATCATAGAAACAAAAGGCATCATATGCTGATTTCCATTGCCTGCCAGATAATTGTAAGTACCAGACATATAAAGATAATACATTCCAATCATTACACAGAAAATGTAGATTGCAACAAGAATAAGAAATATGCTTTTTATGATTCCCTTTGGCCCTTTCTTAAAGTTTTCCCGAATCTGGGTAAACACATTCTCATTGGTAACCAGAATCTTATAAAGTTTTAAAATCATAGAAATCATGGCGGCCTCTTACTGTGCTTTTGCAGTGCTGCCAATCATTTCCAGGAAGATATCTTCAAGTGACTGGCCGTCTTTTCCATGCTGTTCTTTGAGTTCACTCATAGTTCCCTGAAAAATCAGCTTTCCCTGTTTAATAATTCCGATACGGTCGCAAAGCTTTTCTGCAACTTCCATTACGTGAGTAGAAAAGAAAACAGTTTTTCCTGCATTAGCACGCTCGCGCATAATTTCCTTTACGATAAAAGCAGCCTCAGGATCCAGACCAACCATCGGTTCATCAAGAATCCAGTTCTGAGGATCTGTAATAAGGCTGGCAATCAAAAACAGTTTCTGCTTCATACCATGGCTGAAAGAAGAAATCTTATTATTCAAAACTTCTTTAAGCCCAAACTTTGTACAGTAGTTTTCAATACGCACCTTGCGGATATCTGCAGGAACCTTATAAACATCACCTATAAAATTCAGATATTCAATTGCCTTAAGACGAGAAACAGTTTCCGGATTATCAGGAACAAACGCAAACTGACGCTTAGCAGCTACCGGGCGATCCTTAATTGAAATACCATCCAGCTCAAGCGAACCTTCATCCGGCTGAATTATGCCCGTAAGCATTTTTATAGATGTAGTTTTACCGGCACCATTAGGCCCCAGAAAACCAAAAATCTCACCATTATTCACAGTAAGCGAAAGCGAATCCACCGCCTTCACCCCACCCTTGGTATATGCCTTTGAAACATTTTTAATTTCAAACATTTTTTTTCCTCCATTTTTTTACTATAAATGATTGAAACCGTTTTTTCAAATTTAATCAGGATTATTTCTCAAATATTGCACTTTTCGTTCTGGTTTTACTAATTATATAGAGAGGAATTTCTATCAGAATCTTTATTCGGCGGAGGGAACAATATCTAAATGATTTTTAAGAGGTGAACAAATGGAAAGTCAAGAAACAACACAGTATAATCGAGAATACAAAGACAGACTTTTTAAGTATATCTTTGGTAAAGACACAGAAGACAGTAAAAAATGGCGACTCCAGCTTTATAATGCGCTCAACGGCACAAATATTACCGATCCCGATGCCCTTAAAATCAATACTATTGAAAATGTAATTTACATCAGCATGCATAACGACATTTCCTTTTTAGTTGATACAGAAATAAATCTTTACGAAGAACAGAGTTCATGGAATCCGAACATGCCACTCAGAGGGTTCTTATACTTTTCAATCCTGTATCAGTTATATCTAAAAGATAACAATCTATCCATTCTCAGTCGACATAAGGTAATGATTCCTCGCCCCAGATTTTTTGTTTTTTATCATGGAAAGAAAACAGATCCTGATACATGGAAACTTAAATTATCAGATTCATTTCTTGGAAACCAGAAAGAACATGGTGATTTTGAATGGACCGCTACAATTATAAATCTTCGTCCAGATGAAAATGTTCCACTTAACAAAAACTGTACTCCGTTGTATCATTATGTAAAGTTTGTCTCTATGGTAAGTTCAAACATGGATGCAGGCATGGACAAAAATAAAGCTATCGAAGAAGCTGTTGATAAAGCCATAAAAGAAAAACTTCTTGATAACTTTTTCAAAATCAATAAAGCGGAGGTAATTGGTATGTGTTTAACTGAGTTTGATGAAGAACTTGCAAAGCGCACATGGCGCAATGATGGCTACATCGATGGCCGTTCCGAAAAAGCAAAGGAAGCTGCCATTAACCTCTTAAAGATGAATATTCTTTCTCCAGAACAAATTGCACAAGCCGCCGGCCTCTCGTTAGAGGAAGTCCTCGAACTTCAGAAAAGCATTCTGGTAAAGGCCTAAAAAATAGCCCCGCCACAAAAGCTCTAACCAACGTGACGGGGCAAGTGGAGTTTTTCGATAAAGAATTATTCTGAATAATAATTTCCAAATTCGATATTCGAACCTAAATATCCAACTATTGGAGTATTTCCGCTAAAGTCGAGACATACCTGACGGAATTTTGCACTACCACCTTGTGGAGGAGTAAGAGCAGGAACCGTCATATATTCCCATGCACCAGTAGTATAATTATCATCAGGATCAATTCCTTCTGCAATAGCATCAATTGCTGTAGCAGTTGGATATGCCAGTTTTATAGTGTCTCTACCACCAGTTTCTGTAGAATTATAATATGCGATATATGGAATATCATTATGCATCTTTATCTGAGTCCAAATACCAACTGATCCTGTAGCATCTACCCTATATTCTTTTGTTGGGGTTGTTTCAGTATATGAAGAGAGATAAATATACTTCAAATCACTATCGGAAGAATCAAATGCTGCAATATGAATACCATCATTGCTATCGATAGCCATAGAAACATACTGACCAACATTATCTCCACAATTAATTATATTCTCTGTAAAGCCTATATTCGTTGCATTTGCATTGCTTCCATTAAGTGTATTATTAGAATACAACAAGCAAAGTTTACCGTCCTTATTATAATAAACAATTATTACACGGCCTTTATTTTCCTCTTTTGCAAGTACGCCAATATCCAGGAACTCTGTTGCATTCGTTGACAGCTGATTGCGTCCTGTAGAATATGTTGCACTATTATTAGTATTCTCAGTGAGGTTTGTATACTGTGAATAATTTTTTCCATCAGAAGCTGTACTTGTTGTATTTGTGGTTGCAGTCTTATACAATTGATTTTTTCTTCCATTTGTACCACCAGTTTGAGAACCTATCTGTAAATTTCGGTAACATATAGCATTAACAGCATCATCATAATATGCCATATAAACAGAAGCAGCATCATCTGTAGAAGTTGAATCTCCCGTAGCAATTACCTTTAAATTTCTATAGCGATCTACAAGAGAAGTACCACCGTAGTTTATTGATTCAAGTGTAATTGCATTGTTATTACCAGTATTTGAAGTATTGTTAGGATAAGAAGAATAACCAACTCCAGATCCCCAACCACGATTTCTTCTATACGTATGAGTTGGGTTATCTATATAATGATCATAAGTATCCATAATCAAATCAGAGAATCTATCATATATCAACGACATATCACAACCAGCACGATTGAACACTGTCATATTCAAATAACGTCCAGAGGAATCCTGTGCCATTGCCATCTGATCCCACGCAGATGCACCAATTAAAAACTCTGTTGATTGTTTTTATCCTGCTGGATTTACAACTACTCTCTGCGGTTTATAGTCGGCAGAGTGTGAAGAACCATCATAATTTGTTGCACCACTCGGATTTACAAAACTGAATACAATATTACCAGAACCTGTACCAGAGTTTAGAGTATTAACTATCATATTTGGATAATATCCATTCTTAATTCCGGTATCTCTTATATTAAAGAATCGCAAATACCTGTCATCGGTAAGCTGGACATTCTTTGTCGTATTATAATCTGGCTCGCGGTTATAATAATCTTTGTAGTCTTGTACAGTAGTTCCTGTAACATCTCCCTTTGCATTTTCTTCATTCAAATTATTAAGAGTTCGAACCTGATTAGAGAAGATTTCAAGATAACCACTCGAAGAAATATCTGCAGTTGAACCATTTGCAATTATTGCCTT
>JAEEGJ010032541.1_pt1 | contig 10003 bp, 9 predicted proteins | sample 8958761 | NCBI WGS metagenome assembly JAEEGJ01 (sample SAMN16246546, study PRJNA631951) | gut metagenome | biome: gut microbiome; feature: rumen; material: RS-attached | host: Bos | place: Iran: Karaj | collected 2018-10 | reverse complement strand
GTCTCCGCACTCGTTGGGCCTGAGTTCCGTCTCGTTTAGGAATGGGCTCGCTACCGCGGCCTTGTCTTCGAGAGTCGTGAGGAGCTGTGTCAGAATCAGCAGGTTCACGATATGATCATGGAGCGCATCGACACTCTGCAGCAGCGTCTTGCCGGTTACGAGAAGATTAAGCGTGCCACCCTCATCCCGCATCACTTCTCCATGGAGAGCGGCGAGCTCACGAACACGCTCAAGATGAAACGCCCCGTCATCTACAAGAACTACAAGGAACTCATTGATAAGATGTACGAGGAAAACGCTTAGGAAATGATTACTCAAGAACAGCTGAAAGATATTCTCGACCGTACCGAGAAACTGCACCACTACTTGAACATCCCGCAAAAGCAGATAGAGTTCGAGGAGGAGCAGCTGCGCACACAGGCTCCCGACTTTTGGGACGATGTGAAGCGGGCGCAGGAGCAGATGAAGAAGGTGAAGGGCATCGAGAAATGGCTGAATGACTATAAGGCTGTACGCACAGCCGCCGACGAGCTGCAGCTGGCCTTCGACTTCTATCACGACGAAATGGTCACGGAGGAAGAGGTCGATGCCGACTACCAGCATGCCTTGAAGCTCATCGAAGACCTCGAGTTGAAGAACATGCTGCGTCAGAAGGAAGATCCCATGGACTGTGTGCTGAAGATCAACTCCGGTGCCGGCGGTACCGAGAGCCAGGACTGGGCACAGATGCTCATGCGAATGTATATGCGCTGGGCAGAGGCCCATGGTCATAAGGTCACCATCTCCAACCTGCAGGAAGGCGATGAGGCAGGCATTAAGAGTGTCACCATGGAGATTGAAGGTGGGGAGATGGCCTATGGCTTCCTGAAGTCAGAGAATGGTGTGCATCGTCTGGTGCGTGTATCGCCGTTCAATGCCCAGGGCAAGCGCATGACCTCCTTCGCCTCGGTCTTCGTCACCCCACTTGTCGATGATACCATCGAGGTCTACGTAGACCCTGCCAAGCTCTCGTGGGATACGTTCCGTTCCTCGGGTGCCGGTGGACAGAACGTCAACAAGGTGGAGTCGGGTGTGCGTCTGCGCTATTGGTATACCGATCCCGACACAGGCGAGGAAGAGGAAATCCTCATTGAGAACACCGAGACGCGCGACCAGCCGAAGAACAAGGAGCGCGCCCTCACGCTGTTGCGCTCACAACTCTACGATCGCGCCATGAAGAAGCGACTCGAGGCACAGGCCAAAATCGAGGCCGGAAAGAAGAAGATTGAATGGGGTTCGCAGATACGCTCTTATGTCTTCGACGACAAGCGTGTGAAAGACCATCGCACCAACTATGAGACGCGCGACGTTGATAGCGTGATGAATGGAAAAATCGATGGGTTCATCAAGGCCTACCTGATGGAATTCCCCGTCACCGACGAATAGGGAACCTCACCCCAGCCATCGGATCTCGACGCTCGAAACTAGAAACTTTTGGAGCAGCGAGCGCAAAGAGAAGCGATGGAGTAGCGAGGGCAGGGCCAAACTCGTTTGAGCTATGCTGAGCTACGACAGAGTTCGAAGAACTCAAATTGCTTCATCTTTGCCGAGTCGTGACAAAAGTCATGGAACGAAGTGACATAACTTGAAACTAGAAACTTGAAACAAGAAACATAAATAACAACCAACCGCCTGCCACTCCCCACAAACCGGCAGGCCCTCCCCTCCTTCGGAGGGGTCGGGGGAGGTTACAACTATGAGCAAAAAGAACAATGCAAAGCGTCAGGCTTATGCGAAGAAACAGGAAGAATCAGGCAAGAAGGTCGTCATGTGGATCATCGGTGTCCTGATTGCGTTAGGTGTACTCTATGCCATTTGGACTATCTTCGGAATGTAAACATGAGTGGACTGGAGATTGAACGCAAGTTCCTGGTCAGGAAAGGCGGAGCTTATCGAAGCGCCGCCTTTTCTTGTAAGCATATCCGGCAGGGATACATTCCTGCCGATGGAGTTACGGTGCGCATTCGGTTGAGCGAGGAACAAGAGGTAGGAACTGCATTCCTTACCATTAAAGGAAAGTCGCAGGACGGCGGCCTTTCACGCTATGAGTTTGAAAAGGAAATCACCATCGATGAGGCCAAGCACCTGCTGCAACTCTGCCGAGGTGGACTCATCGACAAGCACCGCTATCTGGTGAAGAGTCCCGATGGACGCCACACCTTTGAGGTAGATGAGTTCCACGGCGACAACGATGGTCTCGTCATGGCGGAGGTGGAGCTAGGTAGTGCCGACGAACCGTTCACGAAGCCCGACTTCATTGGTCGCGAGGTCACTGGCGACCGCCGCTTCTACAACAAGCACATGCTACGCTATCCCTTCTGCCTGTGGCGCGACACCATTGAGCAGGAGTAGCCGACTATCGTGCCCAGACAGACTCCCAGCGAGTTTGCTATGAAGTCCAGCCAGTCGCCGCTGCGGTGGCCGGCAGTTAGATATGCTTGAGCCAACTCAACGAGTCCGCCCATGGCAACGGGCCCCAGAAATGCCAGAAGGTACCACCTTTTGGCATTTTTTGTATTCCTTTGATGCCTGCCCTCCCACCAAATGGTAGCGGTCAGCACGCCATACATCACCAGATGTGTCCACTTGTCGATGAGACTTACATCGTCCAGCGGGGTTTCTGGAATCCAAGGTGTCAGGCATAATATCCATATCAGGATGATCAGCGTTGTCGACAGCGGATACTGTCGAATCAAGGTCGTCAGTTGCTTCATGGCTGCAAAATTACGAATAAGTAAAGAAAATGCAAAAAGAAAATCGAATTTTCTCTTTCATTTCCGAACGAAAGATACTTCGACGAATGCCAAAGTTCTTTCTCCGTTTCACTACGAAAGCGTCTCCTAACGTTGCTGAGCGATGAAAAATATTGGTTTTGCTTACATTTCTTTCTTATTTCTGACAAATTATTTATAATTTTGCAGTCTCAAACCAATTTTCATTAGAAAACTATTATGTCACATACAACGGAAAGAGCGAACTTCGGAAGCAAACTGGGCATCATTCTTGCAACGGCAGGATCGGCTGTCGGACTGGGCAATGTATGGCGATTCCCCTATATGACCGGCCAGAACGGCGGTGCAGCCTTCATCCTCATCTACCTGGGCTGCGTGCTGTTGCTTGGCATTCCCTGCATGCTGAGTGAGTTCATCATCGGTCGTCATGGTGCAGCTAACACCAGTCGTGTCTATGCAAAGGTGGCCGAGTCGTCAGCTGCTGACGGCGAAGCACCAAGTCGTTGGCGCCTGCTCTTCCCGAAGTTCATCGGCTTTCTCGGCATTACCACCGGCTTCCTTATCACCAGCTACTACGCTGTGGTCAGCGGTTGGTGTCTGCAGTACATCTATGCCTCGGCAGCAGGGGATCTGAAGGGCGATGCAAACTACGTGACCACCTATTTTGCTGAGTTCTCGACGTCGCCGCTGCGTCCCATCTTCTGGACTGTAGCCATCCTCTTCATCACCCATTTCGTCATCTGTCGGGGTGTGCGTGGGGGCATCGAGCGTGCCTCGAAGCTACTCATGCCCACGCTTTTCATCCTGTTGCTCGTCATTGTTGTGGCATCGTGCATGCTGCCAGGAGCATCCGAAGGCATTCGCTTCTTGCTCAAGCCCGATTTTTCGCGGGTCGATTCCGGCGTGTTCCTCGGAGCCCTCGGCCAGTCGTTCTATTCGCTTAGCATCGGCATGGGCTGCCTCGCCACCTATGCCAGCTACTACAGCAAGAAGACAAACCTGCTCACCTCGGCCGTGCAGATTTCGTTCGTCGACTCGTTCATTGCCATCCTGGCCGGTCTGATGATCTTCCCCGCAGCTTTTTCCGTGGGCGTGAGCCCCGACAGTGGTGCATCGCTGGTGTTTATCACCCTGCCGAATGTCTTCAATCAGGCGTTCTCTGCTATGCCCATTGTGGGATATGTTGTCGCCCTGTTCTTCTATGCTCTGCTCTCGCTAGCAGCCTTGACGTCGCTCATCTCCCTCCACGAGGTCTCTACGGCTTTCTTCCATGAGGAGTTCCGCCTCAAGCGCAACCGTGCAGCACTCGTTGTCACCGTGTTCTGCAGCATCATTGGAGCCTTCTGCTCGCTGTCGCTCGGTGCCGTAGATGGCATCACCCTCTTCGGACGTCCCCTTTTCGACGTCTTCGACTTCGTCACTGGTCAGATCTTCCTGCCCATAGGCGGCTTCCTCACCTGCCTGTTCCTTGGGTGGTTTGTGCCGAAGAAACTCATTCGCGATGAGTTCACCAACGGTGGCACCATCTGGACTCGCTCCCGTCTTTTCACCGTCTTCCTCTTCCTCATCCGCTTCATCTGTCCTGTCGCCATCGCCGCCATCTTCCTCAACCAGCTGGGTGTGTTCACGTTGTAGCTCTGCTTACTCACCCAAGACTCCGAGCTTGCACGCCTGAACACCTATAATTACTAAAAAAGAGTGAAGAAATTAGGTTTTTCGCTATCATACTCGTATCTTTGCAGATGCAAATAAATACACGATGCGAAAAACTGTTCATTATATTATCCTGTTCGCTACGGCTTGCTTGCTGTTTGCCGCCTGCAGCAGAAATCGTTATATCTAGAACGTACATCTACTGTTAAAATCCATCGATAATTTGCAAGTGACATTGTTTTTTGCTATCTTTGTGACAACAATTAATAATTTGAATCAATGAAGAGAAGACTGCTATTGTTGATTACGATTAGCCTGCTGGCAGTGGTTAAGGGGGCGGCTCAGATACTTCCTACAGAAAAAATATTCTTCGCTAGCGACCGTATGAAATACACCACAGGTGACACCATCCGCGTGGCCGGCTGCCTCATCCGCACCGACAACCTCACTATCCCGGCTGACGGCGACGTGACAACGGAACCCTACAGCCGCTACCTTTACCTAGACCTCCTCGATGCCAGCGACAGCACGCTGACACGCCAGCGACTGGTGACCGATGACAATGGTTCCTTCACGACAACTTTCGCTATCGACCCTACGTCAGCCACAGGCATCTATACGTTGCGTGCCTACACGCGGCTCATGTGCAACTACAGCGACTACACCATCCCTGCCTTCCCCATCCGCATCATCTCCGAGAGCCAGAGTCCTACGCAGATGCAGGGACATGACGCGGTCGGCGGCAGCCTGACTTGCAACCTCTATGCCGAGGGAGGGAGGTTGGCCACCGATGACGTGCAAAAAGTTGCCGTGTGCCTGAGGACGGCTGACGGTCGGGGATTGGCAACACGTTTCAGTCTGGTCGACGACCGCAGCGACACGTTGCAGTATGGTCAGACCACACCGTCAGGATGGGCAGTGGTCTCTTTCTACGCTACACCCGAAAGGAGATATTTTATCGCCACTGCCCACGAAGGCCGCCCCCAGCTCTTCGTGTTGCCCGAGACTGATGACGGCAGTCCATCCCTGAAGCTGACAAAAGGGAAAGACAAGGCGGGCTACCACGTGAGCGGTCAGCTGCCTAAGGGCAGCAAGCTGTATGCCTACCATCAGACGACGGGGCTTCTGCTGCTGCCACTGAAGAAAGACGGCATCCTCGACCTTGCAGATGTGGGCAGTGGCGTGGTCTCTCTGATGCTCACCGACCGCAACGACAGTCTGTTGAGCGAGAGTCACTGCTGGCACGAGGCATCCCTCACTACGACAGCTGACACTGTGTTCCGCTTGGTGAGATACCTCCCTGTTGACAATAGTCGAGACGCCGTTGAGACGAACTTTATCCCTACCGCCGAGGTCATGCTGAATTACCAGCAGGACCTGGTGTCGCCAGAGCCGTTCCCCGCCTGTTATGCCACGGAGAGCGTTGCCGATCGCGTCACCGACGTGCAGGGATGGCTTCTCTCGGCACGTTTCTCACGTCTCGATGTGGCAAAGGTGATGCGCGAGGGATGGCATGCACGCTATCAGCCCGAGACGGCCCCGCTGATTCGTGGCAAGGTGATGGGCGGTGGCAAGCAGTGGCGTCTGAAGGAAGGCACCGTCGTGGCCTACCAGCGCAGCACCGCCGACACATTCTCAACCGACCTGCACCGTGACGGCACGTTCGTGCTACCCGTGGGAACCTATCCTGATGGCGACGACTTTTTCATCGAAGCATTCGACAAGAAAGGCAATGCTGGTGTCTACGACTACGAGTTCTTGGGCGACACCATACCTTCGCTGCGTAACCACAGCCGCTGGCTGACGCAGACAACGTCGGGCGTTGTCGGTCAGGCGGGCGAGAATCGAAAAGCGTTCAGCTTTACTGGTACCAACATGATTCCCGAGGTGGTTGCCCATGCGAAGATCAAGACAGACTATGAACAGGAACGCAAGGAATACTACGGCAACAAGTACATCTCTGAGGAGGCGATGGACAAGAGCAACTACCAGACGTTCCAGCAGATGCTGTACCACTTTGCACCCTATATGCGACTGATTTCCGAGGATCCAGAAGATGACTCTAGCCTGGACCCTGACAAGATGAAGTTGAAAAAGAGTAAAGACAAGGCTGGGCCACCTGAGTGGCATCTCTTTCCAGCCACTCGCATCTCAACCCTTGGCGGCACTGATGAGATTCGGATCTATGTGGACGGCGTGCTCTTTACCGCTACAGAGGCTTTTGGCCTTGACATGCAGTCGGTAGCTACCGTAGAGTTCATGACACCAGCACAGGCGCTGGCGCGCCATCAGGGATGTATCAATGGCTGTCTGGAGATTACGACAAAGCGCTTCAAACCCACCGTTGTACGCAGCAAGGGCGTTATCTACACGCCGCCTCTTGGCATCGCCAACATTGGGCAGCCGAGTGCTTTCGCCAATCCGGAGACTCCTACGAAGGCTGGCAACTACCTGCTGATTGTCGATGAAATTAGCAGTGGCGGCATCAATACCTATGCCAAGCAGGTCACCGTGGCGCCATAGACTGCAGAACAGAAACAATATGACACGCTCTGTCGCCATCGCCGCCATCTTCCTCAACCAGCTTGGCGTGTTCACGCTGTAGTTGACGTTTCCTGATTATGGTTGACTGTCAAACGTTTTCTGCCGACACCTCCCTTGTTGGTAGTAAATGTTTGTGTATCAGAGGTTTAGACGAATGTTAACCTCCCGTCAGACCTCCCGTGGAATCTCCCGTGTGACCTCCCGTAAATGGGCCTACACCGACATCGTTAAGGGAGGCAATTAGTGGCGGGGCTCTGACGGGAGGTTGACGGGAGGTGTCGGCGCAACACCTCCCGCCCCGAAACCCTTTGTAGCAAGGTGTTTGCGGGCAAAACGGGAGGTTGGGAGGTTGAATTTGCAGAAAACTGCTTCGGTTATTAGAAAAATGTTTGCTGATGTAGGGACGCGGCGTGCCGCGTAACTGGATTTAGCTTTCCCCACCCATAACGCGGCACGCCGCGTCCCTACATTTCAATCGTTAAATGACCGAATTGGGTTAAATAATCATTCGCTATGCTCCGTACCATAGAGAGCAATGCTCTGTAAGCTCTGGAGCAATGCTCTGTGACCACGGGAGTAATGCTCTGTAGCCTCAGGAGCAATGCTTTGGGGCTCCAAAGTCAATGCTTTTGGGTTCCGAAAGCAATGCTTCTGGGTTCTAAACTCAATGCTCTGAGCGTCTAAAAGCAATGCTTTGGGACTCTGGGAGCAATGCTTTTACACGCCCGATGGGTCCCCGTAAGTCCCGAAGGGACGACAATAATACAGGCAGGTGGTGAAGTGCGTAGCACGAAACCCCTGCTATGGGCGTTGACAAATATATAAGTGCCGAAGGTACGACAGAAATTCTGTCACCCCGTCGGGGTTTTGATACTCTTTGCTATGTATGCAGGGGTTTCGTGCTACGCACTCCACCGCCTGCCTGAGCTCTTGTCAGGCCTTCGGCCTTTCGTTATTTTTTCGATGATATACTAAAAAAGAGGGACAGACGTGGTGTCTGCCCCTCGTTGTTGGTGTGAATGTGATTACTCGTACTTTGTTTCTTCGTGCGAGCCATCGCCATCGATGATGACGCAACGGTTCTTGTCGTTCTCGTCGAACGGCTGTACGGTGTCACCCTTGTAGTCGACGCTGATGCGTGAGGCGTCGCAGCCGTAGGCATCAACGAGCTCAGCCTTGCACTTCTCGGCACGCTGTTTCGAGTAGCCGATGTTCAGCTTGGGATTACCGGTGCCCTTGTCAGCATAGCCAACAACCGATACCTTTGCGTTCGGGTTGCGCTTCATGAAATCGGCCACCTTCTGCATCTGACGCTTGCCGACCTCGGGATCGCTCTTGCAGATGACGTAGAAGATTTCCTCGTGGAGCTGTTCCTTCACGGTGACAATCTTCGGCTCGGGCTTCTTCTCAACCACGACGGGCTTGGGCTCGGGTTTGGGTTCCGGCTCTACGACGGGCACGGGCTCGGGCACTACCACGGGTTCAGCCTTCTTCTCGCAATGCTTATACTTATAGCCGAAGCGGAAGCTCAGACCGAGCATAGCGGTGAACATCCAGTCGTCGGCGTTGTTCATCTTCGAGTTGAAGCGGTCGGAGAGGCTGTTGGCATCAACCTCGAGCGACAGGCCGATAGGCTTCGTGACGTCGGTCTCAAGGCGCAGACCGGCACGGATGTTGTGCGACATGCGGTTCTTGTCCCATGCCAGCTCTGTGTTCAAGGTCTTAGCGAGTTCCATGGCCTTGAATTCATCGTTGTCCCATGCGTAGTTCAGTCCGAATCCGCCTACGAGGATGACGTTCAGCGCATGCTTCGGCGACTTCGAGAAGAGATTGGTGAGGTTGACGAGCAGGTCGGCATCGGTGGTGACATAGTTCCACTTGTAGTACTGGTCGAGCTGGTCGAAACCGCTCTTGGCCTGCCAGGCGTTGGCATGCAGGCGGAGTCCCACTGCCGGGAAGAAGTAGTGACCGAACGACAGTCCTACGGTCGGGGTGAGCAACTTGTCGATGGGGGCATCGGTGGAGGTGAACTGCAGGCCTCCCTGTGCCTCAACAAACGACCACGATTTCAGCTTGCCCTTGCACTCTTGTGCATTGGCTGTGGCGAATGACAACATTGCCACAACAACGATTGTCAGTAGTTTTTTCATACGTTTCAATTGGTTTTTATTGTTTAGAGTATATTTCCGATGCAAATTTAACATTTCTCATTTAAATTTACAAATATTTTCGAAGATTTTATCAATAAAAATGGGGAAAGATATGGGAAAAGGCACAAAAGAGCGCTGAAAGTGCGACAAAACACAGGCAGGCCTTTGGCCTTCGTTGCCAAGCGCGAAAAAAAACAAAAACTTTTGTTTTTGCTTTGCATTTCGCTTACTTTTTAGTAACTTTGCAAAAATTATCAGAAGATATGCCACAGATAGAGATTAAAAAGGTTACTACGAAGAAAGACCTGAAGACATTCATTGAGTTTCATTATGATCTTTACAAGGGAAATGCCTATGATGCACCAACCCTTTATAGTGATGATTTGAACACGCTGAGCAAGGACCGAAACGCTGCTTTTGAGTTCTGCGAGGCAGAGTATTATCTGGCTTACAAAGATGGAAAGCTGGCGGGTCGCGTGGCGGCCATCATCAACCACCGTGCCAACGAGAAATGGGAGCGGAAGAGTGTGCGCTTTGGCTGGATCGACTTCATCGACGATATCGAGGTAAGCGGTGCTTTGCTGAAGGCCGTTGAGGACTTCGGCCGCGAGAAAGGCATGACGGAGGTGATTGGTCCGTTGGGTTTCACCGACTTCGACCCGGAAGGTATGCTCACGTTTGGCTTCGACCAGCTGGGCACGATGGCCACCATCTACAACTATCCCTACTACCCCGAGCACATGGAGCGCCTCGGCGGCTGGGAGAAAGACAACGACTACGTTGAGTTCAAGATATACGTCCCCGAGCAGGTGCCTGAGAAGATGGTGAAGATCTCGGAGGTGATTATGAAGCGCTACAATCTTCGAGTGCGCACGCTGACGAAGA
>JAEEGJ010032539.1_pt1 | contig 10004 bp, 7 predicted proteins | sample 8958761 | NCBI WGS metagenome assembly JAEEGJ01 (sample SAMN16246546, study PRJNA631951) | gut metagenome | biome: gut microbiome; feature: rumen; material: RS-attached | host: Bos | place: Iran: Karaj | collected 2018-10 | reverse complement strand
AACAATGAGACACAATAAGAAATTCAACCACCTGAGCCGTAAGAGCGCCCACCGTGATGCCATGTTGGCCAACATGACCATCTCGCTCATCATGCACAAGCGCATCATCACGACCCTTGCTAAGGCTAAAGCCCTGCGCATGTACGCCGAGCCCCTGATCAACAGGACTAAGGACGACACTACCGCTTCGCGCCGCCTCGTCTTCAAGCACCTCCAGAACAAGGAGGCCGTGAAGGAACTCTTCTCGACCGTTGCCGCCAAGGTCGCTGACCGTCCCGGTGGCTACACCCGCATCCTCAAGCTGGGCAACCGTCTCGGCGATAACGCCAAGACCTGCTTTATCGAACTCGTTGACTTCAATGAGGTTATGCTCGAGGCTAAGAACCAGGAGAAGAGCGCTGCCAAGAAGAGCACCCGCCGCAGCCGCAAGAAAGCCGCTGCTCCTGCAGCCGCTGCCCCCGCCGAAGAGGCTCCCAAGACCGAAGAGTAATTACGACATATCATCTTCACTATATCAAGAAACCCTGCACAACGCAATGTGCAGGGTTTCTTGTTGATTCATATTAACGTGAGCTTGACGAAAAGATATTCTAAATCTCAGCGAGTTAGCTATCTTAGGACTTGAGGGTGTGTCATAATTCAATTGCTGGAATTATAACCGCCTTTCGGGCGGGAAATTATGCAAATTAATTTTAATTTAGAATTTGTTTAATTTCCCGTGCGATAGCACGGTTTCATTACCGTGTTGCAATTATGACACAACTACATGTTTGATGAAATGATTATCAGGGCTTTATTTTCATCGAACTCGCGCCCATTGGTGTCCGGTACAAGCTCCGTTAGGAGCTGACAGGTCATAGGCAGGGGTGAAACGAGGCGTAGCCGAGTGCAACCCCTGCAATAGTGGGCATTTGACCTAGCCCTGCTAGGGGCGGCAGTAAATCCGTGCTACAAACTGCCGCCCCTGGTGGGGTTATTATATCGGGAGTATCATTTACAGGAGTTCCGCTTCGCTACACTCCTGCCTATAAACTGCCAGCCCTACGGGCTTAAATGTGTTAGCACACATCACCACCATTAATGCGTTGATATTTAGTTGTTTAATGAGTTTTGTTGATTATTTGACAGACGTCAATGGCTTCACACACTATATCAAGAAACCCTGCACAACGCAATGTGCAGGGTTTCTTGTTGATTTTTCATGCCGCATGTGGCAGCATGCACGCTTAATGGCTCATTTGCCCTTGTGTGGAACCGCGTCGGCGGGGATGCTTCCCAAAATAACCGTGTCGCCCACTTGAGGCTTCTTCGGCTGGCTCGCCTCGATGCGGTCCATCACCACCTTGAGCAGTTCCTCATTGGTGTTCAGCGTGTCACCCTCAGGCGAGACGACAAACATGGCCTCATACGGCTCCTCCTTCTGCCCCAGGTTCTCCATGATTGCAGCCGACATGCGGTCCAAATACAGGTTCAAGGCGTCAGTATCATTCTTGGCCTCGATTTTCTCGACCTGCTCCGTGCCATCCTTCATTTTCTTTACAAATCTGTAGCTCTTCGGCTTCTCATTGCATGACCACAGGCACGACAATGCGATGGCGGCAATTAGGATAGGAATGATTTTCTTCATTACGATAGGATACTGATAATCAGTCGCTTATTCCTTGATTTCCCAACCCAGAGCGCTAGCGCCGAGCACGGCAGCGTCACTCTCCTTGAGCTCGCTGATCAGAATTTTCACCTTACCCTTGTAGATGCCCAGCACGTTGCGGTCATAGGCCTCCTTCACGGGATTCATGATCAGGTCACCACTCTTGGTCAAGCCGCCAAACAGCACAAACGCCTCGGGACTCGAGAAGTTGGTGAAGTCGGCCAGTGCCTCGCCTAGGATGTTACCCGTGTACTCAAAGATATCCTTGGCCAGCTTGTCACCGGCAACGGCGCAGTCATACACATCCTTGCTCGTGATGGCCTCGATGTCATACTCGCGCAGTTTCGACGGCTCGTCGCGCAGTTCCAGGAATTCACGTGCCGTGCGTGCAACACCCGTTGCCGAGCAGTAAGCCTCCAAACAGCCAGTACGACCGCAGCCGCACACGCGGCCGTTGGTGCGCTTCACAATCACGTGGCCCAGCTCACCGGCAAAACCATCGTGACCGTAAACCATCTGACCATTCACCACGATACCACTGCCCACGCCAGTGCCCAGCGTAATCATGATAAAGTCCTTCATGCCGCGAGCCACGCCATACGTCATCTCGCCGATGGCAGCAGCGTTAGCGTCGTTGGTGATCACACAGGGGATGCCAAACTTCTTCGTCACCATCTCGGCCAGGGGGATGGGAGTAGGCCACGGCAGGTTGGGAGCCTGGTCGATCAAGCCCGTGTAGTAGTTGCCGTTAGGCGCACCAATGCCGATGCCGTTGATCTTGTCCACAGCGTCGTTGTCCTCCATCAGGCGCGTCAGCTCGGTGTGCAACTCGTCGATGTAGTCATTAAAGTCACTGTGTTTAGCCGTTTTAATAGAGCTGCTGGCAAGCACATTGCCGCGAGCGTCCACGATGCCAAAGACGGTGTTCGTACCGCCCATGTCGATTCCGATTACATAAGGTTTTGCCATGTTTTTGGTCCTTTTTTATAAGTTGATAATAAATGGTTATTTCTCAATTGACAAAGGTAACAATTTTTACCTTCATAGCAATATGTGGTGTCATTTTTTTATCGGTGCAGCGGTTCAACGCTCCCAGTTAGAAGGTGGCGGAGAGGCGGACGTTGAGTTGGCGGCGGGTGAGGTAGTTGGGGACGGCGAACTGGGTGCCGCTGATGTGGGTGACCCAGTAGTAGCTGCTCACGTTGGAGATGTCCATCAGGTTGAAACAGTCGACGCCCAGCCAGATTTCCTTGAAGTGGCTGAACGGGCCGCTGTAGGGGCGGTGATCCTTGCCAACGAGCTCGTAACTCAGACCCACATCGACACGCTTGTAGGCGGGCTGGCGCACATAGGAGTCGGCGCGAGTCAGGTGAGGTGCCGTGGTGGGCAAACCGTCACTGACAATGCCTTTAAGGCTGAACTTCAACCGTGGAATGTTGGGGAAATAGTCGGTGAAGAACAGCGCTACGCTATAGCGTTGGTCAGTGGGGCGGGGCACCTTGACGCCATTGAGGTCTTCCTGGGTCTTCATCAGCGAGAAACTGAGCCAGGAGTCAGTACCCTCGACGAATTGTCCGAACAGCTTCATGTCGATACCGGCAATATAACCCTTAGAGGAGTTGATGCCGCTATAGACGAGTTTGAGGTTGTCAATTTCGTAGGGGATGAGGTTGCTCAGGTTCTTGTAGTAGGCCTCGGCTGTGAACTTGAAAGGTCGGTCCAGCGCACGGAAGGTGTAGTCGCTGCCCAGGATGACCTGGATACTGCGCTGCGACTTGATATCCTTGTTGAGCAGGATGTTGCGGTTGCCCAAGGTATCCATGATCTGTTGCCGGTATTCCTTGTAGAAGGGCGCTTGGTAATAGACGCCTCCAGAGAGTCGCAGCGACAGGTTGCCATTACGTTCGGGTACAAAGCCCAGACTGACGCGTGGCGAGACAAGCGTCTCACCATTGAAATTCCAGTGGGACAATCTCACACCGGCATTGAGCGACCAGTAGCCTGCTCCCGTTGTGAAGCGCCATGTGTCCATCAGCCATCCCGCAATGCGTGTGGTATTGAGGTCATTGCTCGATGTCTCGGTGAAGATGACATTGACCTGATCGGGGATATGGGGCAGGGAATAGCCCGCACTGTCGCGCCATTGCCACTGGCGGGAACGGTCGTAGATGTCTTCCTTGCGCATCGACAAACCATAGGAGATGCTGTTGTTATTGATGCCGATGTTACCACGCAGGGTGAGGTCCATCACGTTCATCTTCAAGCGTGTACGCTCGTGCTCGTGATACTTGCCCACACCCAGTTCCTTTCCGGCTTGGTCGAGCCAGTATTCGCCGTGGATGTCGTAGGCCACCAGCTCGTCGGTGCGGTAACCCGAGGCTTGCAGCGTTAGGTCTGTGCCCTTGTTGTTGAATAAGTAGGTGACAGATCCGGCACCAAAGTAGGTCTGGAATTTGTCTTTCTCATAGCCGTCGAAATAGACGGTGAACTGCATGACCTGCTGGCTGGTACCGAAGCTGGTCTCACGGTTCACAGGAGTAAAACGGTAGTCATTGATGCTCACGTTGCCCAGCAGTGCGATGCGCAATTTTTCTGTAGGCTTAAAAACAAAGCTCGCCTGATAATCAAAATATTGAGGGTCATACTCACCCTTGCTCTCCAGTGAGCCCATCAACGAGGAATTGCGTTTATAGCGTGCCCCGTGCATCTGCGAGTAGTGGCGTGTGCTGTGCCCCAGCATCAGGCTACCACCTTGCATGCTAGCGGCAAATGCGCCCTCAAAGGCCTCAGGTTCACGGTAAGTGATGTCAAGCACCGATGACATGCGGTCACCGTAGGCAGCACTGAAACCGCCTGTCGAGAAATCCACCTTGCGTACCATGTCAGGGTTGATGATACTCATACCCTCCTGTTGACCAGAACTGATCAACTGTGGACGATAGACCTCTATGCCGTTGATATACACGCTGTTCTCGTCGTAGGAACCACCGCGCACCATGTATTGCGAACTCATCTCATTCTTGGAGCTCACGCCCGCCATCGTGGTCAATACCGCCTCGACGCTGCCGCCCGAGGCATCGGGCGTGCGGCGCAGCATATCCACGTCGATGCCCTGCATTCCGGTGGTCTGCTTCTTGTACTCGGTAATCTCTACTTCGCCGAGTTCAAGCGTCTTTTCATACAGTTTGGGGTTAATGGTCACTGTGCCTTCGGGCTTGATGAGCTGGCGCGTCACCGTCGAGTATCCCAGGCAGGAAAATTCCACCATCAGTGTGTCGGCTTTGGGGACCGTCATCTCGTATTGGCCCTTGGTGTCAGTGTTGGTGCCCACCGCTGTTCCCAGCAGGCGCACCGTGGCAAATTCTATCGGTTCGCCAGAGGCATCCACCACCTTGCCGGTAATCTTGACTTGTGAATAAGCAATGGTGGTGCACATTAAGCACACCAGCAGTGACAATATATGGGATTGAAATCTCATAGTCTGTTTTATGTTATAATACTAATAACATAACGCAGAAGATGGCGATTTATTATTGCAGCAAACTATGGATAGGTCAGTTAGCGAACATCGAGAACAGGTCTCTTGCATTCATGCGCTTGTAGTTGCTGGGAACGCCCATGTCGATTTTCACCTTGTCGTTCCAGTCGATGTCCTTGTAATTGAGTGAGAAGGTGATTTTCTTTTTTTCGACAATAGCGTTGGCATTGATATCGTGGGCAATGTTGCCTGCCGTTGTACCACGCACGTCGCCATAGTTGACCTTATAGTCGGATGATGTGTTGCCGGCCTTGATGATGTCGAGCGAGGAGATGTGGCCCTGTTTGTCGAAGGTAAAGGCGTAACCGTAGCCCTTGAACTGCTCGTCAGGAGACAGAATAACAGTGTTGCCTTCCCGCGAAACATTGATGCCCGATTTGAGTTCCTCGTTGATGGTGCCCTTGCCAATGATGAACGGCCTGCCGAGGAACATATCCTGGACTTCGCTCACGGTGACGGGAATGCCCGAGGTCAGGATGGAGACTTTCTCGGCAATGTAGCGTTTGTGCACCTTGTCCACAGCATAGAGGCTGTCGGCAGTGATGATGAGTTTGCCCACCTCGATGCCCAGCACAGGACGCAATGAGATGTAGATGGCCTGGTCACGCACCATGCGCACCTGGATCGATGACGAGAAACTGCTGCCGGCATTCAACTTGATGTTGCCGCTTGCCTGCATTGTCTGCCAGTCGCCCAGGGTGGCGAGGATGGCATTGCACGCTTCCGTATCGGTAGTCGGTGTCGTGATGGTTGTAGTTTGCCCAGTGGGGGTAGTGGCGTTGGCCTTCTTGAAGGTGCCACAAGAGTTCATCACAGCCGCTAGGGCAATCAGGAGAGAGAGAATAATGATGTTATTCTTCATAATATGTCTTGTCTTTTACTTTGCGTTGCAGTAATTCGTTGTCAGGATCCGTTTCCAGTGCCTTGGTCCATTGTTCCACGGCCTGTTCTTTCTCGTCGTTGAACCACAGGATGTCGCCATAGTGCTCCAGCAGGTGGTTTTCCTCGTCCTTCTCGACGGCGCTCTTGATGTAGAGTAAGGCCTTAGTGTAGTCCTTCTTGGCAAAATATACCCAAGCATAGGTGTCGATGAAGTTGGCGTTGTTGGGCTCGTCTTTGATGGCAAGGGCAGCCATGCGTTCGGCGTTGTCCAGGTCCTCTCCGCGCTGGGCAAGGAAGTAGGCGTAGTTGTTGAGTGCACCCGAGTTGATGGGATTCAGTTCCAATGCCTGTTTGTAGCACTCTACAGCTTTGGCTGTGTCGCCAAGTTCACTGTAGGTGTCTCCCATGCCGGTATATACATCCGAGCGTTGCTCCACGTCGGTCGAGTCGGTCAACTCCAGTATTTTCATATAGGAGGAGATGGCCTTGGAATATGACTTCATCTGATGGTAACACCCGGCTACATAGCGGTACAGATCCAAATTATCGGGATTGTATTCCAGCGCCTTTTCCGAGGCCTTGATGGCGTCGGCATAATTGTCGTCGATCATGTTGAGGATGACCATGTTGCGCCATCCGTCGGCATCGGTGGGGTTCACATCAAGGCTGTAGCCCAGCTGCTCAATGGCTCCCTTGTAATCTTTCAATGTGTAAAGATATTCGCTGTAGAGCTGATGGATTTTGGCTTCGTGCGGGTGCTGCTGGATAAGCGCTGTGAACAGGTTGTTGATGCGCTGGGTGGTGTCCTCCTTAGCGAGTCGCTCACGTATGAAACTCAGCAGCACGCCCAGCTTGGAATCTACGTCAAGCTGTTCGGCGGTGAGGGCGTTAAATATTTGCTGCTCGTATTCCACGCTGTCGCCAGTTTCTTGGTAGTAACGGGCCCGCACAAGATAAACGGCGCCGTTGTCAGGCTCATATTCCTGGGCTCGGTCCAGATAATAGAAGGCGCTGTCGGTCATGCCATAGTGCTGGAACAGGTTGCTCATCGCTATGTTATAGTCGGCATTTTGGGGGGCCTTGTAGAGCAGGTGGCGCATCTCGTTGAGCGCCCCTGTGCTGTCGTTCATGGCTTGGTAGTTGTTGAGTTTGCCGGCTGTGATCTGGATGGCGTCGCCAAACAGGGTGGCGATGCTGTCGTAAGTGACATTGCTCTGGGCATAGTCTCCAGTGTGGGAATAGGCTTCGGCAAGACGCAACTGCAGCTCCAAGCGGTTAGGATTGTGCTCGTTGAGCAGTTTCAAGGCGCGCAATGCCTCGTCAGGGTGCCCTAGTTGCATATTGGCATCGCTGTAGAAGGTCGTCTCGTACAAGTCCTCGGGCTGAGCCTCAAAGTGTTTCTTCATCAGTGCAAGTCCCTGCTCGCAACGCTCCTTGGTGGTGTTGTTCATCTTGAGCAGGCACATGCCCATATAGAACGAGATGGCCGTATTGGTGGAGTCAATCCCGTGGGCATGGGCCAGCAGGTCATAGAAGGCGTCATAGTTGTCGGTCATCTTATACTTCTGCGCCTCTATAAATATATATTCAGCCTTGCGCTGGTCGGCAAGGGTGATGACCTTTGAGGTCGTGCCCTTCTTGCCCGCCATGGCCGACATCGCCAGCAACGCAATAACAAATATCGCAATAAACCGTCTCATCAACTTTTATCTCTTATCTTTTATCTCTTATCTCTTATCTTTTATCTCTTATCTATTTCGTTCCCGTGTGCCCGAAGCCGCCTGCTCCGCGTTCAGTCTCGTCGAGGTTATCCACAACGGTCCATTCCACAGTGCTGTGGCGGGCGACCACCATCTGGCAGATGCGTTCGCCGTTCTCGATGGTCTGCGGCTCGTTACTCAGGTTCACCAGGATCACACCCACCTCGCCGCGGTAATCTGCATCAATCGTGCCAGGTGTATTCAGCACCGTCAGACCACGTTTCAGTGCCAACCCGCTACGGGGTCTGATTTGGCACTCATAGCCCTCAGGCAGAGCGATATATATACCCGTGTGCACCAGCGCCCGCTGCAATGGTTGCAACGTCAGCGGCTCTTCTAGCCATGCCCGCAGGTCCATTCCAGCGCTCAGCGCTGTCCCATACTGCGGCACCTCATGCGGCCCACGGTTCACAATCTTCACATTAATCTTCTCCATGATTCTGAAATTATAGCCACAAAATTATAACAAAAAAGCCTACAACAATCATTTGGTGCTACTTTTCTTTCTATGTGACTTCTCTAAAGAAGCTCGCGTAGCACGACAATGTCAAATTTTTTCACACTTTTGCGCTAAATTTTTGAAATCCGATGTTTTTCATGGAAAAGGCTTGGCGTAACTAAAAGGCTGCATTAATTTTGTCAATAAATATATAATTAACCTATCAATCGAAATATGATGAAGCGATATTTGAATCTTGTCTTATTCCTCTTTATTGGCTTAGTCGCTATGGCTCAGTTGCCAGAGTTAACGGTAGAGCAGCACCTTGAAGACTATGACTTTGCTGTGAAATATATCGAGGATAACTACGCGGGATTTCCCAACAAAGTCGTTGACAGCACGCGTGCCGACTATGAGTCGATGAAAACCCGTCTGCACACTCAAGTTTCCAAAGGCGAACGCACGGGTTGGGACGCAGTCGCTGAATACACAGCATGGTTCAATGATTACCATACTCGTTTGTGCTTGGATGATGTGGATTCCTGCGGAAGGACTAGAGGTGCCTCTGATAAGTATAGACTTCAAACTCCTATCCATTATGATGAATTGATGGAGGAATATCGCCCTCAGCCTGTCGCATGTAAAGTGACCGACAAAACGTTCCTAGTTCGATTCCCCTCGTGTTATGGAGATATTGGCATGGGGTGGATTGAAGGCTCAATCAGTAAATTAATGGACTCTGGATGTGAAAATTTAATTCTGGATATCCGTGGCAACCCTGGAGGCAGAGATCTCTATTGGAATCCATATTGGAGGCTTTTGGCCGACCATGATGGCGAGATTTGTGATGTGGAATATAGAAATTCGTCGGCCTATCGTGACTCCTTGTTACAAGAGCTGAACTCCCAGGGTGTGCCTGGTGATATTATTCAAGGCGTACAATCGATTTTCCCTATGTTGGAAAATATTCAATATGTTCCAGGCTCTGTTGTGAGTCAATTCTTGGTGAAGTTAACCGGTGGTCAAGATTTTTCCTTCGCTCAGTTACAAAGCGTTCTCAATTCACTCGCTCATCCAGAATTGATTTCCGGCAAGGGTAACATTCACCTTGAGCAGGTGAGCGACGCGGTACGCCGAGCAGCTTTAATCATTGATAACAGAGTGGCAAGTTCAGGAGAAGCACTGGTAGAGTGTTTAAAGGCGACAAGTAACCGCACTACTGTTTATGGCCGTGATAATACCGAGGGTTGTTTAGACTTTGCTAATTGTAACCAAGTGCCGATGCCCAATAGTGGCATTGATATCTCAGTGCCAATGTCACGTCGGGTGGGACTTCCCGAAACAGGCATTGACGCTACGGGTATCGCCCCCGACGTGCGCATCCCGTTGCCGCTGCCAGCCCGCTTGACCGACAACATCGACGAGTGGGTCATCTGGGTTGCCGAGCAACTGGAAAAGTAAATCACTCAATTTCCTGTGAAATAGCGTTTTATCAAGATTATCATAAAATGATTATCATAAAATAATAATTGGTAGAAATCAAAAAAATGTAATCTTGTAAAGGTGGTTTAAAGCCAGTTCGTGATAAATTTTGCACTTTTGCGAAGAAAAGCGTAATTTTGTAAAAAATTTTATCACAATGGCTATGCAACGCATGAATTGGGACCGATTGATTTCGGATAAACGGCTGGGGCTGGAGCATTACCACGACGATAAGGGTGGGGGAGTAAGGAGCGA
>JAEEGJ010032532.1_pt1 | contig 10006 bp, 7 predicted proteins | sample 8958761 | NCBI WGS metagenome assembly JAEEGJ01 (sample SAMN16246546, study PRJNA631951) | gut metagenome | biome: gut microbiome; feature: rumen; material: RS-attached | host: Bos | place: Iran: Karaj | collected 2018-10 | reverse complement strand
CGACCGCCTGATGATCCAGTGCTTTGACGAACGTGCGCTCAACTACATCCACGAGAAGTACCCCGGCCATACGCTGGCCTATCTGGTGGAAGATTATGAGACGGATTTCGACCAGTACATGAGCCTGCTGGATTTCACGCCGGAATGGCTGAGCGCTCCGCATGAGAACGTGGACGCCAATCTGGTCGCGAAGGCCCGCGCCCGTGGCATGAAGCTCAACACCTGGACCGTCGACGATCCGGACGAGATGCGCCGTCTCATCGGCCTGGGCGTGGACGCCATCATCTCGAACTATCCCGACCGGCTGCTGAAAGTTGTGGCGGAATAACGGTTCCTCCTATCGGTTCCGGGAGGCGATGCACTCGATTTCTACGAGTGCGCCTTTCGGAAGGGTCTTGACGGCCACGGCGCTCCGGGCGGGGAACGGCTCGGAGAAGAAGGTGGCGTATACCGCGTTCATCGCTGCGAAATCGCCCATGTCGGCCAGAAATACCGTTGTTTTGACGACATCGGCCAGCCCCAGTCCGGCCGCCCGCAGGATGGCCTGCGCGTTCAACAGAGACTGGCGTGTCTGTTCGGACACGCCGCCTTCCGGAAAAGCGCCGGTGGACGGGTCGATGGGCAGCTGCCCCGATACGAAGACAAGACTTGCGCCGCTGTCGACCGCCTGGCTGTACGGTCCGATGGCGGCGGGGGCTTTTTGAGTGCTGATGGGTTTCATACAGAATCGTTTTGTCCGGCGAAATTACGCAAAAACCTCCGATTGGCAAAACAAGGGCGCCGAATCCTTTCTCACTTCCCGAAAAATGTTATCTTTGTAGGAAGTATATGGACAGAAGAGACTTTATCAAAGGTGCGGCGGCCGCCGCGGTGACCGTCGGAACCAGTGACCTGGCTTCGGCGGCGGAACATATTTCTTCCCTGGATGAGGATGAGACGAAACCCCTGCTGGCGTCGGCTCCGATGCTGCAGAATTTCGCGGAGACTTCGGTGGGAGTCGCTTTCGCCGTGAACGGTCTCGCCAACGGCTATGTGCTGGTCTCGGAGCGGCCCGACCTGGATGATGCCCGCAAGTTCGTCTGCGGCGGCTGCCGGATGGCCGACATCGATGACCGGGTGATCCAGGTGCGAATTACCGGCCTGAAACCCGCCACGAAGTACTGGTACCGCATCGGCGCCGACCGCATCCATTACGGGGGAGGCTACGACATGAAGGTCATCGGGAACGAGGAAGACCCCCGGACCTACACCTTCACGACGGCGGGAAAGGATCTGAAGGGCTCTTTCTGTGTCATCAATGACACGCATGTTCGCTGGAACACCATCCGGGCGGAGCTGGACAAGATCGAGGCCCTGGCTCCCTCCTGCGTCATCTGGAACGGCGACGCTTCCAATACGGAGGAGGAGCTGGAGAACCTGGTGAGCATCTATCTCGACCATCCGCTGGACCGCAAGGACTATGCGGCCTGCACGCCCTATCTCTTCTGCCCGGGCAACCACGATTTCCGCGGCCGGGCGAACCGGCATCTGGAGCGCGTGTGGATGTACCGGCAGCCGGAGGAGCGGTCTCCGCGGGACTGGGACCTGGGCCGGAACTTCGCCGTCCGGCTGGGCGATATCGCTCTTGTCGGCCTGGATACGGCCGAAGACAAGCTGGACACCAATCCCATCTTTGCCGGACTTTTCAAGAGTGAGGAGTACCGGCGGGCCCAGACGGCCTGGCTCAAGGATGCCCTGCAGCAAAAGGAAATAGCCAGCGCCCCCTTCCTGGTAGCATTCTGCCACATTCCGCTCTTTGATTCCGATCCCACCCACAACCCCGGTGACGTGTATCCGGCCGATTATGATCCTCAGTATACGGAGGATTATGCCTACTGGCAGCGTACCTGCGGCCGCATGTGGGGCCCGCTTCTGCACGATGCCGGCTGTCAGGTGGTCATCACGGCTCACATGCACCATTACCGTTACGATGCCCCCGAAAAGGGCCGGTGCTGGGGCCAGGTGGTGGGCGGCGGCCCCCATATGAAGCCGGAGGATTATCCTACGGTGATAGAGGGCACGGTGAAGGGAAACAAACTCCACATCACGGTCCATAACATTCTCACCGGTAAGGTGCAGGATGCTTTTGAATTCAAGAGAAGATAGTAAGGCATTTTCCATGGACAGGAGGTATTTCATCCGGTTTCTAGGCGTAGCGGCGGCTGGTTTTCTACTGGCCGTTTCCTGCTGGGATCATGGCGGCTACCGCTGGGAAAAGCAGCCCGAAGGGATGGCCCTGAAGGATGGGGAAACCCTTATCGGCCTTTATCAGGTTTTGCCTGCGGAAGGAGTATCCCATACGCAGAAAATCGAGAGGCTGGACGATTATACCTATAAGATTGCCAATTATTTCCGGGCATTGGAAGACCGGGAATCCCTTCGTCTGGAGGCCCGTTTCGTGACTCCTTCTCCGGCCAGTTTCTGGATGATTCCTTCGGTCTCCTATAACGGGAATGAGTGGGGGCAGGGTCATGAGCCCAAGGGTGCCCGAGAAAATGGTGAGTGGCGGACGGTTTCTTACAGGCGTACGCCTATCCCCGGCGCCATGTATTCCGAGGGAGAGCGGTACGCCGTGGCCACCTGGTCGGACGTTCCGGCATCGGCCCGGGAAGATTTTTCCATCTCTCTCCAGCCCGAGAAAACCCAAACCAGCCACTGCTATGTGTGGCCGGAAGAGGAAATGCCCCTGGTATATGACGGGCGAGACCATTTTTCGCTGGGCTACAGAAGCACTTTGACGCTAAAAAAGGGAGAGACGGTCTCTTTCCCGGTTTATCTCCAGGTGGGCCTGGTGCAGAAAGAGCACGGAGCCATGCGCTCTTTTCTGGACAAAGCCTGGGAACTGGCAGAGAAACCTTTTGTAGAAGTGTACTCTCCGGAGAAACTGTGGGAACTGGGCATCCGCTATGCCAAGGAATCCCTTTGGGCCGAAGAAGGGGACTACAAGGGTCTCAGTATAGGGCTTTTGCCTACGCCTGAGGGAGGCTGGAAGCAGCGGGGCGGCGGAAAGTATGAAATTGGCTGGTGCGGCCAGAACGCCTCCTATGCCATTTCCCTCCTGCAGGATTACCTGAAAAACGGCTCGAAGGAGTCTCTGGAAAAAGGGATGGCTACCCTGGACACCTGGAGCCGCTGTCTCTTGCCCAATGGACTTTTCCGGGTGAACTACGACAATCCGGAAGGCTCCATAGACGCCTGCAATCTGGGAACGGCAGCCGTGAATTTCTTTGAGGCATACGACGTAGCCCGGCAGTGCGGTAAGAATCGGCCCGAATATGAGAGCCTGGCTTTCCGGATCTGCGATTTCGTCAAGGCCGATCAGCAGGAGAACGGATGCTATGCCAAGGGCTGGCGGCCGGACGGCACCTGCCTTTACCGGGAGGGAACCGTAGGCTGCTTCCTGGTGCCGGCGATGCTTGAAGCATACAAGCGAAGCGGTAAGGAGGAGTATTTGGAATCGGCCGAGAAGGCTTATGACCACTATCTTTTGGAATTGAAAGAGAAGGGCTTTACCACGGCCGGCGCTTTGGATACCTGGTGTATCGACAAGGAGTCGTCCCTCTCCCTGCTGCGTTCTGCCCTGCGTTTCTATGCGCTGGAAAAGGATCCGGATTACGTGGAGGATGCCCTGGCCATTTCCTATTACCTGTCCACCTGGCTCTGGCATTATGATGGGGTTTATCCGGAGGACAGCGATTTAACGCAGTACGGCTTTCATACCTTTGGCACCACCAGCGTATCCGTTCAGCACAATCATCTGGACCCGTATGCGCTATACTGGGTACCGGAGTGGATAGAACTTTCGGCCCTCACAGGAGACCCCCAGTGGCAGGAAAAGGCCCTGGCCATCTGGCGTGCCGGAAACCAGCTGGTCTCTGACGGAAACCTTATGGTAAACGGCCATCTCCGCCCCGCGGGCTCGCAGAACGAGGCCTATTTTGAATGCCAGTGGGGACTGGCAGCTGCCGGTGCCTACAAGGACGAGGGCTATCGCATCAACAACTGGCTGGTGGCCTGGCCGGGTGCTTTCCGCCTGGAAACCCTTCGCCGCCTGGATGACTGGCAAATCCTTAAATAATATACTTTAAATCTTCAAATCAGATATCGGATATGGACAGGAGAGATTTCATTAAAATTTCGGGCGCAGCGGCCGCCGGAATGGCCCTTACCGGATGCGGTTCCCGGTCGGAGAAAACGGCTGTTCCCGTGTTACCGCCCACGGATCCTTCCCGGATTGCCCGCGACATGGAAGCGCTTCCGCCGCTGTATGTCAAGGAGATACGCGTCCAGGTAGGCGCCTCGGAACCTTTCGGCGTACTGCACGTTTCGGACACGCACATCGTCCGGGCCGATGACCGCGACGACGAAAGGAAAATCGAACTGGCTTCCCACCGTGTCCGGAGTATGACCTACGGGGAACATTATCTGGACGAAGCCATCCGCTATGCCCGGGACAAGGGCTTGTATATGATGCACACCGGCGACCTGTACGACTTCGTATCCGAAGCCAACCTGGACAGCTGTGCCGCCCACATGCTGGCGGCCGACTGGTTCGTCTGCGCCGGTAACCACGAGTATTCCAAATACGTAGGGGAAGCCAAGGAAGACGAGGCCTACAAAGAAAGCAGTCGGGAAGCCGTCCAGGGCGCCTATCCCAACAACCTTTTCTTCGCCAGCCGTATCATCAACGGAGTCAATTTTGTAGCCCGGGACGAGGTCTACTACAATTTCACGGAGCGTCAGCATGCCCTTATGGAGGAAGAAATGAAAAAAGGTCTTCCCGTGGTGATGCTCTGCCACGTCCCGCTTTACACGCCGCAGGCGCTGGCCGATGAACTCAGTTTCACCAACGGTAATTGCGGTTATCTTACCGGTGTTCCGGAGGAGTTCACCTCGAAGTACGACCCTGGCGTCACCTATCCGGCCGGCCAGGAATGGCGTTACCGCAAGGTCCAGCAGCATTCCGATGAACCTACCCTGGAGTTTCTGGCCTGGCTCAAGGAGCAGCCTCAGTTGAAAGCCATCCTTTGCGGCCACTGCCACCGTTTTTACGAAGATCGCTTCTCTCCCACCGCCATGTTGTATGCCGTAGACGCCACCTATCATGGCGGCGTCCAGGCTGTTTATTTCGAATAAAGCTGTTCTAGCCGTGGGCCGAAATTATTAGTAATTAATGGTTTATGAGAAAACGATTGACTGACAACGCACAATCGATTTTATATAAATTGCTCATAATCAGCAGCTTCTTCTCCACGCCCCTGCTGGCGCAGGAGCGTTTTCCCGACGGGAAGAAGATACCGGAATGGTTCTCCACGTCCGGGAAGGGGATTTCATGAGCTGCCAGGATATGCTGGCAGGTTCCGTGAAAAAAAGCGGTATCACGCCCATTTTGGGTACCGAGGCTGTCAAACAGCGTGAAGACCATTTCGGCATTGTCTTCAACGGGCTCATGAAGGTAGAGACTGGGGGGCTGTACTTCTTGACGGTGGAATCGGACGATGGCTCCAAGATTTGGCTGGACGGACAGCTGCTGTGGGATCTGGACCGTCCCGGAGGCGGAAGCAGGGAGGTCTGGCTTGAACTGGGTGCCGGTTATCACCGCCTGGAGGTCCAGTACTTTGAGAACTATGGTGGAGAATGTATGGACATTGGTATGAAAGGGCCTGGTATAGATGTGACCAATCTGCCGGCCGCCATGCTGTTCCATGAGTAATAACACATTTGTGATGAGAAAGATTCTTATTCTCCTGTTGACGATCGTGGTCTGGTCCTGCCAGAAGGAGAAGCAGGCATACGTGTTCACCTACTTCGATAATTCCCGGCAGAACGCGGGCCTGTTTGTGGCCTACAGCTACGATGGTTACAACTGGACGGCCGTGAATGACGGCGAGCCTATCATGAAGCCCCTGGTGGGGAAGGAGGGAATTATGCGGGACCCCAGCGTGTGCCAGGGACCGGACGGTACCTTCCACCTGGTGTGGACGGTGAGCTGGAATGCCCAGAGCATAGGCTATGCCAGCTCCAAGGACCTCATTCACTGGAGCGAGCAGAAGATCATACCCGTGATGGAGCATCTCCCAGCCACGCGCAATACCTGGGCTCCTGAGTTGTTCTATGAGGCTTCCGAAGACCTGTTCTACATTTTCTGGGCTTCCACCGTACCGGGGCATCCGGACGTTTCCACAGAGGGCTGCATCAGCGAGGACCAGTACAACCACCGCATCTACTGCACCACTACGCGGGATTTTGAAACCTTCTCACCCACAAGGCTTTACTTCAATCCATCCTTCAACGTAATCGACGCCTGCGTGATGCGCGTCCCCAAGACCGGGGAACTCCTGATGGCCCTCAAGAACGAGAACCTGAATCCGCCGGAGAAGAACATCCGCCTCACGCGCTCGCCCCGGATGGCCGATGGCTTCCCCACGGAAGTATCGCCCCCTATCAGCGGGGAGGAATGGGCCGAAGGACCCACGTTGATTCCCATCGGCAACGACATCCTGGTCTACTTTGACCAGTTCCGGAAGCACCAATACGGCGCTTCCCTAAGCCACGACGGCGGCTATACATGGGAGGATGCAACGGATAAGATCAGCGTTCCGGCGGGCATGAGCCACGGCACCGCCATAGCCGTCCCCGAGCACTATGTGAAGGCCTTAAGCCAGCACGATTTCAAGGCCGATGCGGCGAGCCCGCGCATCGTGAATATCATCAATTTCATCCGCTACACCGAACCTCGTAACGACGAAATTACCGAAAAGGTCCTTTATGAGACCGTTCGGTCCCAGGCGGAAGATCTGCGCATTAAGGGACTGGTGGGTACGTACCTTCTTCAGTATGACGCGCTTATAGATCCTTCCTACCAGGCCCTGATGAAAGAAGAGATGGCCCGCGGCTGTGAAGTGGGCGCCTGGTGGGAGATTACCCAGCCCCACGTGGAAGATGCCGGGTATACCTGGCGGGGCCGCTACCCCTGGGATTGGCATGCCAACGTGGGCTTTTCCGTGGGCTATACTCCCGCGGAGCGGGAGCATCTGGTGGATGTGTATATGGAACGCTTCAAGGAGATTTTTGGCACCTATCCCAAGTCTGTGGGCTCCTGGTTCATTGAGGCGGGAACGCTGGCCTATTTGGCGGATAAGTACGGCATTGAGGCTTCCTGCAATTGCCGGGACCAGGTGGGGACGGACGGATACACCCTTTGGGGCGGCTACTGGAACGGCGCTTACTATCCCAGCCGGGAAAATGCCTATATGCCGGCCCAAACGGTGGAAGGTGCGATTAATGTGCCTATTTTCAGGATGCTGGGAAGTGATCCTCTGGATCAGTACGAGGCCGGCTTAGGCGGCGTTGTCCAAAGCGTAGCCACCATGGAGCCGGTATATGGCAATTACGGCGGTCAGCCGGAGTGGATCGACTGGTTCTTCAAGATGTTTACGCAGGAACCGCACCTCGGCTATAATTATGTGCAAATCGGCCAGGAGAATTCCTTCACCTGGAAGGGTTTTGCCGATGGCTTTGTGTACCAGACCGCGCGTCTGGCAGAGCTCAAAGCCGAAGGGAAGGTGCGCATAGAAACCCTCTCTGATGCAGGCCGATGGTTCAAGGAGCAATACCCGGTAACGCCTCCTACCTCCGTCGTAGCCTCGGAAGACCACCAGGGAAAAGGGCGGAAGACCTTCTGGTTCAACTGCCGGAACTACCGCGTCAACCTCCTTTGGGAAGGTTCTGAACTGAAGTTTAGGGACCTGCACCTTTTTGACGAGCGGTTGCGCAGCCCCTACCTGGATGCTCCCGACACCCAGCCCGTATTCCATTACGAGACCCTGCCGCTGGTTGACGGATGCCTCTGGAGTACGCCCGAGCACATGGCCGGGCTGTGTTTCATGACACCGGAGTTCCAAGGCGGAGCACCTGTCTTCATCCCAGGGGACGGAAAGCAGAAGGTGAAATGGCCTTCCACGGATGGGAAAGGCCGATTTGTCCTCATCTTCTCGGAGGACCGCGTGGAGATATCAGCCCATGGACAGGTGGGCGAATGGTGCCTGCAACTGAACGTGAATCCCGGAACGGAACTACCTTTCACGGAGATAGCCCCCAAGCAGGTGAAAGCCCATTATCTGGGTATGAATTACGGCATGAAGCTGGAAAAAGGCCGCTTTAAGGAAATGGAGGACGGGTGGAGCCAGGAAACCGGCAATGTGCTCGACATCCTCCCCGAAGGTCACCGGATTACGCTCGTTTTTTAGATTCGCGTTGACACGGAATCTTCCTTCTGAGGCGCTGTAGCCGTCAACGCGGCGTGCATATCGGCCCCAGGGGGCGTTCCCCTTGCCTTGTTGACACCTGGAAGGGCGTAGAGCGAAGAATCTGTGTCAACGCGGAACGGTGTAGACATCATAATTGTCAGCAGGTTGCTGAAGAATTGACGTTGCCGAATCCTTATACAAAGTCTTGAGAATTTCCGTAACTTTGTGTGACATGAGGAAACTAATCATCATATTCTTTCTATCGGTATTCACGATGTCGCTCCGTGCGCAAGGTGTGAAGGCAGGCCCCTGGGTCAGTGACACGGGGGAGAACGCTTTCACGCTTGTATGGACCAGCGAGGTGCCGGGAATAGCCTGGGTGCAGCTGGAAGATGGCCGCATGCTGTATGAGACCTTTGCTGGAAGGCGAATTTTTGGCCGGTTGCACCGTGTCAAGGTGGAGGGCCTCCCGCGTGGCGTGGTGCGTTACCGCATCGGCGGGCAAAACCTGGAGGACGATTCCAGCCCCTACAACCCTGTTTTCGGCGACTGTTATGAAGGAGACTGGCATTCGGTGAAAACGTTTGACAGCAAGGCTTCCTCCTGCCGCTTCTCCGTGTTCAACGACATCCACATGCACACGGACAAATATGCCGCGCTGGCTTCCCAGGTAGATTCTGCCAGAACGGATTTCATTTTCCTGAACGGAGATATTGTATCGGCCGGTAATTATGTGATGGACACTCTGGTGCGCTATGCCGTGGAGCCCTTGGGAAGCCTGGTAAACGGAATTCCGCTGCAATACGCAAGGGGCAATCACGAAGGCCGGGGCAACAACGTGCCTCTTGTGGCCGATGTCTTTCCCCGCAGCGGCGCTCCCTTCTACTACACCTTTCGCCAGGGCCCTGTGGCGTTCATCGTCTTTGACGCAGGGGAAACCAATGCCAAGCGTAGCGCCCTCTACAGCGGGGCGGAAGTGTTTGAGGACTACTTGAACGAGCAAATCGAATGGGCCCGGGAAGCCGTCCGGGAACCCCTTTTCCGGAAAGCACCTGTGAAGGTGTGCCTTCTCCATGTTCCCATGATTGACCATCCGGACAAGACGGATTACCTGCTCCAGCGCTGGCTTAACGAGCATATAGTTCCCCTTCTGAACAAGGCGGGAATAGACTTCATGATAGGGGCCGACCTTCACGAATTCATGCTCTGCGAGCCCGGCACCATGGGCAACCGTTTCCCCATCCTGGTGAACGACAATGAGCGCCGCCTGCAGTTCGAATACACCCGCGGCGGCCGCATCCACGTCTCCACCTTCAACGCCTCCGGTGAAAAGGAGTTTGATAGGGAGTTCTAGTGTGGCATTTCTCATGGATTTTCAGTAACTTAGTACCGACATTAAGACAGCTTTTTAGGATATGATAACCATCGGCGACAAGATGCCCTCCTTCGAGGTTCTGGACCAGAATGGCAACACGGTGAAATCGGAGGATTTCATCGGGAAAGGGAAAAAGACCATCATTTATTTCTATCCCAAGGACAACACTTCCGGGTGCACGGCAGAGGCCTGCTCGTTCCGGGACAACTATGCCGCGCTTACGGAGGCCGGATATAACGTGGTGGGGGTGAGCAAGGACAGCGCCAAGTCCCATACGGGATTCCGGGCCAAGTTCGGGCTTCCTTTCAGGCTATTGGCCGATACGACCACGGAGATGCTTCAG
>JAEEGJ010032531.1_pt1 | contig 10006 bp, 9 predicted proteins | sample 8958761 | NCBI WGS metagenome assembly JAEEGJ01 (sample SAMN16246546, study PRJNA631951) | gut metagenome | biome: gut microbiome; feature: rumen; material: RS-attached | host: Bos | place: Iran: Karaj | collected 2018-10 | reverse complement strand
TAGATGGCGTTGCCCAGCTTCGTCTTGGGAAGCATGGCCTTGATGGCGTGCTCGAGGACAGCCTCAGGCTTTCTGTTGAGCTGCTCCTTGACGTTGCGGAAACGCTGGCCACCCGGATAACCCGTGTAGTGGACATAGTACTTCTCGTCCATCTTGTTACCCGTGAGACGGATCTTCTCCGCGTTGATGATGATCACATTGTCACCACAGTCGCTGTGGGGAGTGAAGCTTGGCTTGCGCTTGCCGCGCAAAATCATGGCGACCTCAGAAGCAAAACGTCCGAGGATCTGGCCTTCAGCGTCAATGACATACCACTTCTTGTCGGCATGTTCCTTGTTGACACTTACAGTTTTGTAACTTAATGTATTCATTTCTTTCTTTGTGTTTATCTAAATCGAGGAAAATAGATAGAACAGTTTTTACTAACGAGGGCGCAAAGGTACGAATATTTTTAATACCTTTGCACGGAAAATGAAAAAAAATGTCCATCGAGATCCAACATATCACCAAACAATACGGTGAACAACTGGCCCTTAACGACGTCACACTCAACATCGACAAAGGCATCGTAGGCCTACTCGGCCCCAATGGCGCAGGTAAGTCAACCCTCATGAAAATCATCACCTGCTTCATCCCACCCACCTCAGGCACCGCCAGCGTCAACGGATTCGACGTCATGGAACAATCCATGGAAGTCAAGCGCATCGTGGGGTACCTCCCCGAACATAATCCACTCTATCTCGACATGTACGTGCGCGAGTATCTCGACTTCGTGGCCGGAATCCATCAACTCAAAGGCGACACCGCCCGCAAACGCATCGAAACCATGGTCGAAGTCACCGGACTCGGCCCCGAAGCCCACAAAAAAATCGGCGCCCTCTCCAAAGGCTACCGCCAGCGTGTCGGACTCGCCCAAGCCATGATGCACAACCCACAAGTGCTCATCCTCGACGAGCCCACCTCCGGTCTCGACCCCAACCAACTTATCGACATCCGCAACCTCATCTCCGAACTCGGCAAAGAGAAAACCGTCCTCCTCTCCACCCATATCATGCAGGAAGTGGAAGCCATCTGCCAACGCGCCATTATTATTAATAAAGGTGTGGTGGTCGCTGACGACAAAATAGAGAACCTCAAACAAGAAAACTCGGCAAGCAATGTCGTCATCGTGGAGTTTGAGAACGAGGTGACGCAACAACTACTGCTCAGCATCCCTCAGGTGTGCAAGGTGAAACGTGTCAAGGACAATCACTGGATCCTCGAACCCGAAGGCGACGCCGACATCCGTGCCAACCTCATGAAGTGGTCCGTCGAACACAACCTCATCATCAAAACCCTACAAAAAGAAGACCTCTCCATCGAAGAGGCCTTCCAAAAATTTACTCGGTAATAAACCTTTTATCAGCGGAACAACGCTTTGATCTCATCAACAAGGTCAAGCTTCTCCCATCCAAAGAACTCCACATTCTTGAAGATCTTACCGCCTTCGCGGAAGGTGTCTTTGTCCTCATAATAGACCTCGACCTTGCGAGTCTCAGGTTGGCGTCCGAAATGCCCGTACGAAGCCGTATCTTCAAAGATGGGATTGGTCAGTCCGAAACGCTTCACGATGGCGTAAGGCCTGAGGTCGATGACCTGACGGATCTTCTCAGCGATGACTTCGTCAGCCAAGGGTTTTCCATGAGCATCCTTGACACGGACAGTGCCGTTGGTATTGACATAGAAACCCACCGGTTCAGCCACGCCAATGGCATAGGCAATCTGCACCAGCACTTGGTCGCACACTCCGGCAGCTACCAGATTCTTGGCGATATGACGCGCCGCATAGGCAGCAGAACGATCCACCTTGGAACTGTCCTTGCCCGAGAAAGCACCGCCACCATGGGCACCGCGACCACCATAGGTGTCAACGATAATCTTACGACCCGTGAGACCCGTGTCGCCATGAGGCCCACCGATGACAAACTTGCCCGTAGGATTGACGAAAATCTTCATGCCTTCACCAAAGAGCTTGCGCAGCTTGGCAGGCAACTTGCGCTTCACTCGAGGAATCAGAATGTTGAGTACATCAGCCTCTATCTTATCCACCATGCGCTCGTCAGCCTCGCGTTGGGCTTCCACGCTGTCATCGACAGGCTTGATAAACTCGTCGTGCTGCGTGCTGATAACGATGGTGTCAATACGGATCGGCTTCCATCCTTCCTCATACTCCACCGTCACTTGCGACTTTGCATCAGGACGGAGGTATTTCATCTGCTTGCCCTCGTGACGGATGGCAGCCAACTCGCGAAGCAACAGATGCGAGAGGTCGATGGTCAAGGGCATGTAGTTGTCAGTTTCCTTGCAGGCAAAGCCGAACATCATGCCTTGGTCACCAGCACCCTGGTCTTCAGGGTTCTGTCGGCCAACACCCATGTAAATGTCGTTCGACTGGCCATGAAGTGCCGAAAGAACACCACACGACTGAGCATCGAATTGGTATTCTGATTTGTTGTAGCCAATACGGTCGATGACCCGACGGGCAATGTCTTGAATCTCGACGTAGGCGTTAGTACGGATCTCACCGGCAACGACAACGAGGCCAGTGGTAACTAGTGTCTCACAAGCTACCTTTGAGCTTGGATCATAACGAAGAATCTCATCCAATACGGCATCCGAAATCTGGTCGCTCACTTTGTCAGGATGACCTTCGGAGACGGATTCTGAAGTGAAATAATAACCCATAACAAATTGTTTAACTGTTAATTAAAAATTTGCGGGAAGAAGTGTGATTGAAAAAAATCGGAAAAAGCATTGGTTTAGCATTTTTTCGTGTGGTTGCAATCAAAACAAATCTTTCCACGTAAGCGGCTGCAAAGATACAAAAAAAAATCAGTTTTGGCTGCTTTTTATTTGTTTTTTTCAGCCTTTCACTCGCCTTGTTGGGATTCAAACATTTTGATCAGCTCTTCAGGTGTCATACCCAAGTGCTGGATGGAAACCTCAGCATCATTGGCAAACGGACTCTCCGGATACTCGTCAACGACACGCTGATAGGCGGCACGGGCCTGATCCAAATCGCCGAGCTGGTCCTCATAAACAAACGAAGCCAACATGAACAAGGCAACCGGGGCCTTGTCGGACTTCGGATAAGCCTTCAGGAAACGCTCAGCCAACTCAATCGACTGCTTCGGGTCTTGCTTGGTGTTGACGGCCACCTCGAAAGCCTTGAAGAGATATTCTGAGGCATTAGCGGCATCGGGGTTCTCTTCGGCATATTTGCTGAAGACCTCTATCGCCGAAGGCACAGCCTCAGCATTGGTGGTAAGGTTGTCATTAAACAAGGCTGTCTCAGCCTTTTTTACGTCTTCTTCAGTAGTTTTCACCACTCGGTTGCATGCTGCCGCAATAACCATCACAGCAGCGATTATTATAAAAACTTTCTTTCTCATCTTATTACATTAGCTTAATAATACACCTCTCAACTCTCAATTCTCAGTTCTCAACCATCCTCATCTTCTGATTTTTTTCTTCGGGAAAATCATCCGATAGTCGGCATCGCATTTCCCTTCAGAGATGGCACGCAGCTTGCCTTGAAGCAGGGTCTTTCGCAGAGGCGCGATGCGGTCCACATGGACATGACCTTCCAAATGGTCGTACTCATGCTGGATAATGCGCGAGCGGATGCCCGTAAACTCTTCTTCATGCACCTCGAAATGTTCATCTTGGTAACGCAAACGAATGCCATCGTGACGCATCACCTCTTCATAGATTCCCGGAAGGCTCAGGCACCCTTCCTTGAAAGGAACTTCCTCGCCGAAAGTATCCATCAGCTGAGCGTTGATGAAGACCTGGTAGAAGTCCTTGGCATCAGGATAGTCGGGATAGAACGGACGAGCGTCCACCAAGAACAAACGGATGGAATGGTTCACCTGCGGCGCGGCAAGTCCCACGCCCTCGGAATGTGCCAAGGTCTCCCACATGTCGGCAATCAGCTTCTCCAACTCGGGATAATCCTTGTCAATCTCTTTGGCCACCGCCTTCAACACTGGGTGACCGTATGCAACTATTGGTAATATCATTTTAGTTGTCAGTTGTTCAGTTAATCAGTTGGTCAGTTATAAAAAGCTATTTTTGAGGCTATCCATATAGGATTGGAGCAAGATTGTGGCAGCGATGGTGTCCACCAGGGCTTTGTCCTGACGTTGTTTCTTCTTCAAGCCAGCGTCAAGCATGGTTTGATGGGCCATCACTGAAGTGAATCGCTCATCGTAACGAACGATCTTCATTTCGGGCAACAACTTACGCAGGCGGTTCACCAAAGGCTCGATGTATTTTGAACAATCCGAGGGATTGTTGTGCATGTCCTTTGGTTCTCCAATGACGATGGTCTCCACTGGTTCCTTGCTCACATAGTCAACGACCCAATCGGCCAACTTGCCGCTTTCAACGGTGGTCAGTCCATTAGCGATAATCTGAAGCGGGTCAGTAACTGCCACGCCACAGCGTTTTCGCCCCAAGTCGATAGCCATTATCCTTGCCATAGTTATAAAAATCGTGCAAAGTTACAAAAAAACCTCTCATCTCTCAACTCTAATCTCTCAATTCTTGTTGTCAATCGCCGACCGAAGTGCATTCCCCATCAACATGAAAGCCAACACCAGCAGCATGATGGCGACGCCAGGCAAGATGGCGAGATAAGCGGCATCGAGAATAATGAAAGCGTAGTTCTCCTTGATCATGCTTCCCCAAGACGGCATGGGCGGCTGCACACCGATGCCGAGGAAACTCAAACCTGCCTCAAGGAGGATGGCCGAAGCAAAATTGGAAGCAGAAATCACGATAATGGGGTTGAGAATGTTGGGCAGGATATGCCTCATGATGATTCGCACATCCTTAAAGCCCAAAGCTTTGCCCGCTTCCACATAGGTCATCTCACGCACCGAAAAGATCTGTCCACGGACGATGCGGGCCACCTCGACCCACATGGTCAATCCGACCGCGATAAACACTTGGGTGATGCCTTTGCCCAAGGCGAAGGTGATGGCGATAACCAAAAGCAAGGTGGGGATGGACCAAACCACGTTGATGAGCCATACCACCACATCGTCAACTTTGCCTCGGAAGAAACCACCGAGACTACCGATGAAGATGCCGATGATCAAGCTCAACGCCACAGCGATGAATCCCACCGAAAGGCTGATCCGGCTTCCCAACACGAGTCGGCTCAGAAAGTCGCGCCCAAACTGATCGGTTCCAAGGAGAAACTTCTGATGCTTGACACATTTGCTCTTGACATAGACTCGAGCCTCCTCATCGGAGCTGAACCAACGCCCGGGGACCAGCTCCGCATTACTCACCTCTTGGACACGCACTTGGCCTTCGGCTTCGGGGTTGAACAGAAACACCTCGGTGCGATCAGCAAAAACGTGCAGGCTGTCGCAAGGAATATACGTGCAATCATCAGGAACACCATAAAGCAACCGGTGGATGGGACCGGTCGGCTTGGAAGGCACTTCTTTGGGCACCATGAGCATATCCACCTCGAACCCAGGCTTTTGAGTGCTGAGTTCCAGTAATTGCCGGTTAGCGTGAGGCGTTGGGTCGGGGATGATGTAATAAGCGAAGATGGCGAGCAATGCGACGAGCAGGATAAACCCCAACGCGGTCATTCCCAGCCCGTTGCGCCGAAACTTTTGCCAAGCCAATGCGCTTGGTGACTGTGACTCATTCTTCGCTCTCATGCTGCAAAGATAGATTTTTTTGAAAAAACTCTTGCGGTATTTGAAAAAAGTTGTAACTTTGCACCCGCAAACACAGATGGTGGATTTAGCTCAGTTGGTTAGAGTACCGGATTGTGGTTCCGTGGGTCGTGGGTTCGAGTCCCACACTCCACCCTCAAGCAAAAGCATCGGCAAGTCTTAAGACTTGCCGATTTTTTTATCTCCCTCTCCTGCGATAACGGGTCCCACACGCATCATAAAGGGGATCGAAGAGGCAATCGCCTCGGTCGAGCTTCAAGCGAATCGACATCATAAAGTCAATATTGCGGGTCTTGCCCAGACCAGTCAACGAAATCAAGTCGTTGGTACCCAAGGTCAAGGGGCCCACCCTCACGAAAACACCTGCCGTGACATAACTGTAATTATATAAGGTCATGGGAAGCATCACACCCACCAGGCTGGTCTCATATCGGGGGGTCACACTCAGCAAGGGTTCCCTTTCCACCGCAGCATCATAAAACCAACGAGACACAGGCTGCACCCATGTCGCATTGATATAGAAATCGTCATACACGTTGGCATCGAACTGCACACTCAAAGCGGTGGGCAAGCCTATGCTGAACTGTTGTTCTTCGGCAAAAACAGGTTCAGTGGCTCCAGCTAATGACTCCATCAACTCAGTTGCAGCATTGATCGACGTGACATGATCAAACGCAGGAATATAGACCTGAAAGTCGCGCCCCGACAGGTGACCTCCAAGCAAGTTCTTGCGGAACCCGACCTTGCCCAGGTCAATCAACGACACGCCGAGACGCCAGAAATAACGCGTCGGTTGGTCATCACACGCCGACCGCTTTGAAGGTCGAAGCATTGAATTTCGCTTGTTTGTCAACGTAAAACCCAGATCAACGCCTAGACCCCGTCCTCGGAAAAACGGGTCGGTTAGAGTGATCAGACTGTCCACATTTTGAAACGAGGTGCCATAAGACAAGGGCAGGGCGAGATTCGCTTCCGCATCAAGATGGTTGAAATAGAGGTTGTCCTCATCAAGCACCAAATAGTCCAGAGCATTGATGTTCAGAGCAGCTCCCGCCATTGCATTGAGAAACTTGCCGGTCACACCCGCATCCATCTTCACGTCACCATAGTCGAACACCGTGGTAGCATAACTCAGATTAACCTCTGTCCAAGCCATCGTAGAAAAGCGCATCCCTTCGGAGACATAAGGCTGGTTTTGCAAGCTGTCGTAGGCAAGTGTTTCGGTAATTAGCACCGGGATCTCCCAAGGCATCCTCGTCACGGAAGTGTACATCCTGGTTTTCAACGAAAACGCGATGGAATGGTTTTGACCGAAGGTCATCATCAACGAAGGCAAGGCCAATTCCAAGGACTGGTAAGCGTTACGGCTGTCCTTATCGTTGGGATACTTATAATAATAGGTCATATCCGGCTGTATCCCTTCAAATTTTGCCCAGTCGCCGCCTTCTGTCATCAGTCCTCGCAACGATGGCCAAAAGGTACGAGGCGGCAAATAGGCGAAGTTGTTGTCCAAATCGAACGACAGCGACATCAACCCAAGGTCATCATGCACAAAAGTGGTAGCGATGTTCGATGGATTAAGCCAGGCCGACGCAGAACCCGAATAGTTGTCCACTACACCTGGCACAGACTGTGCCAACGCCCTGACATTCATAAAAAACAGCAAGGCAAACCAAAAACCTATCGATCCATGCTTTTTCATAAACACAATCTATATAACGCAAAACCCGCATGGATATTGCTTTCAGAGTAAAATCTTCATTTTTCAATTAATAATAGGTGCTGGCAAACAAAAAAAACGTAACTTTGCAGGCTCTTAACCGACCTATACGCGGGTGTGGCGGAATTGGTAGACGCGCTAGACTTAGGATCTAGTTCCGAAAGGGGTAAGGGTTCGAGTCCCTTCATCCGCACTGGTCGCTGCAATATACAACAAATCCAACGACTGAACACGGTCATCAAACAGTAACACCTTATAATGAACACAACACAAAGCAACAAGGGAGAACAACTGATCTCCATCCAAATCAACGTGGTCAAGGACGACTACGAACCACAGGTCAAGAAAGAGCTCAACAAGCTCCAGAAGAAAGCCAACGTCCCGGGATTCCGCCCAGGCATGGTGCCTTTCGGCATGATCAAGAAGATGTACGGCACCCAAGCCACCATAGAGGTGCTCAACAGCCTTGTCTCTGAGACCCTCAACAACTACATCCTTGAGAACAATCTCGACCTCATCGGCTACCCGCTCAGCGATCCCGACCATCAACAACCACTTGATTTCGACAATCAGGACTCCCTCGACTTCTTCTTCGAAGCCGCCTTGCGCCCCGATATCAACATCGATTACTCCAAGGTCAACATCGATTTCACCCACGTCATCGCTGACGATGCCGCCATCGACAAGACCATCAATGAGATCGTCGAACGCAACCCCAACGTCACCCACCCCGAGACCGTCGGCGAAGACGACATCCTCGAACTCAAGGTGCGTGAAGCCGAAGACGGCAAGGAACTCGAAGATGGCTTCCAAAAAGAGTATGTGATGCTCTCCATGAAGGACATCCGCACGAAGACCAACAAAAAACGTTTCATCGGTAAAGAAGCCGGCTCTGAGTTTATCGTCAACTTCGCCAACATCCTCACCGCTGAAAAAGCTGCACAGATGCTCGGCAACGACGCCCCGGCCGACAGCGACTATAACATCATCATCGACGACATCCGCCGCGAAGAGAAGCCCGAACTCAACGAGGAACTCTTCAAGAAGATCTTCCCCAACCAGGAGATCAAGGACCTCGATGCCTTCCGCGCTGCCGTCAAAGAAGAGATGGAAAAACAATACACCAGTGAGACTGACCGCATCCTCCTCACCAAGATGATCGACGGCCTCATCGACAACACCCCGTTCAACCTGCCCGACGAGTTCCTTAAACGCTGGATCACCGAAAACAACCAAGGCAGACTCAGCGCCGAAGACGTAGAAAAGAACTACGAGACCAACTACAAGAAAGGCCTCCAATGGCAACTCATCGAAGACCGCATCGTGAAAGACAACATGGATCTCGCCATCAAAGACGAGGAAGTCAACGCCTTCATCCGCAGCCAAATCTTCCCCGGACTCGACTACAATACCATGGACGATGACATGAAAGGACGCATCGACAAGATTGTCGAGAGTTACCTTAAGAACGAGGAACAAGTCAACAACGTCAAAAACCAACTCGCCGATATCAAGATCACCCAGTTCCTTAAGACCAAGGTGAAGATCAACTATACTGACAAGACTTACGACGAATTTGTCAAACAACTTGAAGAAGAAAACAAGAAATCATGAACGAATTCCAGAAATACGCCACCAAGCACTTAGGCATCAATCCTTTGGGACTTGAGAAATACATCTCTCAAATCAACAATGCTGGCGGTGGTTACATTTCCCCCACCGTCATCGAGGAACGCCAACTCAACGTCGCCCAAATGGACGTCTTCTCTCGACTGATGATGGACCGCATCATCTTCCTTGGCACCGCCATCGACGACTATGTTGCCAACGTCATCCAAGCCCAGCTGCTCTTCCTTGAGTCAACCGACCGTCAACGCGACATCCAGATCTACTTGAACTCCCCTGGAGGTAGCGTCTATGCCGGGCTGGGAATCTATGACACCATGCAATATATCGGTCCTGACGTGGCGACGATCTGCACTGGAATGGCCGCTTCCATGGCCGCTGTGCTGATGTGTGCCGGCACCCCAGGCAAACGCTCTGCCCTGCCCCATTCACGCATCATGATCCACCAACCCATGGGTGGAGTGGAAGGCCAAGCCACCGAAATCGAGATCACTGCTCGCGAAATCCAAAAACTCAAAAAGGAACTCTACGAGATCATCTCACTCCATTCCGGACAACCTTACGACAAGGTGTGGGCCGATTCCGACCGCGACTATTGGATGACCGCCCAAGAAGCCAAAGAGTATGGCATGATCGACGAAGTGCTCATCAGAAAGAAACCCGATGGCAAGTAAGAAAACCATTCGCTGCTCTTTCTGCGGACGCACCGAAGAACAGGCTGGAGGCTTGATCCAGGGTGTGGACTCCTACATCTGCCCGGATTGTGTCGAACAAGCCTATCAACTGGTACAAAACATCCACGCAGTGTCAGGCGAGAAATCAACGTTTCATTCGCCTGACTTTGCGTTGCATAAGCCCAAAGAAATCAAAGACTTCCTCGACCAATATGTCATCGGCCAAGACGATGCCAAACGAACCC
>JAEEGJ010032530.1_pt1 | contig 10006 bp, 7 predicted proteins | sample 8958761 | NCBI WGS metagenome assembly JAEEGJ01 (sample SAMN16246546, study PRJNA631951) | gut metagenome | biome: gut microbiome; feature: rumen; material: RS-attached | host: Bos | place: Iran: Karaj | collected 2018-10 | reverse complement strand
CCAGCATCTTCTTTATCAGCTCTGATGATGGAGACGCTGTGATTTTGAGCACCTTCATAACTTCCGTACGGCCAAAAAACTTGTCATTTCCGAATTCAACAAAAAGTATCTGAATGTGCTGTTTTGGTGTTTCAATGTCCTGTAGTCTTCGGCATCTATCCCAATCTGTATATACTCCTTTGCATTCCTTACCCGCTCAAGGAGCGTTGCGACCTCGACGTCGTTTTCTTTGCGCAACAAATTAAGCAATCAATCACTTTCTGTTTTATTCATCAGATATCTACTGCCGTCATCCCGAAATACTTTGTATCCAAGTTGTTCATATAATCGTAGTGCCTAAGTGTTGGATTTCTCTACATTGTAAAAAACTAAAGCCGACATTATTATCACATAACCGACAAGTTTTAGAACTGTCAGTCTTTCATCGGCGACCAGAATACCAAGTACACTTGCTGTTAGCGGATTTACCACTGTAAGGACAGCTGCATTTTCTGCCTGAAGATACTTTTGTCCCAGAGGCTGGAACGCGAAGCCAAAACAACTGCACAACAGAACAAGAATGAGCATCATAGTCCACTGCCTTCCATTCTGTGGCACGCATAGACCGCCTGTAAAGAAAGATGCTACCAGACTGATCAGTCCCATGGTTCCAAGCTGAATGATTCCGATAGTTACTGGATCCGAATCATGGCTTACCCTTTCAGTATAAAGTATACATACGGCATATGTCATAGCAGCCATCATGACAAGAAAGATTCCCAAACCGCCTCCACCGTTTTTTATCTGATCTGTTGAAAGAAAACCCACACCTATAACTGCCAAAACAGCACATATCATGGTTTTGGCTTTTGGTAAGGCTCTTGTCAGTGCAGCTACATACAGAGGTACAAGAACTATTGCCATGTTTTCTATCAATGAACTTACTCCGGTATCGACAAGTCTAAGGCCGTACATCTCAAATGACATACAGATAGTATATAACACACCCAGCATCATTCCATGACGTATGCATCTATTGTCTGCCTTAATGAGTTTCTTATGAAACAGTACAGCAAGAACAATAAATGACATTATAAACCTAACAGCAAGGACACTCATAGGTGACAAATCCGACATCAGTGTTTTTGAAAACAAAAATGACGTCCCTCTTGCCATAAATACAAATATTAGCAATAAACTCGCTTTTGTTCTGCTCATAACCTAGTTTCTGTCCTTAGTCATTTATCCTGAAAGTTCACAATCATTAAAAATGTAATTTATACTACCGTATATCCTTCGGAAATCAGCACTTCCAACGAACGTTCAAAGTTTTCCTCCTTCACAAGGATATAATCCGTGTTGTAGGTTGAAACAACAAAAATCCCTATCTTATGTTCTGCAAGGATACCTGACAGCTTTGACAGAATCCCGATCAGTGAAAAATCCAGTACCCCCTGAATACGAAATCCTCTCCATCCATCGTCACGCTCGGTCGTATACTGCGGTGTATCTTCCGTTTTGCAGACAAGAGATAGTTCTTCATCTGTCTTTCCAATAAAAAAGAAATCCGAGGACAGATCTATATCCGATATATCTGTCACTTTACAAACAGACAGATTATACTCTATTGTCTTCAGTTCCATTTGGTTTTATCATCCTTCCTTTAGTCGATTATGCTGAAAGATATTTACACATACTTCTTCATTATCGATACCCATTGTTTCATAACCAGTTTTGTGGGGGCAATCTTAGAGTAAAATCTGAAATAACTGGCAAAGAACCCTGGTGTAGACAGATCTTTTCCGTGACGGCTGTCCCTTAAAGCTTTTTTTACAACCACATCCGGTTTCACCATCCCGATGTATCTAATCGGCCTTCCGTTTTTTTCTCTCGGAAGCATACCAGTATCTACCCATCCAGGACAAACTGCGGTAACAGTGATACCTCTTGGCTTCAATTCAACGCTAAGTGCTCTTGAAAGATTCTTAAGAAAGACCTTACTTGCCGAATACATGCTCAGATACGGATTGGGCTGAAACGAAGATGCCGATGCAATGTTCAGAATCCTCGCACCCGCATGCATATATGGAAGCGCTATGGATATAAGCATTGAAGGAACCCGACAGTTGATCTTACAGAAGTTATCAATATCTTCTTTCTGCATCTTCTCAAATAGTCCCATATGCGCAATACCGGCATTATTTATTAGCATACGGATGTTTGGCTTCTCGTTTTCAATCCGATCAGCAAGTATGCTGATCCCATCCGCGGCAAAATCCGCTTCGATGGGAACAATCTTTTCATATTTTTCTTTGAGGCGGTTCAGTTTTTCATTATTACGCCCGACTGCCCATATTTCATCAATATCTTCCAACGGTTGGATCGCCTTTACAAATTCAATTCCGATTCCCCCGGTTGCACCGGTTATTATTGCTATATCAGCCATATCATTACCTTTCATAAGATTTTTTCGGTGAAGCTCACGCTCTCATCCCACGGTTAAAACGGTGGGCTTTCTCGCTTAATAATTGTTGTAATATAATATGAACTCATTTTAACATAATTCATTATGAAATCCACAGGATTACGGCAGATGTTGCCTTCTCTGCAATACGAGACATACTCAAACTTATTGATTGTTCGCCCCTTCGCTCCATCTCCATTACAGAGACTTCTTCACTACTATGGACTCGGCTGACTTCTCACAGTTCGTTGTTACTAGGCTAATGAAACCTCTGTGAGACCTCCATGCTTAAGGTGCACGCTCTTTCCTCTCATCTATCCGCCACATTTACTCGTACTTCCAACAACTTTTGGACTTCATCTTCTTTTGCAGACTTATCCGTATTTCTGAGCCTCGTATGTGATTTCTGTCCGTCGGACCAAGAGTTTGCCTACAGCTTCCTTCAGATTCCACCTCGCGATGGACACCCTTGCTGTTCAGCTATACACTTCCTCGTTGCCTAGGCGTGTTTGGGACTTTCACCCGTTAGAGCGCGCCCATGGCGCGCAAACAAAAAGAGCAAAATAGAATAATCTATTCTGCTCTTTTTATCAAAATCGTCCTTTATGCTGTGACTCTTAATTTCCTTCTAAACCTACATGCTTCAGATAAAACGTGTAGTCTGACATACGATCCCAGCGCTCGGTAACGGGATTCGTGCAGGCACGGTCTAAAAATGCCTGTATCGTATCCATATCATCAGTCAAATATCCAACCATCGTGTTGGCAGGTACCGTTGCGGTCTTGGACATTTCATGATCCGTATCAGGATCGACTGTACAGGTTACATTTACCATGAGTTTGGCATTCTGTTCAAACATAACACGAAGAACTGAACAAGCTGCCGGTTCAGGTTTGTCATATTCAAATGTGATCGTTTCAATAATCTCGGATTTGCCGCCCTTTTCTTTTCGCATAATAACCTTTAATAAGTCATAGTTCTGTTCGTCATAGACAGACTCCGAAGTATAGATCTCCCCATCGTATTTGTCTCCTATCCAGGTCTCGCAATACGCTTTGCTCATACCTTTGTCATATTTTGAAAGGATGAACAGTTTACCGTCTTCCTTATATGCGCTTTCAAAGTGATCATGCTCATAATCAAACCACTGACTCTCGTCTTTCGGAATATATCGCCACAGATTACCTTCATAATCTTCCATCAGATTGATGATACATTCAGAAAACATGTTTTCCGGATCATCAAAATTACTCACCTGATAAGTAAGACGATCCTTATTATATTCGATCCAGTTTTTCGCTTCCTGATAAACGCTGTCTTTTGTAATGTAATAATGTGATGCCGACCCCTCTTCAAGAGGATAGTCATTATCATATGTTATTGTCAGCGAGTCATGGCGCTCTAACACGGTCTCCTGCTGATTTTCAACAAAGAATTTATGATTTAATTCCTTAAACTCTTCATCACTCATCTTTACTTCAGTTCTTCCTGCTACAGCGGCTGTATCTGCCGATGATGAGCCACATGCCGATAACACGGTCAAAGACACTGTCAGTATCGATGTAAGAAGTAACATCTTCTTATGCAAAATAGAATTGTTTGTCATTATCAGACCTCCTGTATTTATTGTCTATAAAGGCAAAAATCTTAAAGCGGTCTTAATTATACCAAGTTTGTCAACGTTCACGCAAATATCACATCTTTGATAAAGTATACTTCCTGTGCACTGATCCTTAGCCTGTGACATAGTTTTTTATATTTTAAACTTTCCAAAATGGAAAATTATTTATATACTAAATGTACAAACAGTATGTTAAAATCCTGTAACGTAAAGTATAAGATTAAGCCATAGACAGATCTTAAAGAAAAGAGGGAACAGTTTATGGCTAAAACAAAAACAGATTACAGGACAATACTGAAACAGGACGGATACAGAAAGCTTTTGATCTCCACATCAATCAACAGATTCGGCGATTCGCTTGATGCTGTCGCATTTGCGTGGCTGGTCTACGAGATCACAAAAAACGGTGCCTGGTCGGCAGTGATATTCGGACTCAATATCCTCCCCAATGTCATCGTCCAGCCTTTTGCAGGGGCAGTGGTTGAAAGACTGAACAAGAAACACGTCATTGTATATACACATATACTCAGAGCAATGCTGCTCACCGTATTTTTAATGATGTTTATTTCGGGTCAGATAAACGGCTTTATAATGTCGGCTTTCACACTGGCGGTATCAACGATAGAATCCTTTAACATGCCTGCAGGCACTTCATTTATTCCCATGGTGGTGAAAAATGAGAACCTGACAGAGGCAATGAGCTTAAATTCGATGATCTCCGGTGCGGTGACCATGCTGGGAACAGGCCTTGCAGGCGTTCTGATAGCAAAGGCCGGTATGTATTGCGTGATGATGATAGATATAGTCACATTCTTTATTGCAGCTTTCATAGTACTGTCGATCAGACATAACGAAAGCAAAGAAAATAATGTACAGATCCGGGCAGAATCATATCTTGTGACATTAAAGGAAGGGTTTAGATATTCAAGATCCGAACCTGTAATGATCAATTACATTTGCGTGGCTGTTATCCTAAATATCATCCTTGTGCCCATTAATGCACTTCAGGCTCCGATAGTAAGCGAGTGCTTTCACATGGACAGCAGTCTTTTAAGCGTGATAGGAACAGCAGGTTCCATTGGTGCTATCTTAGGTTCGGCGCTCATACCCGTTATCATGCGAAAACTCAGTGTAAAAAAGATCGTCACATACTTTTGCCTGATCCTCGGAAGCGGTATCATCGCGCTGTCATATGCGGGAAGGCTTCTTGAATCTTTAGCAGCCAAATATCTGTCGGCCGGTGGATGTTTCGCATTAATGACACTATGTGCCGCTCTTATAACGGGAGTAGCGAATATCGAGTTTATATCAAACGTGGACAAGAGATATATAGCAAGGACCTCGGCTGTATTTGTGGCAATGTCTACTGCGGCTATTCCGGTTACATCCATGATAGTCGGGATCTTAAAGACATATTTTGAGACATCTTTGATCATAGGGATGTGCGGTGTGCTCATGATAGCTTTTGTACTTCTGTTATCTATACTGAATCCGACTCTGGATATGAAGAAAGGAAACATATATGAAGCTGAAACTGTGTGAGAATATAAGGAGACTGAGAAAGGAAAAGGGACTGACTCAGGAGAAGCTTGCCGAGATACTCGCTGTCAGCGTGGGGGCTGTCTCCAAGTGGGAAAACGGGAACAATACCCCTGATATTGAGACGCTTGCCATACTTGCGGATTTTTTTGATATATCGATCGATGCACTGCTCGGATATGATCTGTCATCAAAAAAAATAAAGGATATCATTGAGGATATAAACTCAAAGGTAGGTCAGCACATGTTTGATGAGGCTGAGGCAGCAAGCAGGGATGCACTTTCAAGATATCCGCATGATTTCCCGCTCATCTATACATCTGCCTGCATGTATCAGTTAAAGGCTTTGGAAAAAGAAGATATAAAGGCAGCCAAAAGATCAATAGAACTGTTTGAAAATGCCAGGGGTCATCTGTCTCAGAATGATAATCCTGAGATCAATGAATTTACCATAAACTTAAGTATTGCCTCAAGCTATTCATTCTTTGACGAAAATAAAGCTATTGAGATATTTAAGGAAAACAATTTTGCGGGGATAAGCGATGCGATAATGTCTTTCACCTATCTTAAGATGGGTGAGACAGACGAGTCTTTAAAATGCAGTACAAACGGGATCATCAGAAATCTGTTCGGTCTCTTAAACTGTTCGACCTATATGATAATCGCTCTGACGGCCAAGGGAAACAAAAAAAGCATCGATTCGGCACTTCAACTGTGCCAGAACTCACTCGAGCTCATAAGGATGTTCAAAACAAAAGAATCCGGATATCTATCAAAATTCGAGGCCCTCTTTATGGTCATAAAGGCCTATATTCATGCGCTCATGGGTAACGATGATCTAATGGAATCCGATCTTAAGGAAGGAAAGCGCCTGGCACTTTCTTATGATATGAGCAGATCGAACAACATCGCAAAAAACATGAAGTTTTATTATTCCGATAAAGAGGCCGTCACAGGCTATGACAGTCTCGGTGAATGCGTGGTTGACGGTATATCAAAGATCATAAACGAAAACATGAAACTGATACCTCATATCGATAAAAATATAGTCGCACTAATCTCTGAAAGATGGGAAAGGATATAAATCAATAACTCATTTACGCGAAAAGTGCTATCGTTTTGACAGCGCTTTCTTTCAGACCGCATCTTCCTTAAGGGTTTCTATTTTGAAAAAATGGCGGATGGTGATCCATCCGCCATTTTTGACATTATGTCACAAAACTATCAATAATCTAACTCATACGTGCCGAGCGCACCTATCAGGAATGCTACCTGTCCGCCGGGGAGAGGCTTAAGTTCCGCTACAAATACCTTATTACCGTTAGGTCCTACCACGTAGAGCCTTACCGTCTTAATACCCGCAGGAACAGAGGTATGAAGTGCTGTAACCGCATTAAGTGCCTGCGGCTTCTTAAATGCTATCCTCGTATAATCCCTGCCCTTGGTGACTTTCGACGCGATATCCAAAGCACCCTGCTTATTCCCGGTATTATTCTTAAGGAATGTAAGTGCTACTCCGTTATTGGTAAATATATGTAATCCGTCGACATTACTGTTATCAAGAGTGCTGAATGTGGTAGCAGGCACTGTGATGCTGTTACCCGTAAGCGATACGGATACCAGATTATTGCCTGTAGCTTTACTCTTACTGTTACCTGATGCTGCGCCTGTTGATGTAGTTCCGGTCTTACCTGTCGAGCTAAGTACAGACAGATCGCCGTCAGCCTTTAAGACGCTGTCAAGCTGACTCCATGAAGAAATGGCAGCCGTACCGTTAGAGGTCGAATTATTGACTACTCCGCTAAAGCCTGAAGTCGTTGCCGGAGGTGTAGAACTGCTGTCATCACTACCCGATGATCCACTTGATGATGAATTATCCGACTTATCCTCTGATGGCGTATCAGGCTCCGTAGCAGGACTGCCTGCTTTTTTTACTATTGTATATTTCGAGAATCGATCCGATCCAAATGTGAGCATTCCCGTAGTACTGTTGTAGGTTGCAGGAAGCTCGGTCTTGGTAGCGCCATGTTCTCTTACTACAGAGTAAGTCTCACCGGCTGCAAGTCCGGATGCGGCAACGGGAATGCTCATGGTCACCTCACCTGAAGTACTTGTGAGATTCTCACTCCAATACTCTCCATTACCCTTTGATACTACCTTATCAAGGTCTATATCCACCGTGGCTACGGCTGTAGCCCCTGCACCTGCCACTGCTGCCGCAGAACTGTCAGTTGCTTCCTCTTTTATCGTGATCCTTGCATTACCGCTGCTTACGGCATTAGCTCCACCCGATATCGTAGCACCGCTGTAAGCTGCAGGAGCACTCACGATATCATTGGCAGGCGCTACGATCCCCTTGAAATGGAAGTTGGTATTGCTCATAGTGAAGCTGAATATACCCGTATCATCCGTAGGCGTAAGAGTATATGCATTGATCTGTAAGCCTACGATCTGATATCCGTAATCGGGTACAAGTTCGAATTTGTAGGTATCGCCTATTGTAAGGTCGTATTCTGCATGGTCATTGTTTTCTACGCTGTTTCCCAATGCATCGATGTACGGTCTTCTGTTGCCATTCGAATCAAGCAGATACAGCTTACAGTTCTCTACATACATGTCAGTGTTTCTGTCCGCTTCTCTGTAGCTCCAGCTCACAAGCTTGGTATTGGATAGTATAATATTGATCCTATATGAATAAGCCTTGCTTGCCGTGAACTCCACGGTCCCATTCTGCCATAAGCCTTCTTCAACCGCGGGACGCCCTATCTCCGTAGCATTCCCTTCTCCCGGTCCTGTGGGAGGTACTGATCTAAGCACCTGTATGGATTTAAGAAGAGCCTTATTCGTAACATCGACCCTTATCTTGGCCGTGCCATCCGGGATATCGGTAGCGCTGCCTGGTACTGCCTCTCCGAGATTGGCTCCCGAAGATGAAAGGAAAGTCACCGTAGCCGCACACCGTCCGGATGTCCGGTCATCTATTGATACGAGGTACTTCCCGCCGCCGGCGGCATTCGACACAAAGCTTACATCGCTCAACGTATTATTATCCGCAGTAAGAGTCTGCGAACTATCGGAATAGATCGAATTTGAATTAATCTTATAACTGTCAAGCGTATAACCGCTCGCAGCTACAGCCCTGACATATCTTGTCTGAACGGTTGCTCCGGATGCATCAACATCCCTCCAGTCGGTTCCGTTATCCGAATACTGGATCTTTCCGCCTGTTGCATCATATGCACCAACAGTAAGGCTCCTGGAAAGCAAGGTAAAACTTATATCCTGGATATAGTGCAATGACGGACTGGTACTCAGCCCGGTTGGAGTATTGCCATTTACTTCATTGCCATCTATCTTGTAACTTACGGAATAACCATTATCCGGTATGGCTCTTACAAAACCGGCCTCGACGCCTGTATTTATTCCTGACGCCGGAATATCCGTCCAGTCCGAATCATTACTTGATCCTGTAATACTATACTGCATCTTTCCATGTGAATTATCATAAGAAGCTGCCTGTATCTTGATACTCGGACCGACCTGGCTGTCCTGTTCAAAGGTAATACTGAAGGTCTTATCTCCGGCCTCTGTAAAATCAATATGATCCCCAGGATTGTTGATGGTATTGCCGTTGTATACTACCTGGGATATATGAAAGTCCTGATTGGCCCAAAAAGTAACCGCCTTAGCCGAAACAGTCGCTCCTCCGGCATCTACTGAATGCCATTGATCGTTAGCATCAACATATCCTACTCCTCCCCGTTCTCCGTTAAACGAAGCTACAGTAAGATTACAGGTATAAACAGTCGGTTCAGCATGTACCTGCTGTACACTGCCCGTAAATACCACACCGAAGATCAATAATGCTGCCAAAAGCATCGCCAATCCTCTGTTCCCCTTCTTTTCCACCTCATAAAGCATTCTCATAATCAACGTTCTCCTTCCGTGATCATCAATATCATATCTGCTTTATCAAATACAACAATGTAATAACTAAAATCTTTTCCCCGAAAGATCAGAGCGTCCGGTGGTTATGACTAAAATAATTGGAAGCTGCCATTCTGACAGAACTATTGTAGTGATTTCTTCAATTCTTTTTCATGATCTTTTGTGAAAGTACTAAGCTTATATGATCTAACACGTTCGTTTACCATGACCGGTTCAACAAATCCATTCTTAACAAGAACTGACAATCTGTTTATTATTGTCTTATTTGTTACAGCAAATTCCTTGCTGACTTCAATCGGAGTGAATTCCCTTTTATAATGCTTCATAAGAAACAGAAGCAGTTCTTTCTCTTTGCCTTTCAGATAAGAAAGACTTCCTGCTATTTCCTCGGTGTTCGAATCTTCTGACAGCTCACACACCCTATTTGAATAAAGCTGGACCATCCGAAGAAAAT
>JAEEGJ010032529.1_pt1 | contig 10006 bp, 7 predicted proteins | sample 8958761 | NCBI WGS metagenome assembly JAEEGJ01 (sample SAMN16246546, study PRJNA631951) | gut metagenome | biome: gut microbiome; feature: rumen; material: RS-attached | host: Bos | place: Iran: Karaj | collected 2018-10 | reverse complement strand
ACAAGAACGCGAAGGCTGAACTCTGTGGCCGCCGCAAGTTCGGCCTCATCAAGTACGTGATGGCCCTCATGAACGGTGCACGCCTCGGCATCGCCGCACAGTCCGTGGGCATCAGCCAGATGGCCTACAACGAAGCTCTCGCCTACGCCAAGGACCGCAAGCAGTTCGGCCAGGCCATCGTGAACTTCCCGGCTGTGTACGAAATGATTTCCAACATCAAGGCTCGCCTCGACGCAGGCCGCGCACTGTTGTACCAGACAGCCCGCTACGTAGACATCTACAAGGGCCTCGAGGACATCGAGCGCACCCGTAAGCTCACCGACGAGGAGAAGGCAGAACTCAAGCTCTACCAGAAGCTCGCCAGCGCATGCACGCCTTTGGCCAAGGGCATGAACTCCGAATACGCCAACCTGAACGCCTACGACAGCATCCAGGTTCACGGCGGTTCGGGCTACATGCTCGAATACGCTTGCCAGCGCCTCTACCGCGACGCACGCATCACCTCCATTTACGAAGGCACGACGCAGTTGCAGACGGTTGCCGCCCTCCCGCACATCACCACCGGCACCTACAGTCAGATGCTCGAGGAACTGGAAGCGGGCGAAGTGGCCGCCGAATACGAGAGCCTCAAGGCCCGCGCGAAGGCCATGGACGCGAAGTTCAACGAAGCTATCGAAACTGTGAAGGCCGCGAACAACAACGAGTTCACCGACCTCTGCAGCCGTCATTTGTACGAACTCGCCGCCAACTGCGTGATGAGCCAGCTCATGCTCCGCGACGCCACCAAGGCACCTGAACTGTTCGAAAAGAGCATGAAGGTGTATCTGAACCTCGCCGAAGCCGAAGTCGCCAAGCACTACAACTTCGTGAAGAGCGTGGATGTGGAAGCGATGGAGAGCTACAGGAAGGCTTAAACCTCGCTAACGCGAAAGCGCAAAACTTAAAGACCTCGGCAGAAATGCCGGGGTCTTTTTTATGGGCGTTCCCCCTGCGGGGTCGGGCTATACTCGCTTCGCTCACGGAGCCTCACTCCTATGAACCGCACTACAAGACTGCCGCGAGTCTCCGCCCTTACGGGTCACTATCCCTAACGCAACTTTTGTTCTAATTAATCAACGTGCAGGACAAGATCCTGTCTGATGCCCCTTTTCATCAAAAATCCAAATTTGGTTTCCATGTTTAACAGAAACCGTAGTAGAAGTAAACGTGACAAGCCCATCACCAGCGGTAACCTGACCAGTCTTTTTGCCATTTTCATCGTAAATCCAATACCAACCACCTCTTTGAACAACATTAGATATCATCTTCACCTCTCTTGTTATGTAAAAATTACCACTCATCATCTTTTATACACCGAACAGCAAGACCGCATGTTTCAGAAAGGGGCGTAAAGCCCATTCCTGTCATGCGAGGATTTGCGTGGATGCTGAAAGCGTATCTCATATTTCCAGAACTTGACGGATAAACTTTCTTTGATGTCCAAAAAAGAGCTTGCGTTCCTTCTCCTTCAAGAGTGTTTAAAATCAATCCCGTTCCCGTTGTATATCCCACAGGTACTGCAGAAAAACCATAATCATCGGAGCCATAAAAAGTCTTCTCTTCACCATCATATGTTACATATTCTTCTTTCCAAATACGCGAAGCCAACCTTTGCGAGTCGAAATGCAAAGATTTTATTTCAGCAAAGTCAGCCGAGTCAGGCAAATGCCATCCTTTAGGGCAAATACTCATGGCATCCTCCCAACTAAACAAACATCCTTTTATGCTATATTTTTTTGAGCTGTACCCACGACATTTTGTACCTAAATCATACATATCCTCTGCCATCCATGTCCTCGACCCGATTGTGACCGTTTTATACGTTTCTAAATAAATTTGCATTTCGCCATAAGAAATTGCAGGGTTCAAATACGCCCAATTTGCTTTTGCACTTGACGATGAGACCGCTTCGATCTTTGAACTTGAAGACGATTTAATAACGGTCGTTATGCTAGAGTAATAATATGGATTATAAAACGAAGAAGACGATGACGGTGAACTTTGTTGCGAACTTGAGAAAATAGTTGAGCTACTTTGAATTTCATTCAGTTCAAGTTCGCCAATCGAATTTGACAAGGCTGTCCAAATCCAACTACCCATAGCATCATCAAAAACGCAGACATAATCGGCGTTACTCTCATTGACATGAGCACGAACACCTCGCAATCCTTCATTGCAAGGTTCTTCCGCTACAAGCCCATTGTAGGTATTGAACGACAACGTTGTATTGTCGGAATTATCCGTTTCATTTGCCGGAGCAACAGATTTATTTCCTGATTCATCCGAACAGGCGATAAGAATATAGCAGACATTTATTAAAGCAACTAACAATTTACGCATGCTCACACCCCCGAAAATCATGGTCTATAACGCTCATGACCAAGACTATTTGACACCTTAATGTTTTCATATTTATGTTGCTTGAGCCACTCTCTTACAGAATCAACATAATATCTGGAAAAGTTCGGGCCCAGTATTATTTCATCAAATGGATTTTTAATCTTCACTCGATATCGCGGAATACAATTAGCATCAATTTCAAACCGTCCTTTTTCAAATTCATTCTTTCTATCATCAACATGACAATCATAATCACAACGTAAATTTGAAACTATTATACGCCATTCTTTTTCTGATTCCCACGTTTGATTCTTTATTCTTGAAAAATCAACTTTTGCTAGAATTTTTGCTGCATCCAACTGATTTACTAGAACTTCATCTTTTAAATCACTTCTCTTTTTTATGTATTTCGAATCACGTTTAACAGCATCAACAAAACTTGGCAGACAACTTTTTACATTATCAATTCCTAAATATCGTATTTTTTCTATTTTTTGCGAGTAAGTTTCTTCAAACTTGGTCTTATTAAAACCAAGCGCTATTCCATTTTCATTTGCATAATCCTGTCTCCAAAACAACATCGAATCTTTTAATTCCGACAAGGAAAACGAATAGAATTTATTCTTTTGCTCTTTTAGAAGACCCTTAAAATATTCAAACTCAACAAAATCATCTATTCCCTTTTTACAAGCTAATTTTTCACTTTCATCAAATTCATCCACAATATCTTTTTCATAATCCCTAAAAAGTTTATACAACCATTGTCCCTCATCTTCATCATTAAGGAAATGGTAATCCGTAAATTGCAATTCAACCAAATCACCTTCATGATCAAAAAAAATCTTTTCAAGAGTACTAAGTCTAGTGTAATGATAGAGATGTTCATATTCTTGAGCATTCTGATTCATAATAAGCTTCTCCTTTTTTCCCTATTCGTTACAAAGCATCAATCCATAATACAACGGACACTATAACCAGCAAACTTACCATCATCACTAACGATAGCTAAACCGAAAGTTAAGTGAGCAACATCTGCCGAGCTACTATATTTTTCAGAACTCGTCCAAAAATACGCATCTGTTCCTGCTCCAAGATAAACACCAAAATCGACTTTGCCTCCAGCAGGGAGTGCAGAAAATCCATATTTATCTGTTCCATTTCTGCCACCATCCCATCCCGTTTTGCTAAACAATACTGTAGAAGCGTTATCTTTTCCAGCAGTTGTCAACAAAGCCTCCCATTCATCACTACTTGGCAAGTGCCAGCCTGTAGGACAAATTCCATGAACAGGATATGTTGGCGTACATTTTTTCCCATCACCGCAACCAACAGCATCTCCACTAAACCATCCTTCACCATCCATTGCGGTAGTCCAAGTGTAGAGCCGTCCATATTTAGCACAATTTTCTTCTTGATCATCATAGCAATAACTATCATCGGTTTCGAAATTCAAATTTTGAGCCATCCAAATCTGCTTGCCTATTTTCACAACCTTGTATGATTGACCATCACGAGAATCTATCAGTGTTGAGCTATAACTAGATGACGAACTACGAGGAGCTACAGAAGAGCTACTCGAAGTGTTTTTTTCGACATCCACAGCAGAACTTCCTTTAAGACAACGAATTGAAGTTCCAGTAGGAAGATCCATATACTTTTTATTCATACCTCCAAACGACACGCCATCTTTTTCGCCATTTATTGAAACATAATGCACACTCATGGAGTCGTTTTTTACAGTATCAGCCATAAAAACAGTGCCATCACCTATAGCGTTAAAACTTTGTCTAGCATAATACGACCCTGCTGGAAGAGCCGAAAATTCATAAGCATCTACACCATTTTCAAATTCATTCCAGCCCGTAGCAGACTTGAGCATTTTCCCTGCAACAGAAGCACCTCCGACAAAATCAATTAAAACATTCCATTCATCTATTGTCGGAAGATGCCACCCTGCGGGGCAATGGTTTGTGCCATAATAGAGGCGACCATATTGGGAACAATTTTCGTCCTTATTTCCATAACAATAGCCATTTTCATCATCATAATTCAAATTTTGAGCCATCCAAGTCTGAGAGCCAATTGTTACCATCCTATAAGATTGACCATCACGATCATCAATAAAGTAATCGCCATTTATATCAAGAACACTACTTGAAGACAAACTATAATTTGACGAACTACTTTTCTCTGCACTAGAATAAATTTCCATTTTACTAGATGAGGAAACTTTGGATTCATTTTTTCCTACAACAGGACAAGAGCCACCTTGATTTGATTGCCAAGACCATATTTCCGATGTAGCATCGTAACAACAAAGGTATTCTTCGTTTATGGAACTCACATACGCAGCGACCCCATTAAGCGATTGACCGCAGGGGCGCTCTGCAATAAGCCCTTCATAAGTTTTATAGGTAAATGTCGCTGATGTGCTAGATTTAGGCTCCTCACTTGCAGCATTGCTTCCTGAATCTCCGCTGCAAGCGGCAATGATAAACAGAAGAGATACCGCAACAAGCCAATTAAATTTATTCTTAATCATAAAAACTCCTTTTTCTTATTACTTAACACACCTAACTGATAAAGCACTTCTTTTATTGGAACTATATATATTATCTCCTAAGCACATAACTACTGCTTTCGTAACAGCCTCATTGCAACTAGTTCCTAAGCCATCGGAGCGACAATTCCCCGCACCTACTTCGGTAGCACTCCAAAAGCAGGTTCCAGACCCATCTTGTACAAAATTTCCATTTTCATCTTTTATGCCTACAGGAAGTGCAGAAAAACCATAGACATCTGTTCCATTTTTTCCTTCATTCCAACCTTTTAAAGATTTCCCTTTTTCACTGCCTATTGATTTTCTTAATTTGTTAAACTCGGCTTCCATGGGCAATCTCCATCCTGGAGGACAAATGCTTGGAGTTCCAGTCATATGTCCACAAGAAACCCCATATCCACATCCCCTAGGCTCTTCCCCAATCCCCCAATAGTTTTCAAGAAGGTCTTCTAGAATTTCTATAGAATCTTTTGCTGCAGCCCAAGTATAAAGACGACCTCCTAAATCACAATTCGACTTCACATTATTATAGCACCAGCTACTTTTTAAAAGGCTTTTCGTCAAACTGCTATCGGCATAATTCAGATTTTCCGCCATCCATTCAAGATTTCCAATTTTTACAGTTCTATATGTTTTTCCATCCCGATAGTCCGTCATTGTTCCATAGGATATACTAGGATTCAAATAGTTTTCTATTGAAATTCCCCAAATCCACACCTCATTCAAACCGTTCCATCTCAAATCTTTGCATTTATAATACGACGCATCTGTTTGGCTAGTTTTAACCTCGCCCTCACGTTTTGTAGTGCAACCATTTAATTTGAGCGTGGTATCATTTTTGTTAGCATTCATCCACTTATTCAGTTCCTCATCGTATTTGTAGAATACATTTGTACTGTCCCCTTTCTTGATTTCACCATCAGCACCTTCAGCCCATCCCCGTGTATCAACTTCTATTGTATCGGCAACAACCCATTTACGTGATTTACAAATGTACCAATAACGAATCAAAACATTTGAAAATTGGGCAATATCATTTTCTCGTTCAAGTGTACATCCACCAAAACCTTGTTCTTCAGCAGACGGTTCACGCCATACACCTTGTTCCGCATCATAAATGTATCTCACATCGGTCACATTTCCTTTTTTCATTTCTCCATCCTCTCCCTTTCCCCATTGATATGTATCCATTTCAATATAAGAGGCTTTACGCCACACGGTATCTTTACAAATATATCTTACTTTCTTCTCATAATTAGAACTGAACTTATTGGTGTCCGCAAGAACTTCTCCCTCACGGGATTTCGAGCAAGTCCCTAAACCATAACTAGCATACCAATAGTTGCGTACATACTTTTCAAAATCAGGGACAGTTCCTAATTTCCATTTTTCAACATTGCTTCGAATAGAATCAAGTCCACCAGCCAAATCTTTTGCAGAAGCCCAATCTGCAATTTTCGCCTGAGCAGATTCGTTCCATTTACCAGTTTTTTCAAAGTCCGTTTCAAATTCACTTAACAGGCTATTTATATCCGAAACACTCAAATCCCGTTGCATCATAATGCTAATAGCCATCAATACGGCATTAGCTTTATTCTTGCCAAAAAGATTTATACTTTCGAAATTTTCAATGTCTTCTTTAACACCAAAAATTTTCAAAACTTCACTTTCAGCCTGCTTTTTAGCATCAGAAACACTTGCTCCCTTGGATGTCAAATAGGTTATTCGATTGTTTGTCAAATGTGTAAGCACATTTATATTAACATTAGATCCATTACTTAAATCAGCAAAAGATTTCAAAGTAACTTTGCCGCTTGAAAATTTTCCAGTAATTTCACTTCTGTAGCTTCCACTCGCTTGAGCAATCACATACGGACTGGATAGAGTTACATTAGAAATTTCGAATGCACCACTAGTATTTGTAACCTTGCCGGTATAGCTACTACCGGTCTGAACAAAAGTCTTACTATCTAGCTGACTAAGACTTACTGTAGAACCTACATCGAAAGGTCCTTTTTGCACCATGCCAGATATAGTTTTATTGACAATTTGCGAAGCAATCTGTCCACTATCATGTTTATCGGAGAAACTGCTAGAACTTTTATCCTTTACAACATAATCGCTACTAGATGACGAGAAGATGAGCGCAGATGACGAACTTGTAGACAAATTGCAAGCCCAAACACCATCTTCACAATAGCATCCCTCCCATGTACTAAAGAATGGATTGTCTTCGCAAGATTTATCACCAACAGCCGATTGATTTGACTTACTACTAGATGACTGGGATTCCCCCATTTCAGAAGCAGACGCATTATTTCCTGAATCTCCGCCGCAAGCAGCGAAGACAAACGCAAGAGATAATGCAGCAAGTTTGCCAATTCTGTTTCTAGCCATAACAGCCTCCATCGTTTACACCTATGGAGTCCGCCCCTGTTGAATCGCAATGACCAAAGCCGATTTTGTATGGATACAAGAAAGGCGTAGATCGCTGCATCTATCTGGATGGGGCTATCGACTGCCTCTGAACGATAAACACAAACGACCCACGCCCCAAAAGGGCTGTTGCTTTTTGGTTATACGACCAAAACCCGATTAAAAAATCGGTACAGCAAACCGAGATATACCGCAAAGCGGCATACCTGCGTGAGCGTTCGCCTCGTCCTCGTTCAAGGAAATTGTCGATATTTCATCCAGAGAACAAGAGCTAAACTCTCTAATATGTCCAATTTAAAAATAACTTAAATACAGTCCAAACGCACGAAGAATTTACAAAAGAATGCATTTTTGTGACGGAAACAGCATTTTTGAGGTAAATTGTAAAGGAAGATAGCTATTCCAACTTGGAAGGGGGTTGCCTTTTGAGCGTGTAAAAAGGTATATTTAGAAGGAACGTTATCGGAGTAAAACCATGATAGCAACTGCAAAAGGATTTTTCGATGGGCAGCAGATTGTGCTAGAACCACCTGTTCGGCTAGAAGCGGGACAGGAGGTTGTTATCGCATATACGGTCGTAGCGTCCTCTGAAAAAAAGAATGCAAAAGCGGATCTCGTTGATTCGCTTATTGGTGCTATTCCTAATACAGGAAAGTCACTAGAAGATTACCGTTCAGAGAGACTCGAAAAGTATGCAGATAATGGTTGACACCAATGTTGTTCTAGATGTTCTGCTGAATAGAACCGCCCATGTGAACGAATCGGCAGCAGTTCTCAAGGCAGCATCAGACGATATCCAAGAATTCATTTCAGCTTCCGCGATTACGGATATCTATTATATCGCACAAAAGGAATTGAAGAAACCGTCCTTAACAAAACAGCTTCTTCGCAACCTACTCCAAATTGTCCATGTTTCTTCCGTATCAGAAGTCGACATTTGGGCGGCTCTCGATAGCGGATGGGAAGATTTTGAAGACGCCGTTCAAAATTCCGTCGCAGAACATCACCGGTTCGACTGCATCATCACTCGCAACACTTCCGATTACAGCAATTCCACATTGTCTGTAATGACCCCGCAGGAATTCGTCAACAAGTTCGTTTCGAAATAATCTTTTTCAAGTATGATAAAAGGACCTCAGCAATAAAGCTGAGGTCCTTTTGCTTTTTTAGGGCGGGTGGGCGGGGTAAGCCGGGCGTTGCGGGTGCGGCGTCTGAGCACCCGTTAGAAGGGGTGGAGAGCAACGAAGTGCGAACCAGGGGGATTCCTCCCCCTCCATACACAAAAAGGACTGCATCGCTGCAGTCCCCGAATGTTTTGGACCCTATCGCTTCGCTCCAGGGTGACACTTGAGGAGTGGATTGCTTCGGGGCTTCTCGCCCCTCGCAATGACGTTCACTTCCTACTGCCTACCGTCTACTTCCTACTACACTTCCTCGATAGAAGCGTGGTATTCCTGCAGGCTCTTCACAGCGCCGTGGCCATTGCGAGCGGCGGCGATGCCCTTGACGGTGTTGTAGGCACCGGCGAGGGTCGTGATGTACGGAACCTTGTACTTGATGGCGGCCTTGCGGATAGCGCTTTCGTCCTTGATGGCGTCGCGCTTTGCCCACGGCGTATTGATGATGAGGTTCACCTGCTTGTTCAAGATGATGTCGAGAACGTTCGGGCGGCCTTCAGCAATCTTGTTCACGACTTCGCACTTGACACCGGCTGCTTCGTAGAACTTGGCGGTACCTTCGGTAGCGTAAATCTTGAAGCCGAGCTTCTGGAATTCCTTACCAATTTCGATAGCCTGTTCGGAGAGGTTCACCTTGTCAGAAAGGCTGATGAGCACAGCGCCTTCGGACGGGAGGAAGGAACCGGCAGCTTCCTGGCTCTTGTAATAAGCGAGAGCGTAGTCGTCGGAGAGGCCGAGCACTTCGCCAGTGGAGCGCATTTCGGGGCCGAGAACCGGGTCCACCTTCGGGAACTTATCGAAGGGGAACACGGCTTCCTTGGCGCCGTGGTGGTTGAACTTCTTGTCCTTGAGCTTCAGGTCTTCGAGCTTGGCACCGAGCATCAGGCGAGTGGCGAGGCGGGCCATCTGCGTGTTGCAAACCTTGGAGACCAGAGGCACCGTGCGGGATGCACGCGGATTCGCTTCGAGCACGAACACCTTGCCATCTTCGATAGCGTACTGCATGTTCATGAGGCCGCAAACGTGGAGAGCTTCGGCAATCTTGCGGGTGTAATCCTTGATGGTTGCCAAGTTTTCCTTGGTGATGGTCACCGGCGGGATAATGCAGGCGGAGTCACCGGAGTGGACACCGGCAAGTTCCACGTGTTCCATCACGGACGGGATGTAAACGTGTTCGCCGTCAGAGAGGGCGTCGGCTTCGCATTCCAAAGCGTTGTGGAGGAAGCGGTCGATGAGGAGCGGACGGTCCGGAGTCACGCCCACGGCCTTCGCCACGTATTCGCGGAGCATGTTTTCGTCGTAGATGACTTCCATGCCGCGGCCGCCAAGCACAAAGCTCGGGCGGATCATCACCGGGTAGCCACCGATCTGCTTGACGCAAGCGAGGGCTTCGTCGATGTTCGTGGCCATGCCGCTTTCCGGCATCGGGATGCCGAGCTGGTCCATCATCTTG
>JAEEGJ010032528.1_pt1 | contig 10007 bp, 6 predicted proteins | sample 8958761 | NCBI WGS metagenome assembly JAEEGJ01 (sample SAMN16246546, study PRJNA631951) | gut metagenome | biome: gut microbiome; feature: rumen; material: RS-attached | host: Bos | place: Iran: Karaj | collected 2018-10 | reverse complement strand
ATTATTTCCATTCAAGAGTTCGGGATTCTCCGTGCCGGACCACGCACATGTTATATTTTACCGATTAGCGCCCGGTTCGTCAACCGGGGATGGGGGAATTGTCGTTGAAAGATTTTCAAGCCGGCGTCACGGAGGGTTAAGCCTCGCCGGAATCTGAATTGGTTTCCCCCAGCCGCAAGCGCGGGTGCTGATTCGTTCTGCTCCCGCCCCCGCTGAAAGCGCGGGAATATAAAACCGCCCCCGGGCCGAAGCCCGGGGGCGGAACTCAGCTTAATTGCTTAAGCTTTGTTTTTGGGGAGGATTATTCCTCGGGAGCAGCCTCTTTGCCGCCCTGGACGTAGATCGCGCCGGTGGGCACCCAGTTGTCGCCGCTCTTCACAGCAAGGTAGGTCACATCGATGGTGCCGCCGTCCTCAAGGATACCCTCGATGTCTTCGATGGTATCGGCAGTGAGGTACTTCTTGCCGTCATAGGTCTTGGGCTTGTTCACGACCACGATATCATTGTTGATGGGAGCAGCGTCGGAGTCGTAATCCGTACCGGTCAGGTACAGCTTGCCGTTGTGGACATTGCCCTTCTCAAGGGTGATCTTCGCGACCTTCAGAGTGCTGCTGGTACCGCTCACAGCCTCAATGTCATAAACGCCGAACTCGTCAACCGTGTAAGTGTAGAAGCCTTCCTTGGCAAAGATGTTGCCGCCGAGGTCGCTCACATCAGCGTTGTTGATAAACGCAGCGTTACTCTTCACGCCGTCAATGTAAGCGGTGAAGTAGTAGGTGGTCTCCTCATTGACCAGCATGGAGCCGCCGTTCAGAGCCCAGCCGCCGTAGGTAGTGCCATCCAAGAACAGATAGCTGTCTCCACCGCCGGCAGGAGCTTCCTCACCGGTGATCCACACAAACTCCAGATTGTAGGAGCTGCTGCCGGTCCAGTAAGCATAAGCGGTGTAGGCATCGGGAGCCAGCTTGTTGGAGGCCTTGACCTTCATATCCTTCTTCACGCCGTTGACGTAGAAGATCTTGGTGTCGCTGGTGACATAGTAGATGCCGCCGTCCTTGGTCAGGTAGGAGGACTTGCTGGCTTCCTTGTTCAGGTCGCCGCCGACCGGGGACAGAGTGGCAACTCCCTTGCTGTCGGTGTAGACGCGGACGACACGACCCTTCGCGGTTGCAGAAGCCTCGGTCTTGTAGGTTTTAGTGTCCAGAGGATAGATGGCTTCATTACCTTCGGAGTCAACGCACTGCACATAGACGGTCGTATCAGATTCGCCGTACTCATCGGTAGCGCCGGGCTTCGTGTAGGCGCAGTTGATGAACATGATGCCTTCCAGTGTGCCGCGCTCCAGAATCTTGGCAGCGAAGAAGGCGCCATAGTAGTCCATATAGAACAGGACCTTATCGCCGGAGTAGATGGTGGTGCAGTCGTCCGTGTCGGGCACGTTCACAGCACCGTAGCCGGCGCTGGGAGCGACAGCATAGAAGTTGAAGTAGGGCAGCTTAAAGAAGTCGGTCATGTAGTTACGCTCGGTAACGTTGATCTCCTGCGTGGTGGTGGGATACAGGTAGCAGATCTTGCCGACGGGCTGCACAGTGACGTAGTCGCCCTTCTTGATGCCCTCATATGCAAGTTCAGGATCATAGACATCGAAGTCAAAATCATCGTTCTTCAGCTCGATGCCTTCGTCGGAGATTTTCTTGACCTGGTCGACGGTGTAGTTGGTCTTCATGTAGGCCAGAGGCATGCCGTCGCTGTCCAGAATGATCTCGCCGGTCAGAGAGAAGGAGACCATAGCGCTGCTGGTGTAGCGGCCCTGCAGATCGTAAACCTTCTCAAATTTGGTGTCGGTGGCGACGGTGTCAGCCTCGTCAGAGTAGACGTAGTTGATCCAGCCGTCGAAATTCAGGGAAGCATACTTGTTGTTCTTGTTGGCAGCGATGAAAGCCTTGTAGGTATCGCCAAAGTAGGCGCCCTTGTTAAGGATGGTGGAGGTGTCCTGCACGAGGAAAGCCTTCCAGAAGGTGTTGTTCTCCTTGTCCTTGTCGCGGCTGTCGGTCTTGTAGTACAGGGTGACTTCGTGAGCGATCAGATCCAGACCGGTCTCGATGTCATAGTTGCGGCCACTGATAACAGTGTACTTCTCACCGGTGGCCTGGTTCGCCTCGACCTGGAGACGCTCGATCTTCGCCAGGCTGTAGACGTCGCCGGCAAAATCGGTGCCCTTGCCGCGGTAGTAGTTCAGGTCCACGTCGTAGCCGACGAGTTCCACCCACAGGGTGTTGAACACATACAGAGCGGTCTCTTCACGGGTGGCAGGCTGGCTGAAGTCGGTGACTTCGCTGTCTTCGAACACCTTGTAGTACAGAGCGTCGGCAACACCGTTGATGTCCCAGCCCTTGCCCTCGTACTCGCCCATGGTGCCGTAGCCCAGAGCGCGGAGCAGCATGACGGCCAGCTCGGTGCCGGTGACGTTCCGGGAGGGCTCGAAGTTACCGTTGCCCACGCCGACGATGATGCCCTTGTTGGCGCAGAAGCTGATGTACTTGGCGGCCCAGTTGGTCTCGGGGACGTCGTTGAACTTAACGTCGCCGATGGGGAGCTTGTCGGCCTTCTCCCGGCCCAGCATCATGCGGGTGATCATAGCAGCCGCTTCAGCACGGGTCACGTTGTCGACCGGCTTGAATTCGCCATCGGGATAGCCCTCGATGACGCCCAGTCCCGTCAGGACCTCAACGGCGTCGGTGTAGTTGATCTCTTTCTTATCGGTGTACTCGGCATAAGTCGCATTCGCACCGATCATGCAGAGACCAAGAACCATCACCAGAGCCAGAACGAGGCAGAGGGACTTCTTGAGAGTTCTCATGTTCTTTTCCTCCTTTTTTAAGAATTCCGCCGGGTCCCTACATGAGATAAAGGCGCGTCGGTTTGTGATAACGCTTTCGCGCGCTCACCTTGTTGCGGGCAGCGCAGCAAGGCTGTGCGCCCTTTTTATTGCACCGTGAGTTTAACTGAAGCCCTTTCAAAATGCAAGAGCTTCGGGGCAAGTGTAACTCAAGTGTTACATTAGCGCCTTTTCCGGCCCTTCTGCCCTTGCCGCGTGGGGTCTGGGCATGCTACAATGGCGGCAAAGGAGGCGATGGCATGTTCGCCGGAAAGCTGGATTTCATCATGAAGCTGACCGACACCTCCAACAGCGCCCTCGGCCGGGACCTGGGCTTCGACCCATCCTATATCAGCCGCATGCGCAGCGGCAAGCGGGGCCTGCCCCGGGACCGCTTCTTTCTCGAACCGGCGGCTGCCTATTTCGCCCGGCGGCTGCAGGAGCGCCCCCTGGGGAAGAGCGCCGCGGCGGAGGCCGTCTGCCCGGGCCGGGACTGGCCGGAGTCGGAGAACGAGGCGGAGAAGCTGCTGCTGAGCTGGCTTGGGCAGGATGAGCGGCAGGATATGGAACGGGTGGACCGGCTGCTCAACGGCCTGGCCGCGGCCCGGCTGCTGTGGCCGGAGGCGAAAATGCCCACCCAGCGGGAGGCGCCTTCGGGCGCCGCTTTCTACTACGGCACGGAGGGAAAGCGGGAGGCGGTGCTGCGTCTGCTGAATGATTACCGCGCCGCCGACGCGCCCACGGAACTGCTGGTATATTCCGACGAAAAATCCGACTGGCTGGCGGACGAGAGCTACGCCCGCAGCTGGATGGAGGCGGCGCTGCGTCTCATCGAGCGGGGGGTGCGCATCCGCATCATCCACCCCCTCGCGTGGGGCTGGCGGGAGCTGATGGATGGGCTGCGCAAATGGCTGCCCCTGTATCTCACCGGCGAGGTGGAAACCTGGTATTATCCCAAACCCAGGGACGGCGTCTTCCACCGCACGCTCTTCGTGGCCGTGGGCCACAGCGCCCTCGCCTCCAGCTCCGTGGGGGAGGGTGACGGGCTGAATCTGCTGGTGTCTGATCCGGCGGCGGTGGCGGCGCTTGCCCGGGAGTTTCAGGATTACCTGTCCCTGTGCGCGCCCCTGATCCGGGTCTACAAGCCCGAGAACCGCCGGGACGTTTGGAAAATGCTGGCCGAGTTCGAGGCGGCGCCTCATTCCCGGATCGTCGCGCAGCGGCTGCCTCTGGGCTGTACACTGCCGGAGGAGACGATCGCCTCCTTCGGACTCCGGGCCGGGCAGGAGCTGGTGCACTTCCTGCGGGATGCCGTCAAGCATCTGGAACAGCATCTTGCAGCCGGTCTGACGGTCACGGAGCTGCTCAGCCTGCCCCCGGCGGAGGAGGTGCGCAACGGCCTTGTCAGCCAGCCCATGAGCGAGTATATGGGCTTTGACCTCCGCTACACACCGGAAGAACTGAAAGCCCATTTGGGACAGGTGACGGCTCTGCTCCGCCGCCGGGACGGCTACCGGGTGGTCCTGACGGACCGCATCCCCGAGGGCGCCATGCTGTACGCCAAGGAGGACCTAGGCTGCTTCCTGGTCCGGATCGCCGCACCTACCACCGTATTCTACTGCACGGAAAAGCGGCTCACCGCCGCATTCTGGAGCTATCTGCAGCACAACGCCAATCTGGGCCAGAGCCGGGAGCTGGTGATCCGGTATCTGGAGGAATACATGGAAAAGCTGTAATAACGGAATATCTGCCTGTATTACTGATGGGGCCCTCCCGGGGCCCCATCGTTTTGCTGCGCAGCTGATGAAAACACCGCACGGAGGAGGCGCAGCGGCATGCAGGAACGCTGACTCCCTCCGTCTCCGGCTTGCGCCGGAGCCACCTCCCTCGGAGAGGGAGGCTTTTTTCTTCTTCCCCATTCCCCGTAATACCAAAACACAAATCAGCAAAGCGTTTGCGTTTTGGAGAGGAGGAGCCGTGGGAATCATCGAGCAGGGCCGCTTGCGGCGCTGCGAAGCATTCACACGCGCTCCGACGAAGTAACGGAGCGATACGCAGCTTCCGCGGGAAGCCGCAGGCTGCTCGCGGAAGCGAAGTGAGCGCAGTTTACTCCGTTCTCCCCGTTATACCAAGCTGAAACCGCCGGTTTCAGCTTGGAGAGGAGGAGCCGGGGGAATCTTGCAGGTATTCGCGCTCGCGCGGATACCTGCCATTCACCCATTACTGAATCCCCCGTTACCAGGCCGAAACCGCCGGTTTCGGCCTGGAGAGGAGGAGTAACGGAGCGATACGCAGCTTTCGCGGCTCTTTCGGAAACCGCGGAAGCGAAGTGAGCGCAGTTTACTCCGACGACACGGCGAGCCACTGCTCTGTGGTGAACTTCCGCAGCACCCAGTCGCCGTTGAAGCGGCCCACACCGCTCTGCTTTTCGCCCCCGAACATGACGTGGGCCTCGTCGCCGATGGACTGATCGTTGATATGCACCATGCCGCTGTGAAGCCGCCTGGCAACCTGCATGGCCCGGTAGACGTCACGCCCGAATACACTATTGGAAAGACCGTATTCCGTGGCGTTGGCCAGGGCGATCTGTTCCTCCACGTCCTTTGCCCGGAGGATGCTGACCACGGGGCCGAACATCTCGCTATTGGCGGCGGGCATGGACATATCGACCTCGGTGAGCACCCAGGGGCGCACCACGTTTCCTTCGGTGGAGCCCTCCACCAGCACCTTCGCGCCGGCCTCCAGGGTGGCGGCCAGGAGCTTTTCAAAGCGTTTCACCTGGGCATTGTTGATCAGGGGCCCCACGAAGACCTCCGGGTCCGACGGGTCTCCCGCCTTCAGGGCGCGCACCTTCTCCGCGAAGATGCGGCAGAACGCCTCGTGGTTTTCCGGCAGGGTGAGGATGCGGTTGAGGCCCATGCAGATCTGGCCCTGGTGGAAAAAAGCCCCGAACACGGCCTTCTCCGCCGCCTGCGCCAGGTCCGCGTCCGGCAGGAGGAGCATGGAATTGTTGCCCCCCAGCTCCAGGGACACGTCGCAGATCCGTCCCCCGGCCAGGCTGCCGATGCGCTTCCCCACCTCCGTGGAGCCGGTGAAGGAGACCATGTCGCTCTCCGGATGCAGCACCAGGGCGTCCCCGATCTCGCTGCCCGCGCCTGCCACCACGTTCAGCAGGCCCGCGGGCATCCCCGCCTCCTGGAAAAGCTCTCCCAGGATGAAGGCGGTGGCCGGAGTGTCGGAGGCGGGCTTCAGCACCACGGCGTTGCCCGCGGCGACGGCGGGCAGGACGCTGCGCAGGGCCAGGATGAAGGGCACGTTCCAGGGGGCGATGACGGTGACGACCCCGCGGGGCTGGCGGAAGATGTAATTCATCTGGCCCGGATTGTCCGAAGGCTGGATCTTCCCGTCCAGCAGATAGGGGAAGGACATATAGTAGCGGCAGAGATTCACGCTCTCCCCCACCTCATAGGCCCGCTTGGGGGCGGTGCAGCCCGCCTCCCGCAGCAGACATTCGTCCAGGAGGGCGCGATGGGCGTCCATCACATGCCAGAGCCTTTCCAGAGCCTCCACCCGCCGGGCGGGGGCCATGGCGTACCATTCCTTCTGGGCGGCGCGGGCGGCGGCATAAGCGTCGTCCAGATCCTGCAGCCCGGCGCTGCGGTAGCGGCAGAGGACTTCGCCGGTGTAGGGGTCCCGGTCCTCCAGGATATGCTCCCCCCGGCCTTCCCGCCAGACGCCGCCGATGAACTGCTTGTCGTAAGTTTTCATATGCGCCCTCCTGTCCGTGAGGTTTGAAGTCGTTTCCTACATTATAATAATAAGGACGGCGGCAGGTCAAGTTACATCCCTGTGACAAATGGGGGATCGCCCCCGGCTTTACAGCCTATGTCGGGTATGGTAAACTGTGGGCAAAAGAAAAAGCGAAAGGAGCATCTCTATGTCTACCGCAAAGGATCTGGACCTGCTGCTGCAAAAATACATCGACCGGGGTCTGCCCGGGGCCGCTCTCAGCGTCATGAAGGGGGAGGAGCTGCTTTACGAGGGCTATTTCGGCTGCCGGGACATCGCCCGGACAAAGCCCCTCACGCCGGACACCCTGTTCCGCATCCACTCCATCACCAAGGCCTTCTCCGCCCTCTGCGGCATGATGGAATATGAGCGGGGGGCCTTCCTCATGGACGACCCGGTCTCCGAATACATCCCGGAATACAAGCATATGCTTCTCAGCGTCCGGAAGCCCGACGGCAGCTGGACCGTGGAGGAGGCCAAGGAGCCCATGCTGATGAAGCATGTGTTCAACATGAACGTGGGCTTCTACGATTTCGGGGACAGCCCCACCGCCAAGGGCCTCAAGGAGGTCCACGACAAGCTGGGGGGCAGCAAGTTCCAGGCGGGGTATTCCCTGGCGGAGGAGATCAAGGCTCTGGCGGAGGTGCCCATGCTCTTTGAGTCCGGCAGCCAGTGGCAGTACGGCTACGGCATCGACATCATGGCCGTGGTGGTGGAGGTCGTGAGCGGCATGAGCCTGGGCAAATTCATGGAGAAAAATCTCTTTGAACCCCTGGGCATGAAGGATACCGGCTTCCGCTTCCGCCCCGGCTGGCGGGAACGGATGGCTCAGTGTGTCAAGCGCCTGCCCGACGGCAGCTATGTTCCCTGCGACGACCTGCTGGGGGACCCCCTGGACAGCATGTACCGGGAGGACGCGGCCTACGAGGCGGCGGACGCGGGCCTCATTTCCACGCTGCGGGATCTTCAGATCTTCTCCGCCATGCTGGCCAACTCCGGCACCTGGAAGGGCGAAAAGATCATCGGGCGGAAGACCATCGACATGATGCGTCAGAATCTTCTGACCGCGGACATGCTCAAGGTATTCCAGGTGGGCGAGATGAAGGGCTACGGTTACGGCTACGGCGTGCGCACCCTCATGGACCCCGCCGCCGGGCTGAGTAACGGCAGCGTGGGCGAATTCGGCTGGGAAGGGGCCGCCGGGGCCTGGATGATGGCCGACCCGGCGGAAAAGCTCAGCGCCGCCTTCATGATCCAGGACATGCTGCCGGACGCGAAATTCTACAACGACCGGCTCCGGGCAGTTATCAACGGGCTGCTCTGACGAGGGCGCAAAAACGGCCTCCCTTCGGGGAGGCCGTTCCTTTTGCTTGAAATTTTCCGATATAAATTCCTGTATTTAACAAAAAGTTCACAATAAAATTAGCACTCTCCTCTTGACAGTGCTAATTCCGGTGCTATAATAGGGGCAGAACAAAGGAACAGAGATCACAGATCGAAGTGGATCGAATGAATGACCTCCGCTCCCGATGCTCAGGCAATAAACAGCGTGCATATCAAAAGGAGGTATGACTTATGTTGCCGAGTATTTTTGGAGAGAATTTGTTTGATGACTTGTTCGACTTCCCCACCCTGCGGGAGCTGCGGAACATCGACCGCAAGCTCTACGGGCGGAACGCCTCCCACGAGATGAAGACGGACGTGAAGGAACATGAGGACCGCTACGAGGTGGACATCGACCTGCCCGGCTTCAAGAAGGAAGAGATCCAGCTGAGCCTGGAGGGCGGCTACCTCACCGTCAGCGCCGCCAAGGGCATCGAAAAGGAAGAGGAAAAGAAGGGCAAGCTGATCCGTCAGGAGCGCTACGCCGGGTCCCTGCAGCGGAGCTTCTATGTGGGCGAAGCCGTGGAGGAAACGGACATCGGCGCCAAGTTTGAAAACGGCGTCCTGAGCCTCCAGATCCCCAAGAAGGCGGAAAAGAAGCTGCCGGAGAAGAAGACCATCATGATCGAAGGCTGAACCCTCAAATAACATCGCGCCCCCGTGGAGCAATGCTCCACGGGGGCGCTTTCTATCCGAAGCGCCTCAGGCGTCGTAGTCGGCGGCGATCTCCTTCAGGGCGTCGATGATGCCGATGTGCTGGGGACATGCGGCCTCGCACTGGCCGCAGCCCACGCACTGGGAGGCGGGAGCGCCGGCGGACACCATCTTGTAGAAGCCCAGGGCCCCGTCCCGGTCCCCGTAGACCAGGTCCTTGTTGCGGGCCTGGAAGATATCCGGGATGGAGATGGACATGGGGCAGCCGGGGGCGCAGTAGCGGCAGTTGGTGCAGGGGATCATGGGGCGGGACTGGAGGATCCGCCGGGCCTCGTCGATGACGGCCTTTTCCTTCTCGCTGAGGGGGCCGGGCTCCTTCAGGAAGGCGATATTCTGCTCCATCTGCTCCAGGGTGGACATGCCGCTGAGGACGGTGATGACCCCATCCAGGGAGGCGGCGAAGCGCAGGGCGGCCTCCACGGGCTCCAGGCCCCCGTCCCTGAAGGGCTTCTGGACCTCGGCGGGCAGGTTTGCCAGGGTGCCGCCCTTTACGGGCTCCATGATCACCACGGGCTTACCGTGCTTCCGGGCGACCTCCCAGCACTTCCGGGACTGGACGGAGTTATCCTCCCAGTCCGCGTAGTTGATCTGGAGCTGGACGAAGTCCATTTCGGGATGCTCCGTCAGCACCTTGTCCAGCACGTCCGCCGTATCGTGGAAGGAAAAGCCCGCGTGACGGATGAGCCCCTCGGCCTTTTTCTCCCGGACGAAGTCCCATATCCCGTATTCGTCAAAGGCCTTTTTGCGGGTCTCGCTCACGTTGTGCAGAAGATAAAAGTCGAAATATCCCGCTCCCGTCCGCTCCAGAGACGTCCAGAACATCTGCTTTGCTTCCTCGGCGGTTTTTGCTCCGGCCCAGGCGGGCAGCTTGGTGGCAACGGTGAAGCTCTCCCGGGGGTGGCGGAGGATCACCGCTTCCTTAAAAGCTGCCTCGGACTGTCCGTTTATGTACCCGTAGGCAGTGTCGAAGTAGGTGAAGCCCGCTTCCAGGAACATATCCGCCATTATTTTGAACTGCTCGATATCCACCTTGTCTCCCAGCATGGGCAGCCGCATGAGACCGAAGCCCAGCTTGGGCACGTTTTTCCAGCTGTGTTCCATGATATACCGTTCCTCCCGCTCGTTCTTTTGCTTTGATTATAGCGGACTGTCTCCCGAAAATCAACACTCCCGCTCCTCCGGTCTTGCCTTTCGAAAAGCGAAAAGCGCGTCGGGAAGCCTGTTCCCGATGCGCTTCGGTCAG
>JAEEGJ010032527.1_pt1 | contig 10007 bp, 7 predicted proteins | sample 8958761 | NCBI WGS metagenome assembly JAEEGJ01 (sample SAMN16246546, study PRJNA631951) | gut metagenome | biome: gut microbiome; feature: rumen; material: RS-attached | host: Bos | place: Iran: Karaj | collected 2018-10 | reverse complement strand
GCGATAACAAGGCCGTCGGCCTCTTCGAATTTGACTGCGATCTCGTTTACGATGTCATTAAAAACGCACTTGCCTGTCTGCGAGCATGATCCGCAGGCAACGCAGCCTCTGACGTCCATTTTCCCAATCTGGACCGTCTCATATTCAACGCCTGACTGCTCGAAGATCTTCTCCATTTCGCGAAGAGCAAGAGCGGTGTTTCCGTCTTTTCTCGGGCTTCCGTTCAAGAGCAAAACTTTAAGTTTCTTATCCATTGCCGTTCCTCTTTTCTATGATTATTTCTTCCATTAGATTTGGTATCCTGCATTCGATCTTTTTGCCGTATTTCGCATCGATATAATCAGCGAAAAGAACAGGGTCCTCACCGTTGATCTCAAACATATCCCAGTGCCCCGGGATGACCAGCGAAGGCATGACATCGCCTGCAAGGTCGGCAGCTTCCTGATAAGTCATGTTGCCTATCCAATTCTGCCTGTAGCGTTTGGCATCACGTCCGTTTATAGGGAGCAGCTGCACATCGATCTTTCCGAATTGCTTTATCTTGCCAAGCATGCCTTCGTATCTTACGGTATCGCCCGCATGATGTATCCTTATCCCGCCTGCTTCGATCACGTACTGCAGGTAAGGATATAAGCCGTTTTCATCACGGTCAAGAAACTCGTGTGATGCGGGAATGGCGTGTATCGTTACGTCGCCGATCTGATAAGATTCACCGTCATTGAGTCCTGTCGCGTTTTCTTTTGCAATACCGTCTTTAAGCACTGATTCCATGTGCTTGCGAGGGAAGATGAACTTAGCATCGGGATTGTTCTTTGCCCATATCTTCCATGCATCATGATCGATGTGGTCGATGTGATCGTGAGTTCCGACGAAAGCGTCAATGCCCTTTAGTCCGCCGGCCGGAACCGGAGGAGCAATGAGCCTTCCTTCCATCGGACTCGCGAAATAATCAACACAAAGGCTTGTGCTATCGGTCTTTATCAGAAGACCCATCTGTCCGAGCCATGTCAAAGAGATCTTGCCGTCAGACATAGTAAACGTAGTTCTGTTTTCTCGGAGCGGGAGATTTTGCGGCGTTCATGAGATTACCTCCGTTGATGCGGCTTGGTTAAAAAGTTATATTCCAATACTACACCAAAGAAGATTTGAGCGATTTTGAATAAACGGAAAAGATATTACAATTCTGATTAGAATAGGCTTTCAGATCGATTAATAGGACAGTTTTTGTACATCTTGATTTTGTAATCAAAAATCCATTTACAAACGGATATGCGTTTTGTTATTATTCCTCTCACAATCAAATTAAATTGTGGGGATATTATGCCCTCAAGAAGTGATCGCCGCAAATTTAAGGGATTTTGTTGACAAACGGCTCAGACCACACCATTAAGTATTTGGAAGATTAGTTTTTTGGTGACCCGGGTATCGGGGAAAGGAATCTGAATGACAATTAGATACTCTGATTTCAGCCTGCGCGAGCAGGTCAGGTTAATGCACACTTCAAATTTCATCTCCAGGGATGCTCAGCTTACAGAAGAAGAGACTGAAGATCTTTTCAAGGAATGGCTTGATCAGGTCAACAGAGTTGTAAGCATCTTTGTTGGAAAATACAGAAAATTCTCAAATGCTGTTTTCAATGAAGATGACCTCTTTGATGAAGCCTGGGCTGTCATCCTCAGGAACATGGGTAATTATGACCCTGCAAAGGCAGATTTTGTCAACTACATCTCAACCATCCTCTCTCATGAGCTCCATGATTATGTAAATGATTGCAGGAGCTTCTTCCATCTGTCTTCAGACACCAAGGCAAAGGTTGCCAAGATAAAGAAGATCCAGAAGTCTGACCTTGGCAGGTTTGGTGGAGAAGACCAGGCATCAATTGAAGAGCTTGCTAAGAAGTGTGATATGGATGCTGAAGATGTTAAAAGCTACCTTGATACTGACAAGGCAACAACAAGTGTTTTGTCACTCAACAGATCAACAGTTGATGAAGACTCTGATTTCATTGAGATGGTTGTTGATGAAGGTGCAGCTTTTGAAGAGCTCATTGAAAGCCAGTACAACATTGAAGTACTGCTTCACTTGATAGAGACAAGCCTTTCAGAAAGAGAGTCTGCTGTCATCAAGTGCAAGTATGGCCTTAAGGATGGTGAGTTCCATTCAGATGATGAAGTTGCCTCCATTATTGGCCTTAACAGCAGACAGCATGTAAATTCAATCCTCCACAGTGCTTACAAAAAGCTCAAGTGGGCCTTAACCGGCCCCAGAGCTGCGTAAGCAAAACAAAAAATACATAATTTTTCAAAAACATCTACCATTCAGATTCTCATTATGATATTCTGATATGGTTTGTTGGAGTACACAAACCAGAGGGGGATCTATATGGCTCTAACAGATGTTTTTAAGAAGTTTTCCAAAACAACTAAGATCATTATTGCTGCAGGTGCGTTGGCTGTTATTGTTGCCGCCGTGCTCTGTATCGTGTTTGCCGGAAAAGGTTATACGGCAACGACGATGCGTCTGCTCCAGGTTGAAGGAACAGTCAATCTGGAGGACTCAAAAGGCGGAGTCAAGCCTGTTTCCAACAATCTGAGGTTTCAGTCCGGCGATGCTTTGAGCACCGGTGCTGACGGGCTTGCTTCCGTCGGACTGGATAACACGAAGATCATCACGCTTCAGAATGAAAGCCGTGCCGAGTTCATGAAAAAGCGTAAGCAGCTTGAGCTCAAGCTCACAAAAGGCGCGATATTTTTCAATGTTACGGAGAAGCTTAGAGCCGATGAGAAGTTCGAGATAAAGACATCCACCATGACCGCAGGTATCAGAGGTACATCGGGCATGGTCTACTATGATCTCGCAGATGCCGGAAGAGAATCGCTGCTTATTACGGACGGCGCAGTCGAAGTTACCGCGCAGAATCCCACTACAGGTGAGATCAAGAAGGCTATGGTCAAGGCCGGACAGTCTGTTAAGGTATATCTTTTCAATGACAGAAAAGAAGGCAGTGTTCAGTTTCAGCTCGAAAAGTTAACAGAGAAGACTCTTCCTAAATTCGCAGCAAAGATTATCTCTGAGAACGGGGAACTTACCAAACGTGTTTGTGACGCAAACGATTGGAATCCGGATAACATAAAAAACAGGGCGGGTGCGCCGGAAATGAAGGCTGTTCCTTCGCCTGCGCCCGAACAGGAAACCGAGCCCACTGAGTCAGTACCGGAAACAACTCCCGAGCCGACTCTGGAACCCACTCCGGAACCAACACCTGAACCTACACCGGAGTCTACTCCTGAGCCGACTCCGGAACCTACAGCTAAACCCACATCGACACCTGAGAAGACTAAAAAACCGACTCCAAAGGAGACAGAACCTTCGGAGAGTGAGACTTCTGCTACTGAGCCATCGGAGAGTGAAACTTCTACAACTGAGCCTTCGGAGCCGACTCTTCCTTCCGGGTACGTGAAATGGAGTGCCGGCTGGGGAATAACTTACAATGAGGCTGTTGTGTTTATTTGCCAAAAGAATCACACCAGCGATGATTTTATGGGCTATTCAAACGGGAAGTGGGTTAAGCTTGCTGTCAGCAAATCAAGCAGTATTATCGGTTCCAGCCGCACGTATACTTTTAGATTGCCAAGCGGCAGTGAATACTTTTATTGCAGAATATCAGGTGCAGAACTTGAATCTGCGGTGGAGACGGAGCTCCCGGCACCTCCTTCTGGATATAAAAAATATTTCATCGATTCAACAATCGGCTCTGTAAATTATGTGTGTTACAAAAAGATTTCTGACGGAAAGCTTTCTTTTATCGGTTATGAAGAAAATGACGGTTGGGTTGCTTTGACTCGAAATGCAACAATCCTGGATAATGGAGATGAATATGAGGGATTTATAAAAGTTGAATCCGGGTCTCTATATTTTGGCCATTCGGGAAAGAACATATATCCGGAAATAGAACCCGGAAAGAAAGCCGGAACCACTTATTCCGCTGAAATGCCAACTCGTCCGTACGGATACAGTGTCTTTTTGACGGTATATGCTAAAGGAGTGTGGACAAATCTAGACGAATTGGTAGCCTATATTGTAAATGATGACAGTATCTATGCATCTTCCAGATTCATGGGATATGACAAGAATTCAAGCTCGTGGAGACCGTTAACCCGTACAACAGAGACCTTGAGCAACGGAGAGCAATCCGAAAAATTTACTTGGACAGATACCGGTGCAGTGTACTATTCACGTACAGGCGCGAATCTTATCACTCCTGATGATTCGGCGTCTTCGGAACCTAAAAACGGATGGGTACCAATTCCGACTGAACCGAGCGAGCCGGCGGAGACTGAAGAAACAACTGTACCTACAGAACAGTCTGCGGAAGAAACAACGGTACCGGAGACACAGGCACCGTCAGAACCTTCCGGATCTAATCCTGAAACTGAGACAGAGACACCGACTGAACAGACGACCGGAGAATCAACTGAGCCGTCTGAGACGACGGCAGGGGAGACTGCAGAATCTAAACCCGAAGAAACAACCAAGGCGGTCAAGGAATCTCAGGCTGAAGAAACAGAAACCAAAGCTGAGTCTGAAACAACGGTAACGAAGACCGAACCGGCTGTGAAACCGACAACAAAGACTCCCAAACCGGTTCATTCTGAACCTGAGGATGAAAAAGAACCTGTTCCTTCTGAACCTAAGGCTTCATATGAGGAATAACGTGATATAATTTCGCGGGCTTTTTTTCGGAAACACAAATTAGTAAGGAAAAATAGAGGGGTGAACTATATGTCTCTGACTGACTCGTTCAAAAAACTTTCGAAACTGACAAAGATTATTATCGCCGCAGCTGCGGTTGCCGTTATAGCGGCAGCAGTGATCTGCATCGCAATTGCGAGAAGCGGTTATACAGCAACGACCATGAGACTGCTGCGCATTGAAGGCGTGGTCAACCTCGAGGATTCAAAGGGCTCTGTTAAACCTGTTTCGAATAACCTCAGGTTCCAGTCCGGTGATGCGCTGAGCACCGGTGCTGACGGGCTTGCATCAGTCGGTCTGGACAACACGAAGATAATCACGCTCCAGAACGAGAGCCGCGCCGAGTTCATGAAAAAGAACAAGCAGTTAGAACTCAAGCTGACCAAGGGCGCAGTGTTTTTCAATGTAACCGAGAAGCTTAAGTCCGACGAGAAATTCGAGATAAAGACATCCACCATGACCGCAGGTATCAGAGGTACATCGGGCATGGTCTACTATGATGCGGCAGACGGCAGGGAAGCGCTCATCATCACTGACGGAAAAGTCGAAGTGTCCGCTACCAACCCCGAGACCGGCGAGACCAAGACTGCCATGGTCGAATCGGGACAGGAGATCAAGGTCTATCTGTATTTCGACAGAAAAGAAGACAGCGTAGCATTCTCGCTCAACACAGTTACAGAGGAACAGCTCCCTAAATTTGCAGCAAACAGGATCGCAGAGGACAAGGCTCTTTCCAAGCGTGTCTGCGATGCTAACAACTGGAATGACAGTGAAGTAAAGAAAAAGGCAGCTGAACCTGAATCAACAACTACAGCTGCTCCCAAGACAGAGCCGACAACCGAGGCAACGACTGAGGCTACGACTACAACCACTGAAGCGACAACTACGACTACCGAGACAACAGAGTCAACAACTGAGTCGACTACTGTCAAGCCGACTTCTACGCCGACTCCGAAGCCTAAGGCTACATCAACACCTAAGCCTACACCGACAAAGAAGCCGACACCCAAGGTGACGGAATCGTCTGCCGAATCAACACCGGAATCAGCAGCTGAAACAACAAGACCGACAATACCGACAGTTGCGGAGCCTGAACTGCCTTCCGGTTACAGCAAATACAGTAAATGCTGGGGGTATGGTGGTAGTAAGTATATATGTGTATCCGGTGATGATTATAAAGGGTATAGAGATGGTCAGTGGATTAGCTTAATATTGCATAAAGTAAATACTGAACGCGGTACCCGTTATGAATTCAATGATATAAAGAAGCTTACATATTTTGCTTACGAGGATGTGAGTATAGAGCCTGATCCTACAACGACGGCAACTACACCGACAACCACCAAGGAAACCACCAAGGAAACTACCAAGGAGACTACAAAACCGACATCTTCTACTCCGGATATCCCGAACGGATATGTCAAAGTGAGTCAAGGATGGGGTACTACCTATAATGGTTCAACTGTATATGTATGCAAATTGGATAATCATGGCATAAGTGGTTCTGAATATATAGGCTATGAGAACGGCAAATGGATCGATCTGTCGTATTCTGAGCAAAAAAGCGGACGAAATATGTATCACATGTTCAAAAAATCGAACAACGATATTTATTTTGAATACAGCACTAATGTTTATTGATCTGAAATATGACCGGTTCATCCAAGCGTTTTAGGGTGTATAACATTTTCTGACGTTATATACGATACGACAGGCAGGATAGACTTAAACAAACTGATCCAGGGAGATCACACGGATCTTCCCATTATGCAGATGTACGATGATATCATTTCGAGATATCCGGAAATGAACGTTAAGAAATCTGACGATTCAGAGTAATAATCCTTTCGGAATTTTAATGTGCGGCAAGTGCGTGATCACGGTTGCAGACACAGACGATGAGATCCCCGGCGGCAATGATATCTTCGAGCCGTTCGTGACGGAGAATACTTAAAGGACTCCGGGCCGCGAAACGGGCCTGCGACTTGCGATAACCAAAAGAGTCATTGATAAGCATAACGGCACGATCGCGCTTTAAAACGATATCGACGGCTACACCAAGGGATTTGTCGTAAAGCTTAAGATTTCCGGTTGAACAAACCGTTTACTCCGAAGGCCCTAAAGAGCCTTACATTCGTGCATTTTATTAATTGATACGGTTACCCCAAAATCCTTATAATTCGGGAGTTTGATTAAAGCGGTCATAAGAGGGGTACTCATGAAGGAATTTAAGCCGAAGCTGTTTTCTGTTCTGAAGAACTATTCTGGTTCTCAGCTCGTCAAAGATATCGTAGCCGGAATAATCGTGGCGATAATCGCGCTGCCTTTGTCCATTGCACTTGCCATCGCGTCCGGCGTCACGCCTGAAGCGGGTATCTACACCGCGATCGTTGCAGGATTTATCGTTGCTTTCTTAGGCGGAAGCCGCGTTCAGATCGCAGGCCCTACGGCTGCTTTTGCGACCATCGTTGCGGGCATCGTACTCAAGGACGGCACACAGGGTCTTATCGTTGCTACCATAATGGCGGGTATCATCCTAATCATCATGGGACTCTGCAGATTCGGAAGCCTTCTTAAGTACATCCCCGATCCGATCACGACAGGATTTACCGCAGGTATCGCAGTTACGCTCCTCGTCGGACAGATCAAGGATTTCACGGGCATTGTTTACCAACACGGCGAAAAGCCGATCGAGACAGCCGAGAAGATCAAGGCACTCGTCTTGAACGGTGCAACGATCAACTGGCAGGCGGTAGGTATCGGTGCCTTGGCGCTCGTTATCCTTATCCTGAGCCAGATGTTCCTCAAGAAGATCCCGGGTTCATTCATTGCAGTCGTCGTGACCGCTGCGGTTGTAGAGATCTTCCATCTCAACGTTAACACGATCGGCACCCAGTTCGAGAACATCAAAGCCGGTCTTCCGCCGATATCGATCAACGCATCGATGTTTACTTTTGAGACCATCAGCGCACAGATAACCAATGCTGTTACCATCGCGTTCCTTGCGGGTGTTGAATCACTCCTTTCCGCAGTCGTTGCCGATTCCATGATCGGTTCCAAGCACAGACCCAATGCAGAGCTTGTTGCACAGGGTGTGGGCAATATCGCTTCCGCATGCCTCGGAGGCATTCCTGCAACAGGCGCCATCGCAAGAACTGCGGCCAATATCAAGAACGGGGCAAGGACTCCTATTGCAGGCATGGTCCATTCCGTAACACTGCTTCTCGTAGTTGTTTTCCTTATGCCTTACGCTAAGCTTATTCCAATGCCCTGCATCGCGGCTATTCTTTTCCAGGTCGCATATAACATGAGCGGCTGGAGAAGATTCGTTAACCAGGTCAAGAGTGCGCCCAAGAGCGACATAATTGTGCTGCTGCTCACATTTGCGCTTACTGTCATTTTCGATCTTGTTGTAGCTATAGAGGTTGGCGTCATCCTTTCCGCAGTCCTTTTTATGAAGAGGATGAGCGACGTTACACAGGTCGCAGGCTGGAAGGATGTAGATCCCGAGAACGATCCGGACAGTATCGATCTTAGAGTTCTTCCCAAGCACACTATCGTTTATGAGATCAGCGGACCTATGTTCTTTGCAACGGCCGATAAGATCCTTCAGATCTCACCGAAGGAAGACACGAAGGCTCTGGTCCTTCGTATGAGGAGCGTAAGCACCATTGATGCGACCGCTATGCGCAATCTTGAGATCCTTTTCGAGAACTGCAAGAACAGGGACGTTAAGCTCATCATGTCACACGTAAATGAGCAGCCCATGAAAGTCATTCAGAAGGCTGGCTTCTACGGCAAGGTCGGCGAAGAGAATTTCTGCGCGCATATAGACGATGCTCTTGCAAGGGCTCAGGATATTGTAACCGCAAAAGCCTGATCTAAAGACTCATGTTATAATGCCTGTTGAAAGGTTTGAAAAACAGGCACATGAGCACGCAGAACAATACACAGATAAAAGACGTATCCGAAAAGAAGATCAATGTGGTGCTGGGCATCATACACATTGTCATCGTCCTGATCATTGCCGGTACAAACCTTTATTTCAGATTTACTGATGCACGTAAGGGAGACGGCTTCGAATATGTGGAAGGCGTTATTGTCAAAAGGGAAGAGAAGTATTCTTATATCGGACGCAGGAGAACTTCTGACACCTGGATAACCGTAAGGTATACGCCCAAGGAAGAAGAAAGAAAAAGAGAATACATAGGCACTGATTTCTCATACGGATTCTTATATACCGGCACCCGTCTCAGAGTCTATTACAAATACGACGGCAGCAATCCCAAAGATGTTTACCTTGCGCGTTACGACTGGCTCGTAAAAGACTATCTTCCTGCGGACAAAAGCTATAACATCCCGCTCATCGTTGCGGGAATATTGCTCATCATAGGCATTTACTATTTTGTTGATATTAAAAAGCCGCAGAAAAGGAGCGGAAAAAACGCGCCGCGTGCTGATTTTACAGTCGATCCGGAGACGGGAAAGCTTCACTCCTCGTCGTGAGGCTCGTCGCCCGGCTGAACACCCCAGATATACTGTTCGAGCTCCGATACTCCGTCTTCTTCCATGAGCGCCTTACTAAACTGCGTCTCGTAAAGCTCCCTGTAAACGCCTTCTTTGGACAAAAGTTCCTTGTGGCTTCCTCTTTCGGCGATCGTTCCGTCCTTGACTACAAGGATCTCGTCAGCTGCGAGAATGGTCGATAATCTGTGTGCGATAAGTATGCTCGTCTTGCTCTTGATGATGGGATCTATCGCGTCCTGGATCTTCTTTTCGGAAATGGAATCGAGAGCTGAAGTCGCCTCGTCGAAAATGAATATCGTCGGATCTTTTAAGATTATCCTCGCGATGGAGATACGCTGTTTCTCACCGCCGGACAGCTTTAAGCCTCTGTTTCCGACTTCCGTGTCGATGCCCTTTGGCTGCTTGTCTACGAAGTCCCAGATATTGGCCTTTTTCAAAGCCTCGATTATGTCTTCTTCAGTAGCGTCAGGCTTTGCGTAAAGGAGATTGTCCCTTATCGTTCCGTTGAAAAGATAAGTCTCCTGGGAGACTACGCCGACCTGATTTCTTAAGAATTCGAGATCTAACTTTCTGACGTCTATTCCGTCAAAAGTAACGGAGCCGGAATCGACATCGTAGAGTCGCGGGATAAGATTTACTATCGTGCTCTTGCCTGAGCCTGAAGGTCCGACAATGGCGATGCTCTTGCCTGCGTTAAGAGTGAAGTTGATGTCCTTTAAGATCTTCTT
>JAEEGJ010032521.1_pt1 | contig 10008 bp, 11 predicted proteins | sample 8958761 | NCBI WGS metagenome assembly JAEEGJ01 (sample SAMN16246546, study PRJNA631951) | gut metagenome | biome: gut microbiome; feature: rumen; material: RS-attached | host: Bos | place: Iran: Karaj | collected 2018-10 | reverse complement strand
AGCGCCAGCTGGCGCAGCGTGACGAGTTCGTCCGGAACGCCGGGGATGCGCAGATCCGGCAGGAAATCCGCCGCCGGCTGGTCCAGATCCAGAACGCCTTCCGCGTGCAGGATGCAAAGGGTCAGCGCCGTAAAGGATTTGCTGAGCGAAGCGATGCCGAACACCGTGTCCGGCAGGACCGGCAGATCGTTCCTGACGCTGCGCTTTCCGAATCCGCTTTCGAACAGCACGCCCTCCGGCCCGCGGATGCAGACCGAGACGCCGGTACAGCCCTTTTCTTCGATTTTTTTCTGCAGCGCCTGTTTGAGCGCTTCTGTATTTCTATTCATCGGTATTCCCACAAATATACAAATATTTTATTCCTTTTTGCGGATATATGCAAGATTATGCCCGCCATTTATGCCCGGCGGAACACGCGGGTGCCGACCTTTACGCCCCAGGCGTGTCCGTCGTGGATGAAGAAGCGGTACGTGTCCGAACGCTTGCCCGTCTTGGGATCGACCGCGGCGAAAACCGTGCCTTCGCAGTACTCCAGCACGCGCTCTTCGTCATAGGCGCGCACCCACAGTTTGCCGTCCTTCGGATAGACGAGGGCGTGGGCAACCAGACCTTCGTGACCCACGTAATCGCCGTACAGCATCTCCGGGGCGGAGAACGCCTTGCCGCAGGGTCTGCACCAATACAGTTCCTGCTCCAGGTCCTGGCCCAGGACGAAGTTGTAGCAGATCCACTGCACCAGCTCCGCGTCCTCGTTGCTCTTGTTGCTCAGCACCGCGATGCCGTAGCCCCCTTCCACCAGGCCGCCGTGAGTCGAAACGCCGTGCAGGCCGCCGCCGTGGTCGCAGACCATCTTGCCCGCGATCTCGCGCTTTTTCAGGCCCATCACGTTAAAGGGCTTTCTGCGCAGCGGGTATTCCGGACCGAACATGAGGTCGATCGCTTCTTCGGCCACAATACGTTTTCCCTCGAACGTGCCGCGGTTGGAGAGCATCTGATAGTATCTCGCCATATCCGGCGCCGTGGATTTGATGCAGGCGCAGCCCCGGAACGGAGGCAGGACGGACCAGCTGTCGTCTTCGACCAGTTTGCCGTCGTCGTCTTCCTCGAACAGCCTCGTCACGTTGCCGTCGCCTACCATGGCCTTCAGTTCGCTGCAGTCCTGGTCCAGGATGGTGCGGGTCATGCCCAGGGGCTTAAAGATGCGCTCCATCAGGAACTGTTCCAGGGGGATGCCGGCCGCCTGGTCCACGACGTAGGACAGGATGGCGTACGCCTCGTTGCTGTAACTCATATATTCGCCCGGTTCGCCCAGGGTCTGGTAACGCCCTTCCGCGATGTAATCCGCGATCTGTTCGATCGTATTCATCGCGTTGGGGCTTTCTTTTCTCAGTCTTTCCTCATCTGCGGATTTGCGGCCGGGAGTATTGACGGCGATGGACCATTCCAGCGGCTCCATGGGAGGGATGCCTGCCCGGTGCAGCCCCAGCTGCCGTATGGTGACCAGCTCGTCCGGCACGCCGGGAAGATGCAGGGACGGGAAGTATTTCGTGATCGGATCCTCCAGGCTCATCCTGCCCTCGGCGGTCAGCATGCAGCAGGCCAGCGCCGTAAAGGACTTGCTCATGGACGCGATGCCGAACACCGTGTCCGGGGTCACGTCCAGATCCTGTTCGATGCTCCGTTTGCCGAAGCCCTTCTGATAGATGACGCCCTCCGGCCCGCGGATGCAGACCGATACGCCCGGCAGTTTCATCTCTTCGATGCGCTTTTGCAGCGCTTTTTCCAGTGCGGAAATATCTCTTTGCATAGTATTCACCTCAATTTAATATTTTAGCACTACTGAAACGAACCGCGCACCTTTTTATGCTATAATATGAGCAAAGAATACCGTACGTATTTTGTTTTTTCATAAAGGAGTTGAGCATCATGGACATCAAAGCACTGGCGACGACCGCGACCGAAGTGGGCATCAAGATCATCATCGCGCTGATCGTAATGCTGATCGCCTTCGCCATCATCAACAAGATCGGCAATTCTCTGGAAAAACTCGTCGCAAAGAGCGGAAAACTGGACAAGACCATCGCTTCCACGCTCAGCTACGTCGCGCGGATCGCGCTGAAGGTCCTCGTACTGCTGGGACTGATCAGCTACCTGGGCATCAACACCGCAGGCATCGCGACGATCATCGCGTCTCTCGGCGTAGGCGTCGGGATGGCGGTCAACGGCGCCGTCGCGAACTTCGCTGGCGGACTGCTGATCCTGGTCACCCGCCCGTTCAAAGTCGGCGACTTCGTGGAAGTCGCGGGCACGATGGGCACCGTACAGGATATCCGCCTCGTTCACACGAAGATCGCCACGCTGGACAATAAGGTCGTCTACGTACCGAACGGCACCGCTTCCGGCGCCACGGTCGTCAACTATTCCGAGAAGGACACCAGAAGAGTCGACCAGACGTTCCACATCTCTTACGAATCCGACGCGAACAAAGCCATCGAGATCCTGAAGGCGCTGGCGGAAAGAAACGGCGCTGTTCTGAAGGATCCCGCCCCCTTCGTCAAGATCAGCGGAGCGCTGGATTCCAGCATCGAGATCACCACGAGGCTGTGGGTCAAGGCTGCCGATTACTGGGACGTCTACTTCTACATGCTGGAGAACGCGAAGCCCGCGTTCGATGCTGCCGGCATCTCCATCCCGTATCCGCAGGTCGACGTCCACATGAAGAACTAGTCCGAAAGGACGCAAAGACGGCCCACCCAGGCCGTCTTCTTTTTCGAGGTACCCATCCATGAAACGAACTCTGACTTTATTCCTGGCGATCCTGCTGTTTGCCGCAGCACCGGTTTATGCCTGCACCGGCGTCTACGTGGGCAAGGACGTGAGCGCGGAAGGCACAACCCTCATCGGACGGTCCGAAGACCAGGGCAGCGGTGTCTGCAACAAGATGTTCTTCGTTCAGCCCGCATCTTCCCAGTCCGGCCGGGAAATGGTGGACACCGGCATGTACCAGCACGGGTTCTCCGTGCCCCTGCCGGATAAGACCTATAAATACACCTATCTGCAGGATTCCTGTTATTCAACGGACGGGCCCTACTACGCCTGCTGCACCAACGAGTGCGGACTGGCCGTCGTAGGCACCGTTACGACGAAAGTCTCCACGGAGTACCGCTGGCTGGATCCGCTGCAGTACGAAGGCCACGGCCTGCGGGAAGCCATCCTGCCCGCCCTCATCGCCTGCCAGGCCAGCAGCGCCGAAGACGCGGTGCACGTGTATGCGGGACTGCTGGACAAATACGGATCCGAAGAGTACAACACCCTGCTGTTCTCCGACAAGAACGAGGCGTGGATCTTCGAGAACTACGGGGGTCACACCTACGCGGCCATGCGCCTGCCGGAAGACAAGGTCGCCGTGTTCGGCAACCACATCATGATCGGCTGGGTGGACCTGGACGAGACGGACGGCTACTACTTCGCCCCGGGGCTGAAGGCCTGCCTGGAAAAGCTGAGAGATCCCGTGGTGGACGAACAGGGCCGCTATCATCTGGCCATGTCCATCGACCCGGGCAAGCGGGAAGATTACAGCAATCTCCGGGACTGGAGGGGTCACCAGCTGCTGGCGCCCTCCACCGCCGGCGAATACAGCCAGGACACGTTCTATCCCCTGCTGTTTGACCCGGACAAACCCGTCTCCGTCATCGACGTGATGAAGCTGTTCGGCGACCGGCTGGAGGGCACGGAGTTCGACAAGCGGCAGCCGGAAAACGCGGGCAGACGGGCCATCGGCGTTACACGGCAGGGCTGCGTGCACATCATCCAGACCTTCGATGAGCTGCCGGACTGCACCTGCCAGCTGCAGTGGCTGTCCATGGGCAACGCGGAGCATTCGATCTTCGTGCCGGCCTTCTCGGGCATTACGGACACCTACGACAAATACAAGATCGACGACACGGAGAGCCGCCGCTTAAACGACAGCTTCTATTACCAGTGCAAACGGGTGAACGCGCTGGCGGAGTCCGACCGCGAGTTCCTGAGCCAGGGCGTCAAGGATTACAACGTAAAGCAGGAGCGCGCCATGCTGGAGCGCATCCTGGCGGAGATCCCGACGATCCAGAAGAAGTACAAGTGGTTCGACTTTATCGGCAACAACTACGTTACGAACCTCGGCAAAGAGATGGCGGCGGAGCAGTACGAGAATTCCCAGAAGGTCTACGAGTATCTGTCCTACATCCAGATCCAGAACATGAACGACTACACCGATAACGACGAGAAGGTGCACTTCAAGATGCCGAAGGAGAATTAGGTGACCCGCAGATCGCTGACCGTTTTCTGTCTTGGCAGTTGGTCAAAGTGTTTTCTGCGACAGAAATTTCATTTCCAGGAATGGTCAAAGGAAATCAAGCAAAAACAGGCCGAAAAGGCCTGTTTTTCTTTGACGTATTTGATTTCAGAGGTTTTGTCAAAGTTTTTCCTTTGACCACATAGCAATCACTGCAAAGGGTCAGTCAGTTGCCGATACAAGCATTACTACATATCTGCTTAATGACTTATCATAGAGGGTCCAACAGCATGCTCCATACCATTCATGTCCGGCATCAAAAAAATCTGACCAGTCTGTAGTCCATTCATAGATGTCAAGCGCATCTGTACCGTTTGGAAACAGAACTTCGTTCACTTTTTTAAAGTCTTCAGGCTTATTGTTTCTGCCGTGTACCGGTTCCATCAACGCATACCAGTAAGGAACCGTAGTACCAAAATTCTCGTCGTTTGGCACCCACTCGGCATCGTAGTAAACATTGCCATAACAATCAGTCTTTACAATATTCGGGCAGTAGAAAAACACAGGCGGGGCCAGTGGTGATGGCTGCGCCTTATCGATGTCATAAGCCAAAGGGCGCAGTTGGTCCGCAACGTGATCGCCAAACATGATTCGGGCGTTTTCTTTATCCTCTATACTTTGTTTCACCAGCCAGTCAAAGACACAACGCAATGCCTCCCTGTGAGATTTCATCCCCTCATATGGCTTATCATCACACAATAGATTATAATCAACCTCACCGACCAGATGGTATTCATTATCAGGATCGTATTGCTTTATAAATTCATAGAAAGCATCATTCTCTATTCTTTTCATAATTCGTACCCATAAATCCCGATCTAGTGACATCCTGACAAACTGGAATTTGTCTAATCTATTATTTTGATCACAGAACCCAGTCTTGGCTCTTCGATGATATTCGCGTGGTCGTCGTGTTCTCTGGAATCGCTGATCTCGATGAAGCAAAGTTTCTCCCGGTCGTAATCCCAATGCGGGATAACATACCAAAAATTCATCAAACCGACGTATCTCTGTACTCTCTTTTCCCATTCTTCCGCGGGGAAACCGTATCTCAGATTCCGCAGAAATCTCTCAAATCCCGGAAGCCTCGAATCCTCGATTGCATTGTAATCGTAATGCTTCCGTTCGACATACAGCCACTGATTGTTTTCCACATGATCTCTATACCAGCGCCATATTCTGGAGCTGTCGGCTTTTCCGACATAATGGCAGATCATTTCCAGCTGCCACCATCTCAAGTCCTCCTCGTTTTTCGCTTCGTAAAGGACCTCATCCGGATTGCCGCGTTCTCCTTCCGACATTACCCTGAGGCCATCCAGATAGAGACCACCAAAACAGTCGATCGGTTCATTTCTGCAGTCTTCCGGCAAATGTGCTTTTATCCATTCTTCGTCAAGTTTCATTTTTGCAACCTCGTCAAACTTGAATTTATTCTCTCGTCAGTGATCAAAAAAGCTCTGCACGGAGAACCATCCGCACCGGCGAGATTCAACGGTGCAGCGCTTAAAAAATATCTGCCTTCCTCAACTTCTGCCAACCTGATGCCTTCAAGTAATACAACTCCAGCGCCCAGCAAGATCAGATGTACTTCCATCGGCGCGTCTTCCGGGCCGACAGTCTGCGATTCATTCCCCAACAGCAGGATCCCTTTGGAGGCAAAAACCTTTGCCGCTTCCGAGGAGACCACAGCGTTTCCCTTGATCAAAATTCGTTTTGCGGCTTCCGGGTCACGATCTCTCGATTTTTCAATTATCTCCATTGCGTCATTGCCGGAGACGATCCCGTGATGCTCCACAACGGAAGCCAGCCCAATAAAGGGTTCAAGGCCTAAGGCATCAATTGTTTTTCCACCTTTCAGAAAATGAAACGGAGCATCCACATGAGTGCCATTGTGTGCACACATATTGAAAGCTGTCAGATTGTATAGGTCGCCTTTTTCCATTGAAGAAAGCACCCTTCTTTCCGGCGCAGGGTCGCCGGGATATACCTGGCAGCCGAAAACCTCCTGCGAAATATCGTAGATTGTCACTGCATATCTCCTCTGCAAACTGGAATTTAGCGAATTAAGTATTCCATCAATTGGGCAAGAAAGGGCGGTTCCTCCATAACGACATTAGAGAGGATAATGATTGCCACTTTATCCTTAAAATTCAACCTTTGCCAATGTCTAAATCCTGGCAATCCTCCATCATGTCCAAACCAACCATTATCGAACTGCCATAAACCACATCCATAAGGATTTGGGTTAAAATTCAGACATTCCTTCCAACTGTTAACAGACAATATATCGGCATTTAGTATAGCCTTGCACCAAAGTCCTAAATCTGTTAGCGAAGAAACAACGCTGCTATCACCACTATCCATGGAAGGTCTGCCACAGGGAAAAAATATATCATCATGTTTGACATATCCACAAGCATCTGCGTCACGCCCATTCATGTGTGTATATTTCAACCCAAAGAGCATAAATGTATCACTCATTACATCTGAAAGAGACTTGTTGGATACTATTTCCAAAATGTAACCAAGTAAAAAATAATTGGTATTGCTGTATCTGCCATCTGAGCCTGGCTTAAAATACAACGGTAATTCACCAATTAGGTCAAAGCATTCTGAAAGACTAACAGGGCGACATTCAGAAACAATGCATTTATTAAACTCGATAACATCAGTTGGTGCTATTCCGTGCTCTGATTCATATTTTTGGATTGCGTCAGGGATAATTCTATCACTGATATAATCGGGAATACCACTTGAATGATGTAACAGATGACAAATTGTAATATTCTTTCCTTGGGGATATTGAGGAAAGTACTGGTCGATTGTATCATCTAAAGAAAGTTTTCCCAGTTCTATCTGAAGGAAAATGGCTGCTGCGACAAATTGCTTAGACAGCGAAGCTAATGTAATTGTAGTATGTGATGTGAAGGGAGTGTTTGTGCTATGGTCAGCATTACCTTGACAATATTCAAAAACAACTTGACCGTCTTTAAGAACAAGCACTCCACCTTGAAAATCTCTTGGGATAATATTTTCAAATGATTTCATAAAGATTTCTCCATCAAATCCCGATTTGGCGACTTCCCGGTAAACTGGAATTTATCAAAGAATATACTCAAGCTCGATTTCGTGCTTCAATGGAATGCCGTCCATGCCAATCAACGGTATTTCGGGTTTGATCTTTCTGGCGTCATCCAGGGCATTATGATAGAACCGAATCATATCAAATCCGCGTTTCTGATAATATCTCAGCGCATGAAGGTTATCGTTTGTTGTGATCAGTCTGATCCGAATTAATCCGGAATTCCTTGCTTCCGAAAATGCCTGATGGAGCAAAGCCGTACCTGTCCCATTATTTTCCCTGAGACTATCAAGGGACAGTATCTCCATCTCATTTCCGGTAATACGATAGGTGACTAATCCGATGATTTCATTATCTTCACAGGCATACCACCCTTCAGCTTTCCCAAGATCAATACTTTCCCCATGAACAACCATTTGTAATGAAAACCATTGACGGATAATAAAATCGTTAATTCCCTCCCGATTTACCTGATCGATTTTCTTTATCTCCATGCTTTTTCTCCATAAATGCCGATTTACAAGGTCATCATCGGTCAGACAGGTTGGAACTTGTCAATTACAGATAGTGATCCAATAACGCTGCTCAATTTCACCCTCTGAATTTCTGAATTCGTTTTCAAGAATTCCGCCATTATTGATGATGGATTTTGCTGATCCGAGATTGTCCTTGTCACAGGTCATCAGCACTTTTTCGATCCCCAGTTTCCTGCATTCGATTAAGGCCAGTCGAATCATTTCCGTGGCATAGCCTTTTCTTCGTTCACTTGGTCTGATTCCATCCCCTATATGCCCGCCTTCTTTGAGCAGATACTCGTTCAGGTAATGACGGATATTGATCGCTCCAAGAAGCCTGTCCCGTTCCGTATCCAGCAGAAAGAATACAGAGTCAGGCACTTTCCCATCTGCTGCTTCTTTCACTTCAAGATTTTCAAGATAATAGTCGAAATCATGATAATCATTTTTAAAGATTGCCCAGGGAGAGTGATTTGTATGATTGAGCGCCTGGTCTGCTTTCCATTCGTCGATCATTTCTCCCAATTGCTTCTCATACGTTTTTGTGAGCTTTATCAGCTTCAGGCTCATCATACATTCCCCCTCACGAATCCCGAATGATCATCTATTCTAAAGCCATCCCGGGCTATTGCTTTGTCACTGATCACGTCCATATCCCAGCTGCTATTTCTCTTCTGCAAAACTATCAGGTGCGTTTGGCCATTCTTCTTAGCCACAATGGAATATTGATCTATCTTTGACAGAAAAGACTTAGAAGATGTATTGGTCTCAGTTTCTCTTGAACTTGGTTGGTAAAGTTTCCATCCCTTGTAGCCGTTTTTTTCCAGTATGGATTTAATTGTTTTGTTGGATAAAGGCGTCAGCCGATCTTTTGTCTCACCGGATGCGAATGCCCCAATACAGCTCAGAATCAGGAATAGAATAAGGAACAGTGAGAATATTCTTTTCAAAGCCGGACACCTCCGCTTATTGCTTCTCATGGAAAGATAAATTCAAATTTGGAAATCTGCCTTCGGAAGATTATTTTCCGATATTCTCGATTATTATGGAAGAAGCTTGCGAACAATAACTTCTTCATCATAGCCACGTGTAAAAGTACTGATTTCCAGGACTGTGCCAGTTTTCCCATCCACATAGGCGGTTGCTATACAATTCTTTTGTTCCCATTCCATGGGGTCTGTCACATTCCACCAAGTGAAATGCCAAATGCCGGATTCCCCAAATATCTCTTGTTCTCCCTGACGATCCATGTTTTTGATTTCGTCCAGCAGATACGGATAATCGTCGATGTATTCACTGGCAAGCCAGTAGTCATCAAGCTGCTCATTTGTCAGTTGTGAATCATAAGTGAGCAGTTTGGCAGCAGCGAATGCCAAAGCATCATCGAAAGGGACATCTGTTTCATCAGGCCGAATTCTTTTAATGTCTACACCTTTGGCAATCATATAAGTAGCCGAATGGCCATGTTCTTCCTGGAAATCAGCGTTTTGCTCCCAATTCCACAGATTGAATCTCATGCCCAGTTGCTGTTCACGTTCCATAGTCTCAGATTTGATTATTTCGCTTTCAACTTTCCATGGTTCTTCTGTTTCAGCAACATCTGTTTCTCCGTAGTGTTCGTCCACACAGCAAACGGGACAGAAGGAATACTTGGCTTTGATTTCTTCCGTGTACTCGACTTTTGTCAAAGGAAGATATTTCGGATGAACACTGCGGCAATCCACAACAGAGTGAACTCTGATGCCACCGTCGGGATTAATATAACACGCCTGTTCCAACATGGTTTCTATTTCCTGAGCGGATCGTTCTGCTGCTGCAATTCCAAAGGCCAGAGAAGTAATCAGCAGCAGGCACAGTATCGTTTTTATTCGCATATACAACACGTCCTCTAAAAACATAATGGTTTTGGGTTATCAGTGTTCCTCGATTACCTTCCGCATTACCGCATTGGTTAGCATGAGATCCCTTCCCGAACAGGGTCCTTCGTTTCCTGCATGCAGATCATTTACATGAATCCATACAACAACGGATTGCCCCAGAATAATTTCCCAGATATCATCTGTGCCATAATGCTTGTT
>JAEEGJ010032510.1_pt1 | contig 10011 bp, 5 predicted proteins | sample 8958761 | NCBI WGS metagenome assembly JAEEGJ01 (sample SAMN16246546, study PRJNA631951) | gut metagenome | biome: gut microbiome; feature: rumen; material: RS-attached | host: Bos | place: Iran: Karaj | collected 2018-10 | reverse complement strand
CAGTCCTTCCTGCACCTATAACAGTTACCGGCTTATCCTCAGGGGCATTCGTCATCCTTGAAAGCAATGTCTCAAGCTTTCCCTGGATAGTCATATCCTGGGTTACCTGTTTTTCCCAGCCGTAATATCTGGTTCCGTCATAGCTTATGGTGAATTTATAGTTACGTTTCATGAATTATTTAACCTTTATCTTCACAGTAATGCTCTTAGCCTTACCGTCTCTTATTGCTTCAGCGTCCTTTCCGGTAACTACGCCTTTGTCGAAGGTCTTGGAATCACCCTTTTCGAACTTTACGGTGATCTCCCCTATCTCATACTTGCCTGGGATAACATCCTTCTTGGCATCCATCACGTAGGTGAGCTTTGTATTTGATAAAAGAGTGCTCTCTACTGTGTACTTGCCCTTTTCCTCCAGGATGAGATACTCAGGGATTGCAGGCTGTGGAGTGAAGGCAAGCTTGCCATCTGCCAGGCTGAAGATGCTCTTTCCAAAGAACATGAGCTTCCACATGCTGATAAACTCAATGGTTGATCCTGAAAGTCTTGCAACAAAGCCCTTTCCGTGGATATCACTGTTGGGGTTCTTGCTGCTGGCAATGAAGGAAGAATTCTCCAGGGTGCTTCTGCCGTACTCCTCCTTGTCAAGGAAAGGAATTGCCTGGTCCTTGAAGTCCTCAAAGAACTCCTTGTAAAGTCCGCTTCTGATGAGCTCAAGAAGGTACTTGTACTCCATGTGGAGCCAGATTGACTCATTCTCAAGCCATCCGGGAGTAAAGGACTTACATCTTCCAAGCTCAAAGCTTGCGTTCTCAAGGGAAGCATTTACCTTGTACATTGACAGGCTCTTGTCGTACAGGTCGCTTGCCTTAACTCTGTCATAGATCTTTTTCTTCTCTTCATAGGTGTTCTCAAGCTTGAAGAATCTTACAGGTCCCTCAAGGAAGTAAGGTACCATCTGAACCTTGAAGCTTTTTGGCATAATGCCGTCTGCGCTCTTGTCATACTCAGGAACGTCATAGGTAAAGTATGCAGGAGAGATACCCTTTCCAAGGTCGAAGGCCTTTGAAACACCAGCCTCCAGTCTTTTTGCCATAAGGCCCAGGATCTCAATTGCATCTGCTGCAGTGATCACCTTAGTTTCACCGGAAAGCTTGTCGTAAACCTTACTTCTGTAGCTCTCCTTAGCATCGTTTCTCTTATTCCATGCATCCATATCAGAGGCAAAAGACATTTCGATGGTCTTTAGCTCTTTTGCAAAATCCACAGACTCTGCTGGAAGAACCACGTCGCCTCCAAACTTCGAAAGAGCGTCCTTTGTGAATCTGATCATTCTAAGGAGCTCATAGGTCTCATTCATGGATGAACCAAACATTCCTGGCATTCCGTTAAGGGCATCGTACCAGCCTGGCTTTCCACCTTCCATCTCAACGCCCATGCCCTCAGCATCAAGAGCTGAGAACTTGGTAGCGGACATAAGGAAGAGCTTGGACAAAAGAGTCATCTCTATGTCACGTCCATCCCTATAGGTCTCAAAAGAGCCCTCGGCTGCCGCATTGTCCCTGTTCTCCAGATAATAGTACTGTCTGAGTCCGTTCTCTGTTTCCTCATATTTCTTTGCTCTCGGAAGAATCTTCTTCTTGGCTTCAAATGCCTTTACCTTGGTCCCTGTCAAAAGCTCTCTCCCCCTGTCGGGATATACTTCCAGGAATTCCTCTATAAGATCCAGGTTATAGGTCCAGTGATCTGACCAGTAGCCCTCACCGAAATCGCCGTTGATGGTCTCTGAAGCCTTCTCCATCACCTTGGTAAAGATTTCTTCGCACTCCTTGTCGGTAATGCCCTTCATTGAATCCTTGATAGCTGATACCAGCTCACCCGGTGTAAACGGCTGCTTAAGCTCAACTTCACCGAGGACATTCGGATTTACATTGAACCTGAGCTGCTCGATCTTAAGCGGATTGTAGCCGTCCATCTGGATAAGGGAATAGAATCTCCTTATGTTCTCGTCACCGACTATGCGGCTGAAGAATGTGTCGCACCTTCTGTTCTGGTTGACGTCTCTGAAGTTACCGTTGCCCTGTGAATAGAACTCAGGTGACATTGAGAAGTAGTTGTAATCTCTCTCAAGATCGCCGTGCTTTCTGGAATATACATAGAAAGTATGTCCTCCGGGAAGTGAGATTGGCTTACCTCCTCTGAGAACGTTATCCATGTAGTTGTATCTTGTGTAGTCATCAAAGGCCTTGTTTGCAGTTGATGTTGCAACATCTGCTGTAAGCTCGTCTGTGAGTCTCTCAGCCTCTTCAAACTTCTCTTCAAAATACTTTGGATCAATATCTCTTTTAAGGAAATCATCAAAGATATCCTTGTTTCTTACCTGTCCGATGAGCTCGTAAAGAGTCATGCTCTCTCCGCTGCCAAGAGTTTTCTTCTTAGCAAAGAAGCATGTCGGGAACTCGTTTGATACGTTCTGCTCTTTGGTCACAAGCTCTTCAAAAGAAGTTCCTGCAAAGCCCACTGCCTCAGAAAGAGAGAGATCATAAGCAAATACAAGTCCGGGATCAACGATGGTGTGAAGGTCATTTCCATCTTCATCAACAGCAAAACCAAAGTTTCCGCCGGGAACCTTCTTAACTACCGCTGAGTCCTCCATTGAGAAACGTACTCTGAAGAACGGTCTCTTCTTATCTGCATCCTCAACCTGCATGTATGCCTTGGTGGTCTGTACCATGTTCTTCATTACGTCCATCATGCAGCCGTAAGGAATAAGTGCAGGCATTCCGTCGAGGACTTCAAGCTCACGGCTCTCAGCGCCTGTGTTGGTGATGGTCACCATTCTCATAAGAGCTCCGATCTCCTCACCCGGAAGAGTTGCATACTTAACCTTTACATCAAAGCCGTGCTCCCTGTCGTCATCCTCGATGGTAAGGGTGTTCATATGGATCTCCATATCGGCATTTGCTGTGTTTTTTACAAAGGGCTCATAGACCATCCCGTTTGTCTTAATGAAGGTTCTAAAGCCTGTTCTTGATACATTCTGATAAGCTGTATGCGCAGGGTAGAACTCCATGATGCTGTGATCCTTATCCTGCACGCCAAAGCTTACTACAGCCTGTCCCCTGTTTACGTAGTAGCACCAGATAGGCGTTCCCTTGATTCCGGCAATTCCCGGAAGAAAGCTGGCGAAGGGACTCTTCTTGCCATAGCCCTTCATTACGTCCTTAACTTCATTCATGTTTTTCATCAACACACTCCTCATAAATATTATAAGTAAACTTCAATTGTATGCTTTCCATCAGAAAGGCTGTCGATTTCTGCTGCAGTAAGTACAGCTCTCTTTCCGTCTTCCACTGCCATGTCTTTGCCATCGACAACAGCCTTGCTCACCTGATAATCACCAACTTCCTTCTTGCCGGAGTTGATATATCTTACCTCGAACTCTTTTCCCCTGAATGGAAGTGTTATTGCAGCAATTCCGTTATCGTCAAACTGCTCTGCCAAAAGAGCCGGCTGCATGCATAAATCTCCTGCCTCTCCCCTTACGCCAAAGCTCTGGGTAACAACAGTCATCATCATCCAGCTTGCAGCACCTGTGAGGTAGTTATAAAGACCTCTTCCCTCTGCGTTAAAGTACTCCGGAACGCCGGGATAGATCCTGCTGACTTCAAAGTTTGAAGAAGCCTTATACAGTGAATTAAGCGCCTTGTAGCCTTCCTTCGCAAAGCCCCTCTTGTACAGCGCATTACCGAACATAACTGCCATATGGGAAAAGACAGCTCCGTTCTCCTTATCGCCGTAGGAGAAGCCGAACATTCTTCCAAGGTCTGTTCTAAGGGCCTTAAAATCTGTATTTAAGCGATATCCGCCGATGCCTTCTTTGTAGAGGTACTTATCGGCACTCTTAATGATCTCTTTTACGTTTTCTTCCTTGGCAGTGCCTGACATTACAGAGAAAACCTCTCCGGTGAGCATCATTCTCACGTTCTTGCCATCCGGAGTGTCAAACTCTCCCTCTACTCTCTTGCCGTTGTCATCGTAATATCCGTTGAACCAGCCGTTTCCTTCAGAGTCTGTTACCCACTCTTTTTCTCTTATCTGGTTCATCATAAACTCAGCCTTTTTCTCAAGAGCAGCTGCGATATCTTCTAATGAGATTTCCTCTTTATCTCCTGAAACTGCATGGGATACCTTGTCCATGTAGCTCATAAGAAGCTCTCTCTTCTTCTCAGGTGATGAAAGAAGATCTGCACCATCAGCAAAGATCAGTTCCTTGAGCTCAGCTGCAACAGGAGCTGTGGTCTTGCCTGTTCTCTTTGCATAGAGCCTTATATACTTGGCAATATCAACAAGATTTCCTGCATATCCGCATGTGAAAGCAACGCTCTCGCCCTTGTGTGTTGCCATATCAAGAGCATCGTTCCAGTCAGCGCCGCGAAGTCTTATCTCGCCGTTATCTCCGACATCATAGATTGCAGATACATTCTCAATAAGTATGTGCTCAAGAACGCTGCCCTGATACTCTGCGCCGTTTTTGTCCTTCTGGACAACGCCGTATCCTTCGCCATACTCTGCGTCTCTCTTCTCAGCTCTGCAAACAAGAGCATCCTTAAAGTAAGTAGCATTCTCACCCAGGATTTCGATATCTCCTGTCTGGTCCATGTAGAGCTTAAGTGTAAGGAATGGCCAGAAACCGTGATCCATCCACACACGTGGGATTCCGTTTCTGTCTGCCTTGAACTCGCCGGGCTTATCGCCGATGATGGTGGCATTGGTGCCATCAAATCTTACACCCTTAAAGTTGTCGATGATCATCTTCCTTACGCCGTCGGGATCGGTAAGAAGAAGTGCAAGGCAGTCCTGCCACAAGTCTCTCCATCCTCTTCCGCCTCTTCCATAGTCGTGGTGAGGAAGGAATGAGCAGCCGTAGATCCTTCTCAGCTGTGGCTGGAAGGTGATCCATTCCATATAGTTATCAAAGCCTGCATCCCCGGTCTTTACGTGGATGTTTGTCAGGTTGTTCCAGTAGTCTTTTGTTTCTTCAAAGATTTTGTCTGTATCTTCCGCTTTTGTAATAGCCAAAAGAGCGTTTGCAATGTCTTTTTCCGGATCTGTTGTTGCGCCGATTGCAAGCCTAAACGATACGGACTCGCCCTTCTTAAGAGTTACTCTGTCAAACTTAAGGGCGCCGATCATCTCTTTTCCATCTACGTTAAATGGCGCTTTCTTCCAGGAAGGAGAGGTGATATCAAGAACGGTTCTGGGGCGTAAAAATGTTCCGCCCTCACCGATATATAAATCCGCATCAGCAATGAATTCTACAGGTTTAGCGCCGTTTACTCCTGAGCCGAGAACAAAGTATGTGGTGTCGTTTATCTGATGGCCTCTCTCATCGAAGGACAAAGTGGGCTTGACTACTACGCCGTCCTCACATACCTTGGCCCTGTTTAAAAGAGCTGTTACATGCCTGTGGTCTCTTAAGTTATCTGCGCTTCTTCCGTAGATCGGGATTGCAGCCACAGGGGTAAAGGAGGTCTCAGTGTCAGAATCATTGGTGATCTTAACGGTCATGATCTCTGATGGAGTATCAAGGAGTGAGAAGATTGTAACCTCTGCGGTCATGTTTCTCTTCTTGTCTGTCCTTGTGACCTTCTGCCACATGCGTCCGCCTTCAAGAACCACCTTATCCTCAGCATCGGTAAATCTGTCTGCTTCCTGCCCGGCAGATGCTCCGCATGCTGACCAGATCCCATCCTCATAAGCGCAGAAGAAGTTTCTTGTATCTCTGTCGCTGTGAAGGTTGGAAATGCTCTTTGGTGCTATAAGGAAGTGGTTCTGATCAAGCTTGGCATCTCCGCCAAAATCAGGTGAAACCGCACTTCTAAGGCCGGTGTTGCCGGCAACGGGAATGTAAAGTCCACTGCTGTGCTGTGGGTTCTCCATCCTGAAGTCTCCGCCTTTACCGGTAAATGTGTATCCGCTCATGTTAGTTGTCCTTTCAAGCAAGTGTTAGTCAAATTTTAAAATAGTGGTCAGGATGCGCTTTGCACAAGGCTCGATATCTGCTCTTGTGATAGCGCCCATTTCCATAGCTTTCTTAACTCTGTCAGGGAATCCACAGGCCATCTTAAGGTCGTTCCCTGCCTTGATCTCCTTGTAGTGCTCTCCTCTTGTCCACCAGTCGGAAGTTACCATTCCCTTGTATCCCCACTCATCGCGAAGGATTCCTGTAAGGAGGTCTCTGTTCTCAGAAGCTCTGTGTCCGTTGATGGCATTGTAGGAAGACATGATGGTGTAAGGCTCAGCCTCTTTTACTATAATCTCAAAGGCCTTCAGATATATCTCTCTGAGTGCTCTCTCTGAAACTCTTGAATCGCTGTGCTTTCTGTTGGTCTCTTTATTGTTGCAGGCAAAGTGCTTAACACTTGCACCTACGTTATTACTCTGGATTCCTCTTACCATGGCTGCTGCCATTCTTCCTGTGAGGTAAGGATCTTCTGAGTAGTACTCGAAGTTACGTCCGCACATAGGATTTCTGTGGATGTTGATGGCAGGTGTGAGCCATACGCAGAGGTTGTTCTCCTTGAGTTCCTCTCCGCCTGCGCAGCCTATCTGCTCAGCGATCTCACGGTTCCATGTGCATGCAATAAGTGTTGAGCATGGGAAAGCTGTTGTAAGTACTCCGGTCTCGGGAGCAATACGAACACCGGCAGGACCGTCTGCTGTCTGAGCATTCGGAACACCGTACTCAGGAAGGTTACCCATACCAAATACGTTTCCTACACCAGTGTTTGGCTGTCCGCCAACCAGATGAATAAGGTCTTCATCTGAAAGCTGTGCCATGAACTCATCTATAGTCACCTTGCCCTCAGCCACATCAAAGAAGGTCTTAGCACCCTCCTTAAAAGGCCTTGTGAGGTAGTGCATCTCTCTGCTTCTTACAAATGGAGTAAGGGCCTCTTCTGTGCCGGGCTCCATCTTTTCAAATACGCATTCATTTATATCTCTGGCTGCGCCCAGAGGAAGCTCCTCGTAGCTGCCATCTGATAACATTCTCTTCTTAAGAGATACAGGACCTGCCTTGTGGCTGAGCTTCTCTACGGTGATATCTTCAGCATTCTCCCATGTAAAGTCAGTCTTCTTAGCATCTCTTACGCTGTTTCCGATAAAGAACTCGTAGCTTCCCTTCTCGAGAACGTAACATGCATCTGCTACCTTTCCAAGGTCATCATAGGAAGCCATGGCTTTCTTTGTAACTGTAAGAGTTATGTCCTGACTCTCGCCGGCTGAGAGCTCTTTTGTCTTGACAAAGTCGCCAAGTGATCTCTCAGGCTTGCCAAGCTTGCCCTGTGGAGCCCTAAAGTAGAGCTGAACAACTTCCTTACCTGAGGCATTTCCTGTGTTTGTAACCTTTACATCAAAACTGAAGCTATCCTCAAGCTCTTTTGCCCCGGTAACTGTGATGTCAAAGGTTGTATAAGAAAGACCGTATCCGAAGGGATAGATAACCTTATCCTTCGCTCCCGGAATTGTCTCGAAATATCTGTATCCGACATAGACGTCCTCTGTATACTCAACATAGTCAAAGGACTCGTGGAAATTCTCTGTTGAAGGATAGTCCTCAAGTTTTGCAGCAAAGGTATCTGCAAGCTTACCTGAAGGATTGACCTCTCCGAGAAGAATGTCAGCTGCTGCATCTCCGCCTTCCATTCCGCCCTGGTTCATGTAAAGAGCGGCATTTATGGCATCGTCTCCTGCAATGAAGCTGCAATCGATGATTCCGCCCACGTTAAGGACAGCGATGACATTCCTAAAGTTCTCCTTGGCTGCCTTTATCATCTCTTTCTCCCCGGCATTAAGGTAAAAATCTCCGTCAGGGAAAATCTCCGATGAGAAGGAAGGCATGCTTCTGCTCTGAGGCCAAGGATTAAACTCCTGATTGCACTCAATGCTGCTGCGATCCCAGCCCTCGCCGGAGAATCTGCATATCATAACAATAGCAGTATCTGAAAATGCTGCTGCATCCTTAAGCATATCCGCAGGAACAGGAACTTCTTCAGTCATTCCGGGAACTCTTCCGGAATCATACTGCTTTTTCATTTCTTCTTTATATAGATCGATCAGGGGTTCATAGACTGAGACGCCCTTAGACTTTAGGCCGTCGTACAAAGAATGTATATAGGCACAGTAAACATCGCCTGAACCGCCGCCACCTTTTACGTAGTCAACGGCTGCCTTGCCCATAAGGACAAGCTTTTTATCTGAGCTAAGAGGAAGTGTGCCGTCGTTCTTTAAAAGAACCATTCCCTCCTGCGCTGCCTTTCTGGATACTGCAATATGCTCACTACTTCCTGTTATTCTCCTGTCTCCTCTTAGCGGAAGAGCAGGCTGATAATTAAGTCTTGCCCATTTTTGCATAAAAAATACACCTCCATAGAATATAGCCACATTTTACCATGTTTAAATGGTATGAAAAGAGCTTTTTTTCTATGAAGGTGTGAAATTTCTATAAATGAGCAGAACTATAAGCCGGGTTATGTCGTGAATGATCATCTATCTAGGACTGCTGTCACCAACAGCCTCAAGCGACCCACCTGAGAGCGAACCGGGCCGGCTCATGGCTCTCTTTTCGGTCTTGCTTCGGATGGGGTTTACATGGCTACTGATGTTACCACCAGCACGGTAGTCTCTTACACTGCCTTTCCACCCTTACCGGATGCATAGCACCCGGCGGTATATCTCTGTTGCACTATCCTGGGAGTTGCCTCCACCAGACGTTATCTGGCATCCTGCCCTGTGAAGCCCGGACTTTCCTCTCCCGCACCCTTTCGTCTGTGCGGCAGCGATCATCCATCCTGCTCATTAGGAAACACATTATATCATCTTTTCTTTTTTATAACAAACATTATTATTGCCGCCAGAACAAGCGCTGCAACCACAGCAGATACCGCTATTATTACCACAGGTTCATCAGAATCCTGAGGCGGCGCCGCATGATTGATAACCTCCTGTACTACCGGCTTAGCCGAAGCTTCCATAACCGGCTTCTGACCGGCCTTATCAGCTGTAGTCTCAGCTGCCTCTTCTACAGCCGATGCATCCGCAGCCTCCTCCATCGCAGGGGCTTCTGCCGCATAATCAGCTTCCGCCTCCATTGCAGGTGCTTCTGAAGAAGACGCTGCTTCCTCGTAGACAGAAGTGGATCCGGACATATGACCGATACCGCCTGTAACCTGTATTACAGCATAGCTTCCCAAAAGAAGCACTGCAAAAGTAGCAGCTACAGCTGCATATTTTCGAAACGGAACGACCTTGGCCTTGGGTATATCACCCTTAGGAATATCAGCCTCAGGAGCTTCCTCCAGCTTGCTCTGTACATTCTGAAGGATGCGCTTTTTCATCTCGTCGTCGACTTCAATATGATTCATTACTTCTTGATACTTACTCAAAATCGTACGCCTTCTTCAGTATTTCTTTTAACTGTTTCCTTGCCCGCAAAAGGTCAGATCTGACTGTAGCCTCCTTGCGGTCAAGAATTTTCGATATCTCCCCCGTTGAATATCCCTCCTGGTAAAAGAGATGGACCACTTCTCTGTACTTAACAGGAAGCTGCTTAACTGCTTCCCATACAAAGGCAAGATCCTCATCCTCTCTGCCTACAAGCGCCTCCGCGAGTTCATCGGTTTCCCTGACCTTGTTGTATTTGATCTTATTCTTGCTCAGATTTGATGCCACAGTTATAAGCCAGGCTTTCTCATGCTCCGGGCCGTTAAAATCAGGGCTGCTCTGTATATATTTGATCAGCGTATCCTGCAAAATATCCTCCGCATCTTCCATATTGTGAAGGTATGAATAAGCAACACGCAAAATCCTGTTTCCGTGCCTCTCCATAACTTCGGCCACACTCTCAGGCGGTGGCCCTCCGCAAAATAAATTCAAAAATCTGAAAACGAATCTAAACATAAATATCTCCCCGGGGGCATTTTAGTCCCCGGGAGATAGTATATCATATCA
>JAEEGJ010032509.1_pt1 | contig 10012 bp, 10 predicted proteins | sample 8958761 | NCBI WGS metagenome assembly JAEEGJ01 (sample SAMN16246546, study PRJNA631951) | gut metagenome | biome: gut microbiome; feature: rumen; material: RS-attached | host: Bos | place: Iran: Karaj | collected 2018-10 | reverse complement strand
CTTCTTGAACCGCTTGCTAAGCTTGAAGAGTGCGCAATTTTCCTTAAAGAATGGCAGCCAAAGATGGAAGAGATTTTTAAAGAGCAGATTACAACTCGCTTTAATGAACTCCTTGGCGAAAATGCAGATCAAAACCGTATAATGACAGAGACAGCTGCAATGCTTGTAAAATATACAATTAATGAAGAAATTGTCCGTCTTGCAAGTCATATAAAAGCAATGAAGGATGAAATCAACAATAATCCAATTCCTGGTAAACGTCTTGATTTTATCTGCCAGGAAATGAACCGCGAAATAAACACTATCGGAAGCAAAAATCAGTTTGCAGAAGTTAGTGCCATGGTTATAAATGCAAAATATGCACTTGAAAATATCCGCGAACAGAGTAAGAATGTAGAGTAAGCCTAAAATCGAAAATCCGTTAAAAATTGAGCTGCGGGAGCAGATCAATTTAGGATTATCGATAAAAAGGCTCAAGCGGCGAGACTAGCGAGCCGCATATCAGGAGGCACATTATGACTATGACAAAAGATCTTCGTATTGCAATTAGTGGAAAATCTGGCTGTGGAAACACAACTGTAAGTGGTCTTTTAGCACAGAAGCTTGGAATTAAACTTATTAATTATACCTTTCGTCAGCTTGCAGAAGAAAATGGCATGACTCTTAAAGAAGTAATTGATGCTGCTAAAAATGATGACTCTTATGACAAATATGTAGACAAGCATCAGGTAGAACTTGCTCTTGCAGAACCATGTGTTTTGGGAAGCCGTCTTGCAATCTGGATGCTCAAGGAAGCTGACCTTAAAGTTTACTTATACGCAAGTGATGATACTCGTGCCGGACGCATTTTTAATAGAGAAGGCGGAGACTTACAGGCAATAAAAGATTTTACTGCAATGCGCGACAGAGAAGACACTGGCCGCTATAAAGAGTTTTACGGTATTGATAATAATGATTACGATTTTGTAGATATTATAATTGATACTGCTAATTATACACCTGATCAGATTGTTGAATTAATTATTAAGAAGCTTGAAGAGAAGGGCTTGATAAAAGAATAGAGATTGTCGGGCGGTCCCTGAATCTGTGGAAGGGTGCCCGACATTTTTTTTTAGTATTTGCTTTCTGCAAATCCAAGCCATCCGTCATTTGAAAGCAATGCTTTTTCTGCATCATCAAGATTGAATGGATAGCTTTTTGAAAGTGAACCTGCAATAAGTTTTACCTTTGCAGTTCCATCATCATTTATAACAATTTTACATTCTGCATCTTTGTTTGCAAAAGTCTTGAACATATCTGCAAGAGATTTTCTGTCAATTTCAATTGCCATTAATGAATTAGAAAACATTTCTTGACGGAATGTCTTTGAGAAAGTAGGGGCAACAACTGTAAAAACTCCACTTGTTTCCAAAGCCCATGATGCATTTTCTTTTACAGCACCACATCCAAAATTTTCTCTTGTAATAATTACTTTTGTTCCTGCAACATCAGTCTGTGGATTAAAGCCTTCAATTTTAAGATCTTCAAAAAGGTGTGCTTTTAATTCCTGCTTTGGAAGCTCTTTTAAATATTCATCACGAATGATTTCGTCAGTATTAATATCCGAACGGTCCAAAAACAGAACCGATCCGCCAAATGTTTTCAATTTTTTACCTCCCAAATGATAAAAAAAATAATATATATAATAAGTATAACATTTAAAAATGAATAAGTTAAGCAAAAAGATAAATTGGCATTTAATCTAATTATGAAAAAATACTCACGCCGAGAACCGTATTTTGCTCCACTAAACGAAAAGGACGTTCCGCAAAATACGAACCTCGGCTACGTATTTTTCATAATATATATTAATAGTTTTATCGAATCATACAATTAAATTATAGATTTAGAGTTTGATTTGTTAAAGTTTACAATGTATAATATTTGGGAAGTAAAAAATTGGAAACAAATATACTTCAGGAGAAACATATGTTCTACGAAGCTAAAAACGCATTGGTTTTTAAGAAGGAAAATGAAACTTTGTTGATTGAACCTTGGGGAAAGGATTCTTTGAGAGTTCGGTCTACACTAGAAAGAGAGTTTATTGATCAGGACTGGGGACTTACTCAGAAGCTTGCTGCCTGTCAGGCAAAAATTGAAAAAAATGAGCAGGGGGCTTCTATTACAAACGGACGCCTTACTGCAAGAATAAATAACAATGGTGTTCTTGGATTTTATAAAGACGGAAAACGCTTTTTGCATGAATATTTCCGTTCTTATGATCCGGAGGCTACAAAGCATTCAAACTGTACAAAAGTAATTGCCCGCGAATATAAAGGAATAATAGGCGGCGACTATAAGCTTACAGTTCGCTTTGAACCAAATGATGATGAAAAAATCTTTGGTATGGGACAATATCCTGTACCTTATCTTGATATGAAAGGCTGTTCGCTTGAACTTGCTCAGAGAAACAGTCAGATTTCCATTCCATTTGCTGTTTCTTCTTTGGGTTATGGTTTCTTGTGGAATAATCCTGCTGTAGGTCGCGCTAATTTTGCAAAAAACATCACAGAATTTACTGCAGAATCTACAAAACAGATGGATTACTGGATTACAGTAGCCGACACACCTGCAAAAATCATAGAAAATTTTACAGAAGCAGTTGGCCGCGCCCCTGTTATGAAAGAAGATTATCTTGGTTTCTGGCAGTGCAAACTCCGCTACCGAACACAGGATGAAGTTCTTACAGTTGCACGCAAATACAAAGAAATGGGAATCCATCTTGATGTAATTGTAATTGACTTCTTCCATTGGCCTCGTCAGGGTGACTGGTGCTTTGATAAGGAATACTGGCCGGATCCAAAAGCAATGTGTGATGAGCTGCATGCAATGGGAACAAAGGTCATGGTAAGCGTATGGCCAAACGTAGATAAAAAATGTTCACACTTCTATGAAATGAAAGATAAAGGATTTTTAGTACGCACAGAGCACGGTACAAATCAGACTTATGATTTTAATGGCGACTGTCTTACTTTTGATGCTACAAATCCGGAAGCACGTGAATATCTTTGGGAAATCTGTAAAAAGAATTATTCAGATTACGGAATTGATATGTTCTGGCTTGATAACGCAGAGCCTGATTATAATGTTTATGATTACGGAAACTACCGCTATCAGATGGGCTCAGCTTTGTCTTGCTCAAATATCTATCCAAAATTGTACAGCCAGGCTTTCTACGACGGTATGAAAAAAGCAGGCTATAAGGATTTTGTAAATCTTGAACGCTGTGCCTGGGTAGGAAGTCAGACCTTGAATCAGGTTTTATGGAATGGTGATGTTCAGTCAAGCTGGGAATGCCTTCAGGATTCCATCGTAGAAGGTTTGAATATTGGTCTTGCCGGTATCCCTTGGTGGACAACAGATATCGGCGGCTTTATGTATGGAGATCCTTCGGACAAGGGCTTTGTTGAACTTTTACTCCGCTGGTTCCAGTTTGCAGTATTCAGCCCGATTTTAAGACTTCATGGAGACCGTGATCCTCACAATATTCCTCCACTTGATAAAGATCCGGAGAGAGGTTATGGCGGCGGTTATCTCTTTACAGGTCAGCCAAACGAAATCTGGTGCTACGGTGAAGAAGCCCAAAAGATTATGGAAGCACAAATTAAGCTCCGTGAATCAATTAAGCCTTATGTTGCAAAGCTTATGAAAGAGGCTAGTGCAAACGGAAGTCCTCTCATGCGTACAATGTTCTACGAGTTCCCGGAAGATGAACGCTGCTGGAAGCTCAAAGATCAGTACATGTTCGGTGATAAATATCTTGTAGCCCCTGTTCTTAATCCAAGTCAGGAAAACCGCACTGTATATTTGCCATGTGGAAAATGGAAGCACATTTTCACCGGCGCAGAATACGAAGGCGGTACAACAGTTACAGTTGATACACCAATTGAGAATATTCCTGTATTTGAAAAGCTTTAAGATACTACATTAACAGGAGAACCATCTAACCAGGCTTTGAGGTTTGCTTCGGCAATTCCTTGAAGCCTTTTTCTTGTCTCATATGGCGCCCATGCAATATGTGGAGTAATTACACAATTTTTTGCACCAAGAAGTGGATTATCCTGGGCCATTGGTTCTTTTAATAAAACATCAGCTGCAAAGCCTGCAATGCCACCAGCATTAAGACAATCGGCAAGATCCTGTTCTACTATAAAACCACCGCGTGCTGTATTTATAAGATACGCTGTTGGTTTCATGAGTTTAAGGGAATCTTTATTTATAATATTTGTTGTTTGCGGTGTTAAAGGGGCGTGAAGTGTTAAAAAATCTGAACACTTTAACAGTTCTTCAAAGCTAACGGAAGTAGGCATATCTGGTTTTGGAGTTCTTGTACAGCAAATTACATTCATTCCAAAGGCTTTACCAATCTGAGCAACACGGCTTCCTATGTGACCGTATCCAAAAATGCCAAGAGTTTTTCCTGCAAGCTCGCTAAGGCTTCCGTTCCAGTAACAAAAATCAGGGCATTTTACCCAATCTCCATTCATTACAGACTGGCTGTGCTGAGCAACTTGATTTGTAAAATAAAGGATAAATGAAAAAACATGCTGTGCTACAGAATCAGTAGAATAAGCAGGAATATTAGTTACTGTAATATTGTGACGGCGTGCAGCATCCAGATCAATAACATTATAACCTGTTGCCAAAACGCCAATATATTTGAGGTTAGGGCACTGTCTTAAAATATCTTCTGTAATCTGGATTTTATTCAGGAAAATTGCATCACTGTCTGCAATTCGATTTGCTACCTGTTCCTGAGGTGTTCTCTCATAAACAGTAATTTCAGCATACTTTTTTAAAAAATCCCAAGGAAGGTCACCCGGATTTACCGCATGACCATCTAAAATTGTGAGTTTAATCATTTTCTTTTAGCCGATAACGTCTACGCCGCAAGAAGAGATTGCAGCATTAATTGCATCTTCCTGGCTTGCATCGCCATAATCAACAAGTACCTGTGACTTTTCGCAGTTTGCAACAACATTTGTTACACCTGCAACAGCCGCAACAGCAGCCTGTACTTTAGATGCAGAATCATCATCAAACATTCCGACTACGTATATTTTCTTTTGCATACTAGAATTATAGTCCATTTCATTTCTTTTTTCAATTGAATAATATGTGTGATTTATTGTACAAAAATATACTTACTGATCTTGTTTTCTATGCATGTCAATATAATTGATAATTGCCATAGAAATGATGATTATGTAGCCGGTAAGACTCATCCAGTCAGGGATTTGTGCAAAAAAAACAAAACCAAACAAGGCACTGAAAAGAACCTGGGAGTATTCATAAATTGAGATTTTATTTGCAGGTGCGTGGTAATAAGCTGCAGTTACAGAAAATTGTCCACCAGCGGCACAAGCTCCTGCACAGCACAAAAAGGCAAATTGCTGCCATGTCATTGGATTAAAGCTTGTAATTAAATATGGAACCGAAAGCAGCATAGAAAAGGCAGAAAAGAAAAGAATTATGATTTTTCCGTTACAGCCAAGATAGCTTAATTTTCGGATACTGGCATAGGCAAGTCCAGCTCCAACTCCGCCCAAAAAAGCGGCAAGAGTCGGAAGCATTTTTGTAAAATTGAATGATGGCTTAACAATAAGAATCGAACCAAGAAAGGCAATGATAATACATACAAGCGGTAGAGGTTTTATTTTTTCCTTTAGGATGATATAGCAGAAAAGAATTGTGAAAAACGGTCCCATCTTGTTTAGAATTGTTGCATCTGCAAGAACAATTCTGTCTATGGCATAAAAGTTTCCGAATACTCCGACAGATCCTGCAATTGCGCGTATAAATAAAAAGAGGAGGGCTCCTTTGGGAATAATCAGAGTTTCTTTTCCGTGGAGCCGTACATCTTTAATTGTTCCTCCAAGTGCAATCATAAATGCTACAACATTGCGGAAAAATGCCTTTTGAATAAAATGTATGTCTCCTGCAAGCTTTACAAAAACTGCCATAAGGGCAAAGAAAAATGCAGAGGAAATTATAAAAAAGACTCCACGCTTTACATCATTGCGTTGAGGTAGGTCACCTTCATTTTCCATTTTGAACTTTCCCCAATTGCCCGCAGGCACCGCCAATTTTTCGTCCACGTCTGGTGCGCAGTGTTACGTTTAATCCGGCTTTTTCAAGCAGATCTACAAAAGCACGAACTTCAGAAGAAGTTGGTTCTTCAAAATCAAGCTTTGCAACAGGATTCCACGGAATAAGATTTATATTTACATCAAGGCCGCGTGCAAAGTTAATCATATTTGTTGCAGACTGAGAAGAAGTGTTTTTTTCATGAAGAAGTGCCGCTTCGAGAGTTACGCGTTTTCCAGTTTTGCCAGCATAATAATCAATTGCTTTACGAAGCTCTTCAAGAGAGTTTTCAGTTCCTTTTGCAACTGGCATAAGCTCTTTGCGAAGTTCTTCATCAGCAGTTGTAAGAGAAACTGCAAGGCGAATATTCGGTCCGTTATCTGCAAGGTCGTAAATGCCTTTTACAATTCCACAGGTTGAAAGTGTGATTCGTTTTGAAGAAAGTGCGCGTCCGTCCTTGCTGCACAAAATCTGTATTGTCTTCCGGATAGCTTCCAGATTTTGCATAGGTTCGCCCATGCCCATAAAAACAATATTGTCTAAGGTGCCGGCCTGTTGTTCCATATACAAAAACTGTTCAACAATTTCGGCTGCGGTAAGGTTTCTGGCAAGGCCAAGAGTTCCTGTCATACAGAAGGCACATTTCATTGCGCAGCCTGCCTGACACGATACACACGCAGTTTTTCGTCCTTCTTTATCTGTTAGAAGAACTGTTTCTACAGAGTTTCCGTCTTCAAGACCTGCAACAATTTTTATTGTACCATCAGGGTCTGTAAGTACTTCATTGATTTTTGTAGTTCGCAGGGTAGCTTTTTCTTTTAATTCATTTCGTAAATCAAGACTCAGATTTGTCATTGAATCAAAATTATCTACGCCTGTGCTAATCCATTTAAAAATCTGTTTACCACGAAAGCTTTGAGACAATTGTAATTTTTGAGTAATTTCCTCTGGAGTACAACCTGTAAGGATTATTTTTTCCATCAAGATTACTGGGATTTATCTCCGCAATCGTTCCAAAAGATTTCTTATCTGAATGTTCTTACCATCATTATGAAGATAATCTTCCAAAAGCTTGATTGCTTCGTCTTTGCGATTCATCAAAGAATAACACTCTGCAAGATCAACATAAAGACGTGAGTTGCGAGGATCATTGCGGATAAGATTCTTGAAGCGATCTACTGCTTCTTCAAGTTTACCCTGACCTTTACAAATCAAAGCAAGACCAATTGCGGCATAAATATCAAAATCAATTTCGAGAGCCTTTGTATAATACTTTACAGCTTCATCATAATTTCCGATTGTTCTGTAAGCATCACCGGCACGAGTAAGAATTACCTTATTCTTTGGATCAATTTCGAGAATCTTGTTCCAGTATTCTATTGATTTTGGCTGCTGTCCCATACCACGGTAACAGTCTGCAAGTCCAAATAATGCATAGAAGTTTTTTGGATCGCGCTGAAGAGCTTTGTCAAAGAAATATGTTCCTTTTTCAAAAGTCTTGAGCTTGCGGTGACAGTTTCCAATTGCAGTAAGAACGCGGATATCTACGTTATCAAGATTCAAATCGTAAATACGAGTCCAGTAACCAAGGGCGTCTTTGTATTCCTTAAAGTCATAGCTTAAATGTCCAAGACCAATCAAAGCGTATGGATTGTCCTTTTCCATTTCGAGAACCTTAAGATAAAGCTCCTTTGATTTTTTGAATTCGTGAATCTTTCGGTAAGCATCGGCAACGCGTGTAATGACAGTAATATTTTTGTCATCGTGAACTAAATACTGCTGCCAGATATCAATTGCTTTTGAATACTGATTGAGTGCCTTGTAACAGTCTGCAAGTCCAAAAAGTGCGTAATTGTTAGAAGGGTAAAACGATAAACATTTGTTGTAAAATGAAATTGCGTCGTTAAATTTATTTTCTTTTCTTGCAGTGTCGCCAAGTCCTACGAGAGCATAATTGTTATTGTCTTCAATGTCGAGAATCTGGAAGAATGCTTCACGTGCCTGGTCAAACTCACTCTCTTTTAAAAGCTGATAACCTTTTTTTGAAAGCTCTGCAATTTTTTCATTACTTTCTTTAATTGCTTCTGCCGGCATTTCGAGACTTTCCGGCTCGAAAACGTCCTTTGTTGTAGAGTCCAAATTTTCCATGTTTTTTTTACTCCTTGTTTTTAAATTATTTTTAAATAATCAAAATAATTTATATGTCATTTTTTAATAGAGTCGAAATTACGTTTGCAATCGATTCGTAAATCGGTTCTGCATCACGTTTGTTATGTGCAAGATAATACGCTTTGAGGGCTTTGAGGCCTTCGTTTTTGTCCATGTAGTAATTTCCCACGCGGGTGAGTCCATCAGAATAACCTGTTGTTATATAGATTCTTCTGGCATCCTCAATGTTACCTGCATTGAACATGGCGTTTGCCTTACGGTTGAGTATAACTTTTTGTTCAGAAGTTAATCCGCCAACTGGATTATCAGTTACTTTGATAAATCCTTCAGGGATTTGTTTTTCCCTGATTGCAGCATCAAATTGTTCCTGTACTTTTTCTTTTCTACTCATTTTAAATATTTTAACACAGTTTTTAAAATTATTAAAGTTTTTTTTTATTACTTAAGAATTTTGAGTTTGAGGGCTTGTATTCGTAGTTTCTGTGGCTGGAGAAGCTGCAAATTTATAAAAATCAACAATTGATCTTCCATATTCACGCTGATCTGTTCTTACCAAAGGACCGATAACTTCGGGCATAAAATGTTCTTCTGGTCTGTGAACTAAAATTGTTCCTTCTGGTTTTAACATTCCATTTTGCGCAGCCTGAAGAACAAGCTGTTCGTGAAATTTATAAGGGAAGGGGGGATCAAAAAATATAAAATCAAAGGAGTTTTTGCAGCGTTGAATAAAATATTCTACAGGCATAAAATGACATTTGATTTTAACTCCGCATTCCTGTTCTGAAATTTTTACGTTATTCAAAAGAGTCCCAACTTTGATTTTATCTTTTTCGCATAATTCAATAGGATTTGCTCCTCGCGAAGCTGCTTCAAGAGCAATAGTTCCAGAACCCGAAAAAAGATCGAGCCAGGATTTGCCTGTTAAATCGCCGATGATAGAAAAAACTGATTCGCGCATTCTGTCCATGGCGGGTCTGATTATTCCGTCGGGACATTGAATGATTCTGCCTTTTAAAGTTCCGCCTGTTATTCTCATTTTTTATTCAACATCCAGTAAATATCATCATGAGGGAGAGTAGGATTTTCTTTTGCATAATCAAATGCTGTTTTTCCATCTGCAGAACGAATGGCAGTTCCTGCTCCATATTCCAAAAGCTTTCTTATTACGATTGTTGAGCTGCAGTACTGTGCGGCATACATCAATGGAGTTTTTCCGTTATAGAATGAATTAAGTGAAATTGCTTTTTCAATAAATGTATCAACTTTTGCAGACTTTGAATAATCTGATGAAGAATTATCACTAAGCATAAGAACAAAGGCCTGTACGACTTCTTTTTCTGAAGCTGAATAATATGTCAAAAGCTTACGGAGAATTTCCGGATTTCCATTATAAGTTGCAGCAAGCATAAGGGCAGAAACATCATAATTATTTTTTTCCCTTACATTTGCTCCTGCATCAATTAACAGATCAACAACAGTCGTATTATCCTGATATCTTACAGCGTACATTAAAGCTGTCCATCCATCGTAATCTTTAAGATTAACTGACGCACCTGAATTGATAAGGTTTTTAATTTCCCAGTCATTTCCTGCTTTTGCGGCCTTCATCAAAAGTGTACAACCTCTGATGTCTGCAGCATCTGGTGAATTAATTTTTTGATATGAATTATAGTCGTCATCACTTGGAAGTTCGAGTGTTTTTTTAGGAGCATAATCA
>JAEEGJ010032507.1_pt1 | contig 10012 bp, 8 predicted proteins | sample 8958761 | NCBI WGS metagenome assembly JAEEGJ01 (sample SAMN16246546, study PRJNA631951) | gut metagenome | biome: gut microbiome; feature: rumen; material: RS-attached | host: Bos | place: Iran: Karaj | collected 2018-10 | reverse complement strand
GCAACAGCGCAGGCGACGGCAACGACCCGCCGTTCGGCTGGCGCTCGATCTTTGAAGAACAACAGCGCGGGAACAATTACACGCCGCAGCGGAGGACCTTCCGTCTGTTCTATCTGTTCCTGATATTCATCATGATCTTCGCATTGACAAGATGTGTTTTCAACGTGTTCCTTGACGCCTGCTATTATCCTTTGTTCGGCACGTACGATACAAACCGCAACTCCGCGCGGTCAAACTCGACAGAAAACGTCACGACAGGAGAATTCTATGAGCTTTCGTAATCGGCTATATCGGTTTATGCAGGGACGCAACGGTGTCGACGCGTTTGCAAGGTTTGTGAACCGTCTGAGCCTCGGCTGCCTGCTGACGGCGATTCTGTTTACCTTTCTTTCGCTGCTGTTCGCAAGGCGCGAGATGTACGGCGCCTTCCGTGTATTCCGCATCCTTTACTATGTCGTCTACGGCGTCGGGCTCGTGCTGATGGCATATTGGGCATTTCGTGTTTTTTCACGCAATGTGGCCAGGCGGCAGAAGGAAAACACGCAGTATCTGTACCGCATGCAAAAGATCCGCAGGTGGTTTTCTTCCAAAAAGCAGGCATGGAGAGACCGCAAAACATACCGGTATTTCAAGTGCCCGCAATGCAGGCAGCGCATGCGCGCGCCGAAGCATAAGGGAAAGATCCGCGTGACCTGCAAAAACTGTTCGAACATCTTTATCACCAAAACATAACCTTGCGAAAACCTCCGAATGTGATATAATAAACGAAACGCATCGGAGGTTTTGCTATGAGTTACGCGGATCGGGTTTATGTCGAGAACTGTCGGAGGATCTTGAGCGAAGGCGTCTGGGACACCGACCTTCCCGTGCGTCCGCATTGGGAGGACGGCACGCCTGCGCATACGGTCAAGCTGTTCGGGATCGTCAACCGATACGATCTTCAAAAGGAATTCCCGATCATGACGCTGCGCAGGACCTACTGGAAATCCGCCGTCGACGAGCTGCTTTGGATCTGGCAGAAGAAATCCAACGATGTTCACGCGCTCTCGAGCCGCATCTGGGACAGCTGGGCGGATGAAACCGGTTCGATCGGCAAGGCGTACGGCTATCAGCTTGCGCAAAAGCACAGCTATCCCGAGGGCGAGTTTGATCAGGTGGATCGCGTGCTCTGGCAGCTGAAGCATGACCCGGCCAGCCGCCGTATCCTGACAAGCATGTACAACTTTGAGGATCTGCATGAAATGCACCTCTATCCGTGCGCGTACAGCATGACCTTCAACGTCACCGGAAACCGCCTCAACGCGATCCTGAACCAGCGTTCTCAGGATATGCTGACCGCAAACAACTGGAATGTCGTCCAGTATGCGGTGCTTGTTCATATGTTTGCGCAGGTGTCCGGACTTGAGCCCGGCGAGCTTGTGCATGTGATCGCAGATTGCCACATCTACGATCGCCATGTGGAGATGGTGGAGCGCATGCTGAAGCTGGAACCGTACGACGCGCCGCAGTTCTCTGTCGATCCGGACGTGAAGGATTTTTACCGTTTCACAACAAAGAGCTTCCGGATGGAAAACTATCAGTATCATCCGTTTGAAGGGACCATTCCCGTCGCGATCTGAACCTATGATAGCAATCGTCAACGTCTCCGAGCAATGGGGAATCGGAAAAGAGAATCAGCTGCTTGTGCGCATCCGTGCCGATATGCGCCGCTTTCGCGCGCTTACGACCGGGCATACGATCATTATCGGCCGAAAGACGCTTGAGACCTTTCCGAACGGACAGCCGCTTGTCGATCGTGAGAACATCATTCTGAGCCGGGATCCATCCTTTTCGGTCAACGGCGCGATCGTCTGCCGCGATCTTGCCGCTCTGAAGGACGTCCTGTCCGTGCGCGATCCGGATTCCGTCTTTGTCTGCGGCGGCGAACAAATCTACCGTTTGCTGCTGCCGTACTGTTCGGCCGCGTTCGTCACAATGACCGAAACGGACGCCGTTTCCGACCGATACTTTCCGAATCTGAATCTGCTGCCGGACTGGATCCTGACCGAGGCGGGGGAGCGACAGACGGAAAACGACCTGTCGTTTCGTTTTCTGACCTACCGGAATACTGCCGTACAGCCGCTTTGTACATAAAAAAAGAGCCAGGCGGATGCCCGGCTCGTCTGGTGGAGCTTAGGGGAGTCGAACCCCTGATCTCTACACTGCCAGTGTAGCGCGATAGCCAACTTCGCTAAAGCCCCGAACAGCATGTATTATACGGCATCGTTCTGAAAAAGGCAAGCTTTTTTTCACGAGAACGTGTTATTTTTGTGAATAAAGCAAAAAAACCTTCCGAAGGATGAAAAGTATGGTATACTGAATATATGGATAAAACCGCAACCAAAGCAAAAAAGCGTTTTCATATCGGGAGAGAATCTCTTTTCACGCAGAATACGGGGCGCAAGCCCTTTGCTCTCGACGTGTTGTTTTTGACGTTGAAGCTGCTGCTCGTCGCGATTCTGATCGTCGGCATGGCCGGTGCAGGTCTTGCCTACGGCGTATTGAAGGCGTATATCGATACGACGCCGGTTTTTGATATCGCACAGCTGACCAAGAGCGACAGAACATCCTATCTGTATGATATCAACGGCAACGAGCTGATGTCGATCACGGCGATCGAGTATCGCGACTGGGTGGATCTGGAGGACATCCCCGAGATGCTGCGCAACGCCTTTATCTCCGTCGAGGACGTTCGCTTCTATAAGCACAACGGCGTCGATTTCAAACGTCTGTTCTCGGCAGCGCTGGAGATTCTCGGCAACAGCAATTCCTCCGGCGGCAGCACGATCACGCAGCAGCTGATCAAAAACAAGGTCCTCGGCGCCGAGCGCACTTATAAGCGCAAAGCGCAGGAGGCTTTCCTTGCACTGCAGTGCGAGAAGGTCATGGAAAAGGACGATATTCTCGAAGCCTATCTGAACGACATCTATCTCGGCGGCTCCAACTACGGCGTCAAAACGGCCGCAAAGGATTATTTCGGCAAGGATCTGAACGAACTGACCGTACGCGAATGCGCTTTGATTGCCGGTCTGACGCAGAATCCGTACCGATACAATCCGCGTCTGAACTATTATTGGGAGACGTACGGACGTGATGAGGATGCCTATGAAAAATACACGGTTGCCCGCACAAACACCGTTCTTGCGCGCATGTACGAGAACGACAAGATCACGCGCGAGCAATATCTGAACGCACTGAACGAGCAGCTGTATATCCTCCCGAAATCCGAGAATTCCAGAATGTACGATTACGCGTACTTTGTCGAGTACTGCATCGACGACGTTATCACGCACTGGCTGGCAAAGGACGGCGTCGTCAACAACACGCAGAACCGTCAGATCTATGAAAACAAGCTGAGGACGGGCGGATACCGCATCTATACCACGCTCGACCCGAACGTGCAGGAAACGGTACAGTCCACGATCACAAACTGGGAAGGCTATCCGAAGCTTGCGGACATGAGCCAGAACGTCATCACGGAAACGATCTCGGACAGCATCACGATCGAAACGATCGAACCGCAGGCAGCTGCCGTCGTCATGGACCAGTCGACCGGCGAGATCCGCGCGATCATCGGCGGACGCACCGAACCGATGATCCGTAAGGGACTGAACCGCGCAACGCAGAGCTGTGTCGAAGTCGGTTCCTCCATCAAGCCGCTCAGTATATACGGCGCAGCGCTCGACAGCGGCGCTTCGCCCGCAACGATCATCGCAAACGTCGAGGGCAGCATCGACGGATGGGGCGGAGACAAGGGCTATCCGGAGGGAGGCCTCCAAAAAAAGCATTACGGTCCGGTCACGCTTCGATACGGTCTTGTGCAGTCGCTGAACGTCGTTGCGGCCAGATTGCTGTTCTCGAAATATGTGGGGATCGATCAGGCTGTCGAATACATGAAGCGTCTGGGGATTCCCGAATCCAGGCTGAACAAAGACGGCCCCGGGCTTGCGCTCGGCACAAGCGGCATCACGCCGCTGGAGATGTGCGCCGCCTATGCCGCGATCGCAAACAACGGATACTATAACGAGCCGCTGTCCTTTACCAAGATGACGGACAACGAAGGAAACGTGATCCTGAACGCCGACGTCATCCGCGGCACACAGGTCAAGGTGTACTCCGATTCCGCCACCGCGTATATGCTTGTCGATCTGTTGAAAAACGCCGTCGCATCCGGTACCGGAACGAACGCAAAAATCGAAGGATACGAGGTGGCGGGGAAGACCGGCACAAACTCGGACTACGCCAGCGTCTTCTTTGCAGGCATCACATGCAAATATACGGCTGTCGTCTGGATCGGTCATGACTACCCGTCCAACAAGCTGGAAACCGGTTCAACGGGCGGCGCGTACGCAGCGGAGCTTTGGAAAGAATTCATGACGCCGCTTATGAACGGCGTTGAAAGCCGACCCATCATTGATGAAAACGAAACGACGCTCGGCCTTGTGCAGCGAACCGTCTGTCCGATCAGCGGCAAGCTTGCCACGGATGCATGCGTGCATTATCAAAACAGCCGCAAAGCGTTTTCCCGCTACAAAACGGTCACGGACTGGTTCACCTATATCAACGTTCCGACCGAAGCCTGTGACATGCACGTCACGCTTTCCGTCTGCAAGCGCTCCGGTGCGATTGCGGGCAAATACTGCGATCCGGACGACGTCGAGCAGAAGACCTATATCCTTTTGCGTCCGGGCAACCAGTTTTATGATGTAGACGACGCGATCCTCGATAAGCTGTTCGAGGATACCTGGGTAAGAACCGATCGGAGCATCACGCAGTTCATCGCGGAGTTCCCGGTCTGTACGATCGATTCCTCTCTCGATGCGCTCAAGCAAAAGGGCGAGACGCTGATTCGCGCGGTGGAAACGCTGATCAATGAAACCGATACCGTCTCCGACAGTGAAAGAGCATATCTGACCGATCTGATCGATCGCATGCGCAACGCGTCCAATTCAGAGGATTATCATGTTGCGTACGACTTGCTGCTGCAGGAGTACAACAAGCTCCTGACGGCGCCGTGATCGCGATCGGTTTATAAAAGACAAGCAGCTGTTCCGGATCGCTCCGGAACGGCCTGACGGATAAAACGAATTCAAAACAGCAGGAGGGCTTTACCATGGCAGTCAGAATTCTGATTTGCGACGACGAACCGGTCGTGCACGAATCATTACGGATTTACTTTGAAGCGGAGGGGTATGAGGTCGTCGATGCATTCGACGGCGAAGAAGGTCTTGCAAAGGTCGACAGCTCTATTTCCCTGATGATCCTCGATATCATGATGCCGAAAAAAACCGGCATCGAGGTTTGCCGCGAGATTCGCAAAAGCTCCGCGCTTCCCATCGTCATGCTGACGGCAAAGGGGGAGGAGATCGATCGTATTTTAGGGCTCGAGCTCGGTGCGGACGATTACATTGTCAAGCCGTTCAGTCCTCGCGAGGTTGTTGCGCGCGTCAAGGCCATTCTGCGCCGCGTCGAAAAGAAAGAGGAATCCAACGATCCGAATCTGATCACCTACAACGGTCTGACGATCGACCTGAACAGCTACTCGGTCACGCTGCGCGGAAAGCATATCATCTGCACGCCGAAGGAGATCGAGATCCTGTATATGCTTGCTTCCAATCCCGGACAGGTATTTACGCGCGATACGCTTCTTTCCCGCGTATGGGGATATGACTTTGCAGGAGAAACCAGAACGGTCGACACGCACATCAAGCGTCTCCGCGCCAAGCTCGATTCCGAGGGCTTGGGCTGGAGCATCAAAACCATTTACGGCGTCGGCTACAAGTTTGAACTGGACAACCCGTAATTCCCTATGAAACGGAGAGGCGAGGTATTCCGGAGGGCATTCCTGATCTGCATCGTGCTGCTGATCATCGGCAACGTGCTGCTGGTCCTTGCGTATACCTATTTCGGAAGAAAAACATACATGGATCTGGAACATAAGTCCCTGAACCAGTCTGCCGACAGCGTGCAGCAGCTGTATTCGCGTCCGTATGGACAGGAATATGCGAGCACGGCCTGCCTGTGGTATCTCGATTCCGTTTCAACCTCAAATCATACCTCCTATATTCTGATTCTCGGCGATACGTATCGGAATGCGTATATCAGCTATTCCAACAATTCGAACGTGGAGCAGGACGAACGTCTGATCGAAATCTGCGGCAAGCTGTTGACAGGAGAAACGATCGAGCTCGACGATTACAAGATCGCCGGACAGACCAATGCGATCTGCATCGGCAGGCCGCTGTATGCATGGAACGAAACGCAGCCGTCCGGCTGTTTCATTATGGTACGCGAGATCAGCAACATCAACGACGCGTTTTCCCGACTGACCCGTTCGCTGTGGCTTGTCATGCTGCTGTTGCTGCCGCTTTTGATCCTGACGGCGTATTTTGCCGTGAATCAGATGCTGCATCCGATCACCGAAATGACGCGCGTCGCAAAGCAGCTGTCCAAAGGCAATTATGACGTGCGCGCAAAGGATGGCTATCCGGGTGAGCTCGGTTTGTTTGCCCGTACCCTGAACAATATGAGCAGCGCGCTGTCCTCGACGATCCGACAGTTGGAAAACGAAAAGCGCCAGCTCGGCTATATCCTTTCAAGCTTCAGCGACGGAGTCGCAGCCATCGACAAGCAAGGCGCTTTGACGCATTACAATCCCGCACTGATGAAGATGTTCGGCTCCGTCGACGTACACACGACGCTCGATCTTGTACCGGATCGCTCCGTTTGGGAGGCGTTCGAGGCCGTCGTGGATTCCGAAGAACCGCGCATGTTCCACTACAATCTTCCCGGCGATCGTGTTTTGTGGATCTCGATCGTTCCGGTGCTGTCCGATACGGAGGGCTGCATCGGCGCGGTCGGTCTGTTCAAGGATGCAACCGATATCGAAAAGCTCGAGCGCATGCGCAACGAATATGTTGCGAACATCAGTCACGAGCTTCGTACGCCGCTGACGTCGCTGCGCGGGCTGCTGGAGCCGCTTTCCGACGGCATGGTCAAGGACCCGGAGGCGCAGAAGCGATACTACACGATCATGCTGCACGAAGTGGAACGCCTGTCGCGCCTGATCACCGACATGCTGCAGCTGTCCCGGCTGCAGGCAGGGACCGAAGCGATGGAGCTGACGATGTTCGACGTCAACGAGCTGCTCGATGAGGTTTGTCAAAGCTTCCAGACGGAGGCCAGAAAGCACAAGATCCATATTGAGATCGAAACGGAAGAAACGCTTTCTCCGGTTCTCAGCGACAGAGACCGCATCGAGCAGGTGCTTGTGATCCTGATCGACAACGCGCTGCGCTATGCGAAATCCACCATTCGTCTGCGCGCCTCCGATGCGCCGCACGAGGTGCTGATAGAGGTCTGGGACGACGGTGTCGGCATTTCAAAGGAGAACATGACCCGCGTGTTTGAACGGTTCTTTAAGGTCGACCGGTCGCGCAAGGACGGCGGAACCGGTCTCGGTCTGTCCATTGCGAAGAAGATTATGGATCAGCTTGAAGAACAGATCGAAGTCGACAGCAAGGAAGGGGAGTGGACCTGCTTCCGCTTTACTTTGAAAAAGTATGTCAGCAATGCGATCCCGTTGTCGTCCGTACCTGATATCATCGTTCCGAAAGATCCTTCCGTGTGATAATATAAATGGAATATACATCAGCCCTCCTGCGTATGTTTTATCAATTCAGCAAGGAGGGCTTTTGTATGGAATATAAACGGCATAAACCATCGGCAAAAAACAAGACCGGAAACGGCGGATCCGTCGGAACGGCAGTATTCGTGATTCTTACGATTGTTTTGATTGCAGCGATTCTTGTGCTGTCGCCGATCGGGAACTATTTATCGGAACATTTGATCGATCCGTTCTTTTCCTGCGGAGGCAAAAGCTCTGACGATAAGGAAATCGTATCCGCTCTTAAACAACATGAATTGTCGACGCCTGTATCCACAAGTAAGCCGACGCCTGATGTGAAAAAACAACAGACGATAACGATCGAAGAAACACCGTTTTATATCCTTCAGATGGGAGCGTTTACTTCTTCCGAAGCTGCAAATCAACGCGCAGAGGAGATTCGAAGACTCGGAGCTGGCGGTGTAGTATTTCAGGATTCCAAAGCATACCGCGTATTCGCCGCAGCTTATCTGAACGAAGAAAGTCTCGTCAAGGTACAGTCCCAGGTGCGCTCCGACGGGTTTGAAGCGACACCGTTTATAACCGGAGGCGCAGCATTAAAGCTTATGCTTGAGTGCGATACAAAGGCTGTAGATACGTTGAAGGACGCGGTCGGTTTATTGGACCGGATCCCGCTGGACCTTAGTCAATTATGTTTATCCTATGATAAAACCGAAATCGGATCAGCCGACGTATTGAAAAAGCTGTACGATTACAAAGCACTTTGTCAGACGTCCATTGAGTCGCTGAATTCAATACAAAATGAAGACATCGGAACAATACGGGATCAGATTCGGAAATATCTCGAAAATATCTCGACATTTTTGCAGGAACATGATACGATAAATACAGATCAATTATCAGGTGCGTTGAAAACGTTGCAGTTGCAATGTATCGCAGATTATATATTATTTTTTGAACGGAAATGAGGAATCATGGATCTTGTAACGATTTACACGGACGGCGCTTGTTCGAAGAATCCGGGACCCGGCGGCTGGGGCTGCGTGCTGATTTGCGGATCATACCGTAAAGAAGCAAGCGGAAATGCAGCAGAAACGACCAATAACCGCATGGAATTAACTGCGGCGATCGAAGCGTTACGCATGCTGAAAAGAAGCTGCAGTGTGGATCTGTATACAGACAGCGCATATTTGTGTAATGCGTTTGAAAAAGGATGGCTGAATCATTGGCGTCGAAACGGTTGGAAAACCGCCAACAAGCACGAGGTTGAAAACCGGGATCTATGGGAACAGCTGAATACGCTGTGCGATACGCATGAAGTACGATTTCATAAAGTCAAGGGTCATGCAGACAACGAAGAAAACAATCGATGCGATAAACTCGCAAGATCCGCGATCAAAGAATTGCAGAAAACAGAATCCGTTGATTAAGACAAAGCTCCGAACAGAAATATCATTCGGAGCTTTTTGATTGAAAAAAGCCTGAAAACATGTCCTTTTTGTAAACATCTATTCGTTAAACTTGTCTTTAACGAATAGTTGTGTTAAAATGGATTTACAGAATGCAGACATTCCCTATTCGATTCGGAGGCATTTATGAGCGATTATCAAGCCAAGAAAAAGCTGGACTACACCGCGCGGTTTCGAAAAATCCTTTCCGAGCTTCCTGTTTTTTGCGCGTTGTATTTTCGCGCCGTTGAACCGACAACGTCGATTTTAACACGTTACGGCTATGCGGTCGATCTCCGCACTTTTTTTCGTTTTCTGACGTCCGGTCAGATCGATCGGTTTGCCGGGAAATCGATCAGGGAGTTAACTCTCGCCGATATGGAACTCCTCTGTTCCCTCGACATAGAGCTCTATCTCGAGTACATCTCTCTGTATCAAAGCAAAAGCTCTGACGGCGAAAAAATCATAGAAAACAACGAGCGTGCAAAATCCCGTAAATTATCGGCAATCCGAGCGCTATTTAAATTCTTGTACAAAAAATCAATGATTAAAACCAACTGCGCCGCTTTGGTCGACACTCCGAAGCTGCACGAAAAAGCGATCATACGGTTGGATGCGAATGAAGTCGCCGATCTGCTGGATATTGCGGAGCAAGGCAGCGGAATGACGTCCGCACAGCGCCGTTTTCACGATGTGACAAAGCTTCGCGATGTTGCGATCCTCTCCCTGTTTCTAGGCACCGGGATCCGTATCTCCGAACTTGTCGGCATCGATCTCAACGACATTGACTTTTCAAAGAATGAATTTGTCGTAACACGCAAAGGCGGCAATCAGATGACGCTCGCTTTCGGACCCGAAGTTGCCGCAGCGCTTTTAGACTATCTTGAAGAAAGAAAAA
>JAEEGJ010032501.1_pt1 | contig 10014 bp, 10 predicted proteins | sample 8958761 | NCBI WGS metagenome assembly JAEEGJ01 (sample SAMN16246546, study PRJNA631951) | gut metagenome | biome: gut microbiome; feature: rumen; material: RS-attached | host: Bos | place: Iran: Karaj | collected 2018-10 | reverse complement strand
CACAGGGTTTATACGATAAGAAACTCTTTGTGTTTAACTGCCTTCTTTTTAAAGATGGCATAGGAACTAAGGAAGAGATAAAGAAATATATTGAATTTTCAGACAGAGTCGGGGTTCCTAAGGTGGGATTCATAACTCCGATGCCTGTGAACTCCTATGTGGCAGAGAGAGCTGTTTCCTATACGGAGCTCTTTGACAGGAGTGATCCGGACTTCCTCTTCAGGAAATGTTTTAGGGATTTTGAGTTCTGCCATTGTACGGATGCCATGTATGCCACTAAAACAGGGCGCATCATGCATTTCTATGGAAGAGAGACGGGACTTGTGAGGCCGGAATACTCAAGAGGCCTGGTATATACAACGGATAACAGACTGCAGACCGGATACAGCAGCAGTTCTGAGGTGATAATAGAGTTGTAGAGTGCATTGCACGGATTCACTGATTCGATGAAAGGATATGATCATGACAGAAGAAGAACTCCTGGCATTTATATCGAGAATAATAGCTAGCGGAACACAGCGCAGCATTAATCTTACTCTGTGGGAGCTGATGAGGATACTTGAGCGGGATGAGGCGGACGAGAAGTATATAAAGCTGGTAGGCGATCTCTGCGATGCTTCCTTTGAAATGTCAAATCTTGGAAAAAGAAAGAATGGTGACGTAGTCTCTATGGATGAACTGGCAACTGCTCTTAGAGAATACCGTGACAGAAAAGAAAGAGAGAGCCGCAGATGTTAAAGATGGATAGTTATATAGATGATAAATATGCCATTCTGGATGAGACTCTGCTTACCATCACTAATCCTGAGGAAACACTGGTCATTCCGCCTGAGGTAAACGGCCACAGGATAAAACGTATTGCTAATGGATTATTTGTAGGTAAGAATGTAAAGACCATCATTATATCCGAAGGTATTACGGAGATAGGTGCTGAAGCCTTCGCAGGAACTGATAACCTGGAGAAGCTGATCCTGCCGGAAAGCCTCAAGGTTCTGGGAAGCGATACATTTGATACCAAACGAGGAAGCAATAAGTTTCCACCGGATATATATCTTAAGAGGCTTGTTTCAAGAGAAGATTTTAACCTGCTCTGGAATAACAGTATCCCGATGTATAGTACAGGACAGAGAAGGATGCTGACAGCGGAACATAGGATCATGCCGGAATTTTCTGGGATATATAAAGGCTTTGGCAGATTTAAGCCACCAAAGAATCTGGAAAGAGATATGCTGGCTTTATTTTACTATAAGGGAAAAAATGAGAATGGCAGAACAGACCAGATTACTGAGTATTCATTTCAGGGTGTACCTATCCTGTGGCAGACGCCGGAGGATAATAGGACTGACTTCAGAGTTCTTATGAGCCGCTTTGTAGCAAAGAACAGACCAAGGCCTATATATGATGAAAAGAGTGAGAGGCTTCATAACAGACAGATACAGCTTAATAAGGTTATAAATACACCGGGGATCATCATTACAGAATTTGACACTAAGGCAGTAACGGAGATTAACAGAATGGTGTCCTTAACATTTCAGGTGAGACTGGGATATGCTTTCTATGGCGGATATAAGAAGGTGGTCTATAGGGGCAGGAATTATTATGTTTATTATGACCATTATATTAATCCGTACGATGAAGAGTGCGAATATCAGGTTGTGGACTGGCTGGACTATATAGTTGACGAAGAGGGTAATCAGGTAGATAAGGAAACTGCGACGGCGGTTGCGGTTAAGTATAAATTTTCAATGATACTTAGTTAAAGTGTCGCAAGGTGGGTATGTTATCAGACATTTTTAAAAAGTTAATAGAGATAACCGCGAAGGATATCATAAAGGGAATCGACGAGATAACGAAGACGATGGAAGAAGCGTCGAAAACCATGGAGCAGCGGAACCAGAGCACTGGGATGCAGCAGAGCAGTCCTCCGCAGCAGACGGGTACGGCACAGGAAACGAAACTAGCTGCAGGGGCTCAACAGACCGGCAACAGCACGAACCAGACGGACAGCAGTAAGCAGACCGGAACAGCTGCAGGTGCTAAGCAGAGCAACGCTGCGCAGAAGTCTGCACCACCGAAGAAGCCTACGACGATTGAGAAGGTGAAGGCGAAGGTTACAGAAATGATACCGGATTCGGATGAGGGTATACGTCTGGGACTTACAAAGTTCAAGATGGATATGATGCGTGCCTATCCTTTCTACGGTGATATCATGCTGAAGATTCCTCTGATAGAGGATAAAAATATCCCGACGGCCTGTACCAATGGCAGGAACATCAGGTATAACCCGAATTTTTTCAGAGATCTCTCCGAGGGCGAGCGTAACTATATCTACTTACATGAAGTTATGCATATTATGCTGCTTCATTGGAAGAGATGTGGTTATAGAGATCCTGAAATCTGGAATGTCGCAGCTGACTGGGTTATCAACTCGCGGCTGGATTCCTTTAAATATAGGATGCCGAATTACATAAAGTTTAACAAACCTCTCCAGGGATGCTTTCTGGATATCAGATACCGACAGGATTATACTGAGAAACTCTATGATATTATGATCAATCAGAAGATCAAATCTACGAAGGATGGATGCATTTTCATAGATAAGAGGAAATATGATAATCCCATAAAGGATCTGGATGCTCCGGATAAGCTGTCTGAGGAGGAATCTGAATCCACATCCAAAATGGTTAAAGCAATGGTCCAGGATGCCATGAAACGCAGAGGTGGGGAGGAAAGTCTGTATCTTCCCCGGGAAATTATGCAGCTGGTGGCCACAAAGAAGCTTCCGTGGCGTAAGCTCCTTTATGATTTTCTTCAGGAGAAGGAAGATGATGAAAGTTCTTACTTTACTCCGGAGAGAAAGTACATCCATATGGATCTTATCGTTCCGGGTATTGGTAAGAAGGATGACGACCTGGGTGAGATATGGGCGTTTATTGACTCTTCCGGTTCCATCGGAGGTGACGAGCTGTCACAGTTCATGACGCAGCTCTATAGGGTGGCGAAGGAATTTGAATGCACGTTTAACATTGCATTTTGGGATACTGAAGTGACAGATGTTTATAAAGGTATCACCAAGAAAGAAGATATTCTGAAATGCATGGCGAATCATTCAGGCGGTACTAATATCAACTGCGTATATGATTACCTGAGAGATAATCATATAAAGCCGGAGGTAATGATAATACTGACGGATGGATATTTCGGAACCTTACTGAATCCGGATAAGAAATTGAAAGAAAAGACGATTCTGGTATTAAGCAAAGATTCAGCAGATATACCGGATAATAATGATATAGGAAGGTTGGCAAAACTATGAATCTCAGAGAGTTCAGAGAATGTATAGAGTTTAATATAGAGAATGGAATACGTCATGCGGTGCTCGGACTGGGCGCTCCCGGTGTAGGAAAGTCCCAGATAATAAAACAGATAGGAGATAAATACGGATATAAGGTTATAGATCTTCGTCTGGCCCAGATGTCAGAGGTTGAGATAGGCGGCCTTATATATCCTAATGAGGACAGGACCAAGACCAGATGGCTTTCTCCGGAAGTGCTTCCCGATGAGGAGCGTGATGGACCGAAGACCATACTTCTCCTGGATGAGATTACCTCATGTCCTAAGAGAGTTCAGGTTGCAGCTTATCAGCTTATCCTGGACCGCCGTGTAGGACAGTATAAGCTCCCGGAAGGTACATTTGTAATAGGCCTCGGTAACAGGGAGGATGATGACGGAGTATATATCCGCCTTGCAGGCCCTCTGGCTGACAGATTCGAGATTCTCTATATAGATGTTGATTTCAAGGTATGGAAGAATGACTATGCCATTCCATATGGTATTCATTCCTATGTACTTAACTATCTTAACTTTAAGCCTACTGCACTTCATACCCAGTCGGCTAATGAGGACAGCATGATATTTGCTACGCCTCGTTCCTGGGAGAGAGTAAGTGACATACTGAAGAAAAACAGTGACCTGACCAATCCGGTTGTAATTAACAAGATAGCAGGTAATATCGGTGAGGCAGAGGCGGCACAGTTCGCTGCATTTATAGGGGATGAAGCAAGTCTCGTTACAGTGGATGATTATCTGGCAAAGAAGGTGGCGGCTCCTGAAGATGCGGATAAGGTGGCAGTTCTTACAAATGCAATGGTCGACAGGGTAAGCTATGTAAGGAATACGATCGATGCAGAGAAGCTCACTCCGGATGAGCGACGTGAGATTGAAAGCGTAATAGATGGAATCTTCAGACTTGGTGTAGCTGAGAATGTAATAGTAGGAGTGAGAGATCTTCTGGAACTGAACAGAAAGGTTATCCAGCAGATATTCCTGGAGATGGATAATCCGGAGATAGAGCAGTTCCTGGCAGATAATACATATCTTCTGGGGTTAGATAGATGCGTAGTTATAAAATAGGCATGTATGGCGGGAAGTTCCTGCCGTTTCATAAGGGACACAGATACTGTGTTGAGTTTGCGGCCCGGGAATGTGAGAAGGTCTATGTGATACTCTTTCACAGTGGAGCGGATGAAGAGGTGATAGTCCGTGAGCATCCGGAAATATGGCTTTCCGTGGAGGAGCGGACGAAGCAGTTAAAGCGTATATGTGAAGAGGCGTCACGTTATGCAGAGGTTATCCCGTCACTGATAGATATAAGCGGTCTCCGGCTGCCGGATGGATCAGAGGACTGGGAGGCAGAGACACCACTGGTAAGAAATCTCCTGGGGGATAAACTTGACGCGGTATACAGCAGTGAAGAGTCTTACGGGGAGTACTTCAGTCACGCATATCCTGAGGCGGTACACAGGCTTGTGGATGTAAAGAGACTGCATTTCCCTATAAGCGGAACAGACATCAGAGGAATGGACTTAGAGGAAGACAGAGCAGCATGGATGGTATAGAGAAACGTATTAATAAAGCCAATCTGAAGGCTAATCTTATTAAAAGCTTTAAAGAGCTTAAATGGTATGAATATGTAATGGGAGCTGTAATGATCTTTATTGCAGCTCGTGCCATGGTGCAGGGCTTTACCGCGGGCAGTTCTGACGGTAACCCGGCCTGGCTTACGGTGATAAATTTTATAAGCGCTGTATGTGGTGTCATATGCATCTTTTTTACAGCTAAGGCGAATATCTCGAACTTTGTTTTTGCTACGGTAAATACCATAGTTTATGCCATATACCTTGTGTATTGGAAAATATGGGGAACCGCAGCCCTCGAGATATTCTTTTATATTCCTATGAACTTTGTGTCCTGGTACTTCTGGGCTAAACACAGGGATAGGGAGATTACACAGAAGACTAAGACCAGGAAGCTTAAGATGTGGCAGAATATACTGTGCGCAGTGGTGATTGTAGCTGCAGCGATAATCTATCACATGATACTTGTACGTATAGGCGGCGAAGTAGCGTGGTTCGATGCATTTACCTTAAGCATCGGTATCATTGCGACCATACTTGAACTGTTCCGTTATAGAGAGCAGTATGTGTGGTGGATTATTACGGATGTGGTATCCGTGGGAATGTATATCGCTCATTTTGATGCTGTATATCTGACGAAGAGAAGCATATATCTTATTATGGCTGTGATCGGACTCATTAACTGGGCAAAGCTGAATAAGACAAGAAATAAAGAAAATGAGTAACGGGGGTACTAACAAATGGCATTAATGGAAAGACCTATTGTAACAGACACTGAGACAGGGGGACGCTACTGGGAGCATCAGTACGACAGCTTCTATCTGAAGGCTTATATTCCGAAGTCAGAGATTGACGGACAGGTGAATAATTATGGCTTTCTGGCGCCGCTTCTTCTGGTGTTTGAAGAGGAGAAGATGGATAAGGATGGAGCGGTCAAGTTTGCTGAGAATACGGGACTCGCGAAGATCGCTGCTGATTATGATTCATCAGTGCTCTTTATCTATCCTACCTGTGAGGGGGGATGGGATAAGGCAGATGCAGGAATCTATGCTGATCTCAGTAAGGAGATAAAGAATCATTTCATGTATGAGGATGGACTGGCACCTTTTACTGAGTTCTTTACATGGGAGTTTAAGGGCTACTTTATAAGAGGAGCCATATTCCGTGCGGATATATACAGCTACGGCAAGTCAGCTGATTTTGTTGCTGCAAAGATGTTGAAGAAGATAGAGGGCGAGTATCTCTGGGGACCGGGTGAGATCACGCCGGCATGCTGTTCCATGGAGCGACTCAGTGTCATGCCTGTTATAGAGAGAAAGGATATACCTGTAATCAGCGTAGGCAACAGCCCTGAGATCAATGAAATTTTCAAGGAATGCGATAATCATCTTATTGAGGATACTGCCGATTATGTGCAGGACTACTATTCATTTGTAAGATGCTATAAGATGTGGTGCGGCAATATAGAAATGGAGCCGGATTTCGAAGACCTTGGCATAGTGGAAGAGCCGGGCAGTGTTGTAGTAAAGACTTCACCTGATCACATAGGTAAATATAAGGATGAGCCGGAGCATACAGTAGGTTACTTCGCATATTATAACAAGGGGCTCTTTGATAATGGCCCTGTGCCTCTTATGCTGGGATTCCATGGTGGCGGAGACTCGGCTATGTACTTTACCTATACCACAGGCTGGTGGGAGATTGCCCATGATGAGAATTTCCTGCTGGTAACTATAGATAATCATCAGGATGTATGCGCTGAGGAAGTTATGCAGGTGCTGGAGGAACTGAAGAAGGATTACGATATAGATGAGAGCCGCATCTATGCTACAGGCTTCTCCATGGGCTGTGGAAAGACCTGGGATCTCTATCATGAGTATCCTGATACCTTTGCAGGCTTTTGCCCGGCAAGTGCCCTGTTCCCTATAAAGGAGAATCCTTTCGGAATGTCACTTGGAGATCCAAGACTCAATATGACTACACCGGTTCCTTTCTTCTATTCAGGAGGAGAGGATTCACACCTTGTGGAGCTTCCTTGTCAGGCTGATACAGGCCTCGACAGGATCAAGTATCTTGCCAGGGTTAATAATCTGGCCGTAGACTTTGAAGCTATAGATTATGCTGATAAGGCAAACTGGAAGGATCCTGTATATGGCGCTGAGCCGGATGAAATAGAAAGACTTGAAAATGCACCGCGTGACAGCGTTCTTACTGTCAGATATTACAAGAACAAGGATGGAGTTATAACAACGGCGCTTTCAAGTGTAAGCAATCAGGTGCATGAATGCAGACCGCATACCTGCAGAGCGGCATGGGATTTCATAAAGCAGTTTAAGAAGTAGTGTGTGGTTCGGGGGCTTGGAGCGGCCGTTCTAAGTAAAATTTTTAATCAACTTTTAATGTTCATTAAAAGACCATTTAATCTGACAAAGGTATTATGTACCCATCAAAAGCAAACTACCCTAAAATATTATAGAAGTCATGATAGAAAGATTAAATGGAGGAAATAAACATGGAAGAATTCGCAAAGGTTGAGAAGTTAGTTGAGATCACAGGAGCTACATATGAGGATGCAAGAAATGCACTCAGAGCTTGTGATGGTGAGATGGTAGATTCAATGGTATATCTTGAGAAGCTTGGTAAAGTTACAAAGTATCACAACAATTCCAATCAGGATCCAAGATTTGCACCTATATCAGCAGAAGAGATTGCAGCAGCAGAATATAAGAAGGCTATGGAGTCTTTATCAAGAGCACAGAGAAAGGCACAGGCTAAGGCAGAGAAGAGAGCGGCTGAAAGAGCAAGACGTGCAGCAAAAAGAACTGAGTCAAGAGGAGCTTTCGGAGAGCTCATAAGAAAGATTGTAAGATTCATTACACATAACAATATTGTAATTTCAAAGGAAGGCGAAGAGTTTGCAAGCATCCCGCTTCTTGCAGTACTTATCATCTGCAGCATTTCAGTAGGACTTGCAGTTGTAGCAGTTTTCGTATCAATGATGTTCGGTTATGAGTATTCATTCCGAGGCGAGTCAGAGATGAATGAAACTGATAGATACTAAGATACCTCACCCAAAGGTTAATAAATAGATACAGGTTGCCCGGCTAAGATATACTTGGCCGGGTGATTTGTATATTGGGGATATTAGCGTAAACTCAAGTTTTTTTCACATTTACCATATTGACGATTTTCGGAATTATGAATATAATATAATTGTCAGACAAAACAGAATATCTTGGCAAAGCAGGAGAAATCCTGTGACGCAAAGCTAGAGGGCCTAAGAAGATATTTATGGTAGCCAGTTGCACTTATTGTAAGCATCAGAATGGGTCTCATATATGACCGAGCCTGATGCATTTTGTTTTTAAGACGGAGATATGCTTATGGAAGGATACGTAACAATCAGAGAAATAGCGGAAAGATGGGAACTTACAACTAGAAGAGTTCAGAAAATGTGCTCCGATGGAAGAATCGTCGGTGTAGTAAAGTTTGGAAAGTCGTGGGCTATTCCAAGGGATGCAGAGCGTCCGAGAGATGAGAGAATAACCACGGGAATGTACAAGAATTGGAGGAAGAAGTACAAAGTTTCAGATAAGTCAGCATAGAAGATGCGGACTGATACGAAGATTATGAAACTTTGAAAAGTGACATGATTAATATTCTTTGGTATTTTATGATATATTCCATCATTGGATGGATGATAGAAGTCAGCTACCATGCAGTGACCATGGGGAAGGTTGTGAACAGAGGTTTCTTAAATGGACCGTTATGCCCGGTTTATGGGTCGGGTGTACTCATGGTACTCATGGTAGTAGATCTTTGTGGAGAATGGTTTGGATTTGAAACAGACCTTTCCAGAGCAAAAGTAATAGAGCTTTTTATCATCGGAATCATATTTGCCACGTTGATTGAGCTGATTGCAGGTTTTTTACTGGATCAGCTTTTTCATGCGCGTTGGTGGGATTACAGGGACAGACGTTTTAATCTGAATGGATATATATGTCTTGAGTTCAGTATATATTGGGGGCTTGGGATAGCATTTGTATTAAGGGTTATACAGCCTGTGGTTGAAAATATCGTAAGCAGTATTCCGGTCAGGATATCATGGATTATGCTAAGCGCTTTTTACTTAATTTTCATAATAGATATAGTACTTACAGTACTTACTATTTTGAAGCTCAATAAGCAGCTGGAGAAGATGCGTGACATGGAGACTGCTATCCAGAAGCTCAGTGGAAGTATGTCGGAGTTTATCGGTACAAGCACGATTAAAACCGTAGAGAAGATCAATGAATCTCAGGATAAAGTGGAACATGCAAAGGATGAGTTGAAGGAAGATATACGTGACAGGATAGATAAGACGAAGGCAGATCTTGAGGACAGCTATAAGCATCTGCGACTTATTATCAGATATCAGAGAATTTTCGGTATGGGCCGTGTCATAACTTCCATCTCAAAGAGAGGAAATAAGATGTATCAGGATATCCTGGATAAGATCAGACTGTAAGATATAAGAAGTAAAAGGTGATGTCTATGAGTGAGAAAGGGAACAGAGAGAGGCCTCTTGCAGCAAGGCTTGGAGAGGGTATCTTCTGCATCATATATCTGATAATCATGGTTGTTCTTATATGTATCATGAAAGAACGCCATGACATGTACTTGAGTCTGTCAGAGCGAGAGACTTTTAGCCCTGTATTTGCACATGTTTATAGATTCGGATTTGGTGTACTGATGGCAGGACTGCTGGTGGGCGGCGATGCATTTCACCTTATTCCAAGGGTTATTGATGATTTTACAGGGAGACTTCCGAAGAAGGAGATGCTTCTGGGAATAGGCTCGCTTATATCATCCATTACCATGACGTTGTTCTATAATGTGCTGATCAGGATGGGAGATTCCATGGAATATAGTCCCTCTGAATATAATCGCGGTATTGAGCTCTGGATACTTATCCTGACCTTTATAAGGATATTTATCCTGCTGCTTCCATGGAACAGATGGTTTTCGAGTGAACCGAATCGTGTATGGGCTCTGTTAAGGAATATACCGTTTGCAATTATTGGGATGCTTACATTGATCGGGTTTGCCAATGTCAGCA
>JAEEGJ010032500.1_pt1 | contig 10014 bp, 6 predicted proteins | sample 8958761 | NCBI WGS metagenome assembly JAEEGJ01 (sample SAMN16246546, study PRJNA631951) | gut metagenome | biome: gut microbiome; feature: rumen; material: RS-attached | host: Bos | place: Iran: Karaj | collected 2018-10 | reverse complement strand
ATCCGCATTTTTTATTCTATCAAATATCATTGAAATAAACACCCTTTTAATATATAAAAAAAGTATTTAAAGGATTCTTAAAATATCGTTCATAAAAAGGAGTACATATGAAATACACATGCAACCGTGCACCGATGGGATGGAATTCATACGATTATTATGACACTACGGTCACAGAAGCGGATGTGATAAGAAATGCGCAGTGGATGAAGGAACATCTTCTTTCTTCGGGATACGAATACGCCGTCATCGATATCGAATGGTATGCGAAGGACGCGGGAACAAGAAGGAACGAATGGCAGTACATTCCTTTCGGTGATGAAGAGATGGACGAATACGGAAGACTTCTTCCCGATCCGAAAAGATTCCCTTCTTCCGCAGGAGGAAACGGATTCAAACCTCTTGCCGACAGGATACATTCCATGGGACTTAAATTCGGAATACATATCATGAGAGGAATTCCGAGAGCAGCGGCTCACAACCATCTTCCCGTATACGGATGCGAGAAAATCACCGCGGATCTTGTTGCAGATCCTTTCTCCATCTCAAAATGGAATCCGGATATGTACGGCGTAAGAAAGGATGTGCCGGGTGCATATGAGTATTACAAGTCGATAATAGATCTATATGCGTCATGGGGTGTTGATTTCATCAAATGCGATGATATATGCAACACAAATATGTATCCACATAACCCTTATTCCGCAGCACATGAAATAGAATATCTTGCTCGTGCCATTGAAGAATCCGGAAGGGATATCGTTCTTTCGCTGTCTCCCGGTCCCGCACTCTTCGAGCATGCCGCTCATTATGACAGATACGCAAACATGTGGCGTATAACCGATGACTTCTGGGATAAATGGGAACTACTCAAGGATATGTTCTCAAGATGTCATCTCTGGGAGGGAAAGACACATCCCGGTTCATTCCCCGACTGCGATATGCTCACGATCGGAATGCTCGGCAAGGGTTTCGGCGGAGAAGCATGGCATACACATTTCACATCCGATGAAGTCCGTACTATGCTGACCCTGTGGTGCGTATTCGGATCGCCCCTGATGATCGGAAGCGAACTGGAACTTCTGAACGAAGAAGAGATATCCGTCCTTACGGACCCTGTCCTTATGAAGATTCACTCCTGCGACTTCACCGCAAAGGAAGAAAGGCTTACGGAAGATGAAGCCGTATGGAGTACAGAAAACAAAACCACAGGCGAAAAGTATTACGCACTGTTCAATATCTCAGAAGAGGAAAGAACGGTTGAGATAAACGGAACAGGTGCAAAGCTCAGACCCCACGAATCGGTAGTGATCCCTGCGAAATAATAAACACATCCGGATAGACCGCATTACAAAAACTTTCGACAGGTCCGGCCCGGGAGACCCGCTTATATAATAAAAAAGGCATGTCGTAATGACATGCCTTTTTTTCATTTTGCATCCGGAATCTTCCGTTATCAGATCTTGAAATAGCTTATCGTATCGTTCAGCTTGTTTGCGAGATCCTGAAGATCCATAGCGGACTGTGAGATAAGCGTGAAGGTCGCATTGAGCTCTTCCATCGATGCGTTGGTCTCCTGAGTGGATGCCGCATTCTCTTCGGAAATAGCGGAGAGATCTTCGATAATGGAATCAAGTGCTTCTCTTGCTTTATTTAGATCCGCAACCTTATCTTCGATGTTATCCGCGCTGTGGGATACGTTCTTAACGTTCTCGAGCATCTCGCCCATATTATCCTTGGTGGTTCCGAGCTTGACAGACTGCTCATTGAAGCTGTCCTTGAGTTCGGAAAGAGCCTGTACGGAAGATGCAACATCGGAAAGAAGTCTGTCAACGATCGACTTGATCTTGGTAGCGCTGTCAGCGGACTGGTTTGCAAGTATTCCGATCTCACCCGCAACAACCGCGAAGCCTTTGCCCATCTCTCCCGCTCTTGCAGCCTCGATCGAAGCATTGAGTGAAAGGAGGTTGGTCTGGCTTGCGATCTCCTGGATCGTAGCCGTGAACTTGCTGATCTCATTAGCGGAATCGTTGGTTGCCTTGATGACGGAATCGATCTCGTTAACCGACTTGGTAACGTGATCGGACTGCTTGATAAGATCGTTCATCGCATCCATTGCCGTATCGCAGGATGTGCGCATTTCCTTCGAGTATTCATTGAGTGAAGCAACTTCCGCATTAACGGTATCGATGCTCTGTCCGATACTGTTGGTATTGTCCGCAGCGTTCTGTACGTATTCAGCCTGGGATACGGAGCCTCTGCTTATATCATCGACAGCCTGGCTGACCTGTCCGGAAACCTCGGTAGCCTGCTGTGCATTCGATGCAAGCTCATTACCTGATTCCTTGACATTCTCTGCCATGGCCTTTGTATCTCCGATGATTCCCGAAAGCTTATCGGTTACGGAATTAACATTATTGACCATCGCACCGAATTCATCGGTTCTGTTTGTAAACTTGGTGATCTCGGTAAAGCTTCCGTTTGCAAGCTCACCGACTGCATTATTAACTTCCTCAACGGGTCTGGTAAAGGAAAGAGCCATATAAACAGAGATAAATCCTGCCGCTATCAGAAGCAGGGCAGCAATAACGACGCAGATCATCGCCGATCTTCTTGCCGCACCAACCGCTGCATCCATAGTCTTAACGCAAACAACGGTCCATCCTGCTGCAAACGCATCAACCTCAGTCGATCCCTGTCCGAGTCTTACATATCCGAGCATAGAGTCAACGCCGTCAACATCTTCCTGATAAACTCCTTCTTCGGAAGCATTGGTCATAAAGGTGGATCCTGTATAATTCTCGGTCTCATCTTCTGCCTGGATCTCAAATCTTGAATGAGCGGCAAGTGTTCCGGTTCTGTCTACAATAAATGCATGGTCGGATTCTTCGGCAAGAAAATCGTGGAGAGAATTAAGATCATAGTTTCTCTGTACCGTTCCGATTATGGAACCGTCTTTTCCGCGGACGGGAACGATGATCGTGATTATTCTTGTTCCGGTGGACTTACTTACGATGACATCGGAAACATAATTATTTCCGGCCATTGCCTGCCGGAAGTATTCACGGTCCGCAACATTGACACAGTTTCCGACAGTCCTGAAGAGCTGCTGTCCGGTAGCATCTGCGATGGCTATGGTATTGCCGTCTCCGAACGCTTCATCGACATAATAGAGATATAAAGATATCTCTTCGCCTTTGGTGGTATCCTCTCCGCTTAGGTATTCCACTACGGTAGGTGATATCGAAACAGCCTCGATAGCTCTGAGATTCTGATTGATCTTGGATGAGAACATATCCTCGATATACCAGGATTCCCATGAGAGCATCTCTTCGGAATCGGCAAGAGCCTTATTTGTAGATGAAGTGTAACTGATGATTGTTGTTATCAGAACAGGGATAACAGCGACAAGAAGCATGACAAGGATCAGCTTTGTTTTGACAGAACTGCTCAGTTTAGACATTATTCTATTCCTCCACTCATAAGCACCGACAATTGTCGGACTTACCTGTATAATACACCACGGATTTAAAAAATGGAACAATTAAATAAACCGGACCGCCATAAAAAACTGGCGGCCCGGTATGAAAAAGGGTAGCAGATATGGATATCACTTGAAGTAAGAAATAACCTCTACAAGCTTATCCGAATTGTCTCTGGTCTCATCGGAGCTCTGTGCGATCTCATTTATCGACATTGCGATTCCGGTGACATTGGCGGATACTTCCTGGTTGGATGCGGCATTCTCCTCGGAGATTGCACTGAGCGACTGAACCGCATCGGTGATGACATTCTGGACTTCCTCAAGCTCCTCTGCATCCTTTGTAACGTTCCTGATATTCTCAAGCGATGCCGCGATCTCTTTTCCGAGGACCTCGAACTTGGTCTGGGTCTCGCCTACAAATGTCTGCTCCTGTTTGATGAGCTCGGCAACATTTGCGGAAAGTTCAACGCTCGCTTCGGAATTCTTGACTATCTCATCAACGATATTTCTGATCTCGTTAGCCGATCTGCTCGACTGGTCGGAAAGGCTTCCGATCTCTGTAGCTACTACCGCAAATCCTCTTCCGGCCTCTCCCGCTCTTGCCGCTTCGATCGAAGCGTTGAGTGCGAGCAGGTTGGTCTGGCTTGCGATGGATGCGATCATATCGACAGCTTCCTTGATCTTCTGTACCGCATCGTTTGTCGAGGAGATCTGTCTTGATATATCGTGAACGGCTTCAACTGTCTGAACGGATGATTCGGATACCTTATCGATATACTCTCTCGCATCATTATTTGCCGTAGCAATATTGTCAGAGGATACGGCAAGTGCATCTGAGCTTTCGGTGAGCATTGCAATGAGTTCGTTCAGGTTACCGATCTGCTTTCCGATCTCCTGGACGTTATTGGCCATATCGGTAGCACCCTCGGCAAGATCTTCCATAGCGGAAGATATCTGGTTTGCATCCCTGGAGCTTTCTTCGGAAAGCTTGTTTACATTGTTGGCTCCGGTATTAAGTTCTCCGCTTATGAGCTTAACATGTCCTATGATCTCGCTGAGCTTATCCCTCAATGCATTGGACGCGGAGATCAATGATCTGGTCTCTGCAATTCTGGTGGTTACATCGTTTTCTATACTGAGATTTCCGTCAGCAAGCATTGAAAGCGTATCCGCACAGGCGCTTATTGGCTTTGCAACTTTGTTTGCGAAATACAGGCAAAGGACAACAAACACTACGAGAAGCACAACGGCGATGAGGCTGCATACAAGAATCATCTTGCTTACGGCATTCTGCACTTCCTGACAGGTCTTTCCGGCAAAAGCCATACCTACGACTTTACCGTCACCGTCGGTAAGAGGTACATAATAAACAAAATAGTCGGTTCCGTTGATCACAACACCGTCGGAGAAATACTCATTTCCCTTATTGATAACTTCGGCGATAACGGCATCGGATGCCTTGGTTCCCTCGATCCTCTTTCCATCGCTGCCTATTATGGAGGTACAGAATCTGGTGTCACCCCTGAAAATGGTAAGATCAACATCGGCATACTGCAGATGATCCATATACTCGGGATCGTAGGTGATCCATCCGTCCTCAAGATACTCGGGATGAGCAAGATCGTATGCGTAATACTCCTTGAGATCGATGGCCGCAACCTTAAGGGTGTTCTTGGTCTGTGTTTCAAGATTATCCTTCATGTAGAAAATGCTGAACAGCGTAAGGACAAGCAGAGATACAACAAGCGGTATCATGGAAAGCAGGATAAGAAATTTGTGCATTGATAAGCCGGACTTTTTATTCATTCTCGGACCCCTCCTAAGAAATATTAATATATGCATTATCCGATAATAATATCGTACATATATTACTATATCGGTATGATAACACATTTTAATGAATATGTTACGAATAATCTTAATATTTTACATATAAAAAGAGCAGGCCTTCCGGCCTGCTCTCTCATAACCGTTTTATACGGATCAGTAATTCTCTTCACGAACCTCAAAGAAACTCTGGGGATGCTTACAAACAGGGCATACATCGGGAGCTTCGGTTCCGACTACGATATGTCCGCAGTTACGGCATTCCCAAACGGTGACGCCGGACTTCTTGAACACTTCCATAGCCTTAACATTCTCAAGGAGCTTACGATAGCGCTCTTCATGAGCCTTCTCGATGGCAGCAACGCCTCTGAACTGCTCTGCGAGCTCATGGAAACCTTCCTCATCGGCTTCTTTAGCCATACGTACATACATATCGGTCCACTCATGGTTCTCACCCTCTGCTGCAGCAAGAAGGTTCTCTTCGGTGGTTCCGAGTTCTCCGAGAGCCTTGAACCAGAGCTTTGCATGCTCTTTCTCATTCTCTGCGGTCTTAAGGAAAAGTGCGGCTATCTGCTCATATCCGTTCTTCTTTGCAACGGATGCAAAATAAGTGTATTTATTTCTTGCCTGTGACTCACCTGCAAATGCGTCACGAAGGTTCTTCTCGGTCTTTGTTCCCGCGTAAGGATTCTTTGAAACCTGTACCTTCTCAAACTTGGAAGCGGGTGCATGGCACTTGGGGCATTCGAAATCGGCGGGGAGTTCCTCTCCTTCATAGATATAACCGCATACGGTGCAGCGCCATACGGTCTTTCCGCCTACTGACTCTTTAACAAGATCGCTCATAATTACCTCCTTTAAATTATGGGTTTGGAATGAGTATACCACATCATTTCACGATATCCGACAGGAATTTTGTCATATCCGAATAATCTTCAATGAATGCTCTGTGTTTTTCTTTTACATAGTTAATATCACCGTTTGCGGAAGCTTCCTCCAGCAGTCTTGCTTTCTCCGAGAGCTCCATCGCACCGATGGTCTTGGAGCCGCTCTTTACGGAATGGATCAGTGTACGGTAATCCTTCATGTTATCGGATCCGAAGAATTCTTCGAGGGACGCACTCTTTTCCGCAAAGGTCGAAACATATTCCGAAATGACTTCTTTGTAAAAATCCTTGTCCTTGCCGCAGTAATTCAGCGCCGCATCGGTATCGAATCCTTTCTTTTTAAGTTCTTCCAGGAAATCCCCCGAAGCGGTCTCCTTCTTTTCGGCACCGGGTGAAAACTCCATCACTTCATCATCGATATCATCAGAAGCAAATACCGGAGCCGTCATGGGCTTGGGTTCTTCCTTTTCCGGCTGATCCTGCTTCATGGTCACAAGCTCAGGCGGCAGGAATTCAAGAAGCTTTTCTTCGAGTTCTGTGATCTCAACCGGTTTGGAAAGATAATCGTCGAAGCCTTCCTCGAGATACTTTTCCCTTGCGCCCACTACGGCATTTGCCGTAAGTACGATGATCTTCGTTCCATGCGGGATCAGATCCATTTCCCTGAGCTTTCCGAGTGTCTCGATACCGTCCATCTTGGGCATCATATGATCGAGGAAAACTATATGGTAAAAATGCTCTCTTACTTTACTGATCGTCTCCGCGCCCGAGAAAGCGAGATCCGGAACAATGCCGTTTCTCTTCAGAAGATTCTTGACAACCTTGCAGTTCATCTCATTATCGTCAACGATCAGTATGCGGGCATCGGGTGCGTATACATACGGCTTGGACCTCATCTGTCCCGATGACCTGGCATACCTTGCGGTGTAATCACCGATCGGAGTCTCGTTGACAATTTTCTGTCTTATGATAAAGGAAAACCTTGAACCGACCCCGTATTCGGATTCAACCTCAAGCTTGGAATCCATCATATCGAGCAGTTTGGTGACTATCGCCATTCCGAGACCCGTGCCTTCTATGCCGCGGTTTCTTTTTTCATCGATACGTGTAAAGGATTCAAAGAGCTTGTCCATATCCTCCTTGCGGATTCCGATACCGGTATCCGATACGACAACCTCTATCAGGATATTTCCGAGTGCGCGCTCCTTCTCCATAACGGTCATGGTAACGCTTCCTCTTTCGGTATATTTGACCGCATTGGTGAGCAGGTTCATGATGACCTGTGAAATACGCACGTCGTCGCCGAACAGTTCGCACGGAAGCTTCCTGTCGACAACAACCTTGAGTTCAAGTTCCCTGGCTTCAGCTCTCGCCTTGATGGAATTGACAAGATTATTGATAACGGAAGCAAGATCGTATTCGACGGGGATTATCTCCATCTTGCCGTCTTCTATCTTGGAAAAATCCAGAATGGAATTGATGATGTACAGAAGGTTTCTTCCGGATGCCGCGATATTGTCCGCATACTCGAGGATATCCTTGTCATTGGATTCGCGAAGGATCATCTCATTCATTCCGAGGACCGCATTTATGGGAGTCCTGATCTCATGAGACATCTGCGCAAGGAATCTTCCCTTTGCCTTATCGGCCTGTATGGCGATATCCGCCGCTTCCTTCAGCTTCGCCTCATATTCAATCTCAGTTACGTTGGAGATCTGATAACTGCTTACGGTAACGAAGACAACGAAAGCGTCGACAAAATAGAGAATAGGAAACCTGTTCATGAATGTTTCGGAATAATATGCAGCCATCTGCTCCCTGTACGGAGTATAGAACATGCATATAAAAAGGATCAGATAATAAATGGAAAGATAAATGCCGTGCTTGGCACCGATAAGAAAGCTCACACCGATGGGAACGATGAGAGTCCACAGAATGGCAAATCCGTCGTTTACGCCTTTGAGGCTGTAATAGGTGAATATGCCGAAACCGATTATCATTACTACGATCTCAACGGGCTTTCTCTTTTTGCGCACCTTGATCTCAAAGACCATGAATGCCCCCAGCAGAGCGATCGCAGCCGTAGTAAAGGTAACAAAGCCCTTATGCTGGGCAATGTTTATGAGTGTCATGATCAGACCGCCGAGTGATACGGCTATGCCCAAAAGCGTGATGGCTCTTATGTTTCTCTCAAGTCGAGCCCCCACGAAAATGTTCTGATCCATGAAGTAATTATATTCTTTTGTAAACGGGATAATGACTTTTCTGTTAACGTTTATGCCTTCAGACATATATCCACCCCGGATCCGTTATCTCATTCCCAAAAGAAAAAACTGTGCCTTTCAAACGTATATCACTTTAAGTTTAACTTATTTACCGTCTGTCTAACAAGTACCCGTTTTTCTTAATGCCCCGCATTCTACTCTGCAAGATTCTTAAGCCAGCGTTCCTTCTTCAGCCAGAAATGAAATCCGGCTATCTTTATGAAATCGAGGAGCTTTACACCGCAGTACATTCCGACCGGTCCGATATCCGTAAAGAAAGCAAGCAGAAGCAGCATGGGTATCATCATAAAGATCGTGATGAGCGAATCCGCTACGGCTCCCATTGCGGTATCCCCGCCGGATCTGGCAACCGCCTGCTGGGTGTTCATGTAAACCCAGACCGGCATAAAGAACGACATCAGTATGACCATGTTCCTGCAGATATGTATCGCTCCGTCACTGAGCCTCCCTCCGAATACGAGAGGTATGATAAATGTGGTGCCGAGTCCGAAAAGAGTCATAAGAAATCCAAATACGGCAGCCCCTGATAAAAGCCAGGTCTTGTCCCTTCGCGCTTTTTCAAGGTCGCCCATACCGAGTGTCTTTCCGAGGATGACTCCGGTTGATGAATAGATTCCCTCGAATGCGACAAAGAAAAGATTGGCTATCGTAAAGCTCGATGCCATGCCGGAAACAACATCGGCCCCTCCTCTTCCGTTATATATGGCGGTCGTCAGTGTTTCGGAAAGGATCCATACCATCTCGCAGAAAAGGACAAGTGAGCCCTTCTTCAGTATCTCTCCGAAAAGCTTCCAGTCTATTTTGAACAGCCCGGCGAATCTGACCGCAAACTCAGGCTTCATCTTAATGTAGATGATCAGGAAGATGACCAGTTCAAGAGTCCGGGCTATGACCGTGGCGATCGCAGCACCGCGCACTTCAAGTCTGGGTGCTCCGAGATTACCGTATATGAGCACCCAGTTAAAGAAAGTATTTGTAAGAGTTGCAACTATTGTAACGGCAAGGGGGATCTTAACCTTGCCCATATCACGGAGTGAAGTCGCTATACACATCGATACGGTCATCGGAAGTCCCATAAAGAATGTAATGCGGATATAACTTACCGCCTGATCGAGAATAAGCGGTGCATCGGTATTTCCGATCAGCATAAGGGAAAGGACCTGTCTCGGAAAGACCACGCATACAAGGAAGAAAGGAATGAATGCAGCCAGTCCCATTGCAAGCTTAAAACGGAATGCCTGTTTCATTCCGTCAGGGTCCTTTGCTCCGAAGAACTGGGTCATGAATATTCCGCCCGTCATACATATCGCATTTAAATATACGAAAAAGACAAAGAGAACCTGTCCCGCAACATTGACTCCGGACATACATATATCGCCCAGACCCGATACCATAAAGTTATCTACAAGCGAAACAAGGCTCTGTATCAGAGCCTGAAGCATGATCGGAACCGCAATGGTAAGGGCGCTTTTGTAAAAGCGCCCTGTTCCGAATAGTCTGTTATTATCTTTTACAGCCGTATTGTTTATCA
>JAEEGJ010032498.1_pt1 | contig 10015 bp, 8 predicted proteins | sample 8958761 | NCBI WGS metagenome assembly JAEEGJ01 (sample SAMN16246546, study PRJNA631951) | gut metagenome | biome: gut microbiome; feature: rumen; material: RS-attached | host: Bos | place: Iran: Karaj | collected 2018-10 | reverse complement strand
GGCCGAATAGATAAGCCATATAAAAACATACGAGATCGTGAAGATGATAAGAACCATCCACATGATATCGGCACGGAACCACTTTAGAATTGAGCTTGCAAAGATAAAGGCTATTATGCATATCAGATAATGGATGGTGGTTGATTTCCTGATCCCCCATGACTCAATGTCATACACTATCTGTGTTCCCATACAGATTGCGCCGAATATCATGCTCCCGAGTATCTGCGCTATTACCGCGGGCTTATCCATTATGATGTTGTCATAAGCACCAAAGGCATACAGCATGACGCATATAAAGCCGCCAACAAGACAGCCGATCAGTATCTTGATCGTCAGACCGGTTTTCAGGTTATTGTCCATTATTGCCTCCTTATGTATTTTGATCGTCCGCATGCGGCAACAGCCGATGCGTACAAAAACAAACAATATACCAACGATATTTTATCCTATTATGCAGACAAAAAACTGAGTGGCCGTATATTCGGTCATTTTCGGTGCTTATTCGGAGTTATTTCCGTATTTATGCGGTTATGATCGTTTTATGAATGATCTTGTGAAGCGAAAATGTTCTAAGCACAAAAACAGGACTGCCTGAGCAGTCCTGTAAATTACACTATGAGCTTAAACCGTTATTGAAGTCCTATTTTCCCTTTATCTCGATCCTGTCGATTATACCCTGAACACTGATACCGGGATGGGTAAGGAGCATTCTCATTACATCCTCAACATATTCCCTGTCGGAATCTGTCTTGGTACAGATAAGATCTATACTGTATCCTTTCTGGATATACCGGATGATGTCATCAATATTCTTTCGTCTGTCTTCAGCCTTCTGTCTTCCTAATCTCAGCTTTGACAGTCTGGAACTGTTCCCGGCATTCTCAGGATTCCTGGTCATCTCATCCAGTTCATCGTAGTTCACCTTTTTCTTGCCGGCCGCATATTCAGAGCTTAGAAAATCCCCTTCGGGATCATCAATGATCAGAGTCCTGGCATGTCCGTAATGGATAGTGGAAGGCTTGAATTCAAAAATGATCTTCCAGCTGTCCTCTATTTCCGTACCCTTGTTAAGTTCGTACTCATAGAGAGGATTCAGATCACCCACAAAAGCATCACCGGAATCAAGGATCAGGGTGAGGCTGTCATCGCTGTGACCGGGGGTATGGATGATCTCACCGTGAATACCGATCTTCGAAAGAAACTCCCGGCTCTCTTCTGCAGTTATAAAACAGATCTTCTTATCAACAACAGGCTTATAATCCCTTCTGTGTTCCTTCTCGAACACCACGTCGGCATTATGTATATAGTCCTTCTGAAAGTCACAGGCTACGATCCCGGGACCACTGTCTGCTATCTCCTGTGCGATTCCCATATGGTCAGGATGATAATGGGAGATAAGGATATAATCGATATTCCTGATCTTCTCTTTTCTCTCCTTCATGGATCTGCAAAAATCCCTGTAGGTTCCTGCCCAGCCTGTATCAAAGAGAAGGCTCCCCTTCTCTCCCTTTATCAGATAAGTGTTAGTCTTGGAATATTGCAGATCGATTATCTCCATACTATTCCCCGCTTTCATCACTTTCCGGTTTACGAACCGGCTTTTTCCTGCCTCTGCCTTTATTAATGCTCTCATGCATGATCCATATGGAGACCACCATGGAAATACATGCCATTCCCATTACAGTATAGCAAAATATATACAGGTCGCCATGTCTCTGAACATAATATTCCATATATCCGACCAGGCCTATCCCGATCAGAAACAGCAATGTAAGGAACAGATGAAACCTGTGGAGCCTTCTTTTCCTCAGAGACAGAACAAGACAGGTTATCATAGCGGACAACAGAAAAACCGCGGCCACTATCTGCATGAGGCTGACGAAGCCGTTAGACCTTAAGAATGATGCATCATATCTTGCGCTGTCGAGAAGTGCCATTGCCGAGAAATAACAGACATAGGTCATAAGAGCTGATTTATTCCTGATATACAGCACAAAGGATATTATGGTTATGATACCAAGCAGTATAAACTTCCAGAAGAAGACTGCGGTTCTGTACTCCGTACCGCCGCCTGATATCGTTGTGATATAGCTGTAGGGGAGCCTCTGATGGTACAGATCTGTGATAACCGCCTTACCTCTGTCGGAATCGTTAAACATGGAGACAAGTGACATGAGTGTCATAAACAGCATCATTCCCACAGAAGATGCCCCTGTCATCCTCCTCATGAATTCCCTGCCCATATAGAAGGATGAGAGCGCTGCTGCGGCAGTAAATCCCAGCACCACCCCGGCTTCGTGGAAACAGCCTTCAAATGAAGAAAAGGCTCCTGTTATCCCGTCATAGCTCTCATAGTGGGAATACCAATAGATAAGTCTTCCGAAAAATGCCCCCAAAGCAGCAGCAAAAACTCCGTACATAAGAAGAGAAACCAGCTGCTTTACCCTTAATGCCATGAAGCTTTTGATACTCTGCGATGCACCTTCCTGCCCCGGACACACAAGGGAAACCGTGAGCATCCATGATGAAAGAAATGCCAATACAGCTATGATCATTCCATAGCTCAGTCTCACATTTCCCGCATATACGGCTGTCGTAGTTTCAAGATTCATATTTTATCTATTGCTCATCCTTAGGCACTGCCGTGGCAGCTTCACGATCTATGTCTTATTTACTGCTCTTCCTCAGGAACTGCCGTGGCAAAATAGATGATATCGCTTACCGTTCTCTCAACACCCCAGTCTACATAGCTGTAGGGTCTGTCGTGCCATATAACCTCCGCTGTCTGGCCTCCGTCGAGAGTATAGGCATTCACACAGCCCTTAAGCATCATGATATCCTGTGCTCCTCTCAGGGTGCTGCACTCTCTGTAGGGATATACATGACCTATTGTCATGATCAGATAGTGTCCCTCTCCTATCTGTCCTATGGCGGATCTGGAATATCTCTGCATGGTCTCACCGATGCGGTAATTCAGATTTTCCTTGGGAACACCGTTATCTATAAGCACCGGTCCGAAGGCAAGAGAAAAGAGGATATCGTTCTCATCAACAAATCTCTGTGCATCTTCCTTGCTGGTCAGTTCTCCGGCATATGAGAAGATCATATTCCCCCGGGCATCGATAAAGCATGTATCAAGATAATTGCCCTCGCATCTGTATACAACTCTGTTGTAAACGCATATTCCGGGAGATCTGAACTTATAGAAATCCCCGTTCATGGCAACAACGGCATTGGCTTCGGCAGCAAGACTTGATGCATACATCTGGGCGCTGTAGCCGTAGGTATCTCCTGCGATCTTTCTTCTGAACTGGCTGGGATCCGATATGAATACCTCAGCGAAGTTACAGTAACAGTCATTGCAGAATTCCTTCCAGCAGACTGTGAATATGGAATCATCCGCGTAGTAATACGCCTTCTGTCCGGTTGCAAAGGTAACACCGGGGTCAAAGACAAGATCAGCACCCCTGATCAGATGCTCGCTCTCTGCGGCCACTTCATATATGAGACCAGGATCGGTCAGCTCATGATATTTATCTTCACAGGGCTCATATCCCGCAATGGCATCCTCAGGTATGGAATACAGCTTGGGAATATATACAAGGTCTGCAAGGATATCGGATTTGATATTGTTGGCAAAAAGGCCGATACCATCCACCAGGTTCTTTTCAGTAGAAGGTGTTCCGCATACACCGCCGCCCATGATGCTGAGAAGCTCATCCGAAGGCTCTATGTTCCACTTTCCGTCATCATAGTAAAGTCTTAACTCCACATCCCTGAAGGCCTTTTCAGGGTTCTGCAGGAGTACGGTTTTCAGAGCATTATCATATGCATCCTCTATGACCCAGCTTTCGTAGGAATCATCCTCTCCGTATACGTCCTTCCTTGCATGAGACTGTACGATGCTGTCCAGCTCATCCTCAAAAAGAGCTTCAAGTCTTTCGGGAGCAGCAGACAGATCTGAGTAATATATCCTCACAGGCACCGAGGCCGTAAGGTCACTTACCTTCACCTCACCGAGATACTCATATGAAAAACCGCCGGTGAGATATCTGTAATACATCGATGATGTATCACCGCCCGGGATACCGTTACCATCAGCACTCTGTCCGGTTTCGGCCGCAGTTTGGGCAATGCCATCAAACGCCGAGCCGCTGAAGGCGTCTCCGGATGATATGGAAGTATTTTCTGCCCTGCCATACAGAATGTCATATCCGTCCCCCATTCTGCCTTCACCTATCGCCCTCAGGAATGAATCCGCCGTAAGCGCGGGATCACCGCCCGGGTGAGCATACAGGAGATCAACATCGGGATAAAAGATACATACGAGAAGGACCGGAGCGGCCAGAATGACCGAGAGAAATCCTGCTATCGGGAGCATTCTCTTTTTTACCGACAGATACACAACTCCCGCGATCAGGATCACCAGGATGATGACAAATAAATAAAGTGCCAAAACACGCCCCGCCTGGAGCGATGGTCCGGCACTTTCCATTCTGATAAAACTGTCCTTTATAACATCAAAAAGCAAATCGTTTTTCCTGTTTACTGTATGACCACCGATGCACAGTGGATGTCGTTAAGAAGATCGTACTTCTTACCGCTCTTAAAACCTACAACGATGGGGCGCATCGGATATCCGGGATTATTTCCGACAACCTTGGCCATCTCCCCGTTAGAAAGCTGTACATATGAATCCACGGGGAAGATTATGACTGAATTCATAAAGCTGGTGATTGCAGAATTATCAAGCTCAAGAGACATGGCAAGGATCATCTCAAGCGCATCTCTTTTGGGGAATCCCTTCTTGTAGGGACGCTCGGTGACAAGAGCGTCATAAATATCCGCAACAGAGATCACCCTTGCAAGCTTGCTGATGGAGTCACCACTTACGCCAAGCGGATAACCCTTTCCGTTCATCTTCTCGTGGTGCTGGAGTACTCCCCTGAGGATATTCTCACTGAAGGTTCCCTTTTCCTTGAGGATCTTGAAGCCAAAAAGTGAATGCTGCTTCATCAGGGCAAACTCATCGTCATCAAGCTTTCCGGGCTTGTTGAGTATCTCATTGGGAATATTGGATTTCCCCAGGTCATGAAGAAGCCCTGCAATACTGATCTCACGGAGTTCATCATCGTTAAGCCCGAATGCCTTGCCGATGATAAGGCTCATTGTGGCAACATCAACGCTGTGCTTGAACGTATATTCATCACTGACCTTGATAAGATTGATATCCACCGCAACAGCGTGATTATTCTCGATGGCCTTGATAAGCTCACCCGTGACATTATTGGTGGCTTCGAGGAAATTCTCGGATTCCACGTTCTCATAGAGGAACTGGACGCCCTCTCCGACTCTTTTTATGACCTCCGTGCTGAGGGTAACCTTGCTCTTATCCTCCACACGGCTCTTCTCCATAAGTTCCCTGGTATAGGAAGGAAGCTGGGCTTCCAGCGAATGGATCTCATCCGGATCAGGTTCTCCCTCCGTCACATAGATCCCTCCGATGGATTTCTTCTGGAGATATTCAATCTGGAACTCATCAAGATAAGCGCCCTTAGCAATAAGCTCACGGCCTGTCTTGTCCAGAATGGCCTGATCGATCTTCATTCCGGGCTGCAATGTTCTTGTGCTTACAAACTTGCGCTTAACCATCCGTCTCCTCTGGGTACAGATTCTTTTCAAAGATTTCAAAAAAACTGCATGTAGCGATCTCTGGATCACTGCTCAGTGTAACGGTCTTCCATAGGTCGGTGTTCAGATTCCTGATAAGACTTCCAAGGTATTCGTCATACACCTTCTCAAATGCTTCATCCCTCAGCTTCTCTGTGATCAGCATCTTGTTCGCATCGGTCTGAGCCCTGTCCAGGGTACTGATGCACTGCATGAGATACATACCGTCGGAAGTACTTACTATATTGCTGATACCATCATTGGGCAGAGAGAATGCTTCGGCCTCCACAGCTTCATCCATCATCCCCTTACCGAAGGAAATAACCGATTCATCGGCTTCATTATATTTGGCCGCCTCAGTTTCAAAGTCAAGACTTCCGTCCAAAAAACCGTTCCTGAGGGTTACCAGGGTATTGAACACCGCATCGCGGTCACTGTCGGCATAGGGAATGAGTGAGCTTCCGTTATGGTAGGCTGTCCTCATGTAGATGATGCGCACCTTGACGAATCTTGCTTCATCATCCGATATCTCCGGAGATATATCCCTGATGATCTCATCGTATGCCTTCTGGGCAAGAGCCATCTGGGAATACATCTTCTCTATAAGTTCTTCATCTGCTCCAAATGCGGTCACCTCACTCTCATTAAGAGATGAATAGTATTCCTGTGCCGCACTTTTCACCAGTTCCTTTTCTTCTTCATCCAGCTCAAGTCCCCTGTCCAGTGCCATGAGATACATGGTCTTAACCTGTGCGATCTGAGCAAGGGCGGTATTCTTGATGCTCTCTTCGAATGTCACTCCGTCCGAAGTAACATCCCATATCTCTTCGCCGAAAACATTCTCATAGGTCTTCTGGATATTGACCAGATAGATCTCAAGTTCCGAAAGCGAGCACCTCTCGGTCCCCACTACAAATATCTCGTCTTTATCAAAACCCGTCGTAAGCACAACCTGTGTCCCACCGCATCCGGTGAGGATAAATATGACAAGAAGTGCCACGACGGATTTAAAAATTTTATATGTACCTGTTTTATAAAACATATTAAAGCAATTAAAAGCCCAGGGATCAGATCTTGATCTCGTGTACCCAGCCCTCGGGAGCCTCTATGCGGCCCATCTGGATTCCGGTGAGAGTGTCGTAAAGCTTCCTGGTGACAGGTCCCATCTCCTCCATTCCGCTGGGGAAGCAGATCTCCTTGCCGTGATCGTTGATCTTGCCGACAGGTGAGATGACTGCTGCGGTTCCGCAGAGTCCGCACTCTGCCATATCAGCGACTTCCTCAAGAGTGATCTCTCTTTCTTCAGCCTCGAGTCCGAGATATTCCTTGGCAACATAGATAAGGCTTCTTCTTGTGATGGAAGGAAGTATGCTCTTTGACTTGGGAGTGACAACCTTGCCGTCCTTGGTAACAAAGAGGAAGTTAGCTCCGCCGGTCTCTTCAACCTTGGTTCTGGTGGCAGAATCAAGATACATGTTCTCTGCAAATCCTTCAGCATGCGCAGTAACGATGGCATGAAGGCTCATTGCATAGTTAAGTCCTGCCTTGATATCTCCGGTTCCGTGAGGTGCCGCACGGTCAAAGTCTGATACCTTGATAACGATAGGCTTTGCACCGCCCTTGAAGTAAGGTCCTACGGGAGTTACAAGTACCCTGAACTGATACTCATCAGCAGGCTTAACTCCGATAACGGGATTTGAGCCGAAGATGTAGGGTCTTACATAAAGAGTTGCACCGCTTCCATAGGGAGGCACGAATGCTGCATTAGCCTTAACGGTCTTCTCTACGGCATCAATGAACTTGCCCTCGGGAAGAGTGGGGATCTCAAGTCTTGCCGCAGACTGATTGATACGCTCTGCGTTTAAGTCGGGGCGGAAGGTTACGATGCGTCCGTCCTCTGTTGTATATGCCTTAAGGCCTTCAAAAACGGTCTGTGCATACTGAAGAACTCCCGCGCACTCGCTCAGGACAACCTTATCGTCAGTGGTGATCTCTCCGTCATCCCACTTTCCGTCCTTGTAATTGGAGACGTAACGATAATCGGTCTTAATGTAGCCAAATCCTAAATTACCCCAGTCAATGTTCTTCTTTTCCATTTACATCAGCCCTCTTTCATTAATTTATAAAAAAATCTTAAAATATTTTATCACAATGCGGTTTTCGGTACAATAATATCACTTTCTTTCATAAGTTACGAAATGGTAGGTGAGGTCGAAGGATGTCATTTCTTCGGAAGTATCGGTGATCTCCCACTCTTCGTCCTTGTCAAGATCATGGAAGTAGGTATCTGCCTCGTATTCATGGTCTATGCGGGTTACGATGGCTTTGTCGCAATAGGGAAGAAGCTGGTTATAAACGGTGCCTCCGCCGATGACGAACACTTCATCATCAATCTCCTCCACCATCTTAAGAAGCTCATCAACACTGTGGGCAACCTTTGCGCCCTCTACCCTGTACTCAGGGTCACGGCTCATGATGATATTGGTCCTGTTCTTAAGGGGAAGACCTCCGGGGAATGTGGATAGAGTCTTTCTTCCGAGGATAACGGTATGCCCGGTGGTAAGTGCCTTGAAGTTCTTATGATCCTCCTTGATCCTGACAAGAAGGTCATCCTTATTTCCGATAGCCCAGTTTTTATCTGCAGCAACTATTATTGTCATATTCTCATCTCCTCATTTTCAAGTGTGGGCAAACGTGGGGACGGTTCTTTCCTTCACCTCTTCATCATATCGCAACGGGAATATCCGTTATCTGCTCGTGGTGCTTATAGTCGTCAAGCCATACATCGGTTGAGGTGAACTTATAGAAATCGGTGATATCGGTGTTGATATGGAATGTGGGTGCCGGAAGCGGTTCCCTGCTTATCATTTCCTTTATCAGCGGGATATGTCTATCATAGATATGACAGTCGGCAATGACATGTACCAGCTCTCCTGCGTTCATTCCGCACACCTGGGCGAGCATATGGACCAGAACCGCATACTGGACGATATTCCAGTTATTGGCCATGAGCATATCCTGGGAGCGCTGATTGAGTATCGCATTCAGTGTGAGCTTATCCTCGCCTGCTTTCTGGGTGACATTGAAGGTCATGGAATATGCACAGGGATACAGGTTCATCTCATGCAGATCCTGGAAAACATAAAGGTTGGTCATTATACGCCTTGAGAAGGGATTGTTCTTAAGATCGTAAATGACACGGTCAACCATGTCCATGCGTCCTTCGGGATACTCATGCTTAACGCCCATCTGATATCCGTATGCCTTACCGATGGAGCCGTTCTCATCAGCCCACTCATCCCATATATGGGAATGCAGGTCACCTATATTGTTGCTCTTTCTCTGCCAGATCCAGAGCAGCTCATCGGTTGCCGACTTGAGGGCGGTACGGCGCAGAGTCATGATGGGGAACTCTTTGGAAAGGTCGTATCTGTTGACGACACCGAACTGCTTGATGGTATAGGCGGGAGTTCCGTCCTCCCAGTGGGGTCTGACCTTCTGTCCCTCGGTACTGGTACCGTTCTCAAGGATATCCTTACAGTTTTTTATAAATACTTCATCAGCATAACTCATTATCTGATCCTGTTCCTTTGCTTTATCTGTTTGTTACGTCTGCTTATATGGCGTTCATCCGTCACTTTCTGTCATCATATTTTTCGCAGAGCGAAGTGATCTGATCGGCGAACCTTCCGATATCCTTGTTGGGATATCCCTCCATATTCTTGATGATGGCCATAAGTCTCTGTCCTGCAGCGACAAGGCGGGCATAAACGCCGGATACAGCCTTTCCGACAGGACTCTTCTTAGCCTTTCTGACAGGCATTGCCTCATAGGTAAAGCGTCCTGCAGCAAGGTCGAATTCCGAGCCGCTGTAAGGTGCCACGGCACGCTGTCCGTATTCTATCTTGAGAGTCTCTGCAAACTGGGTTGCAACCGCATCCTCGCCGTGAACGATGAAGACCTTCTTGGGCTTTTCCTCAAACTGTGATATCCACCATATGAGGCCCGTCTTATCGGCATGTCCCGATATTCCGCGGAGCTGCTTTATCTCAGCTCTCACTTCGATCTCTTCACCGAAGAGCTTGACTGTCTCGGCTCCCTCGACTATCGCACGTCCCAGGGTACCGTTTGCCTGATATCCTACGAATAGTATGGTACACTCGGGTCTCCACAGATTGTGCTTGAGATGGTGTCTGATACGGCCTGCTTCACACATGCCGGATGCGGAGATTATGACCTTGGGCTCTTCTATGAAGTTGATGTTTCTTGATTCATCGGATGTGATGGCAAGCTTAAGTCCCGCAAAGGACAAGGGATTGATGCCCTGTTTTACAAGCTGCAT
>JAEEGJ010032496.1_pt1 | contig 10015 bp, 11 predicted proteins | sample 8958761 | NCBI WGS metagenome assembly JAEEGJ01 (sample SAMN16246546, study PRJNA631951) | gut metagenome | biome: gut microbiome; feature: rumen; material: RS-attached | host: Bos | place: Iran: Karaj | collected 2018-10 | reverse complement strand
CAACGGCTGGGAGTACACCTACGAATATGCTACTGGCAGCAAGTAATTAGTTTTTTTTACCAATTAAACATTTTGATATGAACAAGGTTTTTTTGCGTCTGATGACCATCATGATGGCCACGACAATTAGTGTGAGTTTCGTGTCATGTGACGATGATAATGACAACGGCAATAGTGGTGTTGACTCTCCATCAGCATTGACTTGTATAGTCGATAAGGAGAGCGGTCTGCGACTGAAGTCATTCAGCAAACAAGTGTTGCATTATTCGGACGATGGTGTGCTTGAATCTGTCACCGCCTCGTATGACAATATGGAGGAACAGTACACCTTCGACTATCCTGCAAACAAAATAATAGAAACCTGGAAGTACACCGAAGGTGAGACAGGCACCCAAATCTATTCGGTCAAATACAATAAGCAAGGCTATATCACTGTTTTTGATACCGATTATGAAGAAGAGGGTTATGCTTCGTCCGAAAAGAATTCGTTCAATTATGATAGCGAAGGCCATATGTCGTCTTGCTCATTATATGGCGTAATAGACAGAATTAAAGATGGGGAACGACTCTATTTGGAATGGAACTATAAGGTTACCTTTGACTGGAAAGATGGCCTGTTGCTGTATTTGGCTTTCGATGGTGAGGAAACTGAAAATGAAACGAAGTCATCAGGTTCCTATAAATATAAGTATTACTATGATGCCGATTACCCGAATAAATATAAGCAGTGGGGCATATACCATGGTTTCCCGATGGTAGGCGACACTTACTTTTTCCTGCCATTTATCGGGCTGATGGGTATCGGTCCAGATAGGTTGCCTTCAAGGATGACCTACATCGGCAACGATAATCAGGAAGACCCTGATCACAAGTGGGATTTCCGTTTCACTTTCAATGAGGATGGTTCTCTGGCCACAATGGCTGGTTTTGTGTTTTCTTACGAATATGCCAATGGGAATGGAGAAACGCGTCTGGCGGCTCCTTCGGTCATGGCGGTAAAAGATGGAATAGGTTTCCGTCCGAGGCATCGGCATGCACCTCTCTTTGGCGGCATTCCTGTAACTGGTAAAGAATAATATGGATATCGAATTTGGAAAACTGAAACGCGAAGAAATGAAGGCGGCCGTGGAGATTGCCTCCCGTGCCTATCAGGACTATGCCTACGTAGCGCTCTATTTCCCGGATGATGAAGAGCGGCGCCGAGGTCTGCATGCTTTCATGAACTGCGTGATGAAGAGTAACTTCGGCAGAGCGGATATTCTGGGGGCACGGATAGATGGACAACTTGTCGGCCGTGCTACCCTGGAATCTCCCGGTTATCAACCGCCTACGTTTTGGCAGAGTCTCGTCAATGATGGCTGGAAGGTCTATTTTGCCGCCAACTGGAAGAACGTGAACGGCTATCTCGCCATGGACGAAGAGGCTTGCAAACCTTGCCACGACTATCAGAAAACGAATCCCGGAGTGTGGTATCTCAGTATGTTCGAGGTCGATCCTCCCTTTCAGGGACAAGGCATCGGCACTCGGTTCCTGGCTTATCAGGAGGACTATGTCCGGGAGCGGGGTGGCCGTGAGATGGTCCTCTTCACGAACTCGGAAGAGAATCTTGCCTTCTATACCCGCCGCGGTTACGAAGTGTTCCATGAGTGCGAACTGGCGCATGATGGACGAAAAGTCGGTAGTTGGAGTTTGAAGAAATTGTTATGAAAAATAAGAAACTGTTAATACAGGGGCTTATAGCCGCAATTATCGTCATCTTCTGAGGCGTATGCGCGAAGACATGCAGAGATGATGATCGGAAAGAGTTGAAAATTGCCATTGCGTGGCGTGCCGATACGGATAATGAGTTTTGCACCAATGTCGTGGAGGCCTTTAGACTGGCAGGCGTTAATGTGACCGTGTTGCCACAGGTAAAAGCTTCGTACATAGATTATGAAGGCAGCTCCGTATCGACCAATCAACTCGATGCCGATGGTATCGGCTATCTGAGTAATGATGCAGGTCTCCTTGTGCGTGCCAAAGCTTACGACGGTTCGAATGTTGCCGAAGTGCTTTGTGACGTCGATGGTGTGGTGTTTACTGGCGGCGAGGACATATCGCCAAGTCTCTACGCAGTACAGGAAGATTGGCATCATATCGAAGCTGAGATTGATTATAATGCCGCACGAGAAGTTTCGGACTATCTGACCATGGCCTATTGTCTCGACCACGACATTCCTATTTTGGGATTTTGCCGTGGCTCCCAGATGCTTGGTGTGGTGTCGGGTGCTGCTATGATACAGGATTTGCCGGTGTGGTTTGCCTCTCAAAACTTGGACTAAACTATGAACATCGCAGAGAAAAGAGTGAAGGCGAAACCTATCGCGACTACACCCCTCACGACGTAAATATAGCCAGCGATTCACGCTTGGCGAAAATGTTCGGCACCACGGCGTTGACAGCAGTCCCTTCGTGGCATCATCAGGCCATACTAAGTGTGGAAGGAACTCCCTTATGCGTGACAGCGACAACTACCGTTTCGGGCATGGAGACTGTTGAGGGTATTGAGCGCAAGGATAAACATTGTGCCGTAGCGGTACAGTTCCATCCAGAAGCCGCCAATATTGAAGACGAGGACGTTGAAGAATATTACGAATAACTTCTTAATAAATGAAAAAGAGAGCACCCCCCTCAACACAGGATATTGCTCTCTTTTTCTTTATTATGCCATATTTCTTTTAAGTCATATAAACTTAAGAGAATAGACTAGATGATGAAGGAATGAAACGATAGATTCCATTTTGTCAATTATTTTCTTTTGTAAATGTGTGACCTAAAAGTGTAGGAATTATAAATTATATGTACTGACTGTTTGCTATGCTTTTTAGTATATCATCAGACAATACTATCCACAACATTCCTACGACTACTTGTTTTACGGAACACTTAAAATACACTTCACATGTATTCATATAAACACTAATACATGTATAATATATATACAAAACCACATATATACATTGACACATGTATCTACGGTTACATGTGGACATATACACATAAGTCACCATCAGAATGGTAATCCCGATGGTGACTACTATAGCTGTAGAATATATATATGTTTACTTACTGATAAAAGAATAGTCGATATTGAAGCAGGTTTCTGAAATCTTCATTGTAGATACGACAATCGACCTGTCACTATTCGTGAAGCGATATTGCAACATGGACTCATTACTTGCTGAGCCAGGAATAAGAGTATAATGCTCAATGAGATACTTCAAGATAATGCCCTTGTTAAGTGTCAGTTCGGTGTCTATAACGGAATAGAGAGTTCCTGTCGTTCCACCAAAACTGTAGATGACCCCCTCGGAGAGGGAAGCAGAAGAATATACAAGCTGTGTGCTGCTCGTACCTGCGTTCTCATTTACAAGAGAATAGCGTGACATTAAGGAAGCCATATAGGACTTCACTTTGTCTGGAGTCCCATTTTTATCATGGAAAGGTTCCGTCCATGATGCAATGGTTGGCTTTGTAATTTCAGACTCATCAGGCAGCATGTCATCGTCATTACCGCATGAAACAAAAAACACAGGTGTTGCCACCATCATAGTGAGGATGGCAATGGATAATAACTTTTTCATTGAAATAAAATAATAGAGTTAAATAAATTAGTGATTATATGTATCAACATACACTTGTGTACGTGCATACATTGTCACATGTGTACATATATACAAGTATTCATGTTTACATTACATCCTTCACAGCTTTCGCCTTGATTTTCCGTACTTTACCATGCTTGGACTCGTACTGGGATATGCCCTGTCGCATCATATATTCCATGAATGCGCGGATGGTAAAGCCTTCCCTATGGGCTATAGCCTGAACCTTGTCTATAAGTTCAACTGAACAGATAAAGGTAAAATGCCTCCATGGTTCTTCCTGCCTATCATCATCTTTGGACGACTTTTCCACAGATACGACCTCTGTCTGTTCTGTCATCGAGGTTTCCGGTTTATCGTGTGGATGGATTTCCACACCACCAAGAATATTGCTGAGTAACGAATCGTAGTTCTTTTTTCCCATAGTGATTGTAGTTTATCGATTCATGATTTCTTCTGTAAGTGCCTTGTAATCCTTCGCTCCATTGGAATTGGCGTCATATTCAAAGATGCTTTTCCCACTACCTGCCGACTCTGCCAGAGTGATGTTCTCACGAATACGAGTGTTCAGCATGATGTCTTTGTATCGGTTTCGGACTGCATTCTCAACCACCTTATTCAACCTACGATTGTTGAAGCGTGTCGTAAAGACTCCATTCAGGCACACAGAAGGCTTCACCTGCTGTAGTGTTGTAATAAAGTTGTCTAGCATCCTCATACCTTTAAGCGGAAGGAGTTCTGGTGTCATAGGCACAAAGATCTCGTCTGCCGCAAGGAAAGCGTTCGTTGTAACGATGCCAAGTGAAGGAGGACAATCAATGAGGATATAGTCATACCTGTCCTTAACCATGCAAAGAAGTTTGTTCAGAATCTGCTCCCTGGCAATAAGATTTGTCATGGAGATTTCTGCACTTGCCATTTCTATTGATGATGGCACGAGGTCAAGATTCTCCTTCACATTGTGGATAGGAAGAGGCACACCTTCAACCATAGAGTCAAAGATACTGACTTCGATATCGTCAGCGTTGGGCATGAAATACAGTGTCAGGTTCGCCTGACCATCCAAATCAATGAGCAGGACCTTCCTGCCCATCAATGCCATGCAAGCTCCGATGGAAGCCGTGCTTGTGGTCTTCCCCACCCCACCCTTGGCATTGCATATCGTAATGGTTTTGTGTAACATAGAGTGAATTGTTATTATTGATAAATTATATACATGTTGTCATGTATTTACGTGTACAAAGGTACAAATGGTTATTCGGTAAGGAGAAAGATATATATTGAGATTTCAAAAGGTCAATCTAAAGGTCAACATATCACTGGCAATATACATTGTCACGGCAGACCATAAACCGAGAATTGCAAGCGCACATATAAGGCCGCTTTATGTGATGGTATGCCACAAGAAGCAGCATACCACCTTTGTTGTCATGCAGTAGAAAACGCTTGCCTATCCTTTGATAATTCGCATTATTCAAATGAGAATGTACGGATGTAGAAGTATGTATCATCATTTTCATACTCATATTCATTGATATACTCCATCATCTCCTCTTCGGTACGTTCTCCTCGCTCTATCCCCATCCTGGTGCACCATTCCTTGATTGCATCTGATACTGTGTTGTAAATATCATCACAGACATCATCAAATGGTTCTCCGTATGAAGAAACACAAGCCTCGTCAGGGAAGAAGTTAGCCTCGTCATGGACATAATAGACCTCACAGCCAGACTCACACACACGATAACTGATAGAAAGTCTGTCAGCAAGCTTATGATTTATCTCTTCAAACAGTTCATTGCACGCATCCCAGGCAGTCTCAGTCTCGAATGACAGAAGCGCACGTCCATTGTCTTCCTCGTACTCAGCAAAATAGATATGCCCACGGACAGAGATATGCTTTACCTCGTAGTCGATGCCATAATACTTTGCCAATTCATCCAGCCAGATGTTCTGAGTGTTCACGTTCATGCTCTGGAAAGCAGTCCAAAGGTCGCTCACAACCTTGTGAGAACCTGTTACCTTGTAGGTTGTTGTTGCTAGATTTGCCATGTCTGAAAAATTTTTATTTCCCTACTGTAGATCAACTACTTCGGGAATGGTTAGAAATTATGTTGCATCGAGAAGGTGTTTTGGCTATCGAAGCAAGGTTTTGTCTGCAAAATACAACCCAACGGTGTGGAGATTTTACAGCAAAGCAGAGCCATGACCTTGAATCGATCAGACGAAACATGTTACCTTCGCAACCTAATTTCAACAATTCCCAGAAGTAGATGTTCAATTCAATGGAAAGATATTCAATAAGGAAAAAGAGAGTCCAGACTATTGAAGTTTAAGGTTTAGGTTTATCCCATGATATATATACATGCTTTTTAAACTAGTTTATGGACTTGACGGATTTGCAACTTCGTTCATAGCGGCAAGTCCGCAAGTTTAACAAATTCATATATATGTATATGTTTTCATAAACTTGTTTCCATTAAACGTCATTTCTGTGTTGTGCAAATTGCCACTATGGGATTCAAGAGGAACGAACTCCGATAATGTCTCTACCTCCTCGTTAACCTAATCAGCGATTCATGCGTGTTTAAAATTAAACCTCTACATGAGGAAATGTGGAGTTAGTTTTTTCCTTACAGAACAGAAATTTACAAGCAATTCACCACAGGTTGTGTAGGTGAAATTTTAATATTCCAATCTAATTGGTTTATTTCATTGTATTTCTGACAATAGACCTTAGTGTATGTCAAGTTGATTTCATATTTTACAACAGAATTTTATAGCCGTAAAATTCACGACTATAAAATTTCAAAGACACTCGAAAACAACACAAATACGCAAAAATCAATGCATTATCAAAGTATATGCTTCCTTAACATTGCAATGACGCATGTGGAGATTTTAAATCAAAGCCAAGCCCTGACCTTGAAGCTATCAGACAAAATATGTTGATTTCCTTTCATAAAAGTGTTAAAGTAGATGTATTTCGTACAGAAAACAATAAAATAATTTGTTTATTGTACAGAATATTACTATCTTTACACACGAATAAGTACACATCAAACAAATGTCACCATTCCAAAGTATAGGCAACATACCATTTGACTTGGGCATTCTCAGCTCACTCTTCCCTGATACTAAACACATCAGGGAAAAGGCTCGTAGGCTTGAGACAGACGGAACTATTATTCGTCTGAAGAGAGGGCTTTACGTTGCAAGTCCTAACGAGACAGGCAAGGTGATTAATCGTCAACTGCTAGCCAACCACATATATGGTCCTTCATACGTAAGTCTCCAGACTGCATTGCGCCACTATGGTATGATTCCAGAGCGTGTACATCTCGTTCTGTCGTTGACCACAAAACATGGTCGCAGTTTTGAGACTCCTGTTGGGAATTTTATCTACGAGAATTGCAATCCAGAATATTTCCCCATTGGAGTAAGGCCGACAACCGAGGATGGCGTCACCTATTTGATTGCAACTCCAGAAAAGGCTTTGTGCGACTTAATCAATTATTCCAAGGGCGTAAACCTTCGATTCATGAAGGACGTGGCTGTCTATCTGGAAGAAGATATCCGTCTGGACATGGACTCACTCTCTGACATGGACATTTCCATATTCGAAGCTTGTGCGCCACACAGTCGTAAGACACAAAACATCTATACACTCATAAAGTATTTGAAGAATGAACGACATCTATAATATGATGCTTCAGGAGCATGATATTTCATCCTCTGACAGTCTGAGGAATGCCACCTACGAAGTGATGCAGCAGGTAGTACTGGGAGGGTTATACCGTGGAGGCTTCTTCAAGGAAGCAGCCTTCTATGGTGGAACCTGTCTGCGAATTTTTCACAAACTAGGCAGATATTCCGAAGGCATGGATTTCTCGCTGCTTGAGAAGAACCCGGAATTTCATTTTGAGGACTACTTCCAAGCCATCATTGAAGAAGCTAAGTTGCTTGGCCGTGAGGTAATAATAACAAAGAAGGACAAGACGAAATTCGGTAAGGTAGAGTCTGCTTTCCTCAAAGACAACACAGATGTATATAATCTTTCATTCCAGACGGAGAATAACCTGAAGATTAAGATAGAAGTGGATACAAACCCTCCTCTAGGCTTCTCGACAGAACAGAAACTGCTTATGTTGCCTTTCTCGTTCAACACACGTTGCTTTACCCTCCCCTGTCTCTATGCTGGCAAGATGCACGCCTTGGTATTCCGTGCATGGAAGAACCGCATCAAGGGGCGCGATTGGTATGACTTCGAATGGTATGTTCGTCATCGCATACCTCTTAACTTCAAGCACCTTCAGGTTCGAGCATGCGAATTCAACGGCATACAGCTGACGCAAGAACTCTTCATGGAAAAACTGAGAGAACGTCTTGCTACGGCAGACATAGCGATGGTAAAGCAGGATGTTGAGCCATTCATTATCGACAAACGTGAACTTGACATATGGTCAAACGACTATTTCCTTCAATTGGCAGAGATGATACGATTTGAATAATATAAGCTTAGATTGCAACTAAACTTAATGGAATCAGGTGCGGAGACATGGTTCATATTGCAAACAGGTCATCCATTGTAACCTCATTTTGTACCATATTGAAGTAGTTGTTGTGCACAATGCCATTTGTCGTTACCATGACTAGATGCAAAGTGCGTTTGTCTTTTGACAGTTCCTGATATGCTTCTAGTTTATTCTGAAGGATAGATGCATATTCCTTGTCAATCGAGAAAGTGCTTGAAGAATGTTTCATTTCGCATAGGTCTGTAAAACCATCGGCACGTTGTATCACAAGATCTATCTGTGCTCCGCGCCTTTCTTCTGTTCCATGTGTAAACCATGAGCACACGTTTGTCTGTACTCCTGAAATGCCAAGTGCAGCCTTAATCTGAGGGACATGCTGAAGACATACCCGTTCAAAAGCGTGCCCCTTCCATGCGTTATGGGACGTTGAGGTGAAGGTGTTGGCCCAATAATGCTCATCGCTGAAAGCATTCTTTTTTATGCAGAGGTAATAGAAGAGGGTATAATTATCAATCAGCTGATAAAGGGCGTTTGTCTCGGCTGTATTGGCAGAAGCAAAGCGGCGAATGAAGCCACACTCTTCCAGCTCTTCCAGTATGGTAGAAAAGGTGCCTCCGTCTGTAAGTTTACTCACTCGCAAGATTTCCTCCCTAGCCATGCCAGACTTTTTTCCGTCGCACATGCATCTGATGATTTTGAGGTAATTCTCAGGGCGCTTGAACAGGACGGAATAGAGTGCTTCAAATTCATCATGCAGTTGAGCCGTCTCTGTAAAGAATAACTGGTCAATATTCTGTGCCACGCTCAGTCCTTTCTTCAAGAAGCTCCAATAGTAGGGTATGCAAACCATCAAAGAAAACTGAAAGTTTTCGGTGATTTGAGTTTCTTTTGTTCGGTTATTTGAGGCTATTTTGTTCGGTGATTTGTGGAATTTTTGTTCGGTTGTTTGTGGAAAATTCATTCGGCGAATCATGGAAAGGATTCTTATAGATTATAGTCTGTTGGTGCAAAAGAAACGGTTCAATCCCAATTGTCATGGCTGGAAGCGAATCGAAAGAATCCCATTCCCTTGACGGATGAAGAGCAGAACGCAGCCATTCTTGCCTCGCACAAGAGAAAGCCAGACAAGCATGAATCAAGGGAACGGAGTTTTTTTGATTTGTTTTCCTGATAATACTGTTGGAAAGATATATTTGAAACATACTCCCTTTGTACCCACTATTCAAATTGACCTACGACCGCTACTGTCGGAAGTTTTCGGAAAAGAAGTGTTTTTTCTCTGACTTTTTTTGTTTCTATCCATAAAATGACTACATTTGCACAGTTGAAATTTGTTTTGAAAATCCCCCTTTAATGTTCAGACTAAAGGAGAGAAAATACAATAACGTGAGAAAGCATCTATTGGTCTTTGCCTGTATGATGGCAGTCATCCTGCAAGCAGAAGCACAGGAGTATTCCCCTCCTGCTTCTGATTTTGCCCGCCTTTATGTGGGGGCTGTTGAACAGCAATATGAAACATGGTTGTGGCACGATGTCCCCTATTATCGAGGCGACACACGTATGTATGATGGCCGAATCAGCTATTATGGTGTGGTCTATGATCACGTACAACTGCGTTATGACCAACTGAAGCAGTGCGTTGTGGTGCTTTCTCCTGAGGAAAAAATCGTTTGCCTGCCAGAGCAAATATACGTTGACTGGTTTGAGATGGATGGTCACAGATATGTGCATGATCCTGTGGATCGTTCACGATATGCGTACCTGCTTAGTGATGGAAGCACCAACGGCATCCGACTATACCATAGCGAGTGGAAGGTTTATGATGGAGAGAGAATC
>JAEEGJ010032492.1_pt1 | contig 10018 bp, 17 predicted proteins | sample 8958761 | NCBI WGS metagenome assembly JAEEGJ01 (sample SAMN16246546, study PRJNA631951) | gut metagenome | biome: gut microbiome; feature: rumen; material: RS-attached | host: Bos | place: Iran: Karaj | collected 2018-10 | reverse complement strand
ATGTCGCCGATGTTGGATAGGTTTATCAAGGCCAACAAGTGGAATTACAAGATTTTCGATCTGCCTCTCCAGGTTGCTAATTTCAATAATAGTCGAGGCAAGCGACGCAAACAGGAGGTTCTTGTCTATAACTACAACATTCAACCAACTCTTTTCGATTGATTATGAATACGAAAATAAAGATTGTTAGAAGGCTTGCCAAGGGGCCATATCCTGAAGGAACAGAACCTGAAGTGTATGACATTTATCAAGATGTCGGGTTGTTTTCTCCATTATTCAGTAAGTGGGTAATAGACAAGTCTTCATTAGATAGAGAAGATGCTCTTAAATATCTATGCACCTATCTATTAGATTTCTCATGTAAAGTGATCATTCATTGTTAATCAGATAACCCAACTCAAGAAAGGAGGTGCGACATGAAAAAGTAACCGTTCAAGCTCGCGGCTGGCAGGTTTTCATATAATCCACAAGTTAAACAAGTGTGTAAAATGTTTAGTTTTCTTGAAAAGCGAAACAGTCCCTAACAGGGGGTGTCTAAAAACAACCGGGCGGTTCGACTCCGCCCCAGCCGCCAAATCACAATAACAATTATCCTTAACGTGAAAATCGATTTATGCTTATTCCCACAAATTCGCTTGAGATATTCAAGCAAAACAATATCATTGAGTTATGACCAACGAAGAAATCACAAAGCGCTATAACGAGCTTGTATCTGAAATCGAAACACTGAGAATGTATGATGGGCGTGGTGAGTACAACGGCTACGAGTGCAAGAAGTGTGGTTATGTCACCGTAACGCTGTATGCCGACAAAGGAGTCACTCCGTTTGTTTTGCGCTGCCCGAAGTGTGGTGGCACTTCCATGCACGAATACACAAGCCGTACTCCACCTCCTGCCAGTCCCCGCTATTCGCCCGTAAAACGATGGGTGAGGCCTACGCTTGAGCAGTTGTTGAAGATGAGTCCGGCAACTATTGAGCATGTTCTTGATTGAGGGCTGGTGTTCGAGGAAAAACTGAAATAATGCGAAGAAAGTGAGAATCCCGACGGATTTGGCTAAAAAATTGTGAGGTTATTGTGCGAGATGGCATCTCGCAATACATGACATTTTTTTGCTATTAGGGTTATGTCGAAGAAGAAAACCGTTGAGCCCATGTACCGGGAGATCCCCAGCCATATGGATGTCTCCAACACCATGGACGAGGAGCACAAGACGCAGTTGGCCGAGCTTGCCGAGTACAGGGCGAAGCATCCCAGACCATGGTATCTGAAATGATTACAAGCCGGTGGCTTGCACTACTTAAACAACACGTTATGGAAATCAATTATGTTTCGCTGCATGTTCCGGTGCGGGTGGCCCATGCCGACCAGATCGAAGATGCCGAATTTGAAGAAATACAGAACGATGGACAACAACAAAGCGATAGAGATACTGAAAGACTTTAACGACTACCGTCGCAATGAAGGCGCGTATGATGTTGACAAGCCCTGTGAGCCGAAGTTCACGGCGGCGGAGATCGGCGAGGCCATCGACTGCGCCATCGACGCGCTCATCGGGCACGACAAAGCCGACATGACCATCCTTGACGCCGTTGTCGCCGAGTCCGGGTTAAGCCTCAGAGCCATCAGAGGGCACGGCCGCAACCGCAACCTTGTCGTTGCCAGGAACGTCGCCGCCTGGCTGATGCGTGATGACGGCCACACCTTGACCGAGATCGGCAAGACCTTCAACCGCAGTCATGCCGCCATCATCCACATGTGTGACGAAGTGAGTTATTGGCTCGCGTCTCCCCTTGTTTACCGCAGGGAGTTGCGGCTGTTTGAACGTGTAAAGAAAAGGACAGGGAGAAAATGATAGCACAAGATATAGATATAAATCTTGAAGACGCTCTAAGCCGATGCAGTCCATCATTCAAGAAAAAGCTGAAATACAGCATAGACTTGCTACAAAAAGCTGCGGATTTGGCTTTGAAGTATAGTGAAGACGGGTTTTATCTCGCTTTTAGCGGGGGTAAGGATAGCCAATGCCTGTACCATGTTGCAAAAATCGCAGGCGTTCCATTCAAGTCTTATATGAATTTGACAAGCATCGACCCGCCGCAAGTAATCATGTTTGTGAAACGAAATTACCCTTCTGTTCTTCTGAACAAGCCAGTTGACAGCATCTACAATATTGCCGTTGAGAAGAAATTCTTACTACCGTCGCGTATTATTCGTTGGTGTTGTGCCGAGTTAAAGGAAGGCGGCGGTGCAGGTACGGTTTGTTTGACTGGCATCAGAAAAGCCGAAAGCCCAAAAAGGGCAAAACGTTCTCCTGTAGAAGTCAGTAATCGCTCTTTTGCGGGCAGCCTTGAAGATTTCTATAAATGGCAGTTTGAACAGATAAAAAAGAAACTTCCTAGCATCAACCAAGACCAGTTCTCGCAGAGAGAGAGAGTGTGTGTGAAGTGCGGTGCGTCAACGGGAAAGACAAAATCATTATCAATCCGATAATGGAATGGTCGGATAGAGATGTGTGGTATTTTCTTAACGATGTCGTGCAGGTTCCGCATTGCGAGTTGTATGACATGGGCTGGAACCGCATTGGGTGTATTTGTTGTCCCATGTCAAGTCATAAGCACAAAATAGAAGAGTTAAAACTTTTCCCTCACGTTAAGAGAAATTGGATCAAGGCAATCAAGCGCATCCGTGAGACCTGTATTGGCGATAACATGATTATCAACAATTATTGGGGCGAAGGAAGCGAAGATGAAAAATGCGAACAAATCTTTAATTGGTGGGTAAGTGGAAAATCGTATGAAGAATGGTATGCGGAGACATTTCTGCAACTGAAAATCCCTTGGGAAGATTTTGAATAAGCCGATAAATGAAGTACGGGCTGATAGCCCGCACTACCGCAACAGCGTGTCCGCTACTTGATGTCCTGTCCGTTAGGCGCCAAGTCCATTATCATGGCGACATCCCTGATGCACTGGATGCTGTCGCGCTCAAGTCCGGAGTCTTCCTTAAGACTTCTCCTGTATTCTTCGGCCCTTGCCACCACCGACCCTCTCTCGTCGATGTCGAACACGAAGTCACGGAGGCGGCCGTCGGCGTCAATGCCGTAGATATACTCCACCCGCATGTCGATGTGTTTGCCGAAATACCCCACGCCGCTGAGTGTGCCGTCGATTATCACCAGCGAGTCGCTGCTGAACACCGTCTCCACGTCATGCAGCCGTGCGTTTGGGTCGCTTGCCGTCGCCTTCAATGTCTTCACCATCTGGCGTTCGGCATCCTTCTGGAAGTTGTGGCATGATGCGAGCAAGAGCGTCAATACCGCTAAACAAAGTACCTTTTTCATATCATTCACTGTTAACATTTGGTACTTTTTTAACGGAATTTCAGACAATTTATTGCAAAGAAAAACGGGCTACGCAGGGTTGGCAGCCAACGTAGCCCGAAATTAAATGTGTGCGTGATAGTTAGTCCTCGACGAGCGTGATGCTGCCGAAAATGAAAGTCGTCTCGCCGAAGTGCTCGCGCTCCAGGAAGGCGAGCAGGTTGGGCAGCGTGACAGGATTTGTCCTGTCGTAGCCGACGAAGAACAAATCATCCATGAAGTAAAGCGTGTTCAATGCCTGCCAAGAGCTCATCACCGATCCCGAGAACCCGCTGAACAGCACGTCGTAGGCGTGCGCTATCAGTTGGTCGGAATAATCCTCGGCGCAGGCTTTTGTGCTGCCGTGGTAGGTTATCGTCTCTCCCTCGACGGAGAAGCACTCCTTGGGCAGCAGCGAGCGCAGTCGCTCTATCGCCCTCTTGCGTTCCGTGTCGTCGATGTCGAACGCCTGTCCGTAGGGATTGAACGCCCAGTTGGTGATTTCGCTTGAGTCGCGGTACTCGCTCTTGTCAAGCATCAGTTGATAGATGATTTTCTCTTTACTCATAAATTTAGTTATTTAGTTTGATTGATTAAGGGGCGGTGTGATTGCCGCCCCTTGTCAGTTAAAGAAGCGCAACGTGTGGTCGTCGAGCTGCCGCTCGGCGCAGATGTAGTTGCGCCATGTGATCTGCGGGTCGCTGTGTCCCATCAGAGCGGCAATTGTCGTCACGTCGGAGCCGTGGAGGAACAAGAGCGTGGCGAACGTGCGCCGCCCCGTGTGTGACGACACGAACTGCCACTTGGGTCCTTGTTGCTCCTCGCCGCGCCGCGTCAGCGTCACCATGCCGTTGATGCCCGCACGGCAGCACAGCGAGCGCAGCAGGTCGTTGAACGTCGCCAGCCGTGTCACCGGCTGACTGTCGTCCGCGTCAAGATATGCCGCCAGCCACTTGTGGACAGGCACGACTACCGGTCGTCCCGTCTTCTCGGCGCGGTAGGTCAGCGAGCCGCCATTGCAGTGCCTTGCCGTGATGCGCTCCGCGTCGATGTGTCGGGCTCCTGTCAGCGCCTCGACCATAAACACCCGTTTCACATAGCGCTCGGCGTCGCTTATCGTGTTCACGCCGTGCAGCCGCTCCAGCTCCTCTTGCGTGAGATATACTGCGTCGGAGGTGTTGCGTTTCACCTTGAGCGAACCCGAGATGTCGCAGATGGCGAGCGGGTCTTTGCCGCTGTGCACCTCGTAGGTGTTGGCGTTGATCACCGCCTTGAGCTGTGCGCACATCGTCTTTACCGACGACGGGCAGCGTCCCTGCGAGAGCGCTTCACGCAGGTCCCGCAGGTTCGTGTCCGTGATGTCGTCCCATGTGGGCACGTGTCCGAGTAGCGATGTGAAGACGTCGATTGTCTTGGCGCATCTGGGCCACCGTGCAAGAAAGCGACCGACAAACGAGTTTTTCCACACGTTGATGTCGTCGCTTTCCATGTTGAAGTAGCCGCGTTTTGCCGCGACCTCTACCGCCCTCATCACCTCGATGGTGTAGAACGTATTTCCCATTACCACCCCCTCTTTTCGCGTATTTTCTTAAACTTGCGTTCCTCGTACCATCCGTAGCCGAAGAACCAAAGCACGCACAAGACGATCCAGGCACCGAGAATTATCAGGCTGTACCATCCGAGGAGCATAGCTACCAGTGTCATCCAAAGAATTGTCGCTAATCTCATTGATTTTCCGTTTTTCTTGAACTATTGTTTTGCAAAGTTAGTAAAAATCTTCACACAAGCGTGTGAAATCCAGTTAAAAAAGGTTGTTACATGGTTCCGGCAGCAGCTCAATGTCGTCACCGAAGCTATAGACATTGTAGTCGATGTCGATTTCGTGGACATAGATGTAATTCTCGCAGTCCTCGTTCTCTTCGTTCCACTTCTCGATGTCCTCGTCGGAGCTGATGTCGAGTTTCCAGTACTCGCGCAGCCACTTGAAGAGTTCCTCTTTCTCGCAGAAATACTCGTTCTCGCAGTTGTCATTGATGCAGACCTCCACTGCGAACCGCTCCGGGAAGTGTTTTCCGAGGTCGTCGTTGGTGGAATAGAGTTCGCATCCTGTCTCCTCGGCATACCAATAGACGCTGATGTCCTTGAAGCGGATTTGCAGCGCCTCGGCAAAGTTTGTCCTCGCCCACGCCTCCTCGCATGAGAATGCGAGATAGTCATCCTCCCAATGCGGTTTCTCGTAGAAGAATCCGCGCATCGACCCGCAGAGACGGCCTTTCATCTGCAACACGGGTATGCGCAGTGCCTGTAGTACGTTGCCCTGCCACTCTTGCGACGATTTTTCTGTCACAGGCAGTTTCCCGTCGATGCAGTCGCAGATGGCCTTGTTGATGATTTCGAGGTCGTTTTTCGGTCCCTCGATCACATAGTCAGTTAAGCACCAGTTTGGCATAGTCTTGATTGATTTATGGTTAGTAAAAGTGAATTGTCTCAGACCCCCTCTGCACGAGAGGGAGTTTCGTATCAATTTTCAGATACTCGTCAGAGGAATTTAGCCTTTCGGCGCGATAGCCCTTGCGTAGTCCAGGTTTTTGCGGCATTCCCGTTCGTCGGCCTTACGGATGGAAGGAGCGCAGCAAGGAATCGGATAGCACATCTCGTTGATGACGTAGCCACCGAAGAACTCCATGCTCAGCGCATCACGCCTCTCGACGATGCCGAACATGCCGTGCAGCATCATGTTCAGCGCGCTCATCTTGCAGCTCATCGGGTCGATGTCGCCCAGCACGAAGTAGTGGAACCTGTCTTTGTCGAGCTGTCCCCACATGGCTAGCGGCAGCCTGCCGCTTCCGCACGCAGGGTCATAGATAAAGGTGCGGTTCTCATCGGTTTTCAGCATCTTGGCCATGCCGTCGCATAGGCTCTCGGGCGTGAAGAACTGTCCCATCTGGGAAGCCTTGTAGCCGCTCTTGACTTTTTCCTCGTAGAGTGAGCCAAACGGGTCGCACCAGCCTTTTTGCTCGATGCCCTGTGCCGTCATCTGCGTGACGATGTTGAAGCACTCGAAGAACGTCTCGTTGTCGTCCTTCATCTGCGCGGTGATGGCCGCGAAGTCGCACTTGCACTTGACGATGCGGTCCGTGTCGAACCAACCGATCATCCAGTCCAGCCAATCGTCGAACACCTGTGCGAAGTCGGCACCGCTGCGTCGGGCATAGTCCGTCAGCAGTTTGTCCAAATCTTTGATTTCCTTCATAGTTGTACTTATTGGTTAGTAAAAGTTGATTATTCCAGACGCTGCCAGCGGATGTGACAGCGTTTCGCCACCTTTCAGTGTTGCTCATCAGTGGAATTTACTCGTCGCTGCACACCATCAGTCCGTCGATGAGGTCGCAGTAGATGTTGAAGGAGCGTTCGGGCTCGCAACCCTCACAGCAGCGTGCGCCTTCAAGATAGAAGTCGATGGCGTCGCCGCGCCGCATCGTCTCGGTCTTGCCGTAGCAGGTGATCTGCGCTTTCTCGTTGAGTTGTTTTTTCGTCAGTTGTTTAGGCATAGTCGTTAAGCGTTAAACAGGTTGTCGTCTTGTTCTTCTTTGAAATAGAATAGCAGCATGACGCGCCACACCCCAATGCGTGACACATCTTTCTTCACAATGATCCCGTTGCTCTCGCACTCGTCGATGATGCGTTGCGCCCTATCGTTGAGTTTTGAGATTGCCGAATCACGTTGTTCGTGAGAGTGGAATACCGAGTGCGGCACGAGGAAATCGGCCATGTTGCCGCGCACCATACAGGTAAGCGGGACGTGGTTGACGAACCCGAGATAGTACCCGTTGTCCTCCACCACGTCGCCGTAGTCAAACATCTCGTAAATCCAGTCGCTCGTGATGTTCTTCTCATCAATCAGCGCGGGGATAAGTTCAGTGCGTGGCATAGTGTCAAGCGTTGAAAAGGTTAGTGTCCACGCCAATCAGCGGAACATCGCCGAAGCTGAACTCTTCCGTGTCGATCGCAAACTCGTGGATGCTGATCCAGTCGTCATGCTCGTCGTTGTAGCGCACCACGTCTTCCTCGCAATGGACGCCATACAGCCTGCCAAGATATTCGTACACCTCATCTATGGTGTCGAAATATTCGGTGGCATCGGGATTGTGCACCACAAAGCCGCCGAAATAAATCCCTTCGGCATCGTTGGTGACGTAGTAGTCGCAGCCAGGTTCCTCGGCGCTCCAATAGATGCGGATGTCCTTGAAGCGGATTTTCAGCGCTTCGGCGAACCGAGTGCGGGCCCATGCTTCTTGTGCTGAGAAGCGCAGCCTGTCTTCGTTTGCTCCATCCCAAGATGGTGGGTCGTAGATGAAACCGCGCAGTTCTCCAGCCATCCCGTCCACGTCGGTGGGAATGCGCAGTGCATGAAGCACGTTTCCTTCCCAATTCGGGCTGGACTTGCTCTGGATTTCGGCCTTGCCGTTAAGCACGTCGCAGAAGGCCTTGTCGATTGCTTCGAGGTCTTTCATCGGTCCCTCGATCACATAGTCTGTTAAACACCAGTTAGGCATAATTGAATTGATTTATTTGGTTAGTAAAAGTTAGTATATTCCTGATGCCGGCGCGCTGGCCGACATTTCGTCGCAATTCTCAGCGACTCGTCAGAGGAATTTAGGAGTTGCAGTAGAGCATCCACTCGTTTGGTTTCTCCTTGTAGTTGCGGATTTCGCTCAACGTTCCGGGCTTGATGTAGATTTTGTAGGTCTTGTCCCATGAGAAGCCGTCGGACACCTCAAAGCCCACGGCGGTGAACTCCTTGCCGTACCATCCCATTCCAGGCTGGAATTGGAAGCTGGCCTTGATATCGTGTTCATCGCGGACTTGGAAGTTGCGGTACTGCCACTCCTCATGACTTGTCTGTTCATACCACTTGCTCTCTTTGCCGCCCGTTTTCTCCATGAAGGCGTCAACGATGCCCTGCCGCTTGGCGAGCGACTCATTCAGAAGTTCCTCGTACTGCTCCATGCTGTCGCAGAGATAGTAGATGTGTTGCGAGCGGTCGTTGTTGTTGAAACCACGGCTGTGCCAGTCGTAACGATAGATGATTTTCATAATTGAATTGATTTTAGTTGGTTGATAGATGTTCAAGACCCGCCTGTCACGCAGGCAGGTTTCGCCCATTGAGGGCTCGTCAGTTGAACTTGTTAGCCGACCACCTTGAGAGTGGCCGAGACAGACGACTCATGGCCGTCGCGTGTGACGAAAGTCGTCGTCCTCGATGCGCCGAAAGACTCGGTGCCGACAATCCGCTTGGCGTGTTGTTTGAGATAGCGGTTCACGAACTGATTTGCTCCGCCGAAATCGGCGAACAGCTCAACGCTGCCGTCCTCGAAAACAACACACGGGATTCTGTCTCCTTTCTGTACCATAGCGATAAGGTATTAAAACGTGAATACTTTTGCCTCGTTGTTGGCGATGCACTCTTCCTTTGTCTTGTACCATCGGGAACGGATTGTTACGGGTGTTCCGTCCTTCTTCATCTGCACATCGTTGCCATCAAACACGAATGTCGGCCAACTGCAGACGTTAAAATGACTTGGTTTGGTTTCATCCCATATCCAAGCGGAAGCGCACCCATTGCAGATAAGAAACTTCTTAGTGTAAGTGTTGTAAAACCCGCATTCGACCAGTTTCAGTTTAACCTTGTTTTCACAAGCCTTAGCGTCCTTGAGCGAATAGTACACATGGAACTCGTAATGCTCAAGGAAGATTTCGTCTTCCAGTCCAGCCACTTTAAAGAAGAACTTGGTGGGCATGGAGTTGTTTCCACAAACGCCCGACGCTCTAAACTCGGTACGGAGATAGATTGCCTCGCGGATTGCACCTTCGTAGTGTATAAACAGGTGTTGTCCCGCTGGTACAGGCAAATAATAAGTCATTTGTGCCATAGTGATTGAAATTATTAGTTAGTAAAGTGAATTGTTCGCAACCGGTGCCCGTTGCTTGGCGGGCACCACGCTCGCGGCTTAATGTGCTGTTTATAGTCGCCGCGACGACTTGGCCGATTTCGCACGGAAACGGCCCTCTGCGGCGATTTGTGGCCGCAGTAGTACAGTTAATCATTTAGGTGGGATTTTTGCGCTCAGGAGTTAAAAACAGCCCCGCGTCTCGCGACGCAGAGCTGTCATAACGTTTTTAAAATTATACAAAGTTGAAAACTCAACTTGTGGCGCAAAGTTAGTGCTTAGTTTTGGATTGGGCAAATCATTCTGCCGCCTGTTCGATGCTGTGGTAGCCTGTACGCGCGTACAGCACGTCGTTGAGCGTGTCCACGCTGTAGCCATTGATGTCGGTGACTAACTGCAGCTCGTCCTCGGTGGCGATGCCGTTGTTGATGATGTAATCCCAAACCCTTGCTGCATCATTGTCTTTGTAAGTCATGTTGAACATAGTTGATTGATTTTGATTGTTAGTAGATGTTAGTTGTTGCCCGTCGAATGTCCGACATTCGCTGCGCTCTGTTTTCAAGCGCATAAACGGGCATACCGAACTTTAATCAGTGAAACAGGTTGTTGTCCAAAAAAAGAATTTGCCTTGATGGCCTGGAGCAGCGTATAGAGGTAGTCGGTCATGCAACCAGTGATACTACATTCATTGTTAGCGACGTTTGTAT
>JAEEGJ010032490.1_pt1 | contig 10018 bp, 5 predicted proteins | sample 8958761 | NCBI WGS metagenome assembly JAEEGJ01 (sample SAMN16246546, study PRJNA631951) | gut metagenome | biome: gut microbiome; feature: rumen; material: RS-attached | host: Bos | place: Iran: Karaj | collected 2018-10 | reverse complement strand
ACAGACGAGCACGAAGCCATAACCTTGTCACCCGCTCCTAGTGAGGAGTTGAAGGGCAAGGTAATTGCTGTCATCCAGAAAGGCTACAAGCTGAATGGCAAGGTGATACGCTTTGCGCGCGTCGTAGTCGGTAATTGATGGGATTGTCCTGCGGACAAGAAATCCATCAAAAAATAGTAATAAAATCTAATAAAAATCAATGGATTATATATTGAAAGATTTTAAAAGAGATTTTTGAAAGATTTCTTGCGAAGCAATCCACAAAAATAATAAGGAGAGTAAAGAATGGCAGAAAAAAGAGATTATTACGAGGTGCTTGGGGTCAACAAGAGCTCCACACCCGATGAGATAAAGAGCGCCTACCGCAAGGCCGCCTTGAAATGGCACCCTGACAAATGGGTGAACGGCACCGACGCCGAGAAAAAGACCGCCGAGGAGAACTTCAAGGAAGCCTCGGAGGCCTATTCCGTGTTGAGCGACGAGAACAAGAAGGCGCGCTACGACCGTTACGGATTCGCCGGCATGGACGGCGGCTCGGCCAGCGGTGGCGGCGGCTTCAGCGGCTTCGGCGACTTCGACCTGAACGACATCCTGAACAGCGTGTTCGGTCGCGGCTTCGACTTTGGCGGTGGCTTCAGTGGATTTAGCGGTTTTGGCGGTGGCGGCAGTCGTGGCGGCACTGTCAGACAACGTGGCTCCAACTTGCGCGTGAAGGTGAAGTTGAACCTTCAGGAAATTGCGCATGGCACAAAGAAAAAAATCAAGGTGAGCAAATACGTGGTTTGTACGCATTGCCATGGTAGCGGCTCGGAGGATGGATCCACCGAGACCTGCCCTACCTGCCACGGTCGCGGTCAGGTGGTACAGACCGTCAACAGCTTCTTCGGACAGATGCAGACCGCATCGGTGTGTCCCACCTGTAACGGTACGGGCACTGTCATCAAGAAAAAATGCACGCATTGTGGCGGCGAAGGCATCATGAAAGGCGACGAGGTCATCGAAATCGACATTCCTGCAGGCGTGGGCGAAGGCATGCAGCTTACCGTGCGTGGCAAGGGAAACGCTGGTCCGCACAACGGAGTGAATGGCGACTTGCTCGTTCTCATCGAAGAAGAAGCCCATCCCGAATTCGAGCGCGACGAAAGCACCCTGATTTACAACCTATTCATCACCATCCCCGAGGCTATCATGGGAACACAAGCCGAAGTGCCAACCGTCGATGGTAAGGTGAGAGTGAAGATTGCCCCTGGCACGCAGAGCGGCAAGGTGCTACGCTTGAGAGGCAAAGGCCTGCCTATCCTCAACGGCTACGGGAGCGGTGACATGCTCGTCAATGTGAACGTTTGGATTCCGAAGAAATTCAACAAGAAAGAGGAAGAACTGCTTCAACAACTAGCCCAATCGGAGAACTTCAAGCCTAATCCGACCGCTGAGGAGAAGAGCTTTTTCAGTAAGATTAAAGATTACTTTAACTAAAATGAGGAATTATGAATGCTGAATGCTGAATGAGAGCGAAGCCCAACGTCGCTTTGCGCCATTCCGCATTCCGCATTAACTACGTTCTGCGATTTCCGCATTCTGAATTACCAATATGACTAAAATATCCGTCAACGAGGTCACAAAGAAATATGCCGACCACACTGCTTTAGACCGCATATGCCTTGACATACCTGAGCATTGCATATACGGCCTTTTGGGTCCCAACGGTGCAGGCAAGACCACACTCATCCGTATCCTCAACCAAATTACTGCGCCCGACTCAGGCGAAGTGCTTGTCGATGGCGAAAAACTCAGCCAAAAGCACATCGCACGCATCGGCTACTTGCCCGAGGAACGTGGCCTATACAAGAAGATGAAAGTCGGTGAGCAGGCCATCTATCTCGCTGAGCTCAAAGGCATCAATAAAACCGAGGCACAGAAACGACTCAAGGAATGGTTCGACAAATTTGAAATCAGTGGCTGGTGGGACAAAAAGGTGGAAGAGCTTAGTAAAGGCATGCAGCAGAAGATACAGTTCATCACTACCATCATCCATGAGCCCGACATCCTTATCTTTGACGAGCCTTTCAGCGGCTTCGACCCCATCAATGCCAATCTCTTAAAGGAATCCATCCTCGGATTGCGTGACAAAGGAGCCACCGTACTGCTTTCCACTCACAACATGGCTTCTGTCGAGGAACTTTGCGACAGCATTACCTTAATTAATAAAGGTAAGAGCATCCTTCAAGGCAAAGTCGGTAACATCAAACGGCAACATGACACACACAAAAGGGAAATCATCATCCGCTGCGATGATATGCAACCGCTTTACGCCCTAGGTGACACCTATAATAATATAAAGGTGGAACCTACCGAGGTATCCGACGAAATGAGACTCACCACCTATAGCGAATCGCCCAACGAATTGTTGAGTCAATTGCTACGAATCGGGCAACTCGTCTCCTATAAAGAGGTGTTGCCCTCGATGAATGACATCTTTATCCAAGAAGTGCAATCCCAAAACCAAGCCTCATGAACAAGATCGGACTCATCATCAAGCGTGAATATCTGACACGTGTGCGCAAACGCAGTTTCCTCATCCTGACTTTCCTCGGTCCCATTTTGATGGCGGCCATTTACATCATCCCCATCATGCTCGCGCTCAACTCGAGCACCGACCATTTGCGTGTTGCCGTTGTCGACGAGAGCCGTTGGTTTGAAAACAGCTTCAGCAATACCAAAGACCACACTTTCGTCACCATGCCAGGCCAACCTATCGACTCGGTCAAGGATATGGTGAAAACCGGAGTGTTCGACATGGCCTTATATGTGCCACCCACACAGCTCAACATCCCATCGAATGCTGTCGTCTACAGTATCCGACAGGTACCGATGGAAGTGGAGACATACATCAGCAGTGTGATGGAAAAAGAAATAGAAGACCAAAAGCTGATGGCCAAAGGCGTCGACCCAGAAATCGTCAGCGCGGTCAAGACCGATGTCAACCTGCAAATCATGCGCATGGACGAAAAAGGCAATGAAAAAGAGACCTTTACCGAGGTGCAGTTTGCGCTCGGCCTCATCTTAGCCATATTGGTCTACATGTTCATCATGTTCTTCGGCGGCCAGGTGATGCAAGGCGTTTCGGAAGAAAAGACCAACCGCATCATCGAAGTCATCATCAGCTCAGTGAAGCCGTTCCAGCTAATGATGGGCAAAATCATCGGCGTTTCGTTGGTTGCCCTTACCCAGTTTGTGCTTTGGATTGTGCTCACCCTTGTGCTCTATCTTGGATTCTCTACCTACTTGGGCCTCAGCAATCCCGAGATGCTGTCGCAGGGTACCGTTATGGCACAGGAAATCACCTCCAACGACATCATGAGCAACGAAAGCGTGCAGAACATCCTTCAGATTGTCCACTCCATCGACTTTGGCACCATCATCACCTGCTTCCTCATCTTCTTTATTCTCGGTTACCTGCTGTACGCAACCCTTTATGCCGCCATCGGCTCGTTGGTTGACAACAATACCGACTCACAGCAGTTCACACTGCCTGTCACCGTACCTTTGATGGTCGCCTTCTTTTCCACGTTCTACATCCCCAACAACCCCGACAGTTCACTATCTGTTTGGTTCTCTATGATTCCCTTCACCTCTCCTATCTCGATGATGGTGAGGATACCTTTCGGGGTGCCCATTTGGCAAATCGTGGTATCGATACTGCTTTTGGCCGTCACTTTCGTTTTCATGACTTGGTTTGCTGCCAAAATCTATCGCACGGGCATCCTGATGTATGGAAAAAAACTTTCTTACAAAGAGATTTTTAAATGGTTAAAATATAAATAACTGAATGACAGAACAATAATAGAATTCAAGCATATTTTATGGCGACAAAAAAAGTTGTCAAAAAAAGTATTTTTTGGCACTTTTAAAGAAAAACCCTATTTTTGCAGGCTCGAATTTGAGTAAAAAGGACAAATTAGAAAATTTAACAAATTAAAAGTCAAATAATTAAATCAGTTTTACAATGCAAAACAAAGGAGCAATCAGGACGATAGCCATTATCTTCGCGCTCATCTTTCTCTACCAGCTTTCCTTCACCTTGGTGACCAAGCGTGTGGAAAAGAAGGCAGTAAAGTATGCAGAAGCAGAGGCTACCAAACTTGCAAACGGAGACGAGTCACAGTTCAACCTCATCAAGGATGAGAAGGAAACTTACTATTTGGACTCGATCAGCAACGTGAATGTGTATAACTTGTTGTTCAAGAAGTACACCTATCGCGATGCGAAGGAAAAAGAAATCAACTTGGGTCTGGACTTGAAGGGCGGTATGAACGTCACCCTCGAAGTCTCAGTGAAAGACATCGTCAAAGCCCTGTCGGGCGACTCTCAAGACCCCACCTTCTTGAAGGCTATGGAACTGGCCACCAAGAGACAGGAAGAGAGCAAGGGCGATTTCGTCACACTTTTCGGCGAAGCTTTCAAAGAAGTTGACCCCAACGCAAGCCTTGTCTCCATTTTCTTATATGAGTTTAAGGACAAAGGCATCAACATCAATTCAAGCAACGACGATGTGTTGAAGGTCTTGAAGAGCGAAAGCGATGGAGCCATCGACCGTTCCTACCAAATCCTCGGCACTCGTATCGACCGTTTCGGTGTGGCTCAGCCCAACATCCAGAAGATGGAGAACTCTGGCCGCATCCTCGTCGAACTGCCTGGTATCAAGGACCCGAAGCGTGTGCGCAAACTCCTTCAAGGTACTGCACAACTTGAGTTCTGGGAAACCTACAACTTCTCAGAAGTGCAGCAGTTCTTCACTGAGGCCGATTCCAAACTGGCTCAAACCAGAAAAGCGAAGAATGCTTTAAATGAAACCAACGTTGAGGAGCCAGCCAATGAAGAAAACTCAGAAGGAATAGTTGAAGCGGCCGACAGCACATTAGCTGCCGTTGCCGACAGCACTACAGGCGACCTCCTCAACCAGCTGGCCGAGAACAAGGACGAAGAACAAGTTGACGAAGAAGACATAAACCAATTTGCTCAGAACCATCCTCTGTTCGCCAAGTTGCAACCCATTAATGGTGCTTCTGCACGCGTGGGTATCGCCCAAGTGAAAGATACAGCCGCTATCAACCAAATGCTGGCTGAGACTAAAAGCGTCTTCCCCCGCAACTTAAAGTTGGCTTGGACAGTGAAGCCCGAAACTTTCCCTGGTGAAAACGGCGAGAACGTTGAAGTCCTCGACCTCGTAGCATTAAAGATGTCACGCGACAACAAGTGCGCTCTTGGCGGTGAAGTTATCACAGATGCACGTCAAGACTATGGCCAAGGCAACCAAGTGGAAGTAACCATCCAAATGAACCCAGAAGGTGCCAAAGCATGGAAACGTCTCACTGGAGAGAATGTCGGGAAGCAGATTGCCATCGTCCTTGACAATTACGTCTACTCCTACCCTGTCGTTAACGGTGAAATCCCGAACGGCCGCTCATCCATCTCTGGTGGCGGAATGACCATCGAAGAAGCCCAAGACTTAGCCAACATCCTGAAGGCCGGTAAATTGCCGGCTCCTGCCAGAATCTTGGAAGAGCAAGTGGTTGGTCCTTCACTCGGTAAGGAAGCCGTGCAAAAAGGTATGTGGTCAATGGTGTTCGCATTCATCCTCGTGCTGGTCTATATGGTGTTCTTCTACAACAAGTCAGGTCTTGTCGCCGATGTCGCCTTGTTGGTCAACGTGTTCTTCTTGTTCGGCGTGTTGGCATGCCTCGGCTCAGTGCTGACCTTGCCTGGTATCGCAGGTATCGTGTTGACCTTGGGTATGGCTGTTGACTCAAACGTGATTATCTTTGAGCGTATCAAGGAAGAGGTTAAGGCTGGCAAGGGCATCAAGCTCGCCATTTCCGACGGTTACAAGAATGCTTACTCCGCCATTATCGACGGTAACGTCACCACCTTGATTACCGGTATCATCCTCATCATCTTGGGTACGGGTCCTGTCCACAGCTTTGCCGTCACCCTCTGTATCGGTATTTTGACCTCTTTGGCCACTTCAATCTTCATCTCAAGATTGATTTTCGAACATATGCTGTCAAAGGAAAGAAAAATCAGCTTCAGCACCACTTGGACACGCAACTTCTTGCAAGACAAGCACTACGATTTCATTGGAATCCGCAAGACCTCTTTCATCATCTGCATTTGCTTCCTCGTGGTCAGCTTGGGTTCACTCGCCATACGTGGCTTGAACCTCGGCATCGACTTCAAGGGTGGCCGCAACTATGTCGTCCAATTTGACGATCCTTCCATTAAGGTTGAACAAGTGCGTGAGGCATTATCCGATGTCAACTTTGACAAAAACGCCATCCACAGTGCCCTTGAAATGAGAGAAGACCAAGATGTAGATGACTGGACAACACCTGAAGTGAAAACCTATGGTACCAACGGTCAAGTGAAAGTCACGACCAAGTTTTTGATAAACAATGACAGTCCTGCCGTGGATAGCGTGATCCAAGTCCTCCTTTACAACAATTTGAAGGGACTCTACAACAATGATTTAACTATGAACCAGTTCTCTTCGGAGGACGAGACCGTGGGTATCCTGAGTACGCAAAAGGTGGGTGCTACTATCGCTAGCGACGTTACACGTAAGTCCATCTGGGCTATCATCGTGGCTTTGGTCCTGATGTTCGTCTACATTGCCATCCGATTCAAGAAGTGGCAATATGGTGTGGCTTCCATTATGGCATTGACACAAGACACCATCATCGTGTTGGGTATGTACTCATTATTCTACAACGTACTCCCCTTCACTATGGAAGTTGACCAAAGCTTTATCGCCGCTGTGTTGACCGTCATTGGTTACTCCATCAATGCTACTGTGGTTATCTTCGACCGTATCCGTGAGAACGTCGGATTGCACCCCAAGTCCTCATGGAAGGAAAATATGAACAATGCCGTCAACAGCACCTTAACCCGTTCATTCAATACGTCGGGTTCTACCTTAGTCGTGTTACTTGCCATCTTCATCTTCGGCGGCGACACCATCCGAGGCTTCATCTTCGCCCTGTTAGTCGGTGTACTGGCTGGTACTTTCTCCTCAGTGTTCCTGTCATCACCGTTCGCCTATGTATTGATGAAAGGTGAAAAGAAAGACAAGCAAATCGCTGAAGATAGCACTTCAAAGAAGAAATAAGGTCAGCTTTTGACTAATTTTCTGAAAATTTGAAAAAAAAATGCGTCACAAAGTGGCGCATTTTTTGATTAATGTGTATTTTTGTAGCCGAAAAATAAGATTTATCAACTAAATAGTACATCTATGAAAAGAATTACTTTTGCCTTAATGGCTTTGCTGGCTCTCTCATTCTCTATGAAAGCTCAGCAGTATGTTTCGACAGAACCTGCCAACAGGAATGTCATTCTTGAAGAATTCACAGGCCGTGGTTGCGGCTATTGTACTGATGGACACCGTATCGCTAATGAGCTTATGGCGGCCAACCCTGATAGACTTTGGGCTATCAACATCCATGCTGGTGGTTATGCCCAGACTTCTTATCCCAATATGATAACCCAAGATGGTAACACCATCCATAACGGTTTCTCTATCAGTGGTTATCCTACGGGTGTTGTCAACCGCTCTACCTCTGCCGGACAAGACAGAGGACAGTGGGGCAACATTGCTAACCAGCAAATGAGCCAAGTCTCAGAATGCAACATCGCCGGTATGGTCGTTGTCAATCCCCAGACTCGTACGGCAACCATTACGGTTGAAGTGTATTACACTGGTAATAGTACGGTTGACGAGAACTATCTGACCGTGGCAATGTTGCAAGACAGCATTCTCGGCTCACAAGCTGACTATGGCAACTACAATCCCACACAATGGGTTGGCAATCAATACTGCCATATGCACATCCTCCGCGATGTCATCAGTGAAAGTGCTTGGGGCGATCCTATCAGCCCTACCACACAAGGTACTTTGATTACTCGTACCTATCAGTATCAGATTCCTGAAATCATTGGTAGCCCCAATGGCGTTGAAGTCGACATCGACAACATTTTCTTCTTGGCTTGGGTAGCCGAGCGTCAACAAGGTAATGCCTATCGTCCCATCTTGACAGGTTGCCATCTCGATATGGTTCAAGGCTCAGAAGAACCTATCTTCCCGATGATCAGAAGCATTAGCCAACTCGGTGGTGCCACCTGCACACACACCAAGACCGTACAGATTAAAGTACAGAATGGCGGTACTGAAACCCTCACTGCCATGACAATCGAAGCTGAATTGGAAGGCAACACCTACACCATAGAATGGGAAGGCGAACTTCCACAATATGCTATCGAAAATGTTGAAATCCCTGTTGAAGTTCCCTTCGGCAATCATAACATCAATGTGTCAATCTCCAAAGCCAATGGCCAAGATATTCTTTGCGAATCTGGTGCCATCCTTAACTGCATTGAATGGAGTGAACTTGAAATTGAAGGTGAAGTGGAAGAGCTGACACTTGAACTTATGCAAGACAAGTTTGGAAACCACATCACATGGAGTTTCACCACTCCCGAGGGCACGGTCTTGGCATCAGGCGGTCCATACACAATGCTGGCAAGCGGAACAGGAACGCAAATCCACATTGAACATATCACCATCCCTGTTGATGAATGTGTGAAATTCACCATCCATGACGATATGGGTAATGGTATCTGCTGCTCCTTCGGTCATGGTTATTACATCGTAAAGGACAGTCAAGGCAATGTGCTCTTTGGTGATACTGACGACGGTGCATTTGGCGATGAAGCTTCCTATTTGATTTCGGTAAGAAGTCCTATGCCTCAAGCGGAAATCAGCGCAACGGAAGTGATGAATGTGAATTACAACCACGCTGACTTTGCTGCTCATCTTACCTATGAAGGCCAACCAGATGAAGTAGGCTTCTACTGTCGCAAAGTGACTAGTTCCGAACCGATGATTATCCCTGGCGTCTACAATGAGTTCCAGAACATTTTAGGCTATACCGACGACCTCGAACATTCTTCCATCTATATGGTGAAAGCTTACGCCATCGTTAACGGCTACACCTTTGAAGGTCCTGAAACCACCTTCCAGACATGGACAGAAGGTGTCGCTGAACTCGAACAAAGCCTGAAAATCTATCCTAACCCCACCACTGGGGTGTTGAACATCCAAGGCGAAGGTATGACCAGCGTGGAGGTTTACAACACCGTTGGCCAGCGTGTGATGACTCAAGTTGCCGGTAGCAAAGGCATACAGCTGAATACGGAGAACCTCAACAATGGAATATACTTCCTCCGCATCAAGGCCAATGACGGCAATGTGCTGAATCGCACCTTCTCAGTGGCCCGTTAATCGGATTTCTGAATGCAACGAAAAAAGCCGCTTCGATGAAGCGGCTTTTTTCGTCATTGCGAGCGAAGTGATCCAGAGTCTAAAACCCTAAGAATAGAACTTATACTAATCCTTTCTCCTTCAGCAATCCACTCATCTGTTCCTGCAACTTCTTCGCTTCTTCACCAGCCCGAATGGCAAAGTCACTGCCATTCGAAGCATAGATGATGCCTCTTGACGAGTTGACCAGCAAGCCACATTCGTCATTTAATCCATTCTCAGCAACGGCCTGCAAGTCACCGCCTTGTGCACCTACGCCTGGGACGAGGAAGAAATAGTCAGGCAACATCTTGCGGATCTCGCCCAACTCCTCGGGATGTGTGGCACCAACGACAAACATCATCTGTTCTGAGGTAGCCCAAGTGGTGGCCGTTTGCAACACCTGTTGGTGCAACATCCTTTCTCCGACATTGAGGTATTGGAAGTCCTGGGAGCCTTTGTTGGAGGTCAAGGCCAAGAGGATGACCCATTTGTTCTCGAAGTTGAGGAAAGGCTCCACGGAATCCTTGCCCATGTAAGGTGCCACCGTCAGTGCATCGGCTTTCAGAGTGTTGAAGAAAGCCTTGGCGTAGTTGGCCGAGGTGTTGCCGATGTCGCCGCGCTTTGCATCCGCGATGATGAAGATCTCAGGGTGGTTGTTCTTGA
>JAEEGJ010032488.1_pt1 | contig 10018 bp, 9 predicted proteins | sample 8958761 | NCBI WGS metagenome assembly JAEEGJ01 (sample SAMN16246546, study PRJNA631951) | gut metagenome | biome: gut microbiome; feature: rumen; material: RS-attached | host: Bos | place: Iran: Karaj | collected 2018-10 | reverse complement strand
GCGCAACTGGATTGGCCGCTCGGAGGGTACTGAGGTGGAATTCAACGTAGCTGACAGCGACAAGCACTTCACCATCTTCACCACCCGCGCCGACACGATGTTCGGCGTGACGTTCATGGTTCTGGCTCCTGAGAGTGAACTGGTGGCTGAGCTGACCACGCCGGAGCAGAAGGAAGAGGTGGAAAAATACCTCGACTACGTGAAGAAGCGCACAGAACGCGACCGTCAGATGGACCATAAGGTGACGGGCGTGTTCTCCGGCTCTTACGCCATCAATCCGTTTACGGACGAGAAGATTCCCATCTGGATTGCCGAATACGTGCTGGCTGGTTACGGTACGGGTGCCATCATGGCGGTGCCTGCCCACGATAGCCGCGACTACGCCTTTGCCAAGCACTTCAACCTGCCGATTATCCCGCTGATTGAGGGTGCCGACGTCTCTGAGGAGAGCTACGATGCCAAGGAGGGTATTATGTGCAACTCGGCCAGCTCTAAGTTCTCGCTGAACGGCCTGACCGTTAAGGAGGCAATCGCCGCCACAAAGAAATTCGTCACCGAGCAGGGCTTAGGCCGCGTAAAGGTGAACTACCGCCTGCGCGATGCCATCTTCTCGCGTCAGCGTTACTGGGGCGAGCCGTTCCCCGTTTACTACAAGGAGGATATGCCCTATATGATTCCGAAGGAGTGCCTGCCTTTGGAACTTCCTGAGATTGACGAGTACAAGCCCACGGAGACGGGCGAGCCCCCATTGGGCCGTGCTAAGATGTGGGCTTGGGACACGAAGACCAATACGGTGGTCGACAAGTCGCTGATTGACAACAAGACCGTCTTCCCGTTGGAGCTGAACACAATGCCTGGCTTCGCCGGCTCGTCGGCTTACTATCTGCGCTATATGGACCCGAAGAACGAGAAGGCCCTCGTTGACAAGGATATCGACGAATACTGGCGCAACGTTGACCTGTATGTCGGCGGTACGGAGCACGCTACAGGTCACTTGATTTATAGCCGTTTCTGGAACAAGTTCCTCTATGACTCCGGCTACAGCTGCGAGGACGAACCTTTCAAGAAGCTCGTCAACCAGGGAATGATTCAGGGTCGCTCGAACTTCGTCTATCGTATCGAGGACGAGGGTCAGGACAAGGGTAAGTTCGTCAGCGTCGGTCTGAAGGACCAGTACACCACGACGCCTATTCACGTCGATGTGAACATCGTTTCGGCTGATGTGCTCGACATCGAGGCGTTCAAGGCCTGGCGTCCTGAGTACAATAACGCCGAGTTCATCTTGGAGAACGGTCAGTACAAGTGCGGCTGGGCTATTGAGAAGATGTCGAAGTCGATGTTCAACGTCGTCAATCCCGATATGATTGTCGAAAAGTACGGCGCTGACACGCTGAGACTTTATGAGATGTTCCTCGGGCCTGTGGAGCAGTCGAAACCTTGGGATACGAATGGTATCGACGGTTGTCACCGCTTCCTCCGCAAGTTCTGGAACCTCGTCAGTTCTGTATGTTGCGATAATATCGCAACAAACGGGACAAACGCAACCCCCGACAACCTAAAGAGCGTCCACAAGCTCATCAAGAAGGTGACGCAGGACATTGAGACCTTCAGCTACAACACCTCCATCTCGGCCTTTATGATCTGCGTGAATGAGCTGTCGCAGCAGAAGTGCAAGAGCCCCGAAGTGCTGAAGACGCTCATCGTGCTCATTGCCCCGTTTGCGCCGCATATTGCCGAAGAGCTTTGGGAGATGTACGGCGGCGAGGGCAGCGTCTGCGACGCCCAGTGGCCTAAGTGGGACGAGCAGTACCTGGTGGAGAACACCGTCAAGCTCGGTGTGGCCTTCAACGGCAAGACCCGTTTGGAGATGGAGTTCCCCGCCGATGCCGACAACAAGACCATCGAGGAAGCTGTGCTTGCTGACGAGCGTGCCAAGAAGTATCTCGAGGGCTTCCAGGTTGCAAAGGTTATCATCGTCCCTAAGCGTATGGTGAACATCGTGCTGAAGAAGTAAATGACAATCAATCACAAGTTGATACTCAAAGAGGTCGGGGATTATGTCGGCATAACCCTCGGCCTCTTATTGTACACGTTCGGCTTCACGTTCTTCCTGATGCCCTACGAGATAGTGACGGGCGGCGTGTCCGGTATCGGCGCCATCGTCTACTATGCCACGCGCTTCCCCATCAGCTACACCTATTTCTTTATCAATGGTCTGCTGCTCATCGTGGGCCTGAAGATTCTCGGCTGGAAGTTCCTGACCAAGACCATCTACGCCATCCTCATGCTGACGTTCCTCCTGGGCTTGGCACAGGAAATCATCCCCAAGGACCCGTCGGGCAACTTCGTGAAGATTCTTGGCGAGGGTCAGGACTTCATGTCGCTCGTCATCGGCTGTATGATGACGGGCTCGGCCTTGGCCATCGTCTTCCTGAACAACGGCTCTACGGGCGGTACCGACATCATTGCGGCCTCGGTCAACAAGTTCCGCAACGTGTCGCTCGGCACGGTGCTGACGTTTGTCGACCTCATTATCATCGGCTCCTGTCTCTTTATCCCACAGTTTGGCGACCTGATGGAACGCATCCATAAGATTGTGTTCGGCTTCTGTACGATGGTCATCGAGAACTTCATGCTCGACTACGTGATGAACCGCCGCCGCCAGTCGGTGCAGTTCTTCATCTTCTCGAAGAAGTGGCAGGAGATAGCCAACGCCCTCGGTACGAAGACCGACCACGGCGTAACCATCCTCGACGGCCACGGCTGGTACACCGGTCAGGAGCGCAAGGTCATCTGTCTGCTGGCCCGCAAGAGCGAGTCGACCTACATCTTCCGCCTCATCAAGATGATCGACCCCAATGCCTTCGTCTCGCAGAGTGCCGTCATCGGTGTCTATGGCGAGGGCTTCGACGAAATGAAAGTAAAAGTAAAAAAGCAATATGAAGATAGTATTCGCAACGAACAACCAGCACAAGCTGAGTGAGGTGCGCCAGATTCTGGGCGACAGCATCGAGGTATTGTCGCTCAACGACATCGGCTGCCACGAGGACATCCCTGAGACGGGAAGGACGTTAGAGGCCAATGCCCAGCAAAAGGCCCAGTACGTCTACGACCACTACCACATCGACTGCTTCGCCGACGACACCGGCCTCGAGGTCGACGCCCTTGGCGGCGCCCCCGGCGTCTACAGTGCCCGCTATGCCGCTATTGGCTGTGCTGCGACGTCGTCGCAGCCTATCGACCACGACTCCGAGGCCAATATGACCCGCCTTCTCAACGAATTAGGAGAAAATAACAATCGTAACGCAAGATTCCGCACTGTTATCGCGTTAATACAACAGGATGAGCTGCACGAGTTTGAGGGCATCGTCAACGGCCAGATCATCCGCGAGCGCAGGGGAGGAGAAGGCTTCGGCTACGACCCCATCTTCCAGCCCGACGGTTACGACCAGACTTTCGCCGAACTGGGCACTGAGGTGAAGAACCACATCAGCCACCGCGCCCGGGCCACGCAGAAACTGGCCGACTATTTGTTAAAGAGGTAACGCTATGAGAAGAGTCGCACTCATCGCATTGCTTGCAGTGCAATGCTCCATCTTGTCAGCGCAGGTCGGCACCTGGCGCACCTATATGTCGTACTATGAGCCGCAGCAGATTGTCAAGGCCGGCAACAGCCTGTATGTCCGCGCCTCGAACGACCTGTACCAGTACAACCTGACCGACCACAGCATCACCACCTACGACAAGAACACTGGACTGAGCGACTCCTACATCACCCACATCGGCTGGAACCAGCAGGCCAAGCGGCTCATCATCGTCTACCAGAACTCGAACATCGACCTGATGGACCAGAGCGGCAACGTCAGCAACATCTCAGCCCTCTACCGCAAGTCGATGACCGACGACAAGACCGTCGACAGCCTGACCATTGACGGCCTCTACGCCTATCTCTACGCCCGCTTCGGCATCGTGAAAGTGAACATGCAGCGGGCAGAAGTCAGCGACACCTACACCAAGAATCATCCCGACTACCCCACCAACCTGCCTCCTTCGACCGTCAACGCCGACTGGCAGGAGTTTATCGACGTGGTGAGAACGCTCAAGCCCGACGGCCCGAAGTACAACTACTTCCCGGAAATGAAGTTCGCCAATGGCAGACTCTACACCGTCGGCGGCTACTTCGTCTCCGGCGGAGCCGACATGGAGAGGCCTGGCATTGTGCAGGTCTGGGACGGCAACGACTGGCAAGTCTATCAGGAGCATCTCGACAGCATCACCGGCTACGACTATAAGGACAATAACTGCATCGACTACGACCCGACAGACATCAGCCACGTCGTCGTGGGCGGTCGCTGCGGGCTCTATGAGTTCCGCAACGGTCGGCTGCTTAAATATCACAACCAGCAGAACAGCCCGCTCAGCGGAGCCGTCGACAAAGGCAAGGCATTGGGCAACGACTACAACCTCATCAACGGTCTGAAGTTCGACCGTGAAGGCAACCTCTGGGTCCTCAACAGTCAGGCCAAGGGCATCAACCTGCTGGAACTGACGAAAGATGGAAAATGGGTGGACCGCTACCAGCAGCAGCTGACCTTTGAAGACAGCATCGGACTGAAGGTCATGCAGTCGGTAACCCTCGACAGCCGTGGCTACCTCTGGTTTGTCAACTCCCACTGGGATCTGCCATCGTTCTACTGCTATAATACGGCAACCAATACAATGGTCAGCTCATTCACCACACTCACTAATCAGGACGGCACCGTCTACAACGGCTCTACGCCGCAGTGTACGATGGAAGACTTGGACGGCAACATCTGGGTAGGCACCAATATCGGACCGTTTATGATCAAGCCTGCCGATATGTCCTCCGGCACCAATGTCGAACAGATAAAGGTACCCCGCAACGATGGCAGCGACTTTGCCGACTACCTGCTCTCGGGCGTCATCATCCGCAGCATGGCCGTCGACGGTGGCGGCCGCAAGTGGTTTGGTACGCAGGATGCCGGCGTCTATCTTATCAGTGCCGATAACCTGACGCAGATCCATCACTTCACAGCCGAGAATAGTCCGCTGCTCTCGAACACCATCGAGTCGATAGCCATCGACAACACGACGGGCGAGGTGTTCTTTGGCACCGAGAACGGTCTTTGTTCCTACATCAGCAACGCCACACAGTCTGTCGAGACCATGGACAAGGATAATATCTACGCCTATCCTAACCCTGTTCCTGCCGACTACACGGGACTTATTACCGTAGTCGGACTGTCGCTTGATGCCGACGTCAAAATTTGCACGTCAAGCGGCAAGCTCGTTGCCGAGGGCCGCAGCAACGGCGGCACGTTTACCTGGGACGGCTGCGACCGCAATGGCGACCGCGTGGCCAGCGGCGTCTATATGGTCGTGACAGCCACCAAAGACGGCAAGAAAGGAACCGTCTGCAAGATAGCTGTCATTCGCTGATGCTCATTGCTGTATGACTAACTTAATGCCAGCATCCGCTCAATAGGCTTCACGGCCTCCTTGGCTATCTCCGGGTCAACTTCTACCACCGGCCATTCATACTTTAGCGTGTTATACACCTTCAGCAGTGTGTTCATCTTCATATACTGGCACTCATTGCAGCTGCATTCCAGACCACTCTCGCTGATTTCTGGCGGCACAGGGATAAACTCCTTACCGGGACACGACCGCTGCATCTCGTGCAGAATGCCGGCCTCCGTCGCCACAATAAACTGCTGCTTGTCGCTCTGTTGGCTATACTGCAACATCGTTGCAGTCGACCCCTTCACATCAGCCAGCGCCAGAACAGGCCCCTTACACTCCAAGTGAGCCATCACAACAGCCTCCGGATACTGCTGCTTCAGCTCCACAATCTTCTGCGCCGAGAAGCGCTCATGCACATGACAGCCGCCATTCCAGAGCAGCATCTCCCGTCCCGTCACCTCATTAATATAGTTACCAAGGTTATAGTCAGGCCCGAAGATGTACTTTCCGTCCTTAGGCAACTGGTCCACAACCTTCTTCGCATTGCCGCTCGTCACCACCACGTCCGTCAGCGCCTTCACCGCCGCCGTCGTGTTGACGTAGCTGATGACCTGATACCCAGGATGCTCGTCCTTGAACTTCTTCAGGTCTTCAGCCTTGCATGAATCGGCCAGCGAACAGCCGGCATTCAGGTCGGGACAGAGCACCGTCTTATCGGGCGACAACAGCTTGCACGTCTCTGCCATGAAGTGAACGCCGCACATCACCATCATCCGTGCGTCGGTCTCTGCTGCCTTGCGCGCCAAGGCCAGCGAGTCGCCAACAAAATCGGCTATGTCTTGTATGTCGCCAACGGTGTAGTAGTGAGCTAAGATGATTGCATCTTTCTCCTTACACATACGACGGATCTCAGCCTTCAGGTCGATGCCTTCGTTGGCTGCCTCGTCAATGAAACCCTGTTCTCTCCACTGCTTTTTCAACTTCATCATATTATTATTCTTTTTTCTTTTTCTTTTTAAGAATATAAAATGTAAAGGATGATAGGCCGTTGATAAGTGCAAAACTTTTCTGTCGTTTATTTGCCAGATTGTTTTTCCCCTATAGACGTTGCGGTTTCCACATCCTGTGTGAATACTAACTTGCTGACCTTGCGGCTACTTCGATAGTTATCCACAATTTCCTTTTTCGGTGCAAAATTACTAAGTTTATATCTTTTTCTATCAAAAAACGGTGGAAATCTTTCGAAAAACCCATAAATAAGTAAGTGCATATACCCAATTCACGTCTCTTTATTTGATATTTGTGAAGTAATCCCATAGTTATCCACTGAGTTTTCCACAATTATTATTAACTTTGCAGGCAATATGAGAAAAATAAGAACTGTAGAGATGCAGCGGCTCACGGTAGAGGAGTTCCGCGAGGCTGAGAAGCTGCCGTTAATAGTTATGCTCGACGATGTGCGCTCGATGCACAATGTTGGCAGTGTGTTCCGGACGGCTGACACGTTCCGGGTAGAGGCGGTTTACTTGTGTGGCATAACGTCGACGCCACCAATGGCCGAGATTCACAAGACGGCGCTGGGGGCTGAGGAGAGCGTTAGCTGGCGCTATTTTCGTACCGCGCAGGAAGCTGTGCAGCAATTGAAGTTGGATGGCTATAAGGTCTATAGCGTTGAACAGGTAGAACATTCGACGAAGCTTCACCATTTCCAGGCTGAGAGTGGTTTAAAGTATGCCGTTGTGCTGGGTAACGAAGTAAAAGGCGTCCACCAGGAAGTGGTAGACGCCAGTGATGGTTGCTTGGAAATACCGCAACTCGGCACGAAACATTCGATGAATGTCAGCGTAACGGCTGGCATTGTCATCTATAAGTTTGCCGAGCAGCTGCTCCTGGCTTAAACTTACTCGGGCGAGAAATCGCTCTTGCCGACACCGCAGATGGGGCATACCCAATCCTCGGGGATGTCTTCAAAGGCAGTTCCGGGTTCAATGCCGCTGTCGGGATCGCCGACCTCAGGGTCGTACACGTAGCCGCATACGTCGCATACATACTTTTTCATACGTTTTGACTGTTTAATTTTTGGTTAATAATCTGTTCTATTCTCTCGGTAATTTGTTCTGGTTTGATGAGGTTCATACAGGCCATATCGCCTCGTCGGCAAGGTTTGTTGCCATAAATACTGCACGGGCGGCAGTCGAGATCAGTCTGTATGGCGTTCTCTATTGATTGGTTCCAGCCCATGAAGCCGGCATACGGGTGGGTGGCTCCCCAAACACTAACCACGGGCGTAGCGGTGAGCGATGCCAAGTGCATGTTTGATGAGTCCATGGAGAACATCACATCAAGATGGCTCATAAGTATGAGTTCTTGATGCATGCTTTCCAAGTTTTTACTGACATAGACGCAGCGCGGCAGTTCCTGACACCATGTAGTGAACAAGCGGTCTTCTTCCTTACCTTGGCCGAAAAGGAAGAAACGGGCATTGGGATATTTTATCTGTAACTGCTCAATAACTTGCCGCGTGCGGTCAGTAGGGTAGGTCTTGCCGGGGTGAGCAGCTGTTGGTGCAATACCAATCCACTGTTCAAAGCTCTTTTTCGGCCCGATAATGGCAGGAAGCAAATTTAAGTTGCCGCCTTCGGGAGGGAAAAGCGACGTGAACTCCAACCTAACTGGGTAACCTAAACGGCTAAGTACATCGGCATAGTTTTCGAAAGGAGTCCTAAGCTGCTCGCGTACCTTATTATTATTAGAAGTGAGTCTTCGGCGGTCTCGGCGGTGCTTGTTGAGATGCTCAACGCGATATCGGCCCATATTGAAACGCATGCGTAGGTACTCAGAGCGGAGCACATTGTGCAAGTCGGCTATTTTGGTAAACTGCTTTGCCGTAAGCCGACGATAGAGTGCATTGAGCCCACGTACGCCATGATATTCTTTTTTGAGGTCGGCTTCCATAAAGTCGACGTTGGGTGCCAGGTCTTCGAAGAAAGCACGTGCAAAACCCCTGCTCAATACCGTAATGCGAACATTTGGGTATTGTTTAGCCAATGAATAGACCACAGGCACAGCCATAGCCACATCGCCCATAGCCGAGAAGCGTATGATGAGTATATGCTCTCGTTTCACTTCTTCTGGTACAAGACGGGGTTAGTCGATGGGTCGTTGTACATCTTCATCTGTCGGTACACCTTCATGTAGATGCGCCCGGCCTCAATATCCTCAAGCAGTTGGTCGATGGCTGCCGAAAGATCCGTCTGTTGTTCCAGCAGCACGTCGAGCTTTGCCTGACAGCGCTGGCGGTGTTCGTCGGTAGCATCGTCGCGATTCACCTGCTCCTGCATGTGGTAAATCTTCAGGGCGAGAATGCTCAGACGGTCAACGGCCCAAGCTGGGCTCTCGGTATTGAGTCGTGCCTCAGGCAGCGGCTTCACATGGCTATATACCTGGCGGAAGTAAGTGTCTATTTGTTCTACAAGGTCCGTACGGTCCTGATTCGAACGGTCGATACGGCGCTTCAGCGACAGAGCCTCGACGGGGTCGATGTGCGGATCGCGGATAATGTCTTCGAAGTGCCACTGAACGGTGTCAATCCAGCATTTCATGTAAAGCGAGTACTCAATGGAGTCACGCTGATAGGGATTTTTGACGGGCGTGTCAACGTTGTCTGTCAGATGATAGTCGTTGATGGCTTGCTTGAAAATGTTGTTTGCTTGTTCTGTAAATGACATGCTTTTTTCTTTTTGTTTTGATTTTCTCTGCAAAGCTACAGAAAGTTTTCCACATCTGCAACTAAAACGATAATTATTTCATTATAATTTGCATAATAAGCGTACAAAATACACGAAAAAGAGGCTAATTCTTGCACAATTATACCCCAAATGTGCATAAGAGAGTCACTTTTCCTCGAAAAAATTTGCGTAACTGACGGAAATTGTGTTACTTTGCACCCGCAAACGGCGAAAGGCCGTGAAAAATTTTCAAGATAGCAAATAATTATTAACATTTTAAAGATTAAAATTATGTCAGAAATTGAAAGCAAAGTAAAGGCAATTATTGTAGACAAATTAGGTGTTGACGAGGCAGAGGTTAAGCCCGAAGCAAGTTTCACAAACGATCTCGGCGCCGACTCTCTTGACACTGTTGAGCTCATCATGGAGTTCGAGAAGGAATTCGGCATTTCTATTCCCGATGATAAGGCTGAGAAGATTGGTACCGTTGGCGATGCCATCGCTTATATCGAGGAGAATTCTAAATAATGTCACTTAGGTGATAGGTGATGGGTGTTGGGTGTTGGTTGATTCTTTTCAACCAGGATTCAACACCCGTTCAGTAATAACAAATACCCATCACCTGACACCCTACAACCCCCAAAATATGGAATTAAAAAGAGTAGTTGTAACAGGTCTCGGTGCCGTGACGCCCGTCGGCAATACGCCCGACGAGATGTGGAAGAACCTTCTGGCAGGCGTTAGCGGAGCCGCACCTATTACACTTTTCGATACAACCCTGTTCAAGACCAAGTTTGCCTGCGAGG
>JAEEGJ010032486.1_pt1 | contig 10019 bp, 9 predicted proteins | sample 8958761 | NCBI WGS metagenome assembly JAEEGJ01 (sample SAMN16246546, study PRJNA631951) | gut metagenome | biome: gut microbiome; feature: rumen; material: RS-attached | host: Bos | place: Iran: Karaj | collected 2018-10 | reverse complement strand
GTGGTAAACATGGAAGAGGGCTCATACTGTGAGATGGATATGGTCCAGATAAAGGGCGTTGACTCCACTTACAGGAAGACTGAGGCCAATCTGGATGCAAACGCGAAAATCTACATCCTCGAACGCCTTATGACACACGGTAAGCAGGAAGCCAAGACCGATATGGTTGTAAACTTAAACGGTGAAGGCTCTTCCGCCCAGATAATCTCCCGTACCGTAGGTAAGGACGACTCTGTTCAGGTCTTCTTCCCGAACGCAGTCGGCAACAATGCCTGCCACGCTCATGTACAGTGTGACTCCATTATCATGGACAACGCAAAGATAAGCTCTGTACCTGCAATCTCCGCGAACCATCCGGACGCACAGGTAATCCACGAGGCCGCAATCGGCAAGATCAACTCCGACCAGCTTATTAAACTGGAGACCTTCGGCATGACCGAAGAGGAGGCCGAAGAGGTCATCATCCAGGGCTTCTTGAAATAAGACAGAATAAAAAACAGCGCCTATCCGGCGCTGTTTTTTTGCATCTGTTCGTGTTCTTTTTTAAGTTCCTCGCAGAGCGCTGCGGGCGTCCAGGACTTGTTCGTCTCCGTCAGGGAGGCCTTAAGCGGCACCTCCACGCCCTCCGCGTGCATGGCCTTTAAGAAGCGGTTTAGCTCTCCGCTTGAAAACGATGATATGAGCATCATCTCATCCGAAAACTCCGAAGGCCCTTCCGAGGAGGTTATGCCGGAAAAGCCGACCAGCTCTCCCACGGGCTTTGAATAGTCCTCCAAAGCCGGCCTTCTGGCCCGCATTTTTGCCTTTGCGCAGACTTTCTCAATCTTTTTATACTTCTCGTCTTCAAAATTGAAGCACAGTACGGTTCCGTTAATTTTCATGGGCTTTCCTCTTTATGAATTCGATTTTCATCAGTTTGTTAAACGGTATGTTAAGCTGCGGGAAGGACAGCAGCAGGGCAAGTACAACGGCGCACAGCAGGAACAGTATGGGTGCCAGCACCGGGCCTGCGCCCGTGCCGTACATTATTAGGTCGCCGAAGCCTGCGTCCATGAGCAGATAAAGAATAGGTCTGTGGAAGAAGTAGATCGGAAGGGTGGACGCACCTATGTATGAGAGTCTGTTCTTTTTGTTCGGGAGCAGACATACGACCGCGGCGGACAGGACTGTCGCGCCCGCGTACCAGGCCGCCCGAAGGAGTATTCCGAGGGACGGATTCCAGAGCTTTGAGTAGGGGTGCTGTGCCACCATGAGAGGCCTCATAAGGTAGAGCTGTTCGCGGAAAACGAAGGCACAGACGAAGAGGGCCGCGATAAGCACCGCGGCTGCCGCAAACAGCCGTCTGTCCCTGCTCTTTTCCGCGACCTTTGTCGGGTCAAGATAAAATCCGAGCAGGAAGAACGGATAAAATACGATGATTCTCGAGAGACAGAAGTCACTGTTTATGAAGTCGAACAGTCCCGCTGCGAGGGCAAGGATGACGGAAACCGGCAGAACCGCCTTTAAAGGGGCTTTCCGGATTACGAATGTAATACAGAGCCAGACCGCCATTGCAAGCATATACCAGGGTATACCGCCCTCATAGAAGGGACGGAACGGTCTGCCGTGTCCCGTGAGGAAGATGACAAATTTTAAAAGGAAATAGAGGATTATAAAGGCTATCACCTTGTTGAAGTTTAGCCTGTCATTCTTAAAGGTTGATTTTGAAAACAGGCCGGATACGAAGATGAAGAGAGGCATGTGTACGGAATAGATGATTATGAATGCGCTCTGCATGAATTCGTTTGAGCCCGTGTACTGCGTGACAAAATGCCCCATAACCACGAGAATTATGAGGAGGGATTTCACATTGTCCCAAAGATAGAGTCTCGGTTTTGTTTCAGCCATTTTTCACTCCGAACAAGTTGTTATGCAACCATTATATACTTTTTTTGTTTTACAAGTCCATATTTTCGGGGCATAATAAGTGAGAGGTAATGTTATGGATTATTGTAATCTCTGCCCCAGAAACTGCAGAGTCAACCGCGAACTTAAAAACAAAGGCGTATGCGGCGAGACCGATGATATCCGTGTCGCGCGCGCGTCCCTCCACATGTGGGAGGAGCCGCCGATAACGGGCAAAAACGGCTCGGGCACCGTCTTCTTTTCGGGGTGCCCTCTGCACTGCTGTTTTTGCCAGAACAACAACATTTCTGACGGCACGAACGGGCAGGTCGTCACGACGGATGAACTCTGCAGTATTTTCCTGCACCTGCAGGAGAAGGGCGCAGAGAACATAAATCTCGTGACGCCCACGCACTTCGTGCCCAAAATCCGCGCCGCGCTCATAAAGGCGAAGCAGGAGGGCCTGACAATTCCCGTCGTCTACAACACGAGTGCGTACGAGTCGGTAAATACGGTGAAATACTTAAACGGCCTTGTCGATGTATACCTTCCCGACCTTAAGTACAAAAGCCCAAAACTTTCAAAGAAATACTCAAATGCGCCCGATTATTTTGAGGTCGCAGCAGAGGCGATTGCCGAGATGTACCGCCAGGTCGGACAAAACCTGATCGTCCGCCATCTCGTGCTTCCCGGCTGCACCGGGGATTCAAAAGAGGTCATAAAATATCTTTGGGACACCTATGGTGACAACATAACCTTCAGTATTATGAGCCAGTATACGCCCATGCCCTGCTGTCCTTATCCCGAACTTCAGAGAAGACTGACGGCGGATGAGTATAATGAGGTTGTGGACTATGCCGCCGAACTCGGCATAACGAAGGCCTTCGTCCAGGAGGGCGAGGCCGCAGATGAGAGCTTTATCCCGGATTTCGAAAACTGGGACCTTGAAACATTTTTAAGAAGCTGAGAAATAGGAAAAAGGCCTGCGTGACGCAGGCCCTTTCCTTTTTTATATTCATCCTATTTTAGAAAACACGTCCATTGCCTTTGCGTAGTCGGCTTTGACAACTTCAAGCTGTGCCGCCGCGTCAGGGTTGTAGACTCCCGGACGGAGCATCTCACAGAGCATGGAGGAAGATGCCTGAAGCTCCGTGAGGCTGAAGTTCGCGTAGATACCCTTCATTGTGTGGGATGCGCGGAATGCGCCTTCCCAGTCCTGCTTTGCAAAGGCCTCAAGCAGGTTGCTAAACGAGGGGTCTGCAACGAGTTTCGGAAGGAAGCGGGCAACGCGTTCCTCTCCGCCGAGTCTTATGACGACATCGTTGTAGTCAGCGCCTAAAAGGTCATAGCATTCTTTTATTGTCATTGATACGTCGCTCCAGTCTTTTCCACTCTGCGCGCATAGCCGTAGAGGGATGTCATTACGGGTTCTTCCGCCTCATAGTCCCAGACGGTACGTCCTTCTATACGGTAGGTTGCTCCGCTCCATTCGACCTCATCCTTGAAGTCGGTATACTCATAGGAGGTGAGTGTCAGAACTTTGTCGAGCGTGAGCGCGATAATCGAGTTGAACCGGTCGTCAAGGAAGCCAGGCTTGAGCGGGTCGACGACCATGCTGCCGCCGTCAACGAGATAAGCGGCACGCTTCGAGAAGGAGAGAACGGAGGTCTCGGCATTGTACTCGAAGAAGACCTCGTTCGTGTTCTCCCAGAAGAACTTGAACTTCTCTCGCTCGGTCTCGAGCAGGTGAAGAGAACGGTTTGAGGATGAGAGGTCCGGATTTGAGAAGACCTCGCTTGCGATTGTATTGAGATCGCGGGCGGACTGCTCAAACAGGGCGACGTCTCTGCCGAGTTCTTCCTTGAGGCTCGGCGCTATCTCCTCGAGGCAATCCATGAGGAGAGGATTGAACTGGCCGCACTCGCCGTTTCTTATCATACTGAGGGCCTGCTCGTGCGAGTAGGCTGACTTGTAGCAGCGCTCGCTGGTGAGCGCGTCATAGACGTCCGCAATGGAGACTACCTGGGCGGCTATCGGAATCCTGTCGCCTGCCAGGCCGTCCGGATATCCGCGGCCGTCAAAGCGCTCATGGTGCCAGCGCGCAATCTCATACGCGTAGCGGATGAGCGGCTCGTCCTTGCTGAAAGGTACGGCATTTAGTATTTTCGCACCCTCAAGTGAGTGTGTCTTTATTATTTCAAATTCCTCCGGTGTCAGTTTGCCCGGCTTGTTGAGTATGGCCTCCGGAATGGCAATCTTGCCTATGTCGTGGAGTGAGGAGGCTGTGCAGATTATCGGGACGTCGGCACGCGGAATATTGTAGTTGTTTGTTCTGGAGAGAAGGGCATTGAGAAGTTTCTCGGTTATTGTGTTGATGTTCAGGCAGTGAGCCGAACTCTCGCCGTTTCTGAATTCCACAATATGGGAGAGAACGGAGACGAGCATGCGGCTGTTCTTTGAACGCTCGTAAATCTGGTGTGTTACGAGTTCCTCGAGTCTCTTCTGCTTTGAGTAGAGCATTATCGTGTTCTGGACACGCCTGTAGACCATGTATGAGTCAAACGGTCTGAAGATGAAGTCGGTGGCACCGAGTTTGTAGGCGCGCTCCACCGACTCCGCTCTCTGATCAGCGGAGATGACTATTACGGGGATATTCTGTATCATGTTATTCTTGTTCATGACCTCAAGCACTGACATGCCGTCCATGACGGGCATGATGAGGTCGAGAATAACCAGAGATACTTCTGTCGCGTGTTGTTCGAGATAGTTGACTGCCTCAAGACCGTCACAGGCCTCGGCTATTTCGAAGCGGTCAGCAAGAATATCCGAGAGGATGGAACGGTTGAGCTCCGAGTCGTCGACTATAAGTATTTTGTAATTGTCGCCGATATTGTTCATAAAACCCTTCTATCTTGGAATAAACCAGTTTTTTCACAACTTACATTGTAAGTAATTTCTATAAAAAAGTAAATAGAATTTGTAAAAAATAGTATATTATATACAAAAATAGTGATATACTATTAACACTAAGGTGGTGAGGCTATGCCCAGAAAAAGAACTACATTGATTGTCATAACAGTCATAATACTGCTTTTTGTGACAATCTGTACCTGGTATTCGTACCACAATATTAAAGAAGCGGTACGGATAGAATCCTATCAGACAATGAATTCCATTGCCGAGGCTCTGGTTGAGCGGGCAAAGAATACCGAGGATTCCGATCTCGGTGCGATAAACCTCTATTACGGAAACGGTGAGGCCTTCATAATTGACAGGTCCTCGCATGAGGTGCTCTATAACTCAAGCGATGTAAAAATCGGCCCTGAACTGAAGAACCTCTTTGACAAAAATACGGTACCGGATGGCATGTCCGCAATAAGAATGACAATAGACAGCGAGAGGGAACTCATACTCGCAGCTCCCGAACGTACCGTCTATAACGCTGTGTACAGGGCACGGCAGGCCTTCGTGCTGCTTATAGCCGTTGAACTCTTTGCCTTTGCCGCATACATCTACCTCGTCTTTGCCAGCGCAAAGCGCAGTGTGGAGAAGACCCTCCTTGAGGAACGTCTCAAGAAGGTTCAGAAAGCGGATGAGGCTAAATCACTCTTCATCTCCAGCATGTCCCACGACCTTCGCATACCCATGAGTTCGTCCATAGGCTTTACCGATCTCGCATATGACAATGCCGAGAATCCCGAAAAGACACGTGAATATCTGAAGAAAGTCAGGTCCTCAAATGAGCATCTCCTGACCCTCGTAAACGACATTATTGACGTTAACCGTATAGAAAACGGCAATATCAGCATAAAGGAGGAGGCGTACAACCTCTACTCCGTCGCGGCGGGAATCGATGAGATGGTCCGCCCTGAAATTGAGGCGAAGAAGATTACATTTGCCACGGACTTCTCCGGCATCATTGACGAGAATGTATATTGCGACAAGCTGCATATAAAGCAGGTTTTCTTCAATATCTTCTCCAACGCCGTCAAGTTCACTGACCCGGGCGGAAACATCAGATTTGAAATAATACAGCTTAAATGCGATCAGCCCGGTTACGGTCTCTACGAGTTCCGCGTACGCGACTCGGGAATCGGTATCGGTGCTGACTTCATGCCCTATGTCTTTGACCCCTTCACCCGTGAGAACTCGGTCGGCGTGAACAAGACCACCGGAGCGGGTCTCGGACTTACAATCACGAAGCAGATTATCGATATGATGGACGGCTCTATTGCCGTAAAGAGCGAGCCTTTCTCAGGCGCTGAGTTTATAGTAAGGCTCCGCTTCAAACTCGCTTCGACGGGTGCCACGCTCGGCAGCCGCAACAATGACTATGAGGTCTTCACGGATAAGTTCCAGGGCAGGAAGCTGCTTCTTGTCGAGGACAACGGCCTCAATCGTGAGATGGAGAAGGATCTCCTTGAGGAGTGCGGCTTCATCGTAAATGACGTCGATGACGGTACGGTTGCCGTCGCCGTCATGGAACAGGCAAAGGCGGGCGAATACGCCGCCATCATCATGGATGTACAGATGCCCAACATGGACGGCTATGAGGCGACACGCCTCATCCGCAAGATGGCGGATCCGGCCATCGCCCGCATACCCATAGTCGCCATGACGGCGAACGCCTTCAACGAGGACCGCTTAAAGTCCAGGGAGGCGGGTATGAACGCACACATCACAAAACCCATAGATATGGACAAACTCTTAAAGGTCCTGGACAAACTTATCTGAGGAATACTCCATGCTTGAAATCAAGAATGTCACAAAAACTTTTAATACGCTCAAAGCCGTTGATGACCTGAGTCTTCGGGTTGAGGACGGTGAGATAGTCGGTTTTGTCGGCCCGAACGGTGCCGGCAAGACCACGACCATGAAAATTCTCACCGGAATTCTAAAACCCGACAGCGGAACCGTAAATATCAACGGCTTCGACATGCAGGAGACACCCATAGAGGCCAAGGAGATAATAGGCTACATCGCCGACAGTCCCGATATGTTCCTCCGCCTCAAGGGTATTGAGTTTTTAAATATAATCGCGGACATCTACAAGGTGCCGACGGACCTCCGCCGCGAGCGTATAGAGACCTTTGCCACGCGTTTCGGCCTCATTGACGCCCTTGACCTGCCGATGCAGAACTACTCCCACGGCATGCGTCAGAAGATGATGGTTACGGCGGCCCTTATACACAATCCGCCCGTATGGATTCTGGACGAGCCCCTCATAGGTCTCGATCCGAAATCCGCCTACAACTTAAAGGGAATGATGCGCGAGCACGCCGATGCAGGCAACTGCGTACTCTTCTCGACACATGTACTCGAGGTCGCGGAAAAGCTCTGCGACAAGATAATCATCATCAACCGGGGAAAGGACATATTCTACGGTACAATGGATGAACTCACATCCATGTACCCGGACAAGGATTTTGAACAGATCTTCCTTGAGATGACGGGTGAGAGCGTATGACGACTTACCTGGCACTCACAAAGACATTCATAAAATCGCTCCAGATGAGCCAATCGACCGACAGGCGCACGAGAATCATACTCAGGATTATCGTGGGTCTTGTCGTTCTTTTTGTCTTCGTCCCCGTCGCGATTTTTGCCGCACTCATGACCTATTCGCTCGTCACCAACCTCCAGTTCTTCCACATACAGGACCTGGGCGTTGCGATGATGCTCCACACAATCTGCCTCTTTACGCTGTTTTTCGGCTTCAATGTAATCTTCAGTGAATTCTATTTCTCCAGTGACATTGAGTACGTAAGACCCTGGCCCGTCAAGGCCTGGCAGCTTGTTGCGGCCAAGTTCTCGGTCTCTTTCTATGTTGACAACATGATGCAGATTTTCATGGTAATAGCGAGCCTTGTCGGTTTCTTTTTCGCCATGCGTCCCGGTGTCATGTCGTATGTCGCTTCCGCTATTGCGGTAATTACATTGCCCATTCTGCCGCTCACCTACTGCGGCATAATAGCGATGGTGGTAATGCGTTTCACCAAATCGATCAACAACAAGGAGAGCGTACAGCGCATATCCGCTCTTGTGCTCGCGGGCTTCATCCTGATGTTCGTTATTATGTTCCGCGTGTTTGCGAAAAATGCCGTCGATGCCATCGGCTTTTTCATCACCGAGACGAACAGCCCGTTTGTCGAGTATATGAATCGCATATTCCCGACCATACATTTCATCTCAAAGGCCATAACTTACGGTTCGGTTCCGGACCTTCTCATCTATATTCTCATCAATGTCATAGCTGTATCGCTCATGCTCTTTTTATCTGAGCTCCTCTACTTCAAGGGCTTTGAAAACCTTGTCACGAATATGAAGGCGAAACAGCGCAGTTTCGATGAGCTGATGAAGGTCTCCGTACAGAGCACGCCGTTTCGCGCATATCTCCGCAAGGAACTTCTCATTCTCGTGAGAACGCCTTCCTTCTTCACGAACTGTATTATGCCGAACTTTATCTGGCCGGTATTCGCGCTAATCATCTTAAAGATGCAGACGTACGATGTATCAGTCACCGCCCTTCGTATCTACAACATGAACGAGCCGAAGATTGTCGGATTCTTCCTCATTATGGGCTCCGTCGTCTTCTCGCTCATCATGACCGCACTCAATTCCCTGGCGTCAAACGCCATCTCGCGCGAGGGCAAGCACTTCCAGTTCATGAAGTATATCCCCATCCCGTATGACACACAGTGGGACATCAAGATTATCGTCTCCTGCGTGCTCTCCTTTGTCGGCATATGGATGTATCTTCTTCCGTTCTGCATTATCATCCACACGAAATTCATCTATATTATCGTTTCGATTCTGCTGAGTATTCTGTCCATAACCTTTGTCTCGTATATGGGCATATACATCGACAGCATCCAGCCGAAACTCGTCTGGGACGACGAGCTTTCTGTTCTCCGTGAGAACACGAACGTTGCGCTCGTCATGGCGTTGGCGCTCGGAATCGGCATAGCCATAGCCTTTGTCGGCTACTCCTTCTATGCCTTCCTCAAGGTGCGCCTTCTCCTCGTCTCGCTCTCGCTCTTTGTCGTGCTCGCGCTTTTGAACCTCTTCGTTTTGTGGCGCACCTCAAAGAACGCTGTTCGCCGCATCGCCGAACAGGAAGAGACATAGTATATATAATATTGACAACGCCCCTTCGGGGGCGTATAATATTTGTGAATAGTTGAATAACTGTTCAAATATTCAAAACTAACGGAAGGGAGGAGAGCTCATGGAAAATCGGTCGGCAGAGGAATTTCAGACGCTTGCCGAGTTGTTTAAGCTGTTTGGCGACAGTACGAGAATACGAATTCTCACCGCGCTGAAGGACGGCGAAAAGTGCGTGCGCGACATAGCGGACGAACTCGGCATGAATGTTTCGGCCATCTCTCATCAGCTCAAATCCCTGAAGGTGGCCAACATGGTCAGGTCCCGCAGAGACGGACAGAATATCTACTACGCGCTCAGCGATGACCATGTTGAATCAATAATCAATATCGGACTTGAACATATAAGAGAAGGAAAGGAAAACTGACATGGAGTATTTCAAGAACAAGAAGCCTGAGGCTGAAGTCCCGAGAAGCAATGATCAGGATGAGCAGCTCATGCTCGAGGAAATCCTCGCGAAGAAGGACGATTGGACCTTCTATGAAGAGGATACGGGAGAGGCCGTGAACGAGGAACCGGCCGCCCCGGTAGAAGAGGCCGAAGAAGTAATTGAAGAGGCAGCAATCGAAGAAGCGGAAATCGAAGAGCCTGCCGCCTTGGAGGAAGACCTTCTTGACGGTGAGCCCATCCTCCTCGATGACGAGGAGATAGAGGCGGCCGAGTGGGCCTTCGACGACGAGGAGCCCGAAGAAGCCGAAGAGGCAGAGGAAGAGGCTCCGCTCTTCACCGAAGAGGACGAGGCCGAGCCCGAAGAAAAAGAGCCTGAAGAAGAGCCCGAAGAGGCTGAGGGCGAAGAGAAAAGAGAGAAACCCGCATCCGGAAAGAAGATGCAGGTTATGACCCTTGCCGACATCAGGAAGAAGCGCCGCGACAAGGAACGTGAGCATCTTCATGAGGAGGACGGCGACGATCACGAGCATCATGAACCTGTACATGAGCATAGCCAGAACGGACATATCCACCATGAGGAG
>JAEEGJ010032485.1_pt1 | contig 10019 bp, 7 predicted proteins | sample 8958761 | NCBI WGS metagenome assembly JAEEGJ01 (sample SAMN16246546, study PRJNA631951) | gut metagenome | biome: gut microbiome; feature: rumen; material: RS-attached | host: Bos | place: Iran: Karaj | collected 2018-10 | reverse complement strand
CTCTTTGTCTTTTCTGATATCTTACATTAAGATTTTACGTTTGAGATGAACGAACAGCCAGAGTCCATAGAGTCCTGCTTTACCGGCGACGCCACGGCGCACCGCGTATCACATCTGCCAAGTAATTTACTGAACATTATAATTTTCTCAAGAGGTAAAAACCGCTATGAACAAGTATGCGAAGCGTTATCTTATTGACGCTATGTCTGGTATGGCTCAGGGACTTTTCTGCTCCCTGCTGATTGGTACAATTGTAAAAACTCTGGGACAGCAGCTTCTCAGACTGAACCAGAATGCCGTTTTCCAGTTCCTCGTAAACGCTGGAAACTTTGCAACAGACGCACATGTTGTTGGTGCTGCAATGGCAATAGGTATTGGTTTTGCAATGGGAGTTCCTGCTCTCGTGCTCTTTTCTCTTGCCGCAGTAGGAAGTGCTGCAAATGTAACAGGAGGAGCAGGTGGCCCTCTCGCAGTTTTGTTTATTGCAATAATTGCTGCAGAGCTGGGCTGTCTGGTAAGCAAAAAAACAAAGGTAGACATCATCGTTACTCCGGCCGTTACTATTTTGGCTGGTGCGCTTTTGACGGTTCTTACTGCTAAATACATTGGTATTGCTGCAAGTTCTGTAGGACGTTTCCTTGTATGGACAACAAAACTTCATCCTTTCTGGATGGGTATTCTTGTTTCTGTAGTTGTTGGTGTTGCGCTGACTTTGCCAATTTCGTCTGCCGCAATTTGTGCCGCTTTTGGTCTTACTGGTCTTGCAGGTGGTGCCGCAGTTGCAGGCTGCTGTGCACAGATGGTTGGTTTTGCAGTTTTAAGCTTCCGCGAAAACCGCTGGGGTGGAATTCTTTCACAGGGACTTGGTACTTCCATGTTGCAGATGCCTAACATCATAAAAAATCCAAAAACCTGGCTTCCTCCAATTATCACAAGCGCAATTACAGGCCCTATCGCAACCTGTCTCTTCAAAATGGAAATGAACGGTGCCGCTGTAAGCTCTGGTATGGGAACCTGCGGTCTGGTTGGCCAGATTGGTGTTATCACAGGATGGTACGAACCAAGTGAAGTTGCAATTGGTCACGGCGCCGTAGCAATTCAGCCAGGCTTTGTTGACTGGCTCGGTCTTGTTTTGATTTGCTTTGTATTGCCTGCAGTTTTGTGTTGGGCACTCGGCCTGTTGTTCCGCAAGATTGGCTGGATTAAAGAAGGCGATTTGGCTTTGAACTAAATTTTTATTCTAGGTCTTCTCGAAAAAGGGAACCGCCAAGGCACTTTTTCCGTCAAAATCATCGTAAAACCTGTTTTTGACGGAAGAAATTAGCCTTCCCCAACATATCAAAATTCAATAATTCCGTCAAAAATGCAATAAGTCCAGTTTTTGACGGAAGATTTTCTTTTAATTCTTCTAAAAAAACTGAAAATCTGCTTTTTCATCTAATCTTTTACAACAATTCTTCCGTCAAAAATGAAAGACCTGCCCAATTTGACGGAATATTTCACATCACACACAGAGTTTACAGCAAAAACTCTTTAATTATTTTCTCCACCACTCTTGTATTCAAGGACTCCTCTCCAGATTCCATGGTAAAAATCAAATTGCGCCCCGGGAAAAAGCCGTTTTCTACATACATATTAAGTTTACCCACAGTATTTTCTTTATAATCCTCATTACCCATTTTCCCAAAATGCTCCCAATAAAATTCCTTGCGAGTCCGCACATTCAGGCAAAGAAAATCCGGATGAAAAGTCACATTTCCAGACTCACCTCCCCGATTCAGTTTCAACGGCACTTCATAACAATAAGGCACCCCATTTCTTAAAAGCGCATCGGCAATTATCACCTCAGATTTGGAACGCACACACTCGCCATTAGCTGTGTAATACTTCTGTGAATCCTCCGTAAACGGCATCCCCTCCCCGGCAGACGGCAGCACCTTCTTCTTCCATCGTTCAGCGTACTGTTCATCACTCAGAGTTACCGGCTCAATAAGCACTTGCCTTGTCTTACATAGCCCCTCATACAAAGCCTCAACCGCACGCCCACCGTCCATTTGCTGCAGATAATTTTTCAAGGCAAAGATTTCCCTTTGCAGCACCTTCATAAGTTTTACATCATAATCTTTCTGAGCTAGCTGCGCGGCTAACTCTCTTTCTGCCAAAGAAATATAACGTCCCCGAGAACTCCCCCGCTCCGTAATATGATAAAACTCAGGCCGCCCATGTTTATGCGTAATCTTAAGATGCCCGCCCGGCATTTCTTCTGTGCTTTTCTCCGAACACTCCATCTTTTTCTGCAAAGCTCTTAAAACCCGCTTTAATTCTAACAGCCGACTTTCCAGACTTTTCTTATCCTGCATTGGAAGCAACTGCTCCAGCTTCATAAAAACCTCCATTTTCTACTGCTTTTCTCCCCCCAACACACTAAAAAAATCCTTATATATATAATTGTTCAAACCATCACAAAAAAGGAAGTTTCTGACGAAGATTTATCCATATTCAGTTTTTTTTCTTAATCGTATTTTATAATCCCTCGTTTTTTGCTATAATCATCCGTTGCGATGAATTATGAAAACCCGTTGATTGTTCAGGGAGACCGTTCTCTTCTTTTGGATGTGCATGCGCCACTGGCTGAAGAATGCCGCAATGCGCTCATTCCGTTTGCCGAGCTCGAAAAATCTCCTGAGCATCTTCATACATACAGACTTACTCCACTTTCACTCTGGAATGCCGCCAGTGCAGGTTTTTCTGCTGACGATGCAATTGATGTCCTCCAGAAATTTGCCCGCTATGATGTTCCACAGTCTGTTACCATGTGGATTAAAGAAACTGCCAGCCGTTTTGGAAAAATCAAGCTGATTGAAGGACCGGATATCGAAGTTCCGGTAAAAGAAGGCAGTGCAGAAAAAATCATCGAGCATAATCTTTACCTTGTTGCAGATTCTCTCCCGGTTTTTAAGGAAATTGCAGCAAATCATTCTGTAAAAAAATTACTTACTAATACATTGGAAGATAATGGTGCGCCAGAGCATTCGTTCCTGCTAAAGCTAACAGACCGCGGTACAATCAAACAACTCTTACTCCAGGCAGGCTGGCCGGTAAAAGATGAAGTTGCCCTGGCTGATGGAGAACCACTTGATGTCTCTCTTCGCGAAACCACTTCCAGTGGACGTAAACTAGAAATCCGCGAATACCAGAAAGGCGCTGCCCGTGCACTTGTTGGCGACAAAGGTCCAGGCACAGGCTTTGGAACTATTGTCCTTCCTTGTGGCGCGGGTAAAACAATTGTCGGCATGACAATTATGGATATGCTCAAAACTTCTACCCTGATTATCACCACAAATATTTCTGCAGTTCACCAGTGGATAGACGAACTGTTAGACAAGACTAATCTTACCGCAGATCAGATTGCAGAATATTCAGGTGAGTCTAAAACAATAAAACAGGTAACCGTTGCAACTTACCAGGTTCTTACCTGGCGTCCAGACAAAGAAGGTCCATACCCGCATTTTTCAATTTTCCATGAGCGCCCATGGGGACTTATTATTTACGATGAAGTTCACATGCTGCCAGCTCCTGTATTCCGCGTTGTTGCAGATTTGCAGGCAGTACGCCGTGTTGGTCTTACCGCCACTCTTGTTCGTGAAGACGGCTGTGAAGGATATGTTTTCAGTCTCGTTGGACCAAAGCGTTATGACGTTCCATGGAAAGAGCTTGAACGCGACCAGTGGATTGCAACCGCAGAATGTATTGAAGTCCGCATAGATTTGCCGACACATCAGGAAATTGAATATGCAGTTTCAACCGTACGCGAAAAGCATAAAATTGCAAGTATGAATCCAGACAAACTACCGGTAGTTAGGCAAATTATTGATCAATTCCCTGAAGATAAAATTCTTGTAATCGGTCAGTACCTCCAGCAGCTGGATGAAATTACAAAAGAGTTAGGCTGTCCTATCATCACCGGAAAAACTCCGAATGCAGAACGCGATAAAATCTATCAGGATTTCCGTGAAGGTAAAATCCGTGTACTCGTAGTTTCAAAAGTTGCTAACTTTGCAATTGACCTTCCAGACGCTTCGCTCGCAATTCAGGTAAGCGGAACCTTTGGAAGCCGTCAGGAAGAAGCTCAGCGACTTGGCCGTATTCTTCGTCCAAAAGAAAGAAAATCCCGCTTCTTCACTTTGATTACCCGCAACACAGTAGAAGAAGAGTTTGGTTCTAACCGACAAAAATTCCTTGCCGAACAAGGCTATGCATACAAAATTGTAAGATACGATGGAGAACTCAACCTCGATGAATGAGAATGAAATAAACCGCTGGGCAGAGGCCATTTCTTCACTACCAGACAAACAGTTTTTTAATACGATGCGTCTCTATCTTGGAGAAATCAAAACTCCATATAACAAACAGCGCCTTACACAGCAGCTGGCAGCCTTTATCAAAAAAGAAGAAAACATCTCAAGTCTTCTAACTTTGCTCGACAGTTTTGATATTACTGTCCTCACTGCAATTTCACTCATTCCAAATACAACTCAGGAAACGATCGTTGAGTTTTTTCACACTGAATATTCTGTCACAGAAATCTATGCAGAAATTATAAATCTCATTGAACGCCTTTTGATTTATAAAGAAAAATCAGATTCCGGCAAAGAACTCATAAAAATTAATCCGCTTATTCGCGAAAACCTTTTGCCTTATCTCGATACAAAACTGATTTTCCCAGATTACACAGCTACAACTTTTTCACATGAAGATGTTTTTTCCATTTCTCCAAATCTACTTGCAGCTTTTATTACTTATATCAGAATCCGAGGAATCTCATGCAAGGCAGATGGAACAATCAAAAAGAATGATCAGAACCGTCTTGCAGAAATATTCCCTGGAAAAGAAAACTTTATTCAGCAATTAATGAATGCCTTTGTAAATCTATCACTTGTTTATGAAAGCGAAGATACAAAAGGCTACAAACTGGAACTCAGCCGCATTCGAAAATTTGCAGAACTTTCTGAGCTCCAGCAGTATACACTTTTATGCGCAGCCGCTGTTTCACGCTTCAGCAAAGATGGCTTAAAAAAAGAAGCACAACTTTTGATAGACTGTCTCACCTCTGTGCCAGACACAGGCTTTAGCCGTGACAGCATTTTACGACTTGCCTTTTTAGTTGGAACTTATACAGAAGATGGAAGTGCTGTTGCACGTAAAAGCAGATTCAGTCGATTGCTTGAAGCCGCACGTCAGGAAGCTGGAACAGAGCCAGAACAAAATGCAGAACTCCTAGACCGCATGATAGACTGTGCAGTTGAATTTGGTCTGCTCAGAAAACTTGGAAAAACTGAAGACGGAATTGACTTATACAAAAGCGCAGAAGAGCTGATAAATCCTAACGCAAATGGAAGCATCCAAACTAACGAAAGTTTGTTATATGGCAACACATCAGAATCACAGCAGGCTCCAAAAGTTCTGAACATCGATTCAACTTATACAGTTACCCTTATGCCAGGCTTAAAACTGAAAGAACTTCTTCCTCTTACAGATTTTATGCTTGTAAAAAAGACAGGGGTTGTTACTGAATTCGAAATTACCCGTCAGTCTGTTTCAGAAGGTTTTGATAACGACATTAATCCTGAAATCATTTTTGAAAGGATAGAAAAATATACCTACTATGAGATTCCACAGAATCTCAAGATCAATATTACAGAATGGTATAATTCTTATTCATCTGCGCAACTTTATTACGGCTACGTTCTTAAGGTTGCAGACAACAATATTTCTTTTGTAGAAAAAAATCCGAACATTCAGAAATACATAAAAGAAAAACTGGCAGAAGGAATCTATCTTTTAAATATTCCGGCTGGCATGGATATAAATAATTTTATCAACGAAAGCTCTCTTGAGTTCATGGGTAATGTCAAAACCTCACTCACAAAATCTGAGTTTTCTACATTCCCGCTTTTGCGCAGTGGTCATAAGCCTGTAATTCTTCAAAGACAAAATACCGCAAGCAAAAAAACATCAATTGCAGATGCTGATAAAATTTTGAAAACACTTAAAGCAAGTCTCAAAAATCTTGATATGGATAAGCATGTTAAAGAAAGTCTTGAGCACAGAATTTCCAGCCGCCTGATTCTTTCTGAAAATCAGTTGAAAACTGCAGCTGTGCGAACAGAAATTCTCGAAGCCGACGGAATGGATTTTGCAGGCAAAGTTCATTTGATTGAGGCATCTGTAAAAGATGAAGATTTGATGGAATTGCAAATGCCGACAGCTGACGGAAAAGGTGAGTTCTTCACCGTAGTTGGAAAACCACTGAGCATTTCACGACAACCTGGTGAGGCAGTAATGCGCTTTCAGCTGGAACCAACCAAGGATATACAGAATCTGCTTGTAAGCAGAATTACACATTTAAGAAGGCTAAGATTTTAATGGAACTTTACATTGTACGTCACGGCACCACAGACTGGAATGCTCAGAAAAAATTTCAGGGTGCACAGGATATTGAACTCAACGAAAACGGACGCAAACTTGCAGCAGAACTCGGAAGGCGACTCGACGCAGCAGGCACTAATTTTGACCGCGTCTACTCTTCTCCTCTTATCCGCGCTTATGAAACTGCATGCTTAATTCGCGGCCACAAAACATATCCAATAATCAGAAATCCGCTTCTTACAGAAATCAGCTTTGGCCAACTCGAAGGCCTGCCTTATGATGACTGGATTAACACAGATAATCCGCGAAAATATTTTTTCACAGAACCAGGCCGCTATGTGCCGCCAGAGGGTGGAGAAACTTTTGATTCAGTTTGCGAAAGAACAAAGCGCTTTGTGCAGACAGTGATTGAACCGATTCAAAATACAAAGCCTGATTCAAAAATCATGATTGTCGCACATGGCGCTCTGCTTGCCGGAATGATGTGCTATCTTGATGGTCACGGAGTAGACAACTTCTGGGGCAGTGGTCTCAAAGGTAACTGCGAAGAGACTGTTTATAATTTTGATGGGAACAAATGGACAAAAACTGCCGAAGACAAAGTTCACGATAATCCATATACAAAATAGAAGGAAGACATTTTGATACTAAAGAAATCAGATACATCATCAATCTCTCAAACTGCCGACACACTCCGCAACGGCGGCATAGTAATAATTCCGACTGACACTGTATACGGCTTCAGCGGAATTGTTGATCTGGCAAACTCCTCAACACATTTTGAAACCGACGCAAAAATCCGCGCAATAAAAGGTCGTGCTGAAACCAAGCCTCTCATCCAGCTTATTGCAAAACCCGAAGATATCCGTCTCTACACCGACGACGAGATTCCACAAGCCCTACTCGATAAATGGCCGGGAGCTCTCACAATCATTGTTCACATAAAAGAAAACTCACCTCTTGCCGCTACCGCTATCCCGACTTCCCATACAGTAGCCTTCCGTTGTCCTGGTGATGAATGGCTCAGAAAAATCATAGAAAAATGCGGTGCCCCGATTTTCAGCACAAGTGTAAACCGCAGCGGCCAGCCAGTGTTAGACACAACAAACAGTATCACACAGGAATTTGAAAATGAAGTGGATCTTATCATAGACGATGGAGATAAAAAAGGCGCACTGCCTTCAACCCTTGTCACAATTGAGAATGGCACTGTAAAAGTTTTACGACAGGGAAGCGTCTTAGTTTAATCAGGTTATTTTCGTCTAACCTCAAATTTCTTCTCACCGGCTGTCGGCTTTTTTTCTTCGAGCTGTTTGTATTTTTTATAAAGCACTTCCTGTGCACGAATAGGTTCTTCTTTCTTACTACGTTCAACAGCCTGCCAGCTTCCATTTGATTTGAGTTCCATGGCAGTGGTGTTATCAGCAAAGTAGGTATCAAGAATTGATTTCACATCTTCAAAGGCAGCTTTATCCAAAATAGGGAACATGAGCTCAATGCGGCGGTCCAGGTTACGGTTCATCCAGTCGGCCGAAGAACAATAAAGCTCTGGGGTTCCTCCGTTCTGGAAATAGAAAATACGCGAGTGTTCGAGGTATCGGTCTACAATAGAAACTACGCGGATATTCTCGCTGAGTCCTTCAACTCCAGGAACAAGCATACAGATTCCACGGATATTCAAAAGAACCTTTACGCCAGCCTGACTTGCCTTATACAAAGCGGCAATAACTTCTTCGTGAGTAAGACTGTTCATTTTTGCAATAATCAAGCCCGGATTTTCTGCAGTGCTGCGCTCAATTTCACGGTTTATCATTGCAATAAGACGAGACTTAATTGTAACCGGCGCCATGCTTAAACAGTTCATATTCTGCAGGGTGGAATATCCGGTAACAAGATTAAAGAACAAAGTTGCGTCATTTGCAATCTGGGGATTAGCAGTAAACAAAGAAATATCCGAGTAAAGCTTTGCAGTCTTAGTATTATAGTTTCCCGTTGCAAGGTGAACATAACGACGAATTGTATCACTTTCGCGGCGAATCACCATCAAAATCTTTGCATGAACCTTGAGGTTTACGAGACCATAAATTACAGTAACGCCAGCCTGCTCCAATTCGTTAGCCCATGCAATATTACGTTCCTCATCAAACCGCGCTTTTAATTCAACGAGAACTACAACCTGCTTGCCGCGCTGCGCCGCTCTCTCCAACGCATCAATAATCGGAGAATTACGGCCGGTACGATAAAGAGTCATCTTAATAGCCAATACATCATCATCATCCGCAGCATCGGAAATAAATTTTACAACCGGGTCGTAGCTTTCATACGGGACGTGGAGAATCTTATCGTGAAGTTTTAGAGTATCCCAGTAAGGCTCTTCTTCAGGTAAGTCCGCAGGGTAAAAATGCTCCCAGCGTTCAAAGCTCAAAGCCCCGCCTTCATCGGCCTCGCGCAGCTCCATAAGGTCACCCGGATTAATAATCTGGTCAACACGATAAACATCCTCTTCGGTCAACTCAAGTTTTTCCATCAAGAACTTCTGGATTTTTGGACTTGAAGCATTACAGGTCATCTGAACCGGGAAGGAAGATTTTCGCTGAATCAAAACATCTTCCATTGCATGGATAAAATTCTTACCAGCATCTTCATCAACGGCAAAGTCTGCATCACGGGCAACCTTAAAAAGCAGTGTCTCTTCAACATCAAAACCTGGGAAGAGCTTTGTTCCAAAGGCCGCAACTACATCCTGCAAAAGCGCAAACTGACGACCATGTACGCCACCAGTTCCATTTCCTGTAAGCCAGTAAATATTTGGAAGGCCCTCAGGAATTTCTACAAGAGCAATTCGCGGAGAATCTTTATCACCACGGAATTCCTCGCCACCCTGAGTCATCTTAATTCCCTTAATTGGAGAAAGAAGAAAAGCCGCATAGGTGGTAAGATTTTTTATATGAGGAAAAGCCTCTGTATCGGTTCGAAGCGGAGTAAGCAACGGAAAGATTTCAGAACTGAAAACTCCATTAAGATATTCAGACTGCTGCTGCGTGTACTGAAGCGGAGTAATATAAACAAGCCCTTCGATTGCAAGCTCAGGAAGAATATCTGCCATAAGACATTCCTGCTGAGTACGAATTATTTGATGGGCACGAGCAGAAATTGATGTAAGCACCATCTGTGGAGAAAGTCCCGAAACATCAACATAAGACGGATTTTCTTCGAGCAGACGTTTTAGAGAAGCAACTCGAACTTGAAAGAACTCATCAAAATTAGAAGTTACAATTGAAAGAAACTGCAGGCGTTCCAGAAGAGGAAGTTCTTTATTGAGGCCCTGAAATAAAACGCGGGCATTAAACTCAAGCCAGCTGAGTTCACGGTTGAAATATCTTTCCTGCATACGCTTCTCTCCTACAGTAAAATTACCTTATAACCAAATACCGACTCGAACATGCCCGACTTTTCATTCAATGCAATTTTTTCGAGTACCGTATTTTTTGATGTCTTTGTATGAATTGTCATTGCATTCTGCTGCATCTTAATAGAAAAATCATTGAACTTCTGAATGTGTCCTCGGTCCAGCGCATCAGCAATTCGCA
>JAEEGJ010032483.1_pt1 | contig 10019 bp, 6 predicted proteins | sample 8958761 | NCBI WGS metagenome assembly JAEEGJ01 (sample SAMN16246546, study PRJNA631951) | gut metagenome | biome: gut microbiome; feature: rumen; material: RS-attached | host: Bos | place: Iran: Karaj | collected 2018-10 | reverse complement strand
AACTATCAAATCTTTTATCTAAAAAACCTCGAACATTTTCAATCATCACTACTTTTGGTTCAATTTCTTCAACCAATCGCAACATTTGAGGAAAAAGATCACGATCATCATCTGCTCCAAGTTGTTTTCCTGCAACACTGAAAGGTGGGCAAGGTACACCTCCCGCTAGCAAATCCGCCATTCCGTGATATGGCCTTCCATCGAATCGATGAACATCCATACACTTCACATTCCATTGAGGACGATTAAATGCAAGGCAATTACAGTAATCACGCTCATACTCAACCAAGGCTAAATGACAAAAACCAGCCATTTCCAACCCCAAAGCCTGACCACCAGCTCCAGCACATATTTCAATCGAAGTGTAAGCCATTTACTTTTTTGCAAATATAGTTATTTTTTCGGTTTATCCTATATCATATCACATACAAAACATAGAAACTCTCGATTTAATTGCCGACGATGAGGCACCTGCCATCGTGGTACTGGAGATTAACAACGCCCATGCTGTGGAGGGCGACAACAATCTTGGTGGCCGTTTCCTCGCTGATGTGGGCCAGGCGCATATAGCCGTCCAACGTGATGCCGCCATGGTTGCGCAGGTAATCGAGCAACACCTGCTCGCGCTCACTGTAGCTGATGGTTTCGGCCGTGTGTTCTTCGGCACTCTCGGTTTCCTGGCTCAGGATGCGCTCATGCAGGCGGCTGGCGAGAACATTCTCGTCGGCGACACGGTAATAGACATGCCAGTTGCCGTTGTCGTCAGGAGCCTCAACGGGCTTTTCCACGGCCTCGGGGATGTCGGCCTTGACCACCGACTTGCCGTTGATGTTGAAGACCTTGAAGCTCACCTTCTGCTCGGGGCGACAATACATCTGTGCGGCTGTCTCAATCATGTAGATTTCCTCCTCGCTACGCACCCCGGCAATGTTGCCGTTGTCCTTCACACCGATGAGCAGGTGGCCGCCGCTGTTATTGGCAAAGGCGGCTATCGAACGGGCAATCTTGCGGGCATCAGTAATCTGGTACTTAAAGTCCTGATGCTCGTGTTCTCCCTGTTCTATCAAGTCTTGTATATAATGGCTCTTCTTGGTTCTCATGTCTCTCGTTTTGCCCCACGCTAAGTCGCTAAGTATTTTTTTAACTTATTCTTCGCACCTTAGCGCCTTAGCGTGAGATGATTATGGTTAGCGGGGATCGTCCACGCCAGGCTCCTGCGGGATGGTGGTGCCATTGAGTACGGCACGCAGATAGGGTTCCAGTTTCTGGGCATACCACCAGAAACCGATGTCGGTCAGGTGGATGCCGTCAACAGTGCCCTCGTTGTTGGGGCCGTAGAGGTCCTTGCAGGTGATATAGTAAAGGTTGTTAGGATTATCGGCCTTGAGTTTCAGGTAATTCTTATGGTATTCGTTATTCTTGGCTGGCAGGTACTCGCTGTAGAAGGCACTGTACTTGGCATAGCTGTACATCTGACCCTCGACCATAAAGATGGGCACCTCGGGGCGCAGGGTGCGCAGGATGTTGACGAAGCCGTAGGTCACCGTGTCGCACATGTCCTTGGTGCAGTTGGGGATGGGGTCAAGGATATAGGCTGCCACGTCGGGAATCGACGCCATTGCCCGTGCCATGCAGGAATCCATCTTGCCCTCGCCGCTGAAACCCAGATTCACGCACTCCACATCCAGGTCACGCTGGATGATGCTCGTTGCCACCATACCAGGACGGCAGGCACAGCCGCCTTGCAGGATGCTCGTGCCATAGAAAACAAACTTCTTTCCGTGGCTGGGAGAATCTAGCACCGGTTGCTTGATGACAGCAGTGCTGTCCACGCCGATTTCTATCCAGCGTACGCCATCATACAGCGGCAGATAAATCATATACTCGTGCATCTCACCGTCAAGACGGTCCACATAGACCTTGCTCTGAATAGAGTCCTGACGGGGACGGATGTCGTTGTCGATGCGGACGGGGCGGTTGCAGTTCACAAACTGCCAGCTCCTCGTGTCCTCGTCCCAAATGTAGAGGTCGGTGCCCTTGATACCCGTGTCAGCCATGTGCATCATGTGCATGTTGGTCAACAGGTTATAACGCACGGCAACAGCACGCGAGTTGGTGGCAAAGCGGAAGGCCTTGCCGCTGGTGCAACAGGCACGGTCCCAAAGCGTGGGACGCACCGAGTCCTTGAAATTCAACGGGATGCGCGATGCCAAAGTCCGGTCAAACGCCCAGTTAATCATGCGATAATGCATCGCATCCACATAGCGCAACGTGTCCTTATTGGTAAAGTCCTGGGCCCGCAAGGCTACAGGCAGCATGGCGAGCACCAGCATCGTCAGGCCTAATATCTTGGTATTGAATTTCATAACAAATAAACTTGATAATCGGTAAATTACAGCACTGAAAGGAGTTTAATGGCCTCCAAGCGGCCGTTGTTGAGCAATGTGGGATAGTGGGCATCGCTATTGACAACGACTGGTGCGTTGAAACGCTTGAGCATCCCGAAATACTTGAGATTGGGATAAAAACGATTGCGCTGCAGCCAAGCCTTGGTATTGATCTCGATAACGAGATGATGGTCCATGATGTTTTCAAACAGGTCAATCACCAGTTTGTCATACCACGGTTCCTCATCGATACCATCGCGGTACTGGCTGGCATTGAACCCGATCTTGTCCATGTGACCGACGATTTCAAAACCACCCTCCTCAACCATCGCCATCATCTGGGCAAAGAATGTCCTGACCACATACTCGATATCACCGTTGAAGTGCTTCGCCATGCGGACCTTGAAGGCAGGGAACTTGCCGTCGATATCCACCATCTCACTGGGATTATCAATAGCAGGGATGAAATGTACCGACCCGATGCGGTAATCCAACGGAAGGCTCTGGAAATACTCGTTGGCAGGACCGTCGCCCACACTCACGTAGTCAATTTCCATCGAAGTGTAAAGGTTGATGCGGTTACCATAAACCTTTCTCATGCGCTCTACCTCATCAAAATACTGCTGCACACTCTCGCGGCTCATGTTGACGGGACTCTCGACCGAAATGGGCGAATGAGGCGTAAAGCCCAAATGGGTAAAACCCTGAGCTATTGCCTCGTGGACAAATTCTTCGATCGTCGCATGACCGTCACAATACTGGGTATGAGTATGCAGATTATATAAATCGGTTTCTCGCGTTATTTTCTGGAAGTCAAACATGGTTAAAACATTTTATTGATCTGTTCCATCGGGATGACCGTGATGATAGTCTTCCCATCAGGTGTAAAGTTGGGCTCAGGCAGGCGCAACAGGTCTGCCACCAGAATGTCCATTTCCTCCTGCATGAGCGAACGTCCGACAGGGATTGCCGCCGAACGCGCCACGGTGAGTGCCAAGTGATCAAGGATGCGCTTCTTGAGCGGCATACCACCGTTTTCCAACGAGTCAAGAATCTGATGGACCATCGACGTGGGGTCAACGCCATCGAGCCCGGCAGGAATAGCGTTCACCGACCAGTCATTGCCACTCAAGGGCGACAGGACAAACCCCATCTGCTCCATTTCGGGCAGGAGTTCCTGCAACGCCACACTCTGGGCTGCGCTCAGGTGGAGCACCTCGGGAAAGAGGATTGCTTGGGATGACATGCTGCCCGTGTGAAGGCGACTAATGTAGCGGTCAAACAGGATGCGCACGTGGGCGCGGTGCTGGTCAATGACCATCAGCCCCGACTTAGCAGGTGATAAGATATAGCGGCCCTTGAGCTGCAGGTAAACCGACTGTAGATCGCCTAGTGGCAGCACTGGCTCCTGAGTGACTTCGTCAACGCTCTCACCTACTGGTTGCTGAGACGATTCCATGCCCTCGCGTTTCTTGCGCTCAAAGTTGGCGAACAATTCGTCCCAGTTGCTCATCGTCTGGCGCTCAGGGGCTTGGTGACGTGATTGTCCCGAGCCACCGCCTGAAGAGGTCTTGAAAGGGTTATAGGAAGTATCCACCTCAATCTCGGGATGATGGACCTCAACATGGGTATTGAAGGCAGGTATGGATGGGGCTCCCTGCGTGTCAAAGTCGATAGCAGGAGCAACGCTAAAACGACCCAAAGCCTCTTTCACCCCGGCAGCGAGAATCTGCCAGATAGGCATCTCGTCCTCAAACTTGATCTCGGTCTTTGTGGGATGGATATTGACGTCTATCGACTGCGGGTCAACAGTGAATCGCAAGAAATAGTTAGGTTGTTCTCCCTCAGGAATAAGTTGCTCATAGGCCGACATCACCGCCTTGTGGAAATAGGGATGTCGCATGTAGCGCTCGTTGACAAACATGAACTGCAAGGCATTGCGCTTGCGGGCATTCTCGGGTTTACCCACATAGCCCTGCACCTTGACCAGCGATGTCTCAATGCTGACAGGCAGCAATTGCTGGTCAATGCTGTTGCCCATCAAGGCAGCGATGCGCTGACGGAAGGTGCCTTTCATCAACTTATACATCACGTTGCCGTTGTGCATGAGGGTAAATTCCACATTGTTGTTGACAAGAGCCAACTTCTCAAACTCCTTAACGATATTACTCAACTCTACCTGATTGGTCTTGAGGAATTTGCGGCGTGCCGGAACATTAAAGAAGATGTTCTTAATCATGAAATTGCTCCCCACAGGACACATGTCCGGCTCCTGGCTCTCGCACTGCGAGGCATTGATGACCAGACGTGTTCCCAGCTGGGCATCACGACGACGCGTACGCAATTCCACCTGTGAGATGGCGGCAATGGAAGCCAAAGCCTCGCCGCGGAAACCCATCGTGTGAAGGGTGAACAGGTCATCGGCAGTGCGTATCTTGCTCGTGCTGTGGCGCTCAAACGCCAGTCGTGCATCGGTATCGCTCATCCCCACCCCATCGTCAATGATCTGGATCAAGGTGCGGCCCGCATCCTTGAGAATAATCTGGATGTGGGTAGCCTGAGCGTCAATAGCATTCTCCACCATCTCCTTAATGACGCTGGCAGGACGCTGGATCACCTCACCAGCGGCAATCTGATTGGCAACCGAGTCGGGCAAGAGTTTAATCACATCGCTCATGGCATCTCGTCGGTTTTAGGGGTTGACAATTCGGTGGACACACTGGTATTCTCGGGCACGACAGCGTTGGCATTGCTGCCTGAACGGCGGCGTGTACCACCCTGGATGGATTTCATGACCTGCTTGAGTTCCTCGCTCACATCATAGATATCATCGGGCGTCTTGGGACGCAGCGCGTCATACCACTGGAACTGAGGCAGGTACATATCAGACTTTTTGGCCAAATATAGAGGAGTCACACGACCTGAGACCTCGGGCCACATGATAATGCGGTCCACCTCCTGCTTGGCCTTGAGGTTGAGTCGCATGAAACTAGACTCAGCATTGACCATTTTATTGTAAGTCGAGTCTTTTTCCTGCGGGAACATGATTACCTGCACATTGCCATCAACATCGAGACGGCGCAGTTCCTTGTCCTCAAACCATGCCTTCATCTTCTTGCCGCTCAACTGGTCGTAATAGTTTTCTCCCAAGTGCTCGGCCATAAAACCGCCCGTTGGCAACGTCGCCCAGTCGGCGGCGCTGTCATTGAGATGGACGTTGATTTCGTCACCAAAGATTTGACGCTCGAGGTTCCACACCACTGCATGATTGTACATGTTGATGATAGTGTCGGCCTCACTCAGTTGCAACGAGTCACAGATGCCCTGAACATCATTACGATAGAACCGCACCTGATTAAACGCCCGCAGCACACGCACAGAGTCATTGACAGAATCGGTGACGACGTGGTTGATCAGCGTACACAATGTATCGGCATGCAGGTAAATAGTATCCTTCTGGGAAAACTCGCGGGCCCTGGCGCGGCCCGTCACAAAGCTGTAGTGGGCATTATCATCGTGATAGCCATAGTTACCGTCAAGGATGACTTTGTTGCCGGGATCGGTTATCACGACATTGCCACGAGCCTCGCCATAGTTGCGGCTACGGTTATAATAGACCGTATCGCCCAGCAGGGTCTTGCCGTCCTTGGCGGTAATCAGAGCGCGCTCATAGAGGGTGGCATCGTCGGCACTGGTATTGTACCAGCCGTTGGTCGTATTGATAGTGTTGCTGTCGCTCACAATGAGTGTTTCGCTCGTGATATGGGCGATATGGCTCTGGGTGTTATAGTCAAGCAGATCGGTAAACATCTCGTAACGGTCGTTTACCAGATGGACATCACGCGAGAACTCAGCCTGTTTGGTATCCAACTCATAGCGGCCATAGGCGGAACTCAGCTCAGTATTGTTGCGGTTATCAACAATGGTACCACCATCAAAGTAGTAGCCCACGTTAGAATTGATCTCATAGTCCAGAGCATCGGTCAGCAACGTGGTGCTGCGATTCTCCAGGCGAACATTGCTCCTCAACTCGGCAACACCCTGGTCACCATAGTAGTGCAACACATCGCTATAGACCCACAGGGTATCGCCCTGGGTCATACGCACGTGGCCGAAGGCATCAAGCGAACTGGTCTCGGCATAGAAATAGGCACTGTCACAGAACATGTACATATCGCCGCGACGGAAACGCACATTGCCTTTCAGCACCTGATAGTCACGGCTGATGTTCTCGTCAGCCTTGAGCAGGTCGGCATTTTCCAGAAAGACCTTGTTCGTCTGGTTGCGGTTGGCCTTGGGAATCTGGGGAGTGATACGGGTCACCTTGGGCCCCTTGGCGCCCTTGCGCGCCGCCTGAGGTGGTTGCGGATTGGAGGGTTTATGCTTATTCACCGTCTGAACCGATCGCGTCTTGACGGATTTCACAGGGTTTTGCGCCCACACGACAGGTGACATCATCAACGCCATCAGGCAACACGCCACAATGACGTGCCTGAGACGGCTTTTGACTGTTGAATGTCGCTTATTGTGTGAGGCAAACATGTGAGATAAATGATATGGATAAATGGTTGGACAGAAACCTTATAGCGTAACAGCTAAAGCCTTATTTCCCCTTCTTGAGCCAGTCGTACTCGAATTCACAGTTGCGCCAACCCTCCTCGATATAGACATAGACGCTCTTCTGCTTCTTGGCGACCCAGTCATGGATAATCTTTTCCTTGGCCTGAGCCTCACACATCTCTTTGATAATCATGTAATCGTCGGCAAGATCTGCCTTATGTCCGTCGATGCGCTTGACGAGCTTAACCATGGCAACCTGCTCACGGCGTGTCTTGGGGTTAACCATGACAAACGGCTCACTGACATCGCCCGCTTGCATCGTATAGACCTTCTTGCCCACCTCGGCAGGTAGGTCGGCCATCTCAAAACGGCTGCTGTGGCTCTTCTCGTTGAGCATGTTACCATTGTTGTTACGCGAGTCCTTGTCTTGGGAGATATACAGTGCCATCTGGTCAAAAGTATGCTTGCCAGCGAGGATGTCGCTTCGTACCGAATCCAGACGCGTCAGAGCATCGGTCAAATCCTTGTCACTCACCTTAGGACGCAACAGGATGTGGCGAGTGTTGATGCGATCACCACGTTTCTCGATGAGCTGGATGATATGATAACCGTCGTCGGTCTCAACAATGTTGGAAACGCGCTTGTTGTCATTGAGGTTGAAGGCTGCAGTGGCATACTCGGGCAAGAGCACCGAGCGGCTCTGAAATCCCGTTTCACCGCCATAGACCGCAGTCGATTGGTCCTGACTGTAGAGGATGGCAAGAGTCGAGAACTCACGTTCACCTGAATTGACCTGCTGGGCGTAATCGCGCAGACGGGCTTTCACCTCGTCTATCTCTTGCTGGGGGATGACCGGATTGATAGTAATAATCTGAACCTCGACCTGCATGGGGATATAAGGAAGCGAATCCTTAGAAAGGCTATTGTAGAAACGTTGCACCTCGGCAGGAGTGGCCTTGACATTCTTGGTCAGATCACTCTGCACCTGCTGGATGCAGTACTGGTCACTGTAAACCTCGCTGAGCTTCTCTCGTAACCGCGGCAATGGCATGCGGAAGTATTCCTCGACCTTTTCCTTACTGCCTAGATTGGCAATAAAGAAGTTGATACGGTTTTCTACCTCGGCAGAGATGGCCGATTGCTGCACCTCAACGGTGTCGATGCGGGCCTGATCCAGGAAGAGTTTGTCAATCGCCATCTTTTCAGGGATGACGCAATAGGGATTGCCGTCGATGGGAATGCGCTCCATCAACGCCTGCTGGTACTGTTCCTCGATATCGCTCTTGAAAATGGGTTCATCACCGATCACCCACGCAACTTCCTCTGCTACATTGTTTTGTGCCATCATGGCCAAGACGGTCATGACCAGTGTCAATGCTGTAAAAAATCTCAGTTTCACTTGTATCGTCGTTTTGGTTTATTTCAAACTGCAAAATTACTGAAAGTCCTCTGCAGAACAAAATGTATTGACAAAATCTTTGTTAAAACCAGAGGCAAAATGGAATTCATGTAAAGTGAGCAATAAAACATGAATGGCTACAAAATGCCCACGAATGATCATGAACTCATTTTTTGACCATTCGTGGGCAATCGCAGACATTCATGTCCCTATCAAGAAACTACTATTTCTTGACGGGCTTGGTGCGGTAGATATCATCTTTCTTAACCTTGACAATGTTACCGTAGCGGGCAAGTGCCTTCATGTCGAGCTTCTTGACGTTGCCGACAATCATCAGCTGATAGGGTTGCCCCTTGATGTGCTGGCGATAGAAGGCTTCAACATCGGCCTGGGTCAAGGCGGGCAGTTGCTCAACCAGCGCTGTTTGGGAATCGCTGGTGTAGCCATTACGCTCCGACAGGGCAATCATCAGAGGCTTGCCACGGAAGGTCGGATAGCTGTTGTTGATGTCGTTGAGCAGACTCTGACGGGCCACACTCATGTTCTCGACATTGACGGGCATATCGTTGATGAGCGAGTCGAGCAGAGCAATTGCCTGCATGGACTTGTCACCCTGAGTGGCGACAAGGGCCAAATAACCTGACGGGTTAGTAGAATGTGCGAGCGCTGGCGTCATAGCGACACCCTGTGCAGCATAGGCCATTGAGCGGAACTCACGCACCTCCTGGAACAGCACCGATGACATGCCACCGCCAAAGTACTCGCCCCACATATTCAGACAAGCCTGGTCACGGTCACTTGTCACACCAGTCAACGGACGGAAAAGACCTATCATGGTCTGGCGCGACTTGGGCAGATCAAAGACATATACCGTGCGCTCTTGCGGTGTATTCATCACCTTTTCCTGAATGGCATTCTCTTGGGCACCAGTAAGTTGCGGCAGCTGGGCAGCAATGAGTTCTGCTTCCTTTGAAGCGGAGAGTTTTCCACTGTAACTGATTTCGCAACGGCAATCCAGCGCCTGCTTGAACGAGGAAACAAGCGCATCAGCCTTTATCTTTTTGAACTCTTTGGCAGTCAATCGGGTAAGATAGGAAGAACGCTCACCCAACATAACTTTTTGGGCCAAAGCAGCAAACACATCAGTGTTGTCATCCCAGAAGGATTTCTCGCCAGGGCCTGCAGCGTCCTTGAGGGATTCCAGTTTCTCTTCATCGGCCTTCATGCGGTCAAGGAAGTGACCCAGCAGACGCAGCGTCGGTTCCAGGTTGGCTTCCTCACCCCTGAGTCCGAGTATCGTCATCTGCTCGTCGGCAGTGATACTCATCTGTGCACCCAAACGTTGCATAGCAGCACCAAAGTCCTTAACATCAAGCGAATCGGTTCCCAGTTCACTCACATACTCTGCAGCAGTCTCCAGCAGCTTGTCCTGTAAGGTGCCCTTGTGGAAATTGATGATAAGGGTGAAATAGTCGTTCAACGGATTGGGGCCCGCATAGAGCGTGTTGCCTCCTTGCATCTTCACCTTGACAGCATCATTGCCGAAGTCAAGCAGGCGCGGGGCGACATCCTCGACAGGGAGCTGCTCCAAGCGCTGGGCATAGGTCGACTTGTCGGCAGCATGCTGGGGCTTGACAGGCGTGTATTCGGGCTTGGCAATCTGCTCGGCAGGC
>JAEEGJ010032481.1_pt1 | contig 10019 bp, 5 predicted proteins | sample 8958761 | NCBI WGS metagenome assembly JAEEGJ01 (sample SAMN16246546, study PRJNA631951) | gut metagenome | biome: gut microbiome; feature: rumen; material: RS-attached | host: Bos | place: Iran: Karaj | collected 2018-10 | reverse complement strand
ATTTAGTTTTAAGACTTAGAGGAGGAAATTATATGAAAAAATTATTTTTACTTCATTTTAATTAATTATAATTTTATTATTTTTTATTCTTTTATTCTTTTGAAATTGTTTATTGAAAATCTTTTTCTTTTATTTTTAAATATATTTAATATAAATTCAAAGACATAAATTTAAAATTTTTAAATTATTTATATTTGACTTCCTCATATATATAACATTCTTAAAAATTATTTAAACTTCAATAATCTTTTATTTATCATCTTTATTTCCAATTTCAATAATATTATTAAAATTAATCAAACATCTTTTATTCATTTCATTTTGAATTTTTGTTAAATAACCCTAACACCATTAGGATGATGTTTAATTAAATTAATTAATTCTTCTTTTAAACAATTTAACTCATCATCATTTTCATTTCCTTCAAAATCTTTAATTTTTAAACCATTTTTAGCTTGTAAGCCAAAATTATCAGGATTATTTTCTTATATAATAACTTTTTTTAAAAATCTCTTCCTAATTTACTTAAATCTTTAATATTAACATATCCAACTTTAATAATATAATTTCTATATAATCTATAATAATTTTTTAATTAGGAGCTTCATCATCAATTGCTAAATCAGCATAATTATAAGAATAGCTGTGAAAATAATTAATTCATAATAATTTGATAAATATAAAATAAATCTTGAGTACCAGGTGTTATTTGAATATATGTACTATCATCATCTTCTAAATAATGAACTAATATTTCATCTAAAGCTAAAACTAAAGTTTATTCATATTTTGGATTTTTTGGTTTTAAATAAGGAGAAACTGGCTTTTCTATATTTTCTTCTTCTTCTTCATTAAATTTACTGTTATTATTATTTGATGATGATATATTTAATGATTTTTCAAGTAAGATTTTTATACTTTCTTTTTCTTTTATTTCATTTATTGAATCTTCAATTTTTTTAAATTTTTTAAATATGATTTTATAATATTTAAGGATGAATCAATAAAGGGAAATTCATTATTTTGGTGGTTAGTTTCAAAATATAATTTTATTGAATATATAATATTTGTTTTGATTTTTTGTTATTGAAATTTAGACATTTTTTATAATTAGATTTATTCAACTATGTTAAATTTTCTTCTAATATTTATTACATTTTACATAGTTTGGTTTATTTTTAGTTCTTTTTAAATTCTAATTTATTTATAACAATAAAAAGAAAAGCAATAAAATTTTGATTATAATAAAAAGTTAATTCCTGATAAATATTTTTCTTTTTCAACGAAACTTATCATTAAAAAGATATATAAAATTATTAATTGTTGTAAAATAAATTCTTTTCCATAAAGTATTATCAGAATAATTTTGAAAAATTTTAAATAAAATAATATTATTTTGATGATAATATATTAAAAAAATTCATTTATTATAGATAATTTATTTTTAAAAAATTCATTTGATTCATTTCTAAATCTTTCCTAAGTTCTTGCAAAACTAAATTTTCAAAATTAATTAAACTTGAAGAAATGTTAATATCATATTTTTCATTTTTATTTGAACTTTCAGTGTAAAAGATTTTGCTAATAGATTCATTAAAAATTCCTTTAATTTAAGAAGTTTCAATAAATCATTTTTTAATTTGCATATTTTTCATTCATTTCTTCGTCAATTTCACTTATACTATCAAATTTTTTTGGGAGGGATTATAATAATATTTTTTCTTTGAACGAGGTTCTGCATATTTAATTAAATTTTTATCTAAAAGAATACTTGATTTTTTCTTAATTTTATTTAATTTTGAATAAGATGATTTTGAATTTATTAATTCTATTGCATTTTAATTATATTTTTTATTGTTTACCATATTTTTAGGGACATAATTTTCTAAAGCTAATTTAATTGTTTCATCATTGGTATTTAAAAAATATTTCTCTTTTTTAATATTATTTAAACTTGTTTCATTAGGTTTTTGAGTTATCATTATATTTTATTCTGGAATTTTTTTCTTAATATAAGCCCCACTATTATGACTTGAAGGAGAGTAGTATTCAGTATCATCTCAATCATTTTCAATTATACTTTTATCATCCTTATTATGTTTATTCATCAGGAATTTGAAAAATAAAATTGAAAAATTAAAAGGTAATTAAATAATTATTTTTTCATTTAATAAATATATAATATATTTTTTTCAAGGAAATTACATATTAAAAATATTAAAATATATAGAAAAAAAATTGATTTTTCAAAAAATTTGTGCAACTTCTGAAAACCTTTCTTCTCCTAATTCTTGATATTCACTTTTTTTAATGAACAATTTATCAAAAGCACTCATACTAGCAATCATACTCATTCCAATCCATTTACTAATATATCTATTATTATCAGCAACGATAATAGGCTTAAATTCTAAACTCCATTCATTTTCATCTTTATATCCACTTAATTCTTTTCTAATTCTTTCAGAAAATCCATGAATCATAGTAGTTCCTCCAGATAATATAATATTATTAACTAATGTTTCTTTTAAATTATCATTAACAATTTCACTTTTTCTTACTGAATGAACTATTAAATCTCTTAAACCAAGATCTTCTCTATCAACAACTTTAGGATTAAATAACATTTCACTTGCAAGTAGTCTACATCTCCTAGGAATATCAATTATTGTATCATCAGGTAATTTATATAATCTAATTTCTTCTAAAATAATATCTTGGAAATTTTCATCAAGATAATAATCACAAGGATAAATAAAAGGAACAGAAGAAGTTCTTTCTTTAATATTTCTCAAAGTATGAATATCTTCTTCTCTTACATTTAAATTAGCTTCTAAAATACCTTTTCTATAAATATCAGTAAGGTCTTTTCCTCCTAATTTATTTTTACTTAAAGCATGATAAAGAGGAAATCCTTCAAAAATAGGAACAGTATAAGTTCTCATTTCTCCACATTGAACAACTAAACCAGAAGTTCTTCCAGTTGAATATAAAGAAAGAGAAGATGAATTAATCATAGCCATTGCTTTAAAACCAAGTTCATCTATAAATACTCTTCCATAAATTCTAATATTTTCTTCATTTTTAATAGGAGATATATTAACAATAACATCATAATCAGGAGGTGAAATTCCCATTTTATTTTCTAATGCATCTCTTAAAAATTCTAAAAATTCTTTAGAAGTTTTTTCTTTATGGTCTCCTGGAGTTAAATTTAAAATATGATAATCAGTTTGATATTGAGGTTCTGTAGCTTCATAACCGAAAACATCCATTTTTTGATCATATGAAGATAATTCATTTTTTTTATCTGAATCATATATTTTACTTCTAGCATAAATTGAAGGTATTGTGATTGTTGGTTGATCTTCACCAGAAAAACCTATTTTTGTATATGCATTTCCTAAATCTATGACTATATGATCATTTAAGTCAAATTCAGTTTCCATTTCTTTCATTTTATTTGATAGCATTAAATTCATTCTTTTATCTTCACTCAATTTAATTGCTTTTTCCTTTTTTTGTCCAGTCTTATTTTTATCCGACATTTTATTTTTGATTAGTTATAACTTTATATATTAATAATTTATTAAATATTAAAAAATAAGATAATCAAATAAAATAGTTCAAGTTTAATTACATTCTTAGTTTACATTTTTAATTAGCTACAAGTAAAATAGCATTTTGCAATTCCTTCATATTTCTCTTTGAATATCCTTTTATACATTTCAGCTTTTTCTATTGAATAATTTAAATTTTTTAATTTTTCTGAATACTTGGCCAAATCTTTATCAAAACATTTTTTAAATCTTTCACTATTAAGAAAAGATTCATAATAATCAGAAACTGAAGTCTTAAACAATAAATCATAAAGTTTTTTAATTTCGATATCTTCACAATTCATATAAATTGTTTCAATTTTGGATAACACATTTATATTATGATTATTCAAGCTCCTTCCTGCAATCTGAATATCTTCGCTTATATATTTAGAAATTGTAATGCTTTTTATTTTCTTTAAACTATCATTTTTAACATCTTCTCTGAATAATTTACTATTTGGTAAAAGAAAAGGTAATTTAAAATCCTTATTTTTCATATTAATTCGAGTAATGTATCCATTAATAATATTTCTTATATCAGTTTGTAATTTTGTAGTAATTTTCCTTTTGAGATGATAAATTGAGTGGATTTTTTTTAATTTTGGATCTGTGTTAAATTTAGTGATCTCTCCATTTGAAAGAGAAATATTATCAATTGAATTTTCTAAAGTCGAGTCATCATGATTAGTAGAAACGAGGAAAATACACTTACTTTTAGACAATTCCTCTTTCTCATGATTGACTCCTTTAGATTGAGAATTTTCAATTTCATTTTCATTATTCACAATCCTAATTTTAACTGTTTTTGGATGAAGAATTGTCATGAATTGATTTGGCCATAATGATTGCTGTTTATTTTCTTCTGATAATATATTATGAATTGATCCTCTTTCTGCATTACAATTTTGGTTATGCTTTGTTCCTATTAATTGGGGTATGCAGAAAGGAGCAAAGAAATAATTCAGGTCTGGGAATACATTATGAGGTGAAGAATATAACATTTTTATAACTTAATAATCATTAGATTAATATATAAAAATTATAATTATTATAATAGATAAATTTTAATATAATTAGAAAAAATTTAACATTTTTTTAAAAATCTAAACTTATTTTTTTTAATGTATTCCTTATTTCATTAAATTCAAAATACTTCCTTAAATGATTATAATATTTTAAAAATATTATAATTTTTTTCAGTTTATATTTAGTGAATTAAATAAATTAAAATGTCAGAGTCTTATAATCCTTTATCAAAAGATTCGGATAATTATAAAAATGATTTAGAAGTGAAAAAAAGAATAATGCAAATAAAAATAATAAATAATAATTATAATAAAGATCAATTCTTAGATTTTTGTAATGCTAAAAGAAGTGATGGTGACAATTTAAAAAGATGGACAATATCAGAATTCCAAGAAATAGTAGATGAATATTTAAAATATCACGAAGATGAGAAATTTAAACTTAAAGAAAATGAAAAAGAAATGTTTATAAATCAAGAAAAAGAAAATCAAGTTAATAACGAAATTTCCCAAATTGAAAACTCTCATATTTTATCTCCTTCAATACAAACAGAAATTCCTTGTAAAAAATTAGAAAAATCAATATTAAATGATAAAAAAGTAATAATTACTATTAAAAACCCAAAAGCAACTTCAATATCATATTTTCAAAGTAGTTTTATTCAATATGAAGTACATACAAATGTGACAAATTGGATGGTTCAGAGAAGATATAGTGATTTTGAATGGTTAAGACTTAATTTAAAAAAATTTTTTCCTAGAATTTTTTGTCCTCCTATGCCAAATAAAAAATTAGGTTCTAGAAGATTTGAAAGTGATTTTGTTGAAAAAAGAATGAAATTTTTAAATAAATTCATTAATGCAGTATGCGAAAATGAAATTTTTAAAGCAAGTGAACTTTTAATAGCTTTTTTATCTTTACAAGATAGAATTCAATTTGAAGAAAAAATGAAAGAAATTAATTCATATACTCCTTCTCAATATGTGGAAGATAATAGAACTTTTGAAGGTGTTGTTAAATTAATTGAAGATAATAATGAAAATTATTATAAAAATCTTTCTAATTATTTTAAATTACAAAGTCAAATTTTAGAGAGATTAAATTATAATTTAAAAAATTATTATTATAACACTGCTGCAGCGAGTAAGAATTTAGAAGAAGTTCAAAAAGATTTTGAAATTTTAGGAGTTTTAAATAAAAAAGTTTCAATAAAAGAAGAAATTACTAAAACTTATGAAATATTTAGTTTATTTTTTAAAAATTGGAAAAGAATTTTATTTAATCAGAATGAAATAGTGAAAAATAATATAAAAGATTTTTATAAATATATAAATATGGAAAGTGTATCATTTGACGAATTATTAGAAGGAAGAGAAATAATAAAAAATTTATATTTAAATGAACATATGAGATTAACTTTAAAAAAGGAAAAATTATGGGAGAATGGAGATGTAACAAAATATGAAATTTTAGATGAATATAATTCAGTTGATAATCTTTTTTTATTAAGAGATAAAAATTATGCTTTTTCTAAAATGTGCACAAGAGAAACTCAAATAGAAAATAATTTACATAAACAATTTAATTATTGTAACTGGATGAATAATGAAGAACTTAAAAATTTAATAAATAGAAATTCAGAAAAATTTATTGAAAATGTTAAAGACTTTTGTGAAAAGATTTATCCAACTTTAAATGATTCATTGATAGTTTGGTCTGAAATTGCTTCTTTTACAAATAATAAATTCGAGCAAAATATTATTAATCAATCATAAAAAGATAACTTAATTCTTTATTTAATCTACACTTTAAAATTAATTAATAATTTTAAAATTTTGTTAAATAATCTTAAATTATAAAAAATTAATTGTGTTAAATAAGAATTAATAAATAAATCAATCTAATAATTATTGAAATAACATAAATGACTAACCAAGAAAGACAAGATTACCAATTTTATGATCAAAATAAAATAAAAGAAGAAATTCAAAATCAAAATCAAGTTCAAAAACAAGGAAAAAAAGGAGGATACTCAAAAAATTTCAAAGAAGGAACTCAAAGAGGAAATCAGAATATTATAGAAGATAAAAATACAAATCAAAATATAAACGAATATAATAATAATTATCAAAATTTCAGAAAACATAAAAAAGGATATACTAATTATCAAGGCAAAAATCAAAATGAAGAATTTGATAATAGACAAAGAACTAATAGTCCTCAAGGATTTAAAAAAAATAAAAGAAAGCGAAAAGACCAAAAAGAAGAATTTATCTTTGAAAATCAACAAAATAATCATCAACAAATATATAATAAAGCACATAAGAAAAATCAAATAAATACTCAACAACAAAGACAAAATCAAATAAATAATAATAATAATTATAATAATAATAATAATATGAATTCTAATAATAATGTTAATAATAATAATAATTTTTTCCAAAATATAAATAATAATAATACTGAACAATTCAAACAAAATATGAATTTAAATCCAAATAATTTAAATAATCAAAATTTCAATTATCAAAATCAACAAAATCCAAATAAACAAAATTTAAATAAAGGAAATATGATAATAAACACTATTCCAAATCAAAATATGTTATATAATATGAATCCAATGAAACAAAGTGATTCAGAGAAAAAAGATGAGAAATCATCAGAAGGAACAACAGAAGATTTATCTCAATCAAGTTTTTCAAATATGAATAGAATGATGGAAAATCAAGATAATATAAATAGACATATGAATATGGGAAATTCAAATATGAATCAATTTCTTCCTAATGATATATTAATGAATAAAAATTATTTAGAACAACAAAGTTATCAAAGATTACCAGCTAATGTATATAATAATATGAGAATTTCAATTGAACAAAATCAATTATTTAATAATATGAATAATCAAAATTCAAATTTTCCTTTTGGAGTAAATGAAGAAGCTATGAAATATAAAAAAATGAATAAAAAAATTCAAAAAAGTCCAAATGAAGGAAATATGGTTAATATGAATCCTAATATTAATATGGGAAATATGGTTAATATTCCTAATTTAAATTTCCCTTCTCAAATAACTAATAATAATAAATTTTTTAAAAATAATAATGGAAATAATTTATCTTTGAATAATAAAGGTAGTTTAAGTATGCAAAGCAATAAAAATACAATGCCTAATTTTAACTCTAATTTAAATTTAAACTTTATGATTCCTCAAAAATCACCTCAAGCGCCTCAAAATACAATACCACCAAATATGATTAATCAAAATTTAAATTTAAATATGAGTCAAAGGAATTTTTATAATAATAATCAAAATAATATGAATAAAAGACATCAGCAACTTATATATAAAAGAGTAAATTCTGATAAAAATTTATTGGGCATTGAAAATAAAAGCAAAGATTTATATAATCATAATATTCAAAATAAAAACTTCCAAAAATTTCATAATCATAATAATAATATTAATAACAATAATTTACAAAATCCAAATTTACAACAACAAAAAATGTTTCAGATAAAAGAAGAATGGATAAATAATTTTAAGAATATTCAAAATCAACAACAACATATGTATAATCTTAATAATAATGTAAATCAATTAAAAAAAAGTTTAGCTTCATCCCTTCGTATTGCTATAAAAATAGATAAGAAAAAATATGAAATTTTAGAATTAAAAGCTGGAGAAGAACCTAAAAATTTAATAAATTCTTTAAAAACAAATAATAATTTAAGTGAACCTTTAATTAGTTTAATATATCAAAAGATTAATAATGCTTTAAATTTCAATAAATGTATTTTAGATTTAGTTCCAAGTAAATATACTTTAAAACAAATGAATATGATTAAAAATTGTTTAAGAGATAAAGAAAACAAATGTGAAATGAAAAATCGAATAGAACCATTTTTAGAAAGAAATACTTCATTTATTGACAATCAAAATCAATTTCAAAATTTTATTTCAGAAATTAAACCAAGTTATGAAGATATAAAAGAAACAGAAATTCTAAACATCACCCAATAATATATTATTACATTAAAATATAAAAAATAAAAAAAAATAATTAATATACAGAAAAAAAAACATAAAATAATGAATTATAATTTTATTATATATATTGAATAAAAATCTACAAAATAAAAAAATGGGTCAACAAGGATATTATCCACAATATATTGGACAAATACCACAAGTAAAAACAGTTCAATTTCTTAAAATTTTATTATCAAAAGAAATATTTTTTCAAGAAGAAGAAATAAAAGGAGAAATATGGGTTCTTCCTCCTCAACCATTAGTTCTTCAAGATATCATACTTAAATTAAGATTATTTGAAGGATGGTTTTTTCAAGAGACATCTAATGTACTTTATTCTGATACTAATGATTTAATTATATATCAAGTACCATTAAATTTACCAAAATTATTGAATGTAAATACTCAATTAATAAATATGCATCCTGGAGAATTTAAATTTCCATTCTCTTTTAAAATTCCAAAAAATATTCATCCTTCTTTTGAATTTCCAATGCCAAATCGAAGAGCTTATATTAGATATTCTGTTATAGCAGATGTGATTTCTCCTTATTTCAAATGTATGAATGAAAATTTGATAGTAATTAAATCAAGACCTTATGTTTTAAATGTTCCTTTGAAAATATCAAATACTTCAAATGTTCATAAATGGGGAATGATTGATAAAGGTTCTACCACTCTTACAGTTAGTTATCCTACCACAAATTATAAATTTGGAGATCAAATACCTTTAACTGTTGATGTTAATAATACAAGAGGAAAATTAAATGTTATTGCTTGTAAATTTTCAATAATAAGAAAAATTACTTTTTCTAATAGAAATCAAACATCAAAATTTCCAATTGAAAAAACAATTTTTGAATATAAATATCCTATTAATATTCCTGTTGGAAATACTAATTCATTTAATTTTTCTGTTATTGTTAATGATCCTGATGTTGGAAAATTGAATTATACTGGAATTTATAATCCATTTCCTTTCATTAAAGATTATAATATTTTAATGCCTTGTGTTGATGGTACTCTTGTTAAATGTAGATATTTTATTCATGTTAGTCTTTCTTTTTCTTCTATTGTTACACATTCTTATAAACCAAGAGTTGATTTGCCTATTTGGGTTACACATCAAACCATGGACCAATATCTTTTAGAAAAAAAAGAAGATGAAGAATTAGAAAAAGTTATTGAAATTAGTAAAATTGAATATCAAAGTAAATTTAGTATTAATGATGGTGATAATAATAATCAATTTTCATTGATCGATAATAATGATTTTAATGAAGGCTCTAATAATAATAATAATAATAATAATAATAATAATAATAATAATAATAATAATTATAATAATT
>JAEEGJ010032480.1_pt1 | contig 10019 bp, 5 predicted proteins | sample 8958761 | NCBI WGS metagenome assembly JAEEGJ01 (sample SAMN16246546, study PRJNA631951) | gut metagenome | biome: gut microbiome; feature: rumen; material: RS-attached | host: Bos | place: Iran: Karaj | collected 2018-10 | reverse complement strand
GGCCATTACGCCGTTCAAGGAAGCTCCGGAACTGCCGGTGGGATGCTCATACAGCGGTTCACCGTTTTTCCAAACTTTCAGGTAGTAGCCTTCGTATCCGCAAACGTATATGTCGCCTGCGTCGATGTAGATCTTGTTTCCGCTGCTGTAAGTTTGTGTAAGTGTGTATTGGACTACATTGTCTCTCCAAACCTTGGTAATCAGGTTGGAACCGACTGAAACGACGCCGACGGTATAGACAAAGCCGTTATAAAAGGCGATGTCGTTGATAATGACGGAAGCGCCAAGATTATACAATTCAGAACCATTTCTCCATATCGCTCCATGAAAAGCACTAGTACCGTCAAATTGTAGGCCGGCCGTGTATACCGTCGCGTTTTCGTTATCCAGGCAAATACCTGTTGCTTCGCTCGAATTTACGCCATTGCCCATGGTGTAGTATGGATTTGCATTGCTGCCTTTCCAAACGACACCAGTTCTCACACCGCCAATGTCCATATAGCCTGCCGCATATATGATATTGGTTTTCGGGTCGTGGCACAGGCGGTTGATATGACGTCCTTCCCCCGAAGGACTGTTAAGATAAACCGATCCGTTCTTTACCACATCGCCGTAATTAGGTATGCCGTTAGAACTAAATACATTCTCGGCCCAATAGACGTCCCCATCGCACAATTCCACGGCAGAGACCTCTCCGTAATAACCGTTAGAGAGACTGGACTCGTAGATTTTAAGGCCGTTTTTGTGTACCACGGGTTGTTTCGTGCCGCTCTCGTCCGTGTGGTAGCCCGCAACATAAATGTCTTGGGCCACGCTCATGCCGGCGAAAGTCATCACCGACAGGATAGTAAGTAGAATTCTTTTCATATTCAATGGTTTTTATGGGTTAATAAATTGATTTTCTGTTGGTCAGTTGAGACGTTGCGCGCAACGTCTCAACAAGGATTTATTTTTTTACAAATCGCATTGTCGCGTTGCCGCAGCGCACAAGATATAGGCCAGCGCTCAGCTCGCCGATGCCAATCTCTTGGTTGGCGTTCACGTTGGCCGTCTTGACCAGCTCGCCGATGCTGCTGTAGATCTCAATCTGGCTATTGGCCTCGATGCCGAGGATGTGTATGCTCTCATTGGCGGGGTTTGGGCAGACAGCTAGACAACCGTCTTGGTTTTCCTCCACACCTTCGGTCTGTACTATGCTCACGTCATCGATGTACCAGCTGTGGGCGTCCTCGCCTTGGTATAGAAAGCCAACGACAACCATCTGTCCTTGATAGTCGGAGAGGTCGATAGTGACGGTATTCCAATCGCTTGAAGGATCGTTTTGCACCCATACCTCGTATTCGTTGTCCTCGGTGCCTACCCACACGGATTCATGGGTGTAGTCTGAGGGATATTGCTCGTAGGTCTTGAAAGTCAGCGTGATGTTGCCACCAGTGGGGAGTTGGAGGTAAGGTGTGATGAGCCAGCCTTCCTGGCTATTGTCGCTGTTGTATCTATGCCAAGCACAGTGGTTGCCCGTGGCAGGATAGATATCTTGGTTCATGCCACCGCGATGCCAATAGGAAGCCTCACCATAGTTATGATTGTCATTGTCGAAAATATGCCAGCAGGTCCACTGGGTTGCATCTGTCTCAAAGCCGTCGTAAAAGGGCAGAGAGAGCGGTGTGTTGTCTTGACACGAAAGGTCCACAGAAATACCACTCAATTCTATATTTCTATCGAGTGTGTATAGTGGAGTGCCATCTTTCCATACTTGTCCATGTTCATCAATGGTTCCCACATAATAAACGCCCTCGCTGTTCGCCTTAATACGATCCACATAACCCGAGTATTCATACAAGGGTTCTCCGTTTTTCCATATCTTCGCGCTATCGTTGTCAGAGCCAGCAACATAGATGTCGCCAGCATCCATGGAGATAGAGTGAACATTACCATTTGTGGTCAAGGTATAGAGTTCAAGGCTGTTTTTGTAGACCATGCTGATAGGGTTAAATATACCAGAGAGTGAAAAATAGAAATCGTTATTGTAGAAGGCCATGCCTGTAGGTTTGTTTTCGCCAAATTCTAAAAACACTTCTTCACCTTCGGTCCATACGACTCCCGTAGTCATTTCTTCGCATGATATATAACCGCAGATATAAACAATGTCATCCACTACTACTCCATCATAAACATAGATGTCGGGGCATTCCACATTGTCAATGAAAAGGTAAGGTTCAGGATCGTCATTTTTCCACACTGTAGGATACCTCTTATGGTCAATAATCTTGAAACCAGCGGCATAAATGTTACTACCGTCGGTAAATAGTCGTTGGATGAATCCCCCTGAACCTATAGGAGTGCTCAAGAAACGTTCGTCGTTCTTGAAGACATCGCCGTAATCTGAGACGTGGTTAACGTAATGGTTGTCCACCCAATATACATCGCCGTTCAGGTAAAGCACGTCTTTGGCTTGGAAAGACTCCTCGCTATTGCTGGAGCCGATGGAATATAGCACTTCGCCGTTCTTGTAAACAACGGCATCATGCGTGCCATATGAGTTTAGGCGTGCGCCCGAAGTGTAAACGTCCTGGGCCACGCTTATGCCGGCAAATGCCATCACCGACAGGATAAGGAGTAGAGTTCTTTTCATAATAGTAGTTTTTTATTTTATGTTATAATTTGTTTGCTAACTACAACAAACACAGTTTGCTGTTATTGTGGGCAAAGTTAATGATAAAAATAAAATATGCTATCCGTAAAATTATTTATTTTTATTATTTTTTAATAATAAGTAATGTAAGTTGTTGATAATAAATAGATTAATGTGTGAGGTTTCCGAAGGGAATCTCAATTATCGTCTAAACGGACAATCCACCGTGCAGCCTTGGCATCCGTTGCAATTCCCATTTGTTTTTCCTTTGCCGCCACAAGAGCATGAGCCCTTGCCGCTACGCATTGCCATGATGGCCACTGCGACGAGGGCCAGCACGACCAACAACACTATGACGGTAGGCCAGTTCATGCGATGACAGCGTTGGCAATGAGGTAAGCAAACCAGGCGCAAAGCCAGGCGACGACGCATTGGAATAGGATGATGAATAGCATCCATTTGGTGCCCAATTCACGGCGAACGGCAGCCATCGCGGCCACGCAAGGCGTGTAGAGCAGGCAAAAGACCAACATGGAGATGCTGGTGACAGTGGTGAACAAAGGCATGGCGTTCAGGACCTCAAGGGTGGCCACAACGCTTTCTTTGGCCATGAAACCGCTCACTAAAGCAGTGACGATCTGCCACTCGCCTAAACCGATGGGACGGAAGACAGGCGCAATCCAACCAGCCACGCTGGCCAGCATGCTGCCTTCTCCGTTTTCGACCATTTGGAAGTGGAAGTCGAAGGTCTGCAGTAGCCATATCACCAAGGAGGCAATGAAAATCACGGTGAAGGCACGCTGCAGGAAGTCCTTGGTCTTGTCCCACAGCAGGTGCGCCACGTTTTTGAGGCTCGGCAGGCGGTAGTTGGGCAACTCCATCACAAAAGGAGCAACATCGCCCTTGTCGCCAAACCATTTGGTGAATAATGCTGTGACGATGCCTACGATGATGCCCAGGAGATACAAACCTATCAGCACTAGTCCACCATGATGTGGGAAGAACATGCTGGTGAAGAAGGCGTAGATTGGAATCTTGGCAGAACAACTCATGAAAGGCGTCAGCAGGATTGTGCGCCAACGGTCGTGAGTGGAATGCAGGGTGCGCGTCGACATGACGGCGGGTACGGTACAACCAAAACCGATGAGCATGGGTACGATGCTATGGCCTGTAAGACCGAGTTTTCTTAGGAAACTATCGCTGACAAAAGCGACTCGCGCCATGTAGCCACTGTCTTCCAAAAGACTGAGGAAGAAAAACAGCAAAATGATAATAGGAACAAAGCTTAACACACTGCCCACGCCGCCGAAGATGCCGTCGACGACGAGTGATTGTACCGCGGGACTGACATTCCAGTTGGCTAGGGCCGTTCCGCATTGTTCAGCGAGCCATGAGATGCCTTGGTCGAGCCAGTCCTGCAAGGGAGCGCCTATGGCATCGATGCTGAGCCAGATGATGCCCATCATGACAAGGATGAAGATGGGGATGGCAGTCCACTTTCCCGTTAGGATACGGTCGATGCGTCGACTGCGTTGGTATTCTTTGCTTTCCTTGGGTTTCACCACGGTCTTGTCGCAGAGTCGCTTGATGAAAGCGAAACGCATTTCGGCCATCGCAGCGGCACGGTCGAGACCGCGCTCTTCTTCCATTTGTAGGATGAGGTGCTCAAGAGTCTCTTTCTCATTTTGCGAGAGTTGCAGCGCTTCCATGACGATAGCGTCGCCTTCAATGAGTTTAGAGGCAGCAAAACGAATGGGAATATCAGCGCGCTGGGCATGATCCTCGATGAGGTGCATGATGCTGTGCAGGCATCGGTGCACGGCACCGCCATGGTCGTCTTTGTCGCAGAAGTCCTGGCGAACCGGTGCTTCCTGATACTTTGCAATATGGATGGCATGGTCGACCAACTCGTTGATGCCCTCGTTTTTGGCAGCAGAGATGGGTACTACGGGCAGACCGAGAATCTGTTCCATCTCGTTGACAAGGATGCTGCCGCCGTTGTTGCGAACCTCGTCCATCATGTTGAGGGCCAATACCATAGGTGTTCCCAATTCCATGAGTTGCATGGTGAGGTAGAGATTGCGCTCGATATTGTTGGCATCCACGATGTTGATAATGCCCTTGGGTTTCTCCTTTATGATGAACTCGCGTGAGACAATCTCCTCTGAGGTGTATGGCGACAGCGAGTAGATGCCCGGCAGGTCAGTGACAGAAGTGTCGGGATGCCCTTTGATGATGCCATCCTTGCGGTCGACGGTGACACCAGGGAAGTTGCCCACGTGTTGGTTGGCACCCGTCAGTTGGTTGAAAAGTGTCGTCTTGCCACAGTTTTGTTGTCCGGCGAGGGCAAATGTGAGTTTGGTGCCTTTGGGCAATGGGGTCTCATGGGTCTTGTCGTGGTAGATGCCTTCCTCGCCTAAGCCTGGGTGGGCGTTGTGGTCGGGGAGGGAGGTGATATAGAGTTGGTCGAGGTTGTTTTTTTCTTCGGTTTGGGTGTCATCGCAAGGTTCCACTTCGATAAGGGCAGCGTCTGCCTTGCGTAGGGTGAGCGCATAGCCGTGAATCATTACCTCCATCGGGTCGCCCAAGGGCGCATATTTCACAATTTTGATGGAGGCATCGGGGATAAGGCCCATGTCGAGGAAATGCTGTCGGCGTTGTCCTTCGCCTTTCACTGCCTTGATGCGCGCAGTCTGACCTATTTCAAGTTGATCTAAGGTTGCCATTTTGGTGTTCTGTTTGATGATGCAAAAATACAAAGACAAACTTAGTCATTTTATCCTAATTAGTAATACTTTTTCTCAAAATGAGTCCTTATTTATAGGGAGATTCCCGCTGACGGGATAGAGTTACATGTGTTGTTCATACTCGCGGCGGCCAGTCAAGTCGTATGTCTATATAAACCCTACTGGACGCCGTATAGATAGCATAACGATATAACTCCATTAACTCCGTTGAAATGATAATTCGGCGTTGGCCAATCTTCGATTTCCCGAAGGGAATCTCCAATTATTTAAGGTATTCTAATCTCCTGGGCATCGCCCCGAGTGAAGAACCTAACGGTCACTTGAGGCGTTTTCTTGTCCTCGCTTTTGACCTCACAGCGGAACGACACTTCCGACATGCCTTCGTCCAAGAAGGAAACGCCTTGTGCCTCGACTTCTTTAATCTTGTTGTAATTCGCGTCAGTGATGTAGGCGTTGCCGTAGAAATCATAGACTAGTTGTTGTCCGGCCTTGAGGGTGCAGGGTAGGTAAAGGATGCCGTTGGGCGTGCGGAAATTCAGTTCGCTGATGCTGCCTTTGCCTTCCACTTCGATGCGGAGGGCAAAACGGCTTTTGTAAGGGCTGTTCCATTGCCATGCATCGTCATTAAGGTTGCATAGATAGCCTCTCGAGATGTACTGGGGATAAAGCAGATAAGAATCGTCTTCGCCCTTTTCGATGTGCCAGTTGCTATAAGGGTCTTTGAAAGCCTTCTTTTGCGTTTCGCTGAAGGTCCCCGACAAGCGCAGTGATTCCCAAATATTGATAGTGCTCAGCATTGCGTCGGTGAGACCGTGTTTGCGCATGGTGTTGGTTTCGAAATCAAGGCCGAAGCCAGCATCAAAGGCGGCGGCGTTGGCGAGGAACCATTCCAACTCTTCCATCGTAGTGGCCTTTCGGTTTTTGTCGGCAAGATGGATCTTGAAATTGCCCAACATCCACGGCATCATGTTGCTGCGATAAAACGCTTGCTTTTCAAGGAGTTTCTCGGTCATGGTGTTGCGCATGGAGGCGTTCCATAGCGTGTTGTCGTTAACCCTTGTCAAGTAGTGCCATGAACCGTGGGTGATTTGGTCTGCTTGCAAGTATTTTTCAGGGTTGTAGCTTTGCATGGTGTCAAGGAGCTGGGTGATGGCCAAGTCTCCGAAACCATTATAGGCATAACTCTTCAAATCGTTGAAAACCATAAGCGGGGCGTCATGTTTGGCACTTTTTTTTGCTTCCTTTAGAATCATCTTGTCTTGTGTCCAAGGGGTTGGGACGAGAGTGAAGTCAATGTTGTCCCACAATTTAAAGGTAAAGGCATCTTTTTTGTGGGCGGTTTTCTTGGTGCCAAAAGCACCGCGTGTGCAACTATAGAAAACGTGTACGTTGCCGATGGCTTCAGTACTACGGTATTCAATCAGTTCGTCGTCGATGAGGAGCACGTTGAGGTGGGCGGGTTTGTTGAAGAGTCCAGAGTGGTAGACGGCAAATTCGGTCTGCGTTGCATCGATGGGAAGTTGCAATTCAAGTTCGCCTTGCTTCAAAAGGTCGTCGAAATTAACGGATGTGTTGGCAGGGATACGGTTGGCCCACACTGTTTGGCAGAGGTCTAGGCCTGCTTGACGGCATTTCTGTGCCACGAATTCGGCATCTTTTGCGGCATATTCGTTGCAAAGATATGATTTGGTTGAAAGAGGATCCACTTTGTTCCAAACACTGTTGTTGATGGGGTTTGTCAAACCTTCTGTGGCTTCAATCTCCGCAATTTTGGCCAAGACTTCAGATTGGGGGCAAGCGAAGAGCGTCAAGGAGGCCCCGTTTATGCTGCCTTGTGGCCAATCAAGGTAATAGGCGATGGCACCTTCATGGCCATAGGTGCTGCGAATATGCGGCCTAAGACGTTCGTACGCAGTAAACTGCATCCGCGTACCCTCAGGTGTGGCCATGGCCGCTAACTCTGGGTCGGCATCATAATGCAGCATTTTGTTGATTTGTTGGGTGCAGTTCGCAGGGACGCCGGCATTGATTTTCGTGTTGAGTGCTTGCATGCCGAAGGCCATGCCTCGTCCTTGAGCCACGCCAATGACTTCGCCCACGCTCTCGGTAAGGTTGAGGCATAACGGAAACAAGAGTACCGCGTCGGGTCCTTTCTCCCAATCGGTATAATCAACGGTGACCGTAATGCTACTCCCGTTGTAGTCTGTGTCAAACTTCAAGCTGATGCTTTCCACTTTGCCAGCAAAACCTATAGTCGCCACGCCGAAATTGCAATCAAAGTATGAGGACGCAAAGGCCTTGCCGTCTTTGAAGGCGATAGCGACGGGGCAACTTTCGGGCACAAGTGCCTTCTCGTTGCAGATGTTAACATAACGTACCATTCCAGTCTCATCGATTCCTATCGAGAGGTTTTTCGTGACAAAAGGATAGGTGTAGATGCTCCTGATATCTTCGATTTGAGCCTGAGCAAGCATGGCACTCCATATTAAAGTGAGTATGAATAGTGTCTTTTTCATCAGTCAATTCCTCTCAAGTCTTTGTATAGTTGTACGGCGTAAAGGTCGGTCATGTTGGAGATGAAGTCGATAACGGACTGCAGACGGGTGTATGTGTCGTCGGTCTCCACTTTGAACTGTTCTGGAATGAGCGAGAGCAGTTTTTTGTTATATGGTGTGTCGGGGTTGAGGACGGCATCGGTAAACTCCTCCAGCAATGTTCCGATAACGTTGAAACCTGTCAATTCAATCTTCACCACAGAAGGATGGCGATAGATATGCTTGATGGACTCGTTGCGGCAGAGTTCGAGGGCGTTCTTTTCGAATTCGGGCAGATGTGCTATGAGACTCTTCTCGAAACGGCCTTCCATGATGGTGTCGTAGTTCTTGACAAAGATGTCGCTGGATAGGTTCACTAGTTTGTTGATGAGCATGGCGCGCAAGAAGGCCATGCGCTCGTTGACGTCGCTTACATTGCGGTAAACCTCGTCTTTATGGTTAAAGAAACCTTTGTCTTTTTTTTCGTTAAAGAAAGAGGTGAAACAACTCTCAATGGCCTCGGTGCTGACGATGCCGCGCTTGTGGGCGTCTTCCATGTCGAGGATGAGGTAACAGATGTCATCGGCGGCCTCCATCATGTAGGAAAGCGGGTGGCGGGCGTATACGAGATGCTCAGCATCAATTCTCGGGATGCCGCATTCTTCCACGACTTCCTTGAATGCTTCTATTTCGGAGTAGAAGACATTGTATTTCTTGCGCTTGCCTTTGTCAAACGACGTGTAAGGGTATTTCAGCAGGGTGGCCAAGGTGGCGGAGGTCAGCGAGAAGCCTCCCGCGCGACGTCCGGTGAACTGGTGCGTCAATTGTCGGAAGGCATTGGCATTGCCTTCGAAGGCGATGAGGTCGCTCCATTGCTCGGGAAGTACTCGGTTTTGCAGTTCCTTGCCCTTGCCATCCTTAAAAAAGCTGCTGATAGTGTCTTCGCCTGAATGGCCAAAGGGCGGATTTCCGAGATCGTGGGCGAGGCATGCAGAAGCCACGATGGTTTCGATATCGGACTGGCGTCCTTTAAGTTCAGGATACTTCTCGGACAACTTCTCAATGGTGCGACAGGCAATGGAACGTCCCACGCTGGCCACTTCAAGGCTGTGGGTCAGACGATTGTGTACCATCTGAGCGCCAGGCAAGGGGAACACCTGGGTCTTGTTCTGAAGCCGGCGGAACGGACTGCTGAAGATGATGCGGTCGTAGTCGCGCTGGAACGAACTGCGGATGTCGGCACTTTTGTGCGGTTGCGCGTATCGTTTGTTGGAGAGAAGGTCGGTCCAGTTCATAGGGGTTATTTTATTGGTTCAGACTTTGCCGCGCATACGGCACCAAGTCCTGACTGGCAAACTCGCCTTTCAGGAATTTGAAATAGCCTGCCACGGCGACCATGGCAGCATTGTCGGTCGAGTAAGAGAGGCGTGGTATGAACACTTTCCAATGGTACTTCTCGCCCAAGGCGAGCATGGCGTCGTGCAAGCCGCTATTGGCGCTTACGCCGCCTGCAATGGCTACCGTTTTGATGCCTGTTTGCTTGCTGGCCTTTACCAGTTTGTTCATCAAGATGTCGATGATGGTCTTCTGCACCGATGCACAAAGGTCAGCCTTGTTTTCTTCAATGAAATTAGGGTTGATTTTGAGGTTGTCGCGAACGGTGTATAAGATGCTGGTCTTTAGTCCGCTGAAACTATAGTCCAAATCGGGAATCTGAGGCTTGGCGAAAGAGAACGCCTCTGGGTTTCCTATCTTGGCGAGTTTGTCGATGACGGGACCTCCAGGGTAGGGCAGACCGAGGATTTTGGCTGTCTTGTCGAATGCCTCGCCCGCTGCATCGTCAATGGTCTTGCCGATGACTTCCATGTCGAAATAGTCTTTCACGACAACGATTTGGGTGTGTCCTCCCGACACGGTGAGACACAAAAACGGGAAGTCTGGTACCTCAGTATGGGTTTCATCGGTGGCGAAATGCACCAAGATGTGCGCATTCATGTGGTCGATCTCCACCATCGGGATGTCCAAGGTTTGTGCGAAAGCCTTTGCAAATGAGGTCCCTACTAGCAAAGAACCCAAAAGGCCGGGTCCGCGAGTAAAAGCTATTGC
>JAEEGJ010032479.1_pt1 | contig 10019 bp, 9 predicted proteins | sample 8958761 | NCBI WGS metagenome assembly JAEEGJ01 (sample SAMN16246546, study PRJNA631951) | gut metagenome | biome: gut microbiome; feature: rumen; material: RS-attached | host: Bos | place: Iran: Karaj | collected 2018-10 | reverse complement strand
AAAAGTTAAACCTTATTGAAAAAAGAAAAGGTTGGATTGTTGATTTTAAACAATCTTAAATAGCATCAAAGGTTATTATGGAGCGTTTACAAAAACTATGTTGAAATATGCAAGAATCGCCTTACTGGTGGTATGTTCTATTATCGGATTTATGGTGGCATTCATGATTATAGTGTGGCGACCTTTCAATCCGAAGAACACCTATATTGTAACCCGCTATTTTCTGGCTCCGGTGGTCAGACTGATCGGGATCAAGGTGCATATCAACTATCCGGATTTTCTTAAAAACTATGCGGGAAAGGGGGTGGTTTACGCGGCAAACCATCAGAGCAACTGGGATATTGTGACTCTGGCCGACTGTGTTCTGCCTGGAACGGTAGCCATAGGGAAAAAGAGTCTGGTGTGGGTTCCTCTGTTTGGGGTGGTGTATTTTCTTTCAGGTTGTGTCCGTCTTGATCGAGAGAACAAAACCAAAGCCATGGCAACCATGAACAAGGTTTCCGAAGATCTTACCGCGAACCGTTACTCGATCTGGATTTTCCCTGAAGGCACCCGTTCAAAGGGTAAAGGACTGGGCAAATTCAAAACAGGCCCGGTGCTGACTGCCTCACAGGCAGGGGTTCCTCTGATCCCGATTGTTGCCTCCAGTTATATCAATAATTTTGATATGAACCGCTGGAACAACGGACATCTTATTATGGAATATCTGGAGCCGATTGTTTATCCTTCCTTTGATCTCAAGAACCGGGAGGATGTGAGGGAGCTGAAAAAACGAACCAACGATCTGCGGGAAAAGTTTGTGGCAAAAATTGCGGAACTTGATGAAAAGGTCAGGGTAATGAATGAGAAGGAGGGGGTAACCCCGGTGATTATACCTGAAGCCGCAGCGACTGAAGAAAAGCAGGACAGTTCCGCCGGACAGTAGTCCGTTTTGATCCGGATAATACACAATGAAACAGAATAAAGAACCGCGGACCGTACCGGTACCGCGGTTCTTTATTTCTCAAATAAGACTGTCAATATCAGATTGTCTTGAATTCAACTCCGCCGGTGATGTTTTTCAGCTGGCGGTAGCGTTCGCGGCAGGCCGGAATGGATGCTGTTTCGGTATCTGCAATGAAATCCACTATAAGATCACATCCGAGTTCGGTTTCGGTGTACTGCGTTCTTCCTAGCTGCAGGTTTACCAGTACACTGCTTCCGGGCATGAAACCGGATCCGATAACCACCGGACTCAGCGAACAGTTCGGATCTGTTGCAGCGGCACAGGGAATGAATCCGTCGGTGTTCCAGATCTTTTTTGACAGAGCGGTAAAATCGTTACGGTCGGCCACCATAACGCAGATCCTGCTTCCTGCCGGCAGACTGCGGAACAGCCGGACACATTCGGCAGCTGCTGTGTCGTAAAGACGGCTTCGATCGTCGCCGGTTATCTTGTAAAACAAAGCTCGCAATTATCAGGCTCCTTTCCGCTCTGTTCTGGTTACCACGTAGCGCAGCAGAAGTTCGAGCGGTCTGCCGGTACTGTATTTATATCCGCGGGAGTTCCAGGCGGTTCCGGCAATATCGAGGTGGGCCCACGGAGTATTCCCGGTAAATCTGCTGAGAAAAGCCCCTGCGGTTACCGGGCTTGCTTCACGTCCGGCACTGTTGGACAGATCTGCAAGTTTACTGTCGATCAGCTCCTGGTATTCTTCATTAAGAGGCAGTCTCCAGGCCGGATCACCGGTTGCATCGCCGGCTGCGATCAACTCCCCGGCAAGAACGTCGTCGGTACTGATCAGTCCTGAAGCAATATGTCCGAGAGCGATGATACATCCGCCGGTCAGAGTTGCAAGATCGATCATTGCCTGAGGTTTGAAAGTATCCCTGGTGTAGGACAGCGCATCGCACAGAACCAGTCTTCCCTCCGCATCGGTGTTCATTACTTCGATGGTGGTGCCGTCCCGTGAAACAATCAGATCTCCCGGACGGTAGGCGGCTGCATCCGGCATGTTCTCCGCGAAGGCGGCAACGCCGACCACGTTGATTTTCAGATCGAGTCTGGCTATCGCCTCCATCAGAGCGATTACCACGCAGGCTCCGCATTTATCATATTTCATTTCGTCCATGCCTGCGGCAGGCTTCAGTGACAGTCCGCCGGAGTCGAAGGTCAGACCTTTGCCCACAAATGCCAGAGGAGCTTCATCAGAACCGGCCCCGTTATATCTGATTACGCACATTTTAGGAGGATTGGCCGAGCCGCTGCATACCGCCAGGTAGGCATTCATATTTTCCTGCAGCAGTTCCTCTTTTCCCATAATGCTGACTGAGAGTTTTTCATAGCGGGAGGCAAGAGACTCCGCCACATCTGCAAAGTAGGAGGCGTTACCCAGATTTCCAGGGGTATGCTGAAGATTGCGGGCAAAGTCCACAGCTTCCTTGGCAACAATACTGCGCTGCAGCAGCGTGTCAGAAAGAGGCTCCTGACTGTAGAATGAGATTTCCGGTTCATAGGCTTCATCCTTTTTGGATTTAAACCTGGTGTACTGGTAGTTCTGGAATCCGAATTCTGAAATAAAGGTTGCAGCGGCGGTGTCAGCGTCAGCTGCAAACATAAAGTCGGCAAGAGCAATCGTGACCCTGTTGAATTTCTGTGATTTAAGATGGGTGAAAACTGCTTTGATCAGACCTCTGATTTTGAAATTTCCTGCTGTATCCCCGGTTTTTCCGGTACCAACCAGAAGAATATTGCGGCAGATGCCGGGTCTTTCAGAAACAGTCAGCTGTCTGATTTCCTTGAAATTTCCTGAAAAGGTCTTTTCCTCCACCGCCTGGGTGATGAGTTTTTTCAGACTGTCGGGAAGAGAGCTGAAAACCGAACCTGTTGAACCAATACCGGCACCGATTACAAGACAGTCCGCGGTGGTTCCTGACAGACCGTCTTTCAAGACTGAAAATTTCATGTTTTGCTCCATTAGGGTAATCACAACTGCTGACTATTATACCATTGTTGTGCTGTCGGTATGGCAGGAAAAAAAGGTCCGGCCAGGATCAGCAGACCGGACTGTAAAAGGAATATTTGAGAACTTTTATATATTGTCTGAGGTTGGCGAAAGCTGCGGGGCAAGGAGCTTTTCTGCTGTTGTACGATCTTTCGCGAGCTGCTCCCTGAGTTCATCCAGCCCGGCAAATTTTACTTCAGATCTTATTTTCTGCAGCAGTTCGACAAAGATCCATTCACCGTAGATGTCGCCGCTGAAATCAAAAATAAAAACCTCCAGTCTTGAAGTGTCGCCGTTGACGGTCGGGTTGCTGCCGATATTCGCCATCCCGCGGTATCGGGTACCGCCGACAGTAACATATACCGCATAAACTCCGCTGACCGGTGCCACGTACTGATTGAAATTTATGTTTGCGGTAGGGAAGCCGAGTGTACGGCCAAGCTGTTTACCGTGCATCACTTTTCCCCAGATCCCGTACAGTCTGCCAAGATATGAGGATGCAAGATCAAGCCGGTCCGCCGCCAGTGCGTTTCTTATGGCGGTACTGCTTACCCGAACTCCGTTCAGAATAAAACTCGGGGTTTTTTCCACTGTGAACAGTCCGGTTTTTTCAGAGTATTCCAGTAGAACTGCGTAGTTGCCGCTTCGGCCGCTGCCAAACTGAAAATCATCCCCGATAATCAGATGTTTTACGTTTAATCTGTCAATGAGGATCTGTTCAATGAATTCCTGAGGGGAGAGAGAGGCTATCTGCTCAGAGAATCTCAGACAGAATAGATAGTCGAGATCAAGTTTGCTGAACTGATAGTATTTCTGATGAAGACTGGTAAGTCTTGGAGGTTTGCTGCTGCGGCAGAAGAACTCCTTAGGCTGCGGCTCAAAAAAGACCACTCCTGAAGGAAGACCTTGTTCAGATGCTTTCTGTCTGACCCGGTTGATGATTGACTGGTGCCCCAGGTGGATCCCGTCAAAGTTTCCTATTGTCAGGACGGTTCCGCTACTTATATCCGGGATGTTTTTAATGCCGCGAATAAATTTCATCAAAGTTCCTCGTTTACCCTTAAGTCAGCTTTTCTTATACCGCAGATTAAGCCGGTGGTGAAGTATACCGCCGCACCAAGTGAGATGAGTCCCGCCAGCCACAGAGCGCGCATTTCGATCGAAAGGTCTGCAATATATTCCACTTCAGGAAGGAGCAGGGTTATTGCCGCAGCCATGGCGGTGGCACTGATGAACAGTTTCAGCGCAAAATTACAGGTATCGCGGCTGATCTGATAGATGTTCTTGCGGTGCAGCCCTCGCGCCAGCAGCAGCATATTGATGGTACCGGATATGGCGGTTGAAAGCGCAAGTCCGATATAATCAAAAGGGAAAACCAGCGCCAGATTGAAAAATATATTGGACAGTACTGCAACCGCTGCGTATTTAACCGGTGATTTGGTATCCTGCCTTGCATAGAAACCCGGGGCGAATACCTTAACCAGCATGAAGGACAGCAGACCCAGAGTGCAGGCAAACAGACTCGCTGATGACTTTACCACATCCCCGGTAGAGAACTCACCATGCATGAAAATGGTTGCTATTATAAGCTCTCTTAAAACAATGATGCCGAACATGGCAGGAATACCGAGAAGCAGAACCATTCTTACCCCCCAGTCCATGGTTCTGGTGAATTTGGCGGTGTCGGAAGATACCGCACCACGGGAAAGTGACGGCAGAATTACGGTACTTATGGCAATTGCAAACATTCCGAGAGGAAATTCCAGGATCCTTTCTGAATAATAAAGATAGCTTATGGCTCCGGTTGCAAGGAATGAGGCGATGGTGGTTGAAACGAGAATATTGATCTGATCCACCGAAATGCCGAAGATTGCCGGTAGCATAAGGGTACGGATTTTTACAATTCCCTCGTGGTTCCAGTTGAATTTCGGCAGACCGAGCAGTTTAAGATTGATAATAAACGGCAGTTGAAACAGCAGTTGTGCCAGTCCTCCGAGGAATATTCCGATGGCAAGTCCCACAGCAGGCTGCTCAAGATGCGGACTCAGAAGAAGGGCGCAGGAAATGGTGGATATGTTGAGCAGACACGGTGACAGGGCAGGAACTGCAAACTTCTTATTGCTGTTGAGAACTGCGCCGAATATGGCGGTTATGGTTACAAACCACAGGTAAGGGAAGGTGATTTTAAGCAGCAGACTGGCAAGGGCAAATTTTTCAGCTCCGGTGTCGCTGTTCAAGGAATCAACGTACCATCCCCAGCCGAAGACAGCGGCTACCACGGAGGAACCGAAAACTCCGATTATTGTGACGAGCGAGATAACTGCACCAAGGGTTCCGGTAACCATGCTGATAAAATCACGGCAGGTGCGGTGATCTTTGGCGCTGTATTCTGCCAGAACCGGTACGAATGCCTGGTTGAAAGCTCCGTCGGCGAAAAGTCTCCGGAAAAAATTCGGGATCCTGTTTGCAAAGAAGAACACGTCGGCGGCAAGAGATGCACCAAGCAGATTTGCAATTATTACGTCACGCACCAGTCCGAGAATTCTTGAAAGCAGTGTTGATGCAGAGACGATCATTCCTGATTTGAGCAGATTCTTCTTTTTCTGCGGTTTGTTTTCTGTATGTTCTGTCATATGTACTCCCGGAGCGCTATTATACCATCATTGCAGGTTTAGTCAGCCTGTAAATATTCGGGAAGATCTTTATTTGAAATTCTGCCTGATGTTGAAAACAGCGAATATCTGCAACGGGAAAATATTCAGTAACAGTTGTTTGGTGTGGATATGTCTGCATGTTTTGTAAGCTTGTTTGTTAATTTGTTTGCTTATTTTTAAGATAGTTAGTTTACTGTTTGTTTATTAGTTTATAAAATGAATTGATTTTGCTTATCTGTTTGTTTGTTTAATGTTTTGTTAGTTTATTTAGATGCTTTAATAAACAGGTTTGTTTATTTGTTTGCTTATTTGTGGTATTGTTATGGAATAAAGAAATCAATATTGGCTTATTGTATGCTAATAAATAGGGGGCTATAAGCAAAATGTTACAGCAGGAATTAATAGAACTGGTGAATCGTATTCATCAATTCAAAGCTGAAGTGCAAAATCTGGAGGTAAAGTCTGCTCATATAGACTGTCCTAAAAAATTGTATGATACGTTGTCAAGCTTTTCCAATCAGGATGGTGGTGGAATTCTGATCTTCGGCCTCGATGAAAAACAAAATTTTGCAACTTTTGCAACTGTTGGTATTTATGATCTACAGGATTTGCAAAAAAAGGTGACAGAGCAGTGCAACCAGATGATTCCTCCTGTCAGAGCAGTATTTACCGCAGTTGAGATTGATGGGAAAATGGTTTGTTCCGCCGAGATCCCTGCCTTGGATTTCTGTGAACGTCCCTGCTATTATTCCGGGATTGGTCGAGTGAAAGGTTCATATATCCGTGTAGGAGATGCCGATCTGCAGATGACAGATTACGAAATATATTCTTTTGAAGCTTTCAGACAGCATGTACATGATGATGAACGATGTGTTGAAAGAGCTACTTTCGATTTTATGGATCAAAGAAAAATCAGCCGTTATATTGAACGAATGAAAGAGGAACATCCGGGTTTTTCAAAGCTTTCGGATGAACAGACAATGGAAATGTTGGCAATTAGCAGAGATCAAAAACTTACTCTAGCTGCCGTACTGAATTTCGGACTTTATCCTCAGGGATTTTTCCCTCAGCTTGCGATTACCGCCATCGTTGCTCCAGGCTATGAGATTGGTGATACTGTGTATCATAGTGGGGAAAGATTTATTGATAAACGGAGGATTGAGGGTACATTGCCTGAAATGCTTACAGATGCAATGACATTCTGTAGACGTAACATGAAAAAAAGCACAATAATAGATCCGAATACTGCCGAACGGGCAGACCGGGCGGAGTATCCTATTGAAGCAATACGTGAGGCAGTACTGAATGCATTGATTCACAGGGATTACAGTCATTTTACCGAAGGTACTCCGATCCAGATTGATTTCTTTGAAGATCGGCTGGAGATCCACAGTCCGGGCGGTTTGTACGGGAGAATGACCATCGAAGATTTAGGAAAATCCAGACCTGATTTACGAAATCCTGCTTTGGCAGCAATGTCGGAATTTCTGCTTGAGACAGAAAATAGATATTCAGGGATCCCGACTATACGTCGTGAAATGGCAGAAGCTGGTTTACCGGAACCTGTGTTTCAAAATCGCAGAAACGAATTCGTAGTGATTCTATATAACAAGAGGAATGTTCAGGTTGATTTAAAACAGCAAAAGTGTGAAAACGGAAATAATCTGCTGGATTTTTGCAGTATTCCTAGGTCGAGAAAAGAGATTGCCGAGTATCTAGGGATCAGTACTGTATTCTATGTGATGAGAAATTACATTCAGCCGTTGCTGTCAAGCGGAGAACTTTTGATGACAATTCCGGAAAAACCGAAAAGCCGTAATCAGAAATATATAAGTCGAAAGGCAATATAAAATTTAGCTCCTGCTGTATTTTTTGTTACTGCTGCATAACAGAATTACTATTCTGTGAAATTTCCTCTTTGATAATGTGATCGTCTTCGCTGAAAATATCCCTATAGGCAACGCATGTTGCAGTAACGTTAATCTGCATGAGCAGAATGAATAGAACAAATATTGAAAAATATATCAGTAATAGAGTGTTATTACTGTGTAGATCTCCACCTTCAGCTTGTTCATATTTTATTTCTATGGCACAAGATTCTAAATGAATCATAACCAAACTTAAAGCGAATGTTATCGCACCGCATAATATTAGCATAGCAAAAAATGGAAGAATGTTGATGCTGATTCCTTTTATTGTGTCAACAATTGCCGCAAAAAAATTTGTTTTGTTTTTCTGTATCAGTATTGCCGCAAATAATGAACTCAATATTTCAATCGTTAGAAATACAACAATAACAAAACACAAAGATACTACCTGTATGATGATCAGTGGTAAATAAGAATTAATATTACATTTAATCAACAGACTTGCTAACAACATCGCAGGAAGTACAAGGAGGATTAATGCTGAAAGAATGGCCAAAATAATAAATATAGTAGTTCGTCCTAGGATACATGGATGGTAAAATCCGAAGAAAAAACTGATGAAAGATACTTTGTTGTTGTTAACCACGTGTAAGGATGCTTTTATAAATCCTAACAACATAACAAAGCCTAACAGAATAATCCCTAGCGGCACAAGAGGTGGAAAATAATGATATATTGTTGGCGTCAGAAGATAAATCGTGAAATTGACCGCGATAATCATAACGGAACAGTACACCAAAAAAATAACCGATTTCGGCAAACTGAGCTTGATTGCTGACAGTACCCATGAAAAACCATCGTTAAACTCTTTCTGGTTGTATGCACGCATCGAACTTACCAACTCCCAATATGAAAGCGGATTGGATTATATCATTACAGAACCAACTTTGTTTATTATTTTAGCTTTTTAGATGGTAATTGACCTACAAAGGAAAGTTGATGGCTTTTTTACTCGAGAACGAACTGCTTCGAAACGTTTGTCAGAAACTAGTAGATTGATAGACCGACTATTGTGGCGGAAGTGTTTTCATTCATTAGTTAAAGCTCTTTATGCAATAAGGTCAATTTGGGGCTTTTCTTATGTTTGCTTGAAATAATATCAGTTGGCTCTGTTGAAGTATAGACTTTATGTAGTTACAAATTATCCCAGGGAATTTAGGATTACTAAGCTGTGTTTACTTATTTAAAATTTCTTCCCAATTTGTCGGAAAACTCATAAAACCTAATTTTATGTATTCTGAATATTCTTCTAGTAATGCTTTAAATTTTAAATAAAATTCATCCCATTGCTCTTTATCTAACATCTTTTTTAAGACTATTAAAACATGAAAAATCTTAGTTTTTTTAGTTTTGTCTTTTGTTAAAGATTCATACTCTTTATAGAGTCGAGGTGTAGTCTTAAAAATTAAATTATATAATCGTGCATAGTGGGCGCATAAATTTCTTATTTCTTGTAATAATCTGATCCCAGCTGTTCAAATATTTGTCTTTAGTTCCGTATAATTTAGCAATGGCTTCCTTGTCCTTATTTTGCATTATCGAGTATAAGGAAGTCAGATTACCAAAAGTAAATAATTCTACTGCAACCCAAATTGGAAACTGTCTATTGTATTTGTTTATATGATGTTTAACAAACGGTAATTCCTTGCTTCTTTCGACCATTGTTTCAAATTCTCTTATAATTTTATCTAGGACAGAAATTCCGTTGGCATCTTTTTTATCAGCAAAATTGGATTGCTCAAGATATCCTAAAGCACCATAGTTAATAGCTAGATGATATGAAATATTTGCTCTAAATTGGATCTCAATCTGTTCTATTACCAATGACAGAAGATTTTTCATTTCGCTATCAAATTTATACAGATTGTATAAATGTTTTAATGAAATACCAGGTATATGTATATATTCGTCTTTATTATTTGGCAAAGTCAATCCTATTCCATATCCACTTAATCTGTAATAATTAATTTTCTTCAGAATTTGGATCGCTTCCTCATCGTTGTCTATTGAAAGCTTATGAAACCCTTTCAATCTTTTTATCTGTTCATTATAAGTTAGAGGTGCTTTTACATTTTGAGACATATTCCACCTACCACCAAAAAGAAAAAGGCCCTTCACTGGTCCGCTGTACACAATGTGCCTTAAGCGTAGAAGGGCTCTATTACTTTGTATTATCTCATAAAATATTAAAATATCGATGAAGTGAATAAATATTTTCGATATGCATCAAAAATTATTCAGGGCCTACGCATGACCATCAGATTTATCTCTCAACTCTTCTGCCGCTTTTTTGAAAAATTTTGATTTTCATGTCGTAATCTCCGCTTTTGGAATCAGCGTCAATCATCTTGTTTCTTCTGTCAACCAATCTCGAACCTTTTGATTTCATTTGCACTCTGTCAAATTTAGATCTTGCCTTCTACAAATAGATTGGCAACCGTCATTATGTTCTC
>JAEEGJ010032471.1_pt1 | contig 10021 bp, 1 predicted proteins | sample 8958761 | NCBI WGS metagenome assembly JAEEGJ01 (sample SAMN16246546, study PRJNA631951) | gut metagenome | biome: gut microbiome; feature: rumen; material: RS-attached | host: Bos | place: Iran: Karaj | collected 2018-10 | reverse complement strand
CCTAGGCGTAACGTAGGCAGACTTTAACCATACTCCAGGCTCATTCCAGGCTACTTCCAGGCTGCTCCTTTACTGCTCCTTTACTGCTCCTTTGCAGTTCCTTTGCTGCTCCTAGCCATACTCTAGCCATACTCCAGCCATACTCTAGCCATACTCTAAGCATACTCATGAGTATGGCTATAGTATGGCTATAGGCTTGCTGATTCCTTGTTACTCCCTTCTCATATATTTTGTTCATATCAGATGTATTTTTATTTCAGCGGGTGTTGTTATCTTACAGCCAGCTTCTTTTTATGGCGTCCGTCAGCACTCTGTACGAGATAGACGCCACGATTGGTCATTCTAGTCTCGACAGTCTGACCCGGTTCTACCGTGACGGTATTCAGCATGACACCCGCAGGTGTGATGATATTAACGTCAACAGTCTGCTTCAGCGTTGACTCTACCACAACTTTATGGTTCTTGGTGTATATTGACAGAGTTCCCTCGTTGTCTTTCTCTCTTGGATCGCGCTCGTCTATGCCAAAGTGGCTGTCGCTCTGACCGAACACGATTTGCTGTACCTTCCTTGAGCGTGAGCCAGCAATAGCAGGCGCCATGAAGTAAGGACGGAAGGCTGTGATAGACACGGCATCTGAAGCCGTCTTATTGAAGCTATCACCATCACCGTTCAGCAGGAACACATCCTTCCCCTCCTCTATCTTAGGATTATTCATATAGGTAGGCTTGAACGTATAGTCTGTTCCTGCCGCTACGCCATCCATCTCGTCATCACTCACGCCTATCTCAACACCCTGCTCTGATACAAACGTCACCGTCTGCTTTCCCTTGCTGGGGATAACACCGTTATGGTAACGATTAGAAGGAGTCCAGGTGCCACTGAGGTCGAACTCATAATATGTTGCGCCTGGGAAGCCTACGAGATAAGGCGTTGCAGCATGCGAATACGGATAGTCGCTGACGGGATACAGCTCGCTGAGATAAGCCGTGCTGTAGTACATCTTCTGATACTCGTCGGTATTCACATCCTTATAGTCGTCCCTGCTATAATAGTAGTCAAAGAGGAAGGTATTGTCGTAATCCTTCACATGACTGCCCTTTGCCAATGAATTGAAGTCGGCCGTGAAGACACCAGCCACAGGATTATCCTGTGCATCCGTCTTCTGCGTCACGTTGCCGCCGAACTCGCGTATCCAGTATTCATGGCCTTTGGTACTGCCTTCATAGAAGTGAGTCAGTTCACCCTTGTCCTGAGTAGAAACCATCTCTACATCAAACGGCAAGCTAACAACCTCCCAGCCACTGTTACGGTCTACGAAGTTATCTGGCGTACGCTGATACCACATGCGCTTTCCTGAGCCCATCGTATAGCCGACAGGCACATTGAAGTCCTTCTTGTCAACAAGCAGATGATCGCCCGCTGTAGTCAGGTTGCTAAGAACCAAGTGTCCGTTGATAGCCGATGTCGTGGCATTCTTTACACGATTATAGTCGTGACCATCATCCTCTGCCTCAAGATAATCCTCATAGGCAGGTTCCTCGAAGTAATATCCCGTCAGCACATTGTATGTCCTTAGGTTCTTTTCCGCAGAGGGAGCATAAACCAACAGGTTAGGCGTCTCACCATTATTCGAGATATTCAGCAGTCCGCCGTCATCGAGCAAGGGCTGGAAGAAATAGTTTCCATTGAGTCCCACTTTATACTGCGCATCATTATGGCCGCTGAAGTCAACTGCCGTCATATTCGGGTAAGCCGGTTTCAGGTTGGTATCCGTGATACTCTTCGGAGCTGAGTAGGCTGTCAGATAGCACCAAGGATTGAAATGGACCACATTCTGCACCTTTGAACGGAAGTAAGCCGGAGCACGATAGACGCGGTTGCTCTGCTTTGACAGAGGCAGGTCGCCACTTTGCTTCACGATATGCGACGGTGTGTCCTCATGCTGATAGGTCTCATCATAGCCATAGGTCAGCACTTGTCCGAAGAACAGATAGTCGTCAGGCCATACAGGAGCATAGGTCGCTGTGGTAACCTCACCTTCCGTCGTGTTTACCGTAATCAGTCTCTGACGCTTCTCCTGAGAATCAGGCACGCTTCCACCAGCATAGCGGAAGTCACCATCCTCATAATAATCCTCCACATAACCCAGAGAACCATTCTGAGCTGCGGCATTCGTAGGATAATGAGCAGTCTTATCCAGCAGCTTACCATCAGCATCAGCCTTGAAGTAATGGTATTCCGTACCTGTAGTCTGTCCGATACCATCATAGTAACGCTTGTTTAGGTAGAAGCCATTCAGATTATAAGCCACCGTACCATTATAGAACTCACGCTCCGTCATTGCACGGGCATCGCCTTCAGCATAAGCATTGCCATCCCAGTAGTAGCAGTTAACCACCTGTTTCCTGCTATCATCGCCAGGCTCGCCGAATACTGCCTTCACATTTCCATCCACCGTCTCAGCAGTACTCTTCACCCAACAGTTCTCCACGTAGCCATCGCCACTATCGGCAACACCTGCCGAAGTGAACGTACCAGTGACGCCAAGGTTATAGACATTGCGGCAAATCTTGCCAAACAGCGAGTGATCCAATCCGCTCACCGTATAGCCATTACCATGCACATTACCCATGAAGCACTGATTATCATCGCCGATAGATGACCATGAGGTGTATTTCTTCGGACTGACGTCGCTGTTCAGGAAGAACTCCAGATTATTACCTCCGCGGACACGACTGTTCAACAAGGTGTGGTTCTCAAACGGATGTCCCACATTCGTGATGGAGTCGCCACCATTCAGGGTAATACCCGTTGTGTTCTTGTTGATAAGACTCAGGTCGTAGAAATCCTTCAGGAGGTCGAGCTCACTCTTCGTCTCGTCCGACAGGCACTCGCGGTTATCAATATAAATCTTGCTGGCGCGGTCTACATCCGGATGATCCACATACATGTGGTGTGCCTTATCCTGCATCACTTCATCCAAGTCATGGTAGTTGGCCACACTGAGCAATACGGGGTTCGAATAGGTCTTACCCAGATAGGTCTTCGAATAGAAAGACACCCATGTCTTCTGGTTCTGATACCAGTAGAGCTTTGTCTTATTATTATAGAAAGGTATACCGTTGCGATGATGGATAGCATCCTGCTCATCGGTAAACATCTCCCAGCCATTCGTCAGGATCTCATAGAGACCTGGGTTCACAGTAGGCGCTTTCAGACCCACCTTGTTACCAGGCAATACCACTGGCGGTGTGTTCAGCGGACCAATCTCCGGTGCACCGCTCTCCAACTTCAGGTGGATGTTCACCACATGCAACTCATTGTTCATGCTGACACCCTCACCATCCTGGTCGCCTTCATAATAGGTATATTGGTAAACCACCGTGATGATCTTTTCCGACGTCACATCCTTGGCATTCGACTCACGGGAAACATAGAGCGTAGATGTCTGCGTCGGTTCCTTGCCCTGAATCACAAATTCTCTCTGATAGTTCTTCAGGTTCTTGAAATCATTGCTGCTGATAAACTCATAGGCAGGCTTATTACCATCAGCCTCAAAGCGATAGTACATCACCACCTTTTGCGTTTCGCTATTGACAACCGTATCTTTCTTTATCTTCAGCTTATCAACTTCCAGCAACGAGTTATAGTCCTTCAAAGTAAGATCCTGACCCTTGGCGTATGGCGTACCACGGTCAATAAAGTTCTCTGTTGCTATGTAAACAACCTGTTCTCCAGGAGCCACCTCCACACGAGTATAGTGTACCTGCTCGTTCTTTATCTTCTCAAAGGCCTCACGAGACAATGTCTGACCTTTCGATATGGTATGCTCCGTTCCGTCAGTATCATAATAGGTCAAAGGCGTATCCTTGGTATAAGCAGCCTCATACTCCACCGGTTTGATATCACTATACAACTTGCCATCAGCATTGGCAGAAGCAATACCGTCATACTTATAGACTGCATCCTCGCCCGGGAAGGTTGACTCTGCCAGCACATCGAAGGCATCATAGTTATACTCGAACAGATTCCTGTCGTTGGTCAGTGAGCACCAAGCCTTCAAAGCACTATAGTTGGTATTGCCCTTGAAGTACTGTCCGCCATAGAGGCCTTCACTGGTACAGATATAAGCCTCCGACAGATGTGACCTGACATAAACAAGCGCCTCATCCATGTCCACTGGATCAGTATTCTGCAGACTATTGTTATAGTCATGAAATTTCCGTGCCACACTATCCAAAGCAGACTCACCCACCAGATCACCGTTCAGGATAAATTCCTCGTCACCAAGCTGTATGGTGTTGATACAGAGCATAGCACGGTCGAAATGCAACTTATCTGCTGCTGACAATGTACAGTAAACAGAATCCGATATAGGATTGCCCTCCACAACTGTCGTGCCATTTACTGGATAGTCGTCCAAAGCCACGTATGCCTCGTCAACAGTAGCCTGTCCCGTAGGTGGTGTAGCCATCAATGACACCGTCGTCGTATAGTCTTCATATACCTCCTTTGACAGGATATCATTCACATCATACTCACGCTGGCCATAGAGACCATCGTCACCATTCAGGTAATAGGTAGGTCCTTCAATGAAAGTAGCATCACCAGTATAAGCCTTGTAGGCTTTCTTATTCAGTTTATCATCCCTGCTGTCGCCATTCAAAGGACTATACCAGTCGTCCCAGTCACTTGGGCTGTCCATATCAAAGGTAAGCACATAACCCGTTTCATGACTGATATTATTCGAAGAATGGAACATCTGTGAAGCAGGCACCGCCGTTCCCCTCAGATCGGTAATCGTCGGAGGAGCAGCCATGAACTTCTGATAATCCGTCTTCTGTCCAGAGGTATGGATCGTTGAATCGTTCTCAAGCACATAAGTTCCTGCAGGATAAAGCACGCCACCAATATAGCAAGTATCCACATTCACATAAGTCTCCCTGACGAACAACATCTGCTCGTGATCCTCCAACTGATGCCATTCCCACCAGTTGAGCACATCATTCAGATGCAGCGTCATGCGTTCGTTGTCAACCTTCACACCATCCACGCCAATCCTTTCACTACGCGTATCATCACTATAGTATGCATAACGGCTGGGCTGCACATTGAGCAACTTCAGCTGGCCGTTAGAAGCAGCAGTGATGGTGAGCGGGATCTTCACCTCTTTAGAATAAGCCGACGCAGAACCGGCATAGGCCGATACCGTCTGATCATAGATATACACCTCACCCTTGATATACCAGTAGTGGGCTGGCGACTCTACATAACCGTCGTTGTAGACACCATTATGAGGATAACAATCATCCACGATACGCTTTCTCTTATGGATAAAGTTACCCGATGTCTGATATTCCCTCAGCGTATTACTACTAAATTCGGCTTCTGTACCATCTACAACCTCGGCATCTACGGCCTCAGCACCCGTGGGCAGATTCTCGTTCTTATAATAGTAGTGCTTATAAGTGCAAATCTCATCACGGATATCTATGCTATGCCCATTGACCTCAACGGTCTTACTCTCATTATATTCCGAGAGCACCACATTCTTCTTGTTGGGGAAGTATTTGGGCACACCATGTTCGTTACGGGCATAGACATAGCCACCACCCTCGATATCCTTCTTGATATTGATAAGATCAAGTTCTACGATACCAGTGATATAACCATAGTCCTTGCGCGACGGCGTACTGTTCTCTGTGGTCAGTTCAAGGAACACACCCGAAGCCAGCGCCACCTGGTTGAAGGCAGTACCATTGTTGCGGTCGCGCTTTTCCAGGTTATTCGTCTTCCAAGTCAGATAGCTATAATCCGGATCTTCTACAGCCACATCATTTTCAATCTTACGCAAGGTATCAGTAAAATGTACGTCACTTGTCAGGTTGCCCAGATAGTTCACCACACTATAGATACCAAAGTAGTTACCATGCAAGAAGTCTTCTTCCGAATCAGGATTGTCCACTACACCGGCTTTTCTCACCGTGCGCTGCTGGTTCAAGGACAACTCACCCACACGGTTAATGGTGTATTCCGTGCTGTTACCCACACTGGCCACACGGTCCTTTGCGCCCTGAAGCACCATACGCGATCCAAACACGCCACAAAGGTCTGCACGCTGTACGGTATTCAACAGTCGGCCGGCATAGATTGAGCAGAAGCCATATTGCTGCCAATATTCCTCATTCTGCATTCCCTCATCGATGAGATACTTATAGTCATCCTCATCAATCTTGTCGTTGACGTTATAGTCCTTATTGTTCTTGTTGTTCTTGTAGGCTTTCATGCACACATACTGCAACTTGAAGTAGGCGCGTTCACGATTCGAAAGCTTACGATAGTCTTCCAATGTAATCTGGTCGTCCTGTCCGTAATAGTCGGTACCGTAGTTCGTGATATTCAACTCACGATAGCCTTCTACCAACGAGAGGTTACCACCACCATAGATACCACCGATATGCTCAGTACCCACAGTAACGAAGTCGCGATGGAACACATCATAGATAGTTGCCGTACTGTTACCGAATACCGTTGGCGCATTCGCATATGTCTTATCATTATTGGATGACACGTTACCACCGGCAAACACAGCATTATGAATCATCACGCCGCGCTCTACGGAATCTTCCGGGTTGACGTCACCATTAGGCAACTTATCACCAGTAAACAGCTTCTCCCAACCACCAATATACAGTTTCGTGTCCTTGTCTTTCTTTGGCAAGGTGTTCAGGTCGTCAGTCTCCACATAGTCATACTGCGGATGGAAGTGTCCATTGATGGTCATTCCTTCTGGATCTCTCACCTGCAAGAACGGAGCCACCACCACCTTACAGTCCTCGGTCAACACACCATTGTCATCATAGTAATAATGATGGCCTGGCGAACCTGTCGTGATATTCTTTTCGCTATTGGTCTTTGCGCTGAAGTAGCCCTTGCCATATACAAAGCCTACGTCACCGCCACCAAACACGTTTCCATAGCCACCTTTCTTCTCGTCCACATTATCGATTGTTCCTACTTCACCGCCATGAACATGTATCTCTGTCTGACCGAATACATAACCGTCTGTGTACAACTCGTTGACGCCGCCATAGCCTAAGATATTATAGCCCTTACCGCCACCAAAGACGTTACGCTGTACGTGGCCATTAAACAATTCCACATTGGTCTTGCCATATTTATATATAGCCTCCAGACCACGGTCCAGACCAGAAAGGTGCATCGTCTTACCGCGACCTACAGTAGCAATCTCGCCACCACCATAGACGCTACTACGAATCGTTCCGCCCCATATCGTCACATTGGTAGTATCCACCGTACTCTTATCATCATAGCCGCCACCAAAGGCATTACCGCAGTCCTTCAGTCGGTTCTTACGTTCTGCCACGACCTTCCAAGTTTCGTCGTCAAGCTTCTCCTTGTAATGATCGCTATAACTGGCATACGTCTCTCCCTTCTTATTCTCAAACACATAGCCGATATAGCCATTGTTGACAATCATGTTCGACGTGCCATATACTGCACCACCCTCACCGGCACCGTAAGCATTACGCTCAATAGCAGGAATACCCTTATGGAAATCCAATCCGCCGACAGGCAATTTTGATGCCACCTGATCAGAGCGAATACCAATATAGACATTCGTCACACCGGGAATATCCTCCGTAACAGCCGTCGTGGTCTTTCCCGTTTCCGGATTCGTGGTGGTCTCCATCCTGGTGTAACCTACAGCACCTTCATAGCCACCACCATAGACATTACGTACCTCTCCACCTTCAATAAAGGCATTAGCAGTAGCAATGAAGTCGTTATCCGGATCCGCATCCTTTGCCACCTTGTATTTATCATAGACGGCACCACCCCAACCTGCTGCATAGATATCCTTGCTGACATGACCGCCATGCAAGCCGATATAGGTCGTACCACTGACGGTAGCATCAGCACCAAGTCCGCCACCATAGCAGTAACCCGTTATATTGGTTCCTTTATTGATATAGAGGTTGGTATTCGTCTTCTCACCAAGAGGATTGGTCTTTACCAGATAGCAATCCAAGCCCTCGTCGGTATAGCCTGTAGGCATATCCCTGACGAATCCCGCTGCAGCCACAGACTCCTTGTTGAGCACCATACCGCCATAGCCACCACCGTAGGCCTCATATACGCTGGCGCTATCATCCAGATTCACCTCCGTATATTGCGCCCATGTATCTTTACCATAGCCAGCTCCGAACACCTTTGCTTCATAGCCCTTTTCCTTGTTCTGAAGCACCCTTGTATGAATATTAAGCTTGCTGTAAAGGGTACGGCGAGCCTGGTTGTTACCACCATAGATACCACCAGACATCAGATTGCCGTTTGCATCTATGTCAGCTGCCAACCAATAACCCTCCATGGTGGCTTTCTCACTGAAATAGTTCACATTAGACTCATAGACATCACAAGGTCTCTCGTTTGTGAGACCATAGCCACCGCCAAAGATACGATTCAGGTGAATGGTAGAGGTTGTAGGCACGTTCACAATCGTGCGACGTGTAAAGCCTTCCTTATAACTGGCGCCAAACACATCCTTGAGATGGCCACGCATCAGGTCGATTACCGTAGAAGCAGTAACACCATTGGCATTGGTCTTGGCAATAGTTGGAGTCAGAGCAGGAATAGAACCCACAGCTGCTGTATCGTTGCGCATGCCCACTCCACTATAGTCACCAGCCCCGAACACATCGGTATTCTGATAGGTATTCAAATCCTGCGGTGCGTCAATCAGTACATAACTGCGATCCTGCATCACGTCACGGTCGGCATCACTGGCATGAAGGAATTCATGTCCTTGACCAGCACCATAGATTCTGGCTACAGCATTACGTCCGTTATTGTTGGGTTTGAAGTTAACGAAGGCATTTTCCATCCAAGGCTTATAGAAAAGGGGATTACCAAGTGTGTCAAGAAGAGAATAGCCATCCGTATTGGTATAAGCCTGATAATGTCTGTCGGTATAGTCATAGTCACCATAGCAACCACCAAAGATATACTCCACACGTCCCTGGATATACTCAGTATAAGCCGATGCCTTCACTACCTCCGGCACACTCTTCTTCTCCGGGTTATACACAAGGCTCTGGATGTCGGCACTCACACGGTTCTTGAAAGTACCGGTACCAAGGATACGGCCACCCAAGTCATTACCGCCATAGATATGGTCACGAATCCAAGGAAAGCCCAGATCACTGTCATCATCCGTATTCCTGCCGATATAAGTCTCCGTATGACCTAAGATATCCGCATTACATGAACCGGCGAAAGAGTTGAATATACGACCATTACCTAAATTGATATAGGTATTGCCGGCAATCGGTCCTTCAAAACTGCCGCCATAGATAAACTCAGCCTCAGCCATAGACAACGTATCAACCACGTCATCCTGGATCACCTCATCCTTATCGCCTCTGTATGTACCTGCTGTTGTGCCCTTCAGGTTGATATGTGTACTATACTGCGGGGCGTAATCATACAGAAGTTTTCCGTCTTGGTAACCTGTTGATTTACCAATAGCGCCCTGTTCGCCGCCACCAAAAATCTGGAAGGTATAACCAGCATTCAAATTAATCGTTGTGCTGCCCCATATCTCAGAGTCGCTACCATATCCGCCGCCAAAGACATTCAAGCCTCGGCCCAGTGGGTCCATACCTTGCTGACTGAGCAGCACACCTGTATTACGCTTAGTTATCTTATAGCTCTCGCTACCATACAGCTTAGCCTCACCTTCCACCTCTTCTACTTGGTCGAAGATGGCATTGTCGCCTTTTCGGTCAACAATAGAGGCATTCAGGTTGATGACCACATTACCGTTTACATGACCATTATTATAGCATCCGCCATAGATATTACCACCCTGGAAACGGCGATAAAGGTCATTCGTCGTGCTGGTCTCAGGATTTGCCACAGATGCAGTGCCCGATGTAACCGGATCCATCGGAGCATATTGTTTCGTCTCGGTATTAAAGGTTCTGCTGTCAACGGTGT